>Ga0111538_10007623_pt1 | contig 14570 bp, 17 predicted proteins | sample SoiMethybrSBSTD1_FD_79669 | JGI IMG/M metagenome (GOLD analysis project Ga0111538, IMG submission 79669) | Bulk soil microbial communities from a Populus tree surrounding site in Tennessee, USA - Soil MetaG P. TD hybrid SBSTD1 (version 2)... | ecosystem: Environmental > Terrestrial > Soil >... | reverse complement strand
GGTCAGAGGCGGCATCGGCTCGACGCCGTAACGCGGGGCGGGCGTCAACCCTTCAGCACGCCGGACGCCTTGGCGGTGAAGGTAGCGATGTAGTCCATCAGTCCCGGCGACAAGCAGTCGTAGGGCTCCAGGCCGAGCTCCCTGAGGCGTGCTCGAACCGCGCCCATCTGCTCGGGTTTGGTGCCGGACTCGATGATCGACGAAACGAACGCTGCAAAGTCGGGGGGCGCCCAGCCCTGCTCCTTCGAGAGCTCGGTGTGGATGAAGACCAGTCCCGTGAACGGATGCTTCGCCCGCTCGACCGGCCCGTGCATGTGGACTCCGCACTCGCGGCATGCGTGACGAATGATCAGCGCGTTCGCGTCGACTGCCGCGAGCTTGTCGGCGTTCTTGGTCACCTGGACCTTGTCACGCGGTACGACCGCGACCTGTGAGAAGAGCGCGCCCTTCGGCTTCCAACACTTGGTGCACCCGCACACGTGGTTGTGCGCGCACTGCGCCGTGATCACCACTTCGACAGGATCTTGGGCACAGAGACAGCGCAGCGTGCCACCCGCGAAGTCCTTCGCGCCGGGTTTGATGCCATTGTCGACCGCAGGATGAATCGGGATCGCAGCCATGGACGAATCCTCCCTTCCGGCCTGCTGACCGGGTCACGAGAGTGCGCACTCCGGGGGATTGTGCAAGCCACCGAACCCGCGCGGCGTTCGTCGTTACTCCGGAAACGGCGCCCCGAGGATCAGGTCTTCGAGAAACGGGAGAGGAAGGTTCGGGATGTGGCGCCTGGCCACGCTTTCCCACGGGTGGAGCAGCAGCGTCGTCGGCTTTTTCTCGCAATAGCCGATGATGCTCGCTAGAGCCGCCTCTTTGAACCCGAGGCGCGGAAACGCTGCCAGCACTTCCGCTACGTCTTGCGCGGCCAGATCCGCGAGCCCGAGGCCCGTCGCATCGATGGCCGCTCCGATCGAAACCGCCGCAATCTCGGGGGCTTTGCGGGTGACGATGCCGACCGACGTGTGCAGCGCGATCGCATCCCATACCTTTTCCGCTCGCCGCGCCGGCACTCGCCAGCGCTCGAGAAACGCGAGCGCTGCGTCGGCGCCGTCCACCTCGAAACGCTCGTTCGGTGTCATGAAGGCTTCGACCAGACCGAGGTCGTGCAGCGCGGATGCCACGAACACGAGCTCCTCGTCGAAGCGCACGCCGGTTCGGGCGTAGCCGAGGGCTGCGAAGAGATAGGTACGAAGGCAGTGGTTATAGAGCGTCTCGGGCGATGCGCTTCGAGCAAGATCGGCGGCGGCCTGCGCGAGCCTCGTATCGGGGATCCGGATTCCAGCGACGCGCTTCGGCAGACTGGAGAGCTCCTGAGTCCCGAGCGCGACGCTCGGGGCAGTGGCTGCTTCGTCGCCGCCGCAGCCCGCCAGCCATTCTGGCGCGGTCAAGGCAGCCACCGCGCACGCACTCTTTTCGAGCAAGTGCCGGCGAGTCATCGGTTCGGGCACGGAGTTCGGGTGACGGCTCATGTTCGTCCTTTCGTGCGCGTTGCAGCAGCGCGCCCTGAGCCCGTTTCATGGCATCTCGTCGCCGGGTTAGACGAGTGGCAAAAAAGCCAATCAACGACGGGTTTCAGCCACTGACCGCAAACGATCGGATCGACGCTCGTGGCCTGCTTTGAAATGATCGCCGGTAGGCCTGCGGGCTCGTGCGCACGATGCGGCGGAACTGCTCGCGCAGCGCGGTGACGGAGCCGAATCCGACCTCCGAGGCGATGCGTTCGACCGAGTGAGCCGTGGTTTCCAGCAGCACCTGGGCGCGCCGCACGCGCGCCTTCAGCAGCCACTTCAGGGGCGTCGTCCCGACTTGCTCTTTGAATCGGCGGTTGAGACTGCGCACGCTCATGGCCGCGCGGCGTGCGATGTCCTCGACGCCAATCTCTTCGTGGACATTCTCGGTCAACCAGTCGAGAACTCGTGTGAGCGACGCATCGTCGGCGGCCGGCGGAGCTTGCACGATGAACTGCGATTGCCCGCCGTCGCGCTCGAGCGGCATCACCGAGGTGCGCGCCGCGGCGGCCGCCACCGCAGCACCGTAGTCTCGCCGCACCAGGTGCAGGCAGAGGTCGAACGCGGCGGCCGCGCCGGCCGAGGTCAGCACCTGGTTCTCGTCGACGAACAGGACGTCCGGATCGACGCGAATGCGTGGGTAGCGGCTGGCGAGCTCGCGCGCGGCGAGCCAGTGAGTCGTAGCGCGGCGCTCGTCGAGCAAGCCGGTAGCCGCGAGCAAGAAGGCGCCGGAACAGATGGACGCAATGCGTGCTCCGCGAGCTGCCGCGGCGCGGACGCTCCGTATCAGCGGTTCCGGGACGGGTGCCTGCACGTCGTAGACGCCGGGCAAAATCACGGTGTCGGAGCGCGCGAGCTCGTCCAATCCGTAGTGCACGCGCAAGCGATAGACTCCGGCATCGACTTCGCGGGCGACGCCGCAGACGCGAACGCGGTATCCCGGCTCCCCGTTCGGCAGCCGTACCGTCCCGAAAACCTCACCCGGAGTGGCCAGGTCGAAGGGGACCACGCCGTCCAGGGCCACAATCGCCACGCGGTGCATAGAGAAACTATCCGCGCTCCTCGGGCTTTCGCCAGCGCGATCTACGGCGCCGTGGCCGAAAGCCGTCGAACATTGGCGGATTTCGAGCTTGTGCCGTCGCGGTCCAGGTCCTCGGCTCAGTCGAGGGTTTGATCGGTGCTCGCCGCAGATGCCGCAAGCTTTCGGTAGAGCGTTCGCCGGTCGAAGCCGAGAATCTTCGCGGCAAGCGTCTTGTTGCCACGCACGCTCTCGAGGACGCGCTGAATGTAGCGGCCCTCGACGGTCCGCATCGTGGGCATGTCGATCGGGTCGACTGCCGCGGTGAGCGTAGCCGTGGCCGAGGAATTCTGATCGCGGATCCTCGCGGGCAAATCGTCGAGCGTGATCTCGTCGTAGCTGGCCAGCGCCACCGCACGTTCGATGCAGTTCTCGAGCTCGCGCACGTTTCCCGGCCAGTCGTACGAGATCAGCCTTTCGGCCACGGCGCTGCCCAGGCCGATGACCGGCTTGCCGCTGCGCGCCGCGCCACGCAAAAGGAAGTGCTGCGCGAGTAACAGCGCGTCGTTGCCGCGCACGCGGAGCGGAGGCACTTCGACTCGCACCACGTTGATTCGATAGTAGAGATCCTCGCGAAACGCCTGGCGCGAAACCTCGGCCTCGAGGTCGCGGTTGGTGGCCGTGATGATCCGGGCATCGAAGGGAAACTCCGCCGTCCCGCCGACCGGCCTCACGCTGCGTTCCTGCAAGGCCCGCAGGATCTTGGCCTGCATGCTCGGCGCCATTTCAGCGATCTCGTCCAAGAGCACGGTACCGCCTTGGGCTTCCACGAACAGCCCCTTTCTTGCCACGTGGGCGTCGGTGAACGCGCCCCGGGCATGCCCGAACAGCTCGCTCTCCAGGAGCGACTCCGGGACCGCAGCGCAGTTGATCGCCAGAAACGGGCCCTTTCGCCCGCTGCGATCGTGAATCGCCTTTGCGATCAGCTCCTTGCCGGTGCCGCTTTCTCCGGTGATGAGCACGCTGGCATCGCTGGTCGCGATGCGCGAAACGAGCTCGCTCATCAGGGTCATCGTGGGGCTGTCACCCACGATGCTCGGTAACTCCTGGGACTCGACCCGCCGGCGCAGACGCTTCAATTCTCCGCGCATCCGCCGGTGCTGGGCCGCGCGTTCGATCGAGAGCGCCAGCGTGTCCATCGACAGCGGCTTGACCACGAAATCGTAGGCGCCGGCCTGGATCGCGCCGATCGCAGCCTCGATGCTGCCGAACGCGGTCATCAGGACGACGCACGCGTCGGTGCGCCGGGCCAGCACCTGTTGGCACAGCTCGAGGCCGCTGGTTTTCGCCAGATGGAGATCGGTCAGCACGACGTCGAAGTCTCCACCCGCGAACACGTCGAGCGCTTCGGCCGCGGAGGCTCGCCACACGACGTCGTACCCGCGCAAACCGAGCCCTTCTACCGCGAGATCGCCCAGCGCCTGGTCGTCGTCGACCACGAGTATGCGACTGGTCTTCACTGCGTCGTCCTGCGTGTTCGACATCGGCCTGCTTCGGGCTCCTGGAGCGAGCAAATTTCCACTCTCGCCACCGTGCAGCATCTATACCGGTACGCGCGGCGCCGAGGGCGGCAGACAAAGCGCGAAGCCGACGTTCTTGTCTCGCAGTGATTCAAAACGGCGCAGCACCCGGTCGACGTCCGCGCGCTCCCACCCACCGGAAGTTGCCGCTAGCGCCGCAAGCCAGGGTGGACGCCGGCGCGGCACACACCGCTTGATTGTGACCCGTCGCGGCTTGCGCGAGCCGCTCGAGCAGCTGATTCCCGGTTGCACTCACAACGTGCAGTGCATGGGCCCGTCGATCCTCGGGATCGTTGCGGCGTTCAAGCAGACCCAGAGCTCAACGATCGTCGCTCGCATCCAGCGCGTTCGTCGCTGTGGTTGCGCCTCTCGAGTTGCCGCCGCGCAAGCCCCTCCGATTCATCGTCGTGAGCCTGCGGCCATGATCGTCGGGTAGTTCACTTGGCACGCACAATGCTTGGAGAGGCTAGAAAGGCGGGTATACCCAATGCCAGACATCGACGTCGACATCGACACGGACTTTCCGGACCGGACCGTGGACGACGCCATCGACAAGATCAACGCCGAGCGATCCAGAAAGCGCCTGATCGCATTGTCGGGAATCGCGCTCGCGCTCTTGATCGCCGCGCTCTCGACCTATTTGGCCTACGCTTGAACAGACGCCGCAGCTCCGTGTGCCACGACTGCCTCAGTCGAGCAGAGCTGCGGTTGACGAGCTGGGCACGAGTCCTGCTTTGACCTCGGCTCGATGCTCGAGATCAGACGGATCCTGTGCGCGGTGAACTTGCTCAAACCGCCCCTGGCGGCGCTGAGGTATGCGGTCTGGCTGACGGGCGTCTTCAAAACCGCCCAGCTCGATCTCGTCAACGCTTCGCTCGCAGCATCGGCCCGACAAGGCGCGTTTTCATCGAATGCTCGAAGGCTCGAGCAAATCACGCTGCGGCACGACGGTCGCGAAAAGCTCGACCGCTTGTTGGAAGGCGTCGCAGAAAGCGTCGTGGCGCGATCGACCTCGCATGTGCTCGCCGGCCAGCCGATTTCGGCGATTTTGGCCTACGCAGAACTCTCCAATGTCGACTTGATCGTGCTGGGTGTCGGAGAGAAGTGGGCGTTCACCAGGTTGGTCCCCGTCGGCTTGGCAGAGCAAATCGTCCACGGGACGTCCAGTCCCGTCCTCACCGTGCGGGAAGGCGCCGCTGCCCCCGTTTCCATCAGAACCATTCTGGTGCCGGTCGACTTCTCGTCTTGCACCGACGTTGCGTTCGAGTGGGCCGCGACGCTCGCCGAGGGTTTTGGGGCTCGGTTGGAGCTCCTGCACGTGAGCGCTGACCGCCGGTCCGGCCGGGTGCAGCTGGCCGAGCTCAAGCGACGCGCGTGTTTGCGCGGCGTCGCCGCCGACGCTCTGATGCGCGCCGGCGGCAGCACCTCGGCCCATATTCTCACGCTCGCCGCGTCGGGGGCCTACGACTTGGTAGTTATGGGGCTTCATTCAGACGGCGGACGAATTCGAATTTCCGCCAGCGGAGTGGGATGCGCTGTGCGCCTCCGGTCGGCGATTCCAGTGCTCTCGGTACGTGCGAGCGACTCCGAGCTCACGCTCCGCGCCGAGGACTTGCTGCACAAGCCTTCGTTCGAGTGCTCGATGTCGGCAGTTCAGTCTCAGGAGGTGGTTCGGCCGTCGTGTTCGCCACACTAAGCACGCGCGACTTGGTGCGTCTGCCCAACCTGGTCAGCCTGACGCGCCTTCCCCTCGCCGCCGCGTTCCCATTTTGCGCCAACTGGCCACCCGTTGCGGTCGGCTTGCTCGTGGTGGCCGGCGGGACGGATGTGCTCGACGGATGGCTCGCGCGCCGGCGTGGCGAAACCACGACAACGGGTGCGTTCGTCGATCCACTGGCCGACAAGATCTTCGTGGCCGTCGTGGTCGCCACTCTGGCAATCGATCAGTTGATTCCAGTGTGGAGCGTCCTGTTGCTCGTAACGCGCGAGGTCGGGCAAGTCGCCCTTTTTGCCTGGACGATGGGTACCGCCCACCGAAAATTGCGGGGGCCGCCTGACAAGGGACCGATGGCCAGTCTGCCCGGCAAGCTCACGACCGCTCTACAGTTCGCGAGCGTCGCCGCGACGCTCGTGATCGGCTCCTGGGTCGCGCCGCTATTCGTCTTGACCGCGGTTGCAGGAATTGGCGCGGCAGTCGGCTATTGGTCTCGTGAGCTCGACTACGGCGGCGTCTAACCCCGCCCGCGCGGCGCTCATTGCACGACGCCGCGTCTGAAGAAGGTCGCGAGTGCGCTCAAGATAACGGCGCCGACGAGCGCGATCAGCAGTGCGCCCACGCTGAACAAGTTGCTGCTGATGGTCGCCCCCCCGAAGAGGACGCCCCCGATGAACGCGCCGACCATGCCCACCGCAACGTTGAACGCCAGCCCACTACGGCTGCGATTGGTGCCGAGTGCGCTGCCGCCCACGAGTCCGACCAGCCCGCCGAGGATGAGCCAGAAAATGACGTTGATCACGAAGCACTCCTTCCCAACCGAAGCCGCGTCGAGCTCGAACTACCGAGCAGCGGGGCCATTCCATCGAATTGATGGAACGGCCAATTCATTTTGATTGATCCGCGCGAGCTCAGCCCGGTCCCTGGTGTTGTTTCGGTCCAACCCAGTGCCACGGGGTTTGGTCCGGCTTGGTCATCGAAGGCAACTCTGCCGAGGGAGCAGCCGGCCGCATGCTGCGCTTCTTGCCCGACCAATGGTTGTACAGAACGAGCAGCGCGGTCGCGACCAAGAGCAGAATGCTCAGAAGCAGCATCCGCTCGGGCGAATCCGCGTAGAGATTTGTTGCGTTGGTCGCATTCATGTCTGAAACCTTGAGCAAGGCCCGTACCAACCCATTTGCAGGTCGAGAACGAGCGACCGTAGTCGTGTACCGGGCACATTTGTTGCTGCCACTCGGATGGTCCCGCAAACGAGGTAATCCAACGATGAAGCCTGCCCTGAAGGTCAAGGAGTTGATGACTCTGGACGTCAGCTGCTGCCACCCGGGCGATACGCTCGAACGGGCCGCCGAGCTGATGTGGAAGCACGACTGCGGCTGCGTGCCCGTGGTTGACGAAGCATCACACGTTGTCGGGATGATCACCGATCGTGACGTGTGTATGGCGGCCTACACGCGCGGCGTCTCGCTCTCGCAGGTTCTGGTCCAGGATGCCATGTCACGAGAGGTCTACACGTGCTCCGGCGAGCAGCCGGTGGGCGTCGCCGAGAAACTCATGCAGACCCGACAGGTTCGCAGAATCGTCGTCACCGAGCCAGACGGCAAGCTCGTGGGCCTGGTCTCGATGGCCGATATCGCGCGAGAGACCCGGATCACCCCGGACGACCTCAAGCCGCTCAGCCCAGCGTCATTCGTGGTCGCGATGGCAGCCATCACGCGCCCGCGCCAGGCGCTGGACGACGCCAGAACGGGCGGCACGACAGCGCATCCTAGCCCGTTCAGCAGGTTATGTTGAAAGAACCGCGAGACTTCCACGCTTCTCCACGCCTCCCACTCCGCTCGCGCGGCTGAAGTGCGCCGGTGATCACGGTGCGCCGGTCCGCGGAACGCTCCCACGTCCAGAGCGGCACTCGAGAGGCCTGGCTCACCCACTATTCCCCGAGCGAACCGCACTGGCTTGCCGGCGGGTTCGGGCCACTCGAGCTGCTCAGGGAAGATCGAATTCCGCCAGGTTCACGCGTGGCCATCGATCCCCGATCCGATGCCGAGATCGTGACGTACGTGCTCGAAGGCGTGCTCGCCCACGACGATTCGAAGGGTCGCTCGGGTGTCATCCACGCGGGGGAGTTTCGGCGCGCGAATGCCGCTCAGGGCAGCCGCCGCAGGGAATGGAACGGGTCGCGCAAGGACTGGGCTCACGTCTTCCAGATCTGGCTGCGTGCTTGGTCCGCCGAGCCGGACGCGAGCTCGGAGCAAAAGCGCTTCTGTGCCGCGGAACGCCGAGGCGTGTTGCGCGCGGTCGCGTCGCCGGACGGACGAGACGGCTCGCTTTGCATCCATCAGGATGCGCTGATCCATTCGGCGATGCTGTTCCCGGGGCAGCACGTGGTTCACGAGCTTGCGCCGGGACGCAGAGTCTGGGTTCAGGTCTTGAGCGGCGAGGCGGCGCTCGGCGAGATCGTCCTCGCCAAGGGCGATGGCGCCGGCATCTGGGCCGAGCGGGCGGTCTCGTTGACAGCCCGGGAAGAGACCGAGTTGTTGCTCATCGACGTCGGTGACTAGATTGAATCGAAATGAACATCACCACCGAGCTCCTGAGTATCGTCGAGCGGGCCCATTCACTGACGCGTATCCTCGAGGCGGCGGCCCGGGTGATCGCCGAACGGCTGTGCGTCGATCGCTGCCTGGTGTTTCTGTTCGATGAGCGCGGAGATCTCGTTCGCACGGCGGTCTGCGACTCCACTGGCAACGGCGGGGACCAGAGCACTGACGCCGAGGTGGACTCGGCCGCAGCCCGGGTGGTTGCCGAAAGGCGCGTCACGACCGTTCGCGGCGAGACGGTGTCGCTGCTCGCGACGCCTTTGCTGCTGCGCGACAACGTGCTGGGTGCGTTGCTGCTCGAGAGCGCCGGGCAGCGCGAGTTCTCCGCGGAGGATGTGAGAACGCTCGCGACGACTGGTGCGCAACTGGTCGGAATCATCGAGAAGGCGCGGATCATCGACGCCCTGGACCGCGGTGAGCGACCTCTACCCCGAGCTCAACCACGACGACCGACTCTCGAGTCCGGAGATGGGGAGCGCATCCTCCAGGGCGTCGGAGCGTCACCCGGCGTCGCGATCGGACCCGCCGTATTTCGAGGCGCGCCTCGCGTCAATCTCTCGGCTGCGGAGTTCCCCACCGGCGAACCCGGCATGGAACGCGCGCTCGTTCGAACCGCGCTCGAGAAGACGCGGAACGACGTTCTGCGCGTCCAGCTCGCGGCCGCTCGTGAAATCGACGAGGAACACGCGCTGATCTTCGCGTCTCACTTGCTGTTGATGAGCGATCCTGCGCTGATCGAACGGATCGACCGAGGGATCGATGGCGGTATGAGCGCACCCAGGGCGATCGATGCCGCCCTCCGCGAGTACGAGGCGCAGCTGGCCGTCGTTCCAGACGAGTATATTCGGGAGCGGGTCGACGACGTCGAAGATCTGCGGAGCCGGCTGCTCGACCACCTGCTCGATACCGGCACCCGGGCTCGCTTCGGCGCTCGCGTCGTACTGACCGGCCGCATCCCGCCGTCGCTGGTCGTCGAGCTGAAGACCGAAGGCGCGCAGGCGCTCCTGGCAGAGTCCGGCGGCGCGACTTCACACGGCATTCTGCTGGCGCGAGCGATGGGCATTCCGGCCGTCACCGGCATCGCCGAGCTGCTCACGTCGGCGCGACCGGGAGACCAACTCGTCGTCGACGGAACGACCGGTGTGGTGGTCGTGCGTCCGAGCGCTGCCACCGTAGCGCACTACGAGGAAGAGCGCCGGCGCGCGGCACGCGCGCGCACCGAGCATGCGAAGTATCGCAACGTCCTCACCAAGACCGCGGATGGCTCGCGGATCGTCCTCCACGCGAACGTTGCCGTCGCCTCGGAGCTCAGCGTCGCCCGCGAGAATGGCGCCGAAGGCATCGGACTTTATCGCACCGAGTTCCCGTTCATCCTCCGGGATGCGTTTCCGACGTTGGAAGAACAAATCCGAATCTACAGCAAAGCGTACGAATTGTTTCCGGGCGGGCCCATCAACTTCCGAATTCTCGACCTGGGTGGCGACAAGTTCGTGGCCGGGGGATCGATCGCCACGGCAAGGAGTGCATTTCATGGCTATCGGTCACTTCGCGTCCTATTCGATCACCCGAACGTGTTCCGCGATCAGGCGCAGGCGCTCGCTCTCGCAGCCCGAGACCGCCCGCTCCGCATCCTGATTCCGATGGTCACGTCGATCGAGGATCTGCTGCGCGCGAAAGCCATCATCCGGGACGCTCTCGAAAGCATCGACGAGCCGGGTGCACAGCGAGCCCCCGAAATCGGAGCGATGATCGAAGTGCCGGCCGCCGTCGAGCTCGCGGCCGACATCGCGAAGGAAGTGGATTTCCTGTCGATCGGCACGAACGACCTGATGCAGTACACGCTGGTCGTCGATCGCGAAGACTCGCGCATGGCAAAGGTCAGCGATCCTTACCACCCGGCGATTCTACGGATGATAGCCCGCGTGGCCGCCGCGGCGCGCGCGGCAGGAAAGAGCGTGGGCGTGTGCGGCGAGATCGCCGTGCGTCCTGACATCGCGCTGGCGCTCACGGCGCTCGGAATCGACTCGCTGAGCGTCGTCCCGACGGCGATTCCGGAGTTGAAACAGGCCCTCGCCGCGGCGCGGCTCGAGCCGATGCGCCGCGCGATCGCGGGGATACTCGCGCTGTCCGACGCGAATTCTGTCGTCGCTGCCCTCCGAGAGGCTCGGTTCGCTTCGAAGTGAGTCCTGTCGGCGTCAGACCGAGCGTGGAGCGCGTTTTCCGCGATCGGGTCGCGGCGTGCTGTCCGAATGCCGCGCCCCGTGCGGCTCGAAACCGAGAACGTCGGGTTCAGTAGTGAGCTCGTGCCCGAGCGACGCCGCCAATTTGTCGAAACCGTCGGGCGGAACGTCGACATCGCCATCTTCCTCCAGGAACGGTCCACCGAGCTCTTCGTCGACGAAGCCGTCGAGCGTCTGATCAGCGTGCTGTTCCCCCGACGTCGCTGCAGACACGTACGATTCTGCCAGAGCCTCCGCGAGCTGATCGGGAGCCCACGCTTCGCCTTCGTTCGGATTGGGTACGAAAGCGCTGCTACCGTCACGGCGGCGGTGATTCGCGCCTGCCGGATTCGCTGTCGCTCGGTGGTTCATCGCGGCACCTTCTCTCTTTGTTCCAATACCCCTACCCCCGCCCCGCGCGTCGGCAACCTTTACTCACTAGGTTCGGTCTCGCGCATGCACGAAGCTCTCGGGGCCTTGCTGCTCTGTCCAGCGAAAGAGCAGACCCCTTGGACGCCCCTCTACGTGTTCCACGACGAGGTGCGTGCGGGACGCAGGGCAACCCGGTGAGTCGTCTGGAGCTTCCTCCTCGGCCCAGGCGCCGACGTTGACGTAAGTGGCCGTGCCATCCGCACTTTCAACGACTTCCGGCAGATGAGTGTGGCCCATGACGACGAACGCCGCAGGAAAAAGCGCGGTGACGCGGGCTGCCTGTTCGCGGAGCGAACTGCTGGCGTCGATCGCTCCGCGCTCTCGACGCCAGAGCCAGGCGAGCGGTATGCCGAGCGCCGCGGCCGCAGCGAGCTGCAAGCCGAGCGCGGGCGTCCAGCGCGCGACGATCAGCCAGATGACCGCGAGCGAGGCCACGACGGCAGCTGCGACGCGGTCGAGCATGACGCCCGCGAAGATGCGCACCAGGCTGCGCGTGATCGGCGGGCGCTGCAGCGAGGCCAGCGCTTGCAGCCTGATAAGGCTGATCTGCAGCGCCTCGGCCAGGAGCGCCATCCTTCGCTCGTGTTCGTGTCTCACCCACCGCGTCGCATCGCCGAAGTGCTCGCGCCAAAGCGCGACGAGGACCGCTGTCGCAGAAACGAATCGCCGTCCGAGCGCCAGCAGGCCGCGCGTGCCGAGGCGCGCAGCGAAGCGCAGATAGTCGAGCGCGCTTGCCGCTTCGTGCCCGCTTTCCAGCATGCCGCGAGTCGGCCGGACCACGTAGCGGAGCAGCACGTCCGAAAGCGAACGGTCCGAGCGCTGCGGATCGGACGGTCGCACCGGATGGAGCAGGTAGTCGTAGGAGCAGTAGTCGTCGTACTGATGCCCGTGCTCGATATAGACGAGGCCCTCCTCGTAGTAGAACCAGTCGGAGAATTCGACGCTGCTGCTCGAGAGCGAGGTGTATTGGGCGAGGATCGCGCGAAACGCGTCTTTCACCGGCTCCCAGTGCAGGTCGACGTCGTGATTGCCGCGCACGACGACGAGCGTATTGCCAGCGTCCAGGAACCGCGCCAGCGCTGCGAACACCCGCCGGTGGTGTTCGGCCACGCGCCGGAGCTTGGCGAGCGTGTGATCTACCGAGCTACCGAGCCCGTGGCGGAGCTCCTCCGCGTTCGGCTCGGTCATGATCTCGTCCGGCGCACCCGAGACACTCATGCCCGTGAAGTCGACGAGGTCGCCCGCGATCACGAGCCGCCACGGCAGACCGCCACGGGGGCGCATCCGGTACCAGTCGAGCAGCGCGACCAGCTCGCGATCCCTGCGCCGGCTCGCAGCGCCACGCGCCGGAGCGTCCGGCCGCGCGTGTTGCACCAGATCGCTTCCGAGGTGGACGTCCGACAGGACGAGGAGGTTGTGACGAGCCATGTGGAAGCTCGTCGAAATCTAAGTTCGCAACAACCTCGTTTCGGTCAGATCTCGTCACGTTCGAGTCAGATTTCGATCGGGGGACAGGCGTCTTGCCACGGAAAATTGCGCGCTTAGACCAGCCGTCGAGGGCGGCTTTTCGCTCCGACCGCGATAAGAAGCGCGACCCCGCACATGACCGAACCGACGAAACCCGCGGCGTTCAAATCGAACAGGGGACGGCTGGCCAGCAAGTTGGCGAGCGGCCCCCCCAGGAACGATCCGATCGTGCCGAGCAGTGACGTCATGACGAAACCCATCGAATCACGCCCCGGAAACAGCGCACGCGCCAGCAGGCCGACGCTCAAGCCGAGTGCAATGAAAAGCAGAATGCCCATCGTTTCTCCCTTTTGGACGTCAACGGTGGGCCGTTGCAACATCCTGACCAGCGTAAATCTGCGTGCGCGACAGGGTTAGCCCCGCGAAGCGCGCGATGAGTACTTACCATAGGCTTGTCTTGGCGAGCTTTCCGCGATCGCGAATTCGCAAGCCCAGGCACACGCGTTCAGACTCGCGGTAGAAGGCCTGGGCGTTCTGGACCGTTCGAGGACGGCAATGACTGCATCCGAACTGCGCAAGCTAGTACTTTTTCTGTGCACCGAGAACTCGGCCAGAAGCCACATCTCGGACTCGAGGCAATCATGCGCATCGCCGTGTTTCTCGTGCTGGGCTTGATCCTGGCGTTTTTGGTGTTCGGGTTGGTCGTGGGCGCGGTCGCATACAGGCTCATGCCCGGGAGATCACGTAGATCGTGGTTGTTCAAGTCGCTGGCCATCGGTGAGGTGGCTTCTGAAGACCGTTCGAATAGCTGCGTCGCATGTGCTGCTTGCAACCCAGCGGCTCACTCAAAATGATGTAGCTGGTCCTTCAATTCGAGGGGGCAGCCTTGCGGCAAAAACGCGGCGCTGAGCATTGCGACCACCGCGAGCCGGAACGTAGTCGTGTCGCTCCGCCCTGGTTGGCGCAGCTCCGCGAGAGCCGATGTCAGCGGCTGTGCGGGAGCTCGGGCTCGGTGTTGCGTTCGCTCGTGAACGTCCTCTCGAAATCGAGGAACGCAGCTTGAACCTCTGCGGCGATCTGTCGGGTCCTACCAACGATGTGGTCACCTTCGCGACCGAAGCGCTCCTCGAGCTGCTCGAATTGTTTCTCGAGGTCGGCCCAAGTGCTCTGCCCTTCCATACTAGCAAGGGGCAGCTTGAGCCTTATCTCGTTCCGGATCCGGGCGAGTTGGTCGAGCTCGAGACGCACGAGCTCCCTGATCTTCTTGGTAATGGCAGGCGTTGATTGGGTCATGGGCAACTCCTCTACCTTGTGGAATCCATCTCCCGCACGAGCTCGGTCCAGGTTTGCCCGTTGTCGACGTGCAGTAAGTCCGCCATGTAGTGCAGCGCCAGCGCCTGCACCTGCGATGGCCCGACCGATTCCGGTTGGTCCATCCCGCGTAGCGTCGTTCTTGCGATCGCCTCCGCGTGGGCGAGCAGCATTGGCAGGTCGCTGGCCTGAAAGTCGTAGTCGTCCTGCGCTCGCGACGCCGCGTAGAGGTCTCGCATGCCTTCGAGCACGTAGGCGTGACTCAGCGGGTACGAGAGCCAGTGCTCGAGCACGCTCATCCCTTTGTCGCTCAGATTGAACTCGACGCTCGCCAGGGCATGGATGCGTTTCGCGGCCGCTTTCTCGATGAAGCCGTTCGCCCACGCCGTGTAGACGAGGGGCAAGAGCTTCTGCACCTGCGAATCCCTGGGATCAATCCCGAGGTGAGCGAGCGATCGAGCAAGCCGATCTCTTTGCATGGCCGCCTGCAAAGCGAGGATCGTGCCAGCTGATTGCCGGAAGAAGTGGGGCGGCCGTGCGTGGCATGAGCGCGAGCGAGGGGCGGGCGAGTATGGGTAGCAACTCGGATAGCGCGAGTCCCGACCACGCAGCGACGTCAGTTCGAGCGGTCTGACCCGTACTGGCGGAGGCGGTAGAAGTGCGCCGG
>Ga0111538_10007622_pt1 | contig 14571 bp, 11 predicted proteins | sample SoiMethybrSBSTD1_FD_79669 | JGI IMG/M metagenome (GOLD analysis project Ga0111538, IMG submission 79669) | Bulk soil microbial communities from a Populus tree surrounding site in Tennessee, USA - Soil MetaG P. TD hybrid SBSTD1 (version 2)... | ecosystem: Environmental > Terrestrial > Soil >... | reverse complement strand
TCATGATGGGCGGCAACATCTACACCAGCTGGGCGACCGTGCCCGACCAGTTCAAGGGCTACGACAGCAATCGCCCCGATCCGGCGCGGTCTACGGCCAGCATCTTCACGTTCAGGTGGTAGGGTCCGAAGGCCCGTCCCCGCACAATCGGCAGGGCCTGAAGGCCCTGCCCTACGGATGCGACCCCTGCGTCGCCTGATCTATTTGGACGGCTTCTGCCCCGCGCGAGCGTTGGCCTCGGGCTTGTCGGGCATTCTCTCGAGGCCGACCAGCTTCCAGCTGCCGCCCTCGCTGCGGAAAAACGCGCGGACGGGCTGCTTCCACGTGGGATAGGCCGCGCTGTCCGCGGCGATATCGACCGCGACGAAGCCGCTCGACGGCAATCCTGCCGGCGCCGGGATCGTGGTCGTGCTGCTCTGAGTCTCCGACAGCGGCTTGGTCGCTCCGGTGGCGTTGTCGAACGTCATCCACGACGCCCGGTACGAGACGGCGTCCTGAGCCACCCCGCCGGACACCGCCACGTTTTCAAAGGTCAGCCCCTTGCTGTCGAGAGCCGGGTTGACGATCGGGTTCACGGCAGTCAGGTAGACGCTCTTGATCTTTTCGCGGCGCTGGATCAACACGTCGGCGAGATATTGCTCGGCCTTCGGATCGCTGAACTCCCCGGTATGGACGGCCGCACGGATCAAGTCGTCGGTGAAGGCCGCGATTCTCCGCGCCGCCCAGAACGCATCGTCGTCTCGCATCTCCATGTAGGCCGTCGTGGGGGTCTGCGGCCGCCATTTTCGCGGATCGAAGACCTTGCCTTCGAACTTGCCGACCGACGGGTACTCGACGTAATCCACGGTCTGCCACGGGCTCAGGCCGAACCCGAGCGTGAAAAAGCGCTTCCGCGACGGCGGTCCCTCATAGAAGTATTCGTAGCTCAGATCCCACTCGTGGAAGTCGTTGCACATCCCGAAGGTGGAGCCGACATCCTGCAGGTAGTGCTTCACGATGGTCTTGCCGTTCTCGGTAATCAGCGTGTCGATGGAGTTGGCCGCCTTCAGGTCGGTCAGGTTCGTCCACGCGCCGAACACGCGCAGGGCCCGCAGCTCTCGCCGGTGCTGGTGCGGCACGAGATCGTTTGGGTCGTCCGAACGTGTGCCGGCATATTGATAACCGCCAAGAACCTTGCCCGGCAAGAGACGGCCGGCGATCACCCGATAGCTGCCGTCGGGGTTCCGGTGGACGCCCTCGAGGATCACGTTCATGTCGTCGTGCGTGAATCGCGTTCTCTTGCCGTTCGGACGCCGGACGGTCGCCTTCGGGTCGATCGTGACGTTCTTGGTATCGAACGTCGTGAGGAACGACTCCACCTGGTTGTAGCCGAGCGCCCAGAAAATCTTCGTCGCGATCGCGACCGCGCCGGTGGCGCCCTCGGGGAACTTCGGCGGATCGAACTCGAGGAACCAGGTTTCGCCCTTCGCGTCTGTGGCTGTGAAGCCTGGGTGCGCCCCCGAAGTCTTCTCTCGAATCAGCACCCACTTTGACGGATCAGGAGCCGCACCAATGACGGGCCCCTTCGTGATCTCGTCGGCCGTGACCGGCTTCGAGCCGATCCGGTTGGTGAACCAGCTCGAGTCCGGCACCTCGTCGATGGTGTTGATGTTCTTCGCACGCAGGCCGCTCGGCTTGTAGCCGGAGGTCACGAACAAGTTGAACATCAGCTCGTACATCTGCGACTGTTCGTAGGGCGCTGCCTTCGAGGCGTCCTGTGATTCGGGCTCTCTGCTGATCGGGTCGTCCGGATAGAAGCGCGGGCCTTGCGTTCCGGCGCCGGTCGTGAACAGGCTGACGGCGCCGATCGACAGGATGAGCGCGACAGCGCGTCGGGTACGTCGGGAAGAGATTGAAATGGACATGAATCGCACCCTAGAAAGAGGGACCTGCCGAGAAGATGAACCTGATGCTGCTTTCGCGGCTGTGGGCCAGTTCGACCCGCAGCGGCGTCGCGAAAGGACCATGGAAGCGCAGGCCGAAACCGTAATCGTCCTTCAGTCCATCGAAGTCGAGATCAGAGGTGCGGGCCGCGACCTTGCCGGCATCGTAGAAGAACGCCATGTCCAGGTAGCGGTTGACCATGATCCGCCACTCGGCCGAGAGCAACAGGCTGTTCTTGTCGCGGAAGCGCCAGCTGCTGTATCCGCGCAATGACGATCCGCCGCCGAGAGCCGGCAGCATGAAGAACGGCGTCTGCTGATCATCCTTGTCGAACGCGGTCTGGACGCGGGCGCGGAACGACAGCACCCAGGTTTCGCGCAGGATCGGCAGGTGCGCGATTCCCTCGTACTCGGCCATCTGAAAGCCGAAGGCGCTGTCGCGGTCGTTGTAGTCGTGCAGTGTGGCCCCGAGGAAGGCGCCGCGGCGCGAGTACCCCGGCGAGGTGCGCCCGTCGAGGCCGATCGTTCCCTGGGTGTGCAGGTAGGTCACTTCCGATCCGAGCCCGGGCAACGTTGCCGGCGTGTAGATCGTTTCGACCGACGGAGACGAGCCCTCCCCCGGTTCCTGATTCCACCGCGAGTATTCGACGCCACCGCGCAGCATCAGAAATCTGCGGGTCGGAAACACCGTGAGGAGCGCAGACCCGTATGGCTGCTTGAAGCGGTAATTCGAACGGTCGTCGACCGAGGTGTCCGCTCCAATGCCGTAGAAGCCCACCTGCGTCGCGTCGCGCCAGCCGCCGAGCAGGGAAAAGTGACCGCGGCGGTTGAACAATCGTGGCGCGACGAACTCCGCCTCGGCGCGTTTGTACCCGGTGATCGTGTAGCTGCCGCGCACGTCGATGTAGTTATAGGCGCCCAGATAAGAGATCTTTCCGACGCCGAGAGTGAAGCCCCCGCCCGAATAGGCGCTCTCGAAGAACGGGTGCCATCGCGGGGTGCCCCCGGCCAGCACGGCGTCGAACCGCTCGAAATACGCTTCGACCTTGTTTGGCTTGTACGGTGTCAGGTTCGGCACCTTCGCCGCCTGCTCCTGCTCGAGCGCCGCCTGCCGGGTTCCCGCCGGAGCGGCCTGCCCGCCCTCCGGCTCATCCGAGGGTGGGGCCTGGGCCGCCGCCGAACCGGCCAATGCCGTCACGAGGGCGAACGTCGCGAACAGTCTCAGCACATCACGTGTACACACGTCTAACCCCTCCAAGCGAGTGTTCGGGCTGTAGGAAAGGAATAATAACGGAAAAGCCGCCGATTATAATGACCGGCGATGCGTCACGCCCTGGCAGTCCTTCTGGTGATCGCCGGGCTCGCGGGCGCCCCTGGCGCCGAGCCCCAGTATTCCGCCGAACTCCTCTTCCCGCAGGAATCCTGGCACAACCACTCGTCCTCGATCGTGGAGCTGCCGAACCAGGACCTCCTGGTCTGCTGGTTTCACGGCTCCGGCGAACGCACGGCCGACGACGTCCTGATCCGCGCTGCCCGCTGGAGTCGCTCGAAGCGCGCCTGGTCCGCGCCTTTCACCCTGGCCGACACGCCGGGTTTCCCGGAGACGAATCCGGTCCTCTACGTCGATCGCCGCGATCGCCTGTTCTTCTTCTGGCCGCTCATCATCGCGCACCGGTGGGAAACGGCCCTGATGAAGTACCGGGTCTCCACCAACTACCAGCAGGCCGAAGGCCCGCCGGTCTGGACCTTTCAGGACAACATCGTCCTGGTCCCCAAGAACATCGCGCCGAAAACGAAGGCGTTCGTGGAAGCGGCGAAGGCAGGTAACCCGCAACTCGCCGAAGCCGGCACCCGGCTCATCGAGCGCGCCGAAGACGAGTACTTCTCGCGAATGGGCTGGTTCACGCGCACTCACCCGCTGGAGCTGCCTTCAGGTCGCATGCTGGTCCCGATGTATTCGGACGGATATTCCTTCGGGATCATGGGGATCAGCGACGATGGCGGGGTCACGTGGAAGGGCAGTGAGCCGATCGTCGGCCGCGGCAGTATCCAGCCCTCGGTCGTGCGCAGGAACGACGGCACGCTGGTCGCGTACTTGCGGGACAACGGCCCGGCGCCCAAGCGCGCACTGATCAGCCAGTCGACCGACGACGGCGAGTCGTGGACGGAAGCACGCGACACCGACATCCTGAACCCGGGATCGAGCGTGGAAGCCGTCCGGCTGCAGAACGGCCACTGGATCATCGTCCACAACGATCTCGAGCGGGGACGCTACTCGCTCGTTGCGGCCCTCTCCGAAGACGAAGGCAGGACGTGGCCGGTGCGCCGGCATCTCGAGGGCCGTCCCGACGCCGAAAGCCCCAATCAGTATCACTACCCTTCAGTGATTCAGACGCGCGACGGCGCGATCCACGTGACCTACAGCTACTTCACCCCCGAGGGCAAGTCGATCAAGCACGCACGGTTCAACGAGGACTGGATTCGCGCCGGCGATCCGGCTCGCTAACTTCCAGTCCGCAGTCCGCAGTCCGCGGTCCGGAAATCCCGAGTCCACGGAGGTGCCCCAGAGCTCTTCCCGGACCGCGGACCGCGGACTGCGGACTGCGGACTGGAAGTTAGCGTTGCCCGCCCCACCGCGGTGCATCCCAGGCCCCGGGCGGCAGGTAATGGAAGCGAATCAGAAAGATCTGATCTCCCTTGCCGTGCCGCGCGATCGCCAGCAGATCGTCGACGCTCTCGAATCCCGATTCACGCGCGAGATCGTAAGTGATGTCGTCTTCGGTAATCGGAGTGATCGAGTCCACGACGATGTGGCCGTCGTCCATGGGGTACCGGCCGCCGACCTTGACGTGCGGACGCGTCCAGATCCGCACGCTGCACCGGATCCGGCCGCGCCGGACGCCCTCACGAAGACGCTTGGTGAAGACCATCGGGACGCTGGAGCATAACGCGGCTGGCGAACGCGGGTTATGCATCTGCGCTCATAGACGTTCGAGCAAGGGAACAGCCGCACGGCCATCCGGGTCAGCCGGCCCTCATGGTAAAATTAACAATTCTGTCGCCGCCCACGGCCGCGACCGGGAGACCGGCGATGGACGAGAGATTCATGCGGATCGCGCTCGAGCTGGCCGGCCGGGCGCGCGAGCGGGGCGAGGTTCCGGTGGGCGCGGTGGTCGTGCTCGACGGGATCGTAATCGGCGAAGGCTTCAACCAGCCGATCAGCGCCCACGATCCGACCGCGCATGCCGAGATTGTGGCAATCCGAAACGCCGCGGCGCGGCAGGGGAATTACCGGCTGACCGGCGCCGAGCTCTACGTCACGATCGAGCCTTGTCAGATGTGCGTCGGAGCGATGGTTCACGCCAGAATTGCCAGGCTCGTCTACGGTGCAGCCGAGCCGCGGGCCGGCGCGATAGAATCGGCGATGCGCGCGCACGAGCATCCGGCGCTGAACCACCGAATGGACGCCTGTGGCGGCCTGCTTGAAGCCGAGAGTCGGGCGTTGATGCAGGAGTTTTTCCGCGAACGCAGAACCCGGGAGGACGGAACTGGTAGCGGAGTAATAAACGGAGAGGTACCGAAGTGGTCGTAACGGGGGCGCCTCGAAAGCGTCTTGCCGGGTAACCGGCACGGGGGTTCGAATCCCTCCCTCTCCGCCAACCTTCGCTCACGCTTGCCAACGACCGCGTGAGCTACGGCTGGCAAGCCAACGCGAGGGTTGTCCACCGAAGCGCGTAGCGCGAAGGTGGACTGCCGGACGCTGGCCAAAAGGCGAGCACACCGCTCGCGAAGGCGGACATCTATCCCTCGCTCACGATCCTCACGGACACGTGAGCCACCAGAAAGCCCGCACATCAGTGCGGGCTTTTCCGTTTCAGAGCGCGGCAGCGCCAACGCAGGTAGAATCCGGCCCGATTGGAGAACGTCCATGCTCACCTGGCTGGAACAGTTCGCGGGTGACCTGCGGTTCGGCGTGCGGGGGCTGCTGCGGACGCCCGGATTCTCGTTGCTGGCGGTGCTGTCGCTCGCCCTCGGCATCATGGCCGTGACGGCGATCTACAGCGTGCTCTATGCCGTGGTGCTCGATCCCTTTCCCTACAAGGACGTCGAGAACCTGATGAGCGTGCGGGTCTCGAGCCCGGTGCAGCGCGGCGGGCGGACCGGCTACTCCACTGATCAGTTCCTCGAGATCGCCGAGCGCAGCACGATCTTCGAAGGCGTGATCGCGTCAACCATCAGCGACGTGCTCTGGACCAGCGCCGGCGATCCGCAGCGGCTCCGCGGGAATCATGGCACGTTCAATACCTTCGACGTCATGGGCGTGCCGCCCCTTCTCGGACGCACGCCGACGGCTGCGGATGCCCAGCCCGGCGCCGAGCCGGTGGCCGTGCTCGGTTACCGGTTCTGGCAGCGGCAGTTCGGCGGCGATCCGAACGTGCTCGGCCGGCAGCTACAGCTCAACGACATCACACGAACGGTGATCGGCGTCATGCCGAAGCGCTTCATGTGGCGCGGTGCGGACGTCTACCTGCCGGTCAGGTTCGAACGCGGCAAGGTGGTCGAAGGCGTGCGGGGCGTGCACCTGCTCGGCCGATTGAGGCCGAACATCACGGCGGCACAGGCCGAGGCGGATCTCGGACCGATCATCGCAGACCTCAAACAGCGTGAGCCGGCGCAGTTCCCCGATCAGTGGCGCGTCGGCCTGCTGCCGTTCACCGAGACGTTTCCCAGCTCGATCGGCCGCGACATCTGGGTGCTGCTCGGCGCCGTCGCGCTGCTGCTGCTGATCGCCTGCGCGAACGTGTCGAACCTGTTGCTCGCACGGGCCAGCGCGCGTCAGCGCGAAATGACGGTTCGTGTCGCGCTCGGCGCGAGCCGGCGGAGACTGGTGCGGCAGCTCCTGACTGAAAGCCTGCTGCTGGCGCTCGCGGCGGGCGGCCTCGGGACCGCGCTCGCTTACGCGGGATTGCCCGCGATCCTTGCGCTCGTACCGCCAGACACCATCCCGGATGAATCAGAGATCGCGCTGAACACATCGGTCCTGATCTTTGCGCTGATCGTTTCAGCCCTCACCAGCGTGATCTGCGGCCTCGCGCCGGCGCTGCACACGGCGGGCAAGGACCTGTCGAACGCGATGCGGGAAGCCAGCCGCAGCCTGGCGGGAGGATCCCGCCAGGCGATCACCCGAAAAGCGCTGGTCGTCGCCGAGGTCGCACTCTCGTTGATCCTGCTCGCGGGTTCGAGCGTGCTGCTTCGACGGTTCGTCGAGATGGGACGCGTCATCCTCGGTGCCCCGCCCGAGCAGGTTCTGACCTTGCGGGTACCCCTTGCACCACAGCGCTACCCCGACGCGGCACGGCGAATCACGTTCTTCAAGGATCTGCTGCCGCGGATCAAGGCAGTGCCGGGCGTCGAGGCCGCCGCCCTCAACAGCGGCCTCCATCCGTTCGGGAATCTCTGGACTCAGGCCGAAGTCACCGGCCAACCGACCAGCACCGATTCAGTGCAGGCCCACCAGGTCAGCGCCGACTACACAGGGGCGCTCGGCATCCGGCTCGCGGCTGGACGCCTGCTCACCGACTCCGAGGTCGAGGCGGGGCAGCGGGTGGCGCTGGTCAACGAGCGGTTCGTACGCACCAGGATTCCCGATCGACCCCCGCTCGGACAGGTGGTCAAGCTGCTGCGCTTCAAGGATCCGCCCTTCAACGTTGCGAATCACTCGTTCCAGATCGTGGGCGTCGTCCACGACACGCCGAATGCGGGGCTGACCGAACCGCCGATGCCAGAGGTATTTGTGCCGTTCAGCGTCATCGGCTTCTCGAACCTGGTCGTGGTCCGCGCCCAGGGCGATCCTGCAAACATCACCCGGCCGGTCGTAAACCAGGTCTATGCGGTGGATGCCGCACAGCCGGTAACGAACGTGACAACGCTCGCGCAACTGCTCAAGGAAGAGGAGTTCGCGACGCCACGATTCAACCTCGTGCTCCTTTCGGTCTTCGCATTCGTAGGTCTGGTCCTGGCTGTTGTAGGCGTGTACGGGGTCATGTCGAGCGCGGTCGCACAGGAACGGCAGGAGATCGGCGTCCGCATGGCGCTCGGAGCCGATTCAGGGACCATTACCCGGATGGTGCTTGCGCGCGGCTCGCGACTGCTGCTGGCAGGAACGGCACTCGGGCTTGTCGGCAGCTACGCAGCCGGGCAATGGCTTGCCGGTGCGGTGTGGAGGGTGGCGGCCTTCGATCCGCTCGCGTTTGGCGCCGTTGCGCTGTTGCTGATGCTCGTCGGACTCCAGGCCTGCTACTGGCCGGCGCGCCGGGCCGCGCGGATCGATCCGCTGATTGCGATCCGGGAGACTCAATAGGAAGCGAGACACCATGCTGCGCCGACTCCTACCCGCGACCCTTCTGTTGGTGAGCGCGGCCCTGCACGCCGGGCAGGGCACCAAACAAGGCAGCCCCGAAGAGAACCTTCCGCCGAACATCGTCCGGCTGACGCATTTCGGCGAGCGTGCGTCGTGGTCGCCCGACGGCAAACGAATCGCGTTCATGGAGAAGAGCTTCGGCGACGCCTTCGAAGTGGAGGTGGATACCAAGGCTATCCGGCTGCTCACCCACTATCCGCATCCGGGATTCCTCCGCGTGCAGTTCCTGCCGAACGGCGACTACTTCCTGATCGGCGCGCGGACGTTCACCGACATCTCCACGACGCGTTCGCGCGATCAGGAGATGTGGGTGCTCAAGGGGGACTCGAAGCCCGGCGACAGGCCGATTCCGCTGGAGCACAAGATCTCGGAAGGCGTCGCCATCTCGCGAACCTCCATGAAGATCGCGTGGTCGAACACGAACGGACAATACCCGGCTGAGATCGCCCAGGGCGAGTCGGTCATCTACATCGCCGACGTGGTCGTCGAAGGCTCCAGGGCGAGGCTGGCAAACAAGACCGAAGTGATTCGCGCGAAAGCACCCGAGTGTACTCTCGAGGCCCAGGACTTCCGGAAGCAGGACACCGAGTTGATCTACACCTGCTATCGCTCTCCATACGCGGACGTGCTGGGGATCGACCTGAAGACGAAGAACGTCACCGTCTACCGCAAGCTGGCCGGCGAGTACAACGAGGTCGAGGGCATCTTCCCGGACGGTGAATACACCCTCGTCGAATCCAGCCGGGAGCAGCGCGAGCAGAACTCGAACTTCATCGACATCTGGAAACTGAAGCTCGAGCCGGACAGCCGCGACTTCACACGGGTGACGCGATGGGGCGAGTACGCCGGCTACAAGGCGTCGAACCCGGTGGTGAGCTTCGATGGTCGCAGGATCGCCTTCCAATCGGCGCGAAGCAAGGACCCGGCGGGCGTGGGCTACGGGATTTTTGTGATGACGATTCGATAGGTCGATTCCAGAATTTAGCGGGGGCGTGGCGGCACTACGTATTAGGGTGAATGACTATATGAATGACGTTCAGGCGGTAATACAAGTTTTCGTCGAATAGCTGGTCAACGACTCGATCGAACAGCGGGACTGACGAAGACGCAAGAATGCGTCTTCGGCTCGAGGTCGCTCCAGCTACATGGTCGAGCTCCCGCGTGAGGCGGAGTTGATCGTCGGGGCTCAGGGCCTGAATCTCCTGCAGCAGGAGAATCTTCGTATCGGTGTTCTCCTCCTGAGGCGCGAGCGCTTTCAGCGCGTTTTCCGAACGGCAGTCGATCACCTCGACCGCTCCGACCGGCGAGGTGCTCCGGCGGTCCAATTCGCACGCGAGCTCCCGGCAGGCAGCGGCGGGGCCAGTAATCAGAACCGGAACGTCAACGAGTGCGGCAAGGCTGATATCTTCTTCCGATGCCAGCGCACCCTGCGATTCCGACTCCGTGGCCTTCACCAAGTGCCTGGAGCACTTCTCCTCCATATGTGGCATCCCTCCATCTCCTGCCCCGCCGATACGAGCGCGGCGCACCCGTCACCGGAGACCGGCCGATGGATACTTGGTGAATTTGCAGATCCTTCAGGATCAACGACTTACAGGGACAAATGGACGGGCAATAGGGTATGCATCGCGATCTTTCGGGGCACGGAGCGCGGGCCAGCATGCGGCCGCTGATCCGGTTCGGAACCTTTCAGCTGGATACGCAGGCCGGTCAGCTTCTGAAGAACGGGCGCGTGGTGCGTTTGAAGCCGCAACCGTTGCGGCTGCTGCAGTTGCTTCTCAGCCGGCCCGGCGACCTCGTGACGCGAGACGAGATCCGCGACGTTCTGTGGGGAACGGAGACGTTCGTCGATTTCGAGCAGGGGATGAACACCGCTGTCCGGCAGATCCGGGAGGCACTCGGAGACGATGCGGAGACGCCGATCTTCGTGGAGACAGTCCCGAAGCGAGGTTACCGCTTCATCGCGCCGGTCGACTCTGGCGCGCCTGCTCCCGCGCCGGCGCCTACCTCCACTCGGGGAACCGACCTAAACCTGCACAAAGCCCTCTGGCTGAATATTGCCGAGCTTAGGCTTGCCGAAATCAAGCGGCGGAAGCGGCGCCGGCACCTGTACGTCGGCGCAATCATCGCTGCCGTGATCCTCGTGACGGTCGCCGCCGTTTTTCTCATCTCGAAAATGAGATGAGTCGCATTTTGCTTGACCGACCAATTTGGTCGGATTTAACCTCTCAGAAGTCTCAGCGCTCTCTCGGGAACCCGGTTCAACAAAAAGCCCGCCCCGGTGCTGCAACACCAGGGCGGGCAATCGGACAAACGGTCTGGGGAGACCCATCAAACGCCTCAGGCGCCTGACGCATCCGACCCCCGCATTGTAGTGACGTGGGGCGCGTCGACGCAAAGGCTGGAGTTGTTGTTCACATGCGTCGCACGTTGCTTCGAGCCGCGGCCCTTGCCGTTGCGCTGTTCTCCCTCGTTCCTGTCACCACCTCGGCTCAGTCAGATTCAGAGTCCGGCTCGTCCGGAGCCGTGATCGATATCGAAACCGCGGCATTCAGCTTCCGCGGAGTCGTGCTGGATCCCAGCCGCGCCCCCATCGCCGGCGCCCTGGTTTCCGCAATCGTCAATCCCCGCACCGCAGCCCTGTCGACGGTGACGAATCCTCGCGGGGAGTTCTCGCTGAGTGTCCCGGTCGAGGACTTCACCTTGATCATCAGGTCGGAGGGCTTCGCGGAAGTGTCGCAGCGCGTGCGTGCACAGGATGCCTCGACCCCTCCCGCCGAGTTCGTACTGCAACTGTCCGGCGTCGTCGAGCAGGTCGAGGTGAGTGGCGGTGGCGGCTACGAGGTCGACTGGGTAAGCAGTGCGACCAGAACCGCCACCGCCCTGCGGGACGTCCCTCAGTCGGTGACCGTGGTCACGCAGGAGCTGATGAAGGATCAGCTGATGCAGTCGGTCGGCGACGTGGTCCGCTACGTGCCAGGCATTTCGGCACACCAGGGAGAGAACAACCGCGACGACGTCGTTATTCGCGGGAACCGGTCATCGGCGGACTTCTTCGTGAACGGGGTCAGGGACGACGTGCAGTACTACCGCGATCTGTACAACCTGGAGCGGATCGAAGCTCTCAAAGGGCCGAACGCCATGATCTTCGGTCGCGGCGGCGGCGGTGGCGTGTTGAACCGCGTCGTGAAAGAGCCGCTGTTCCGTCCGCTGCGTGCCGTGGCCGTCGAACTCGGAGGTTACGATCACAAGCGCGCGGCGACGGATCTCAACGCACGCCTCGGATCCGATACGGCGGTGCGGCTCAACGGGATGTTCGAACGCTCGGGCAGCTTCCGGAACGGCGTCGATCTCGAGCGGAGCGGTGTCAATCCGACCCTGACGTGGGCGCCGCATGCCGGGACAAAGCTGACGGTCGGTTACGAGTATCTGCGCGACACGCGCGTCGCCGACCGCGGCATCACGTCGTTCCAGGGAAAGCCGGCGGACGTCGATCTTTCGACCTTTTACGGTGACCCCGAACAAAGTGACGTGAAAGCCCGTGTGAACATTGGATCGGTCGCACTGGAGCAGGCCATCGGCACGGCCGTGCTGCGCAATCGCACTGTGATGGCGGGGTACGACCGCTTCTATCAGAACTTCGTGCCCGGCGCCGCATCCGCCGATCAGCAAACCGTGGCGCTGACTGCATACAACAACGCCACCGACCGCACGAACCTCTTCAACCAGACCGATCTGACCTACGTCGCGCACACCGGTAGCGTCCGGCACACGCTGCTGGCCGGCGCCGAGGTGGGGCGCCAGCTGACCGACAACTTCCGGAACACGGGGTATTTCAACAACACCGCGACTTCCATCAGCGTTCCGTTCCACGATCCGGCGATCTCGACCCCGGTCACCTTCCGCCAGAGTGCGACCGACGCCGACAATCACGTCCGGACCAACGTGGCCGCGGCGTTCGTGCAGGATCAGATCGCGCTGTCGTCACAGGTGCAGCTGCTCGGAGGCCTGCGCTTCGATCGATTCGACCTGAAGTACCACAACAACCGCACCGGCGAAGAGCTCCAGCGCGTCGATAACCTGCTCTCCCCGCGGGCCGGAGTCGTCTACAAGCCGGTCGCGCCGGTCTCGGTGTACGGCAGCTACAGCGTCTCGTACCTGCCGAGCTCCGGCGATCAGTTCTCGTCTCTGACGACGGTCACCCAGCAGGTCAAGCCGGAGCGGTTCAACAACTACGAGGTCGGTGCGAAGTGGGATGTCGGGCGGGCGCTGTCGTTTACCACCGCCGTCTACCGGCTCGATCGCACCAACACCCGGTCCACCGATCCCAACGATCCGACCCGGATCGTCCAGACCGGCAGCCAGAGAACCAACGGATTCGAAGCGGGCGTGAACGGGCAGGTGACGTCGCGCTGGAAGATGGCCGGCGGCTACGCCTTCCAGGATGCGTTCGTGACGAGCGCAACCTCCGTGGCGCCCGAGGGCGCGATCGTCGGCCAGGTGCCGCGGCACACGTTCTCGCTCTGGAACAACTACCAGGTGCACCCGCGCGTTGCCGGGGGCATCGGGCTGATCCATCGCTCCGACATGTTCGCGACCATCAGTGACACGGTGACGCTGCCGGGGTACGTGCGGGCGGACGCGGCGGCGTACTTCACGCTGACCAAGGATCTGCGGCTGCAGGTCAACCTGGAGAACGCGTTCGACAAGCGCTATTTCGTCAACGCGGACAGCAACACGAACATCTCGCCGGGGACGCCGCAGACGCTGCGGGTGGCGCTGACGGCGGGGTTCTAAAAGGCAAAAGGCAAAAGGCAGAAGGCCTTTTGCCTTGCTACCTATCAGCGGCCCCGGTCCTTAGACCCGGCCGCTTTTTTTCAGTAACCTATGCGGCCATGAAGCCCCGTCACTTCGCCTATCTGGCTGCCTGCGCCATCGCCCTGTCCGTCTCCGGGGATCGCCCGACAGCGACGACGGGCGAGAAGCACCTGCTCTACGCTGCCGTGCCCGGCATTCGCAACTATCTCGAGTACGGCGGCATCGGGCTGCTCGTCTACGACATGGACGACGGCCACCGCCTGGTGCGCCGGATTCCGACGTTCGCGCTCGAACCCGGCGTCCAACCCGAGAACGTCAAGGGGATCGCGGCCAATGCCCGGACCGGCCTGATCTACGTCAGCACGATCCGCCGCGTGGCTGCCTTCGATCTGACGACCGACAAGCTGGTGTGGAACCGCACCTATGAAGGAGGCGCCGATCGCATCGCGCTCTCCCCCGACGGCGCCATCCTGTATGTGCCGTCACTCGAAGGACCACACTGGCACGCGGTGAACGCGAAGACCGGGGATGTGCTCGCGAAGATCGTGACCGACTCCGGCGCGCACAACACCATCTACGGACCCGACGGCACGCGCGTCTACCTGGCAGGCCTGCGGTCGCCCATCCTCTCGATCGCCGATCCCGCTACTCACAAGGTCGTCGCCGGTGTCGGACCGTTCAGCAGCGCGATCCGGCCGTTCACGATCAACAAGGCACAGACCCTGTGCTTCGTCAACGTCAACGGCCTGCTCGGCTTCGAGGTCGGCGACATCAAGACCGGCAAGATGCTGCACCGCGTGCAGGTCCCCGGCTACGATCAAGGGCCGATCAAGCGGCATGGCTGTCCCAGCCACGGCGTCGGCCTGACGCCGGACGAGAAAGAGCTCTGGGTCGCCGATGGCGCAAACAGCCGCCTGCACGTCTTCGATGCCACGGTCATGCCGCCAAAGAAGATCGACAGCATTGCCGTACGCGATCAGCCCGGATGGATCACCTTCAGCCTCGACGGCCGGTACGCCTATCCGTCGACGGGCGAAGTCATCGACACCGCGTCCCGCAGGATCCTGACGATTCTCGGCGACGAGAAGACGGGTACGGTCCAGAGCGAGAAGGTCGTCGAGGTCGTTTTCCGAGACGGAAAACCGTCGGGCACCGGCGATCAATTCGGGATCGGGAGAAAAGAGTGATTGTGCGCCCCGAGCGCGACATCGGAGGTCAAGGGGACGGAGGCCAGGGAGATCACGGATCTCACAAACGGAGCAACGAAGTTAACGAAGAGAACGGAAACCAATAGTTTTTCCGTTTCTCCGTTGGCTTCGTTGCTCCGTTTTGAGATCCGTGATCTCGATGGCCTCCTTGCCTCGCGTCTCAACGAGGCGGCATCGCCTTGAACGTCATCTCGATGTTCTC
>Ga0111538_10007621_pt1 | contig 14574 bp, 10 predicted proteins | sample SoiMethybrSBSTD1_FD_79669 | JGI IMG/M metagenome (GOLD analysis project Ga0111538, IMG submission 79669) | Bulk soil microbial communities from a Populus tree surrounding site in Tennessee, USA - Soil MetaG P. TD hybrid SBSTD1 (version 2)... | ecosystem: Environmental > Terrestrial > Soil >... | reverse complement strand
CGTGTGCTGATGAGTTTGGGTTTTGATGAAGAAGCACATGCCTATATGAGCTGGATCCTTCATGCCACGTGGCTCACGCATCCCAGGCTGCAGGTTGTTTATTCTGTTTTTGGCCACGCAAGGATTAAAGAGGAAGAACTCGATTGGCTGTCCGGATATAGAATGTCCAGACCGGTTCGCATAGGAAATAAGGCAGACTCACAATTGCAGCTTGATGTCTACGGAGAGGTTCTCGATGCCGTTTTCACCTATGCAGCCCTCGTTAAAAAGTTTGACAGAGCCACGAAAAAGTTTCTTATAGGATTAGGCAATGTGATCTGCAAAATTTGGGATCAGCCCGATAATGGCATCTGGGAAATTCGTTCATCCGCGGTACACCACACGCATTCAAAAGTAATGGCGTGGGTCGGCCTTGATCGCCTGATCAAACTCTGCGGGATGTACCATTGGCGCGATGCTCCATTGAAAAAATTTACGGAGACCGCGTCCCGCATAAGAAGCAAGGTAGAAGAGTTCGGATATAGCGAAAAGCTGAAGACTTATACGCGGGAATTAAACGGAGAGTCCCTTGATGCAAGCTCACTGACATTTTCATTGGTGGGATTTTGTGAGGCTTCATCTGACAGGATGGTCTCAACCACCGATAGGATCCATAAGAATTTAACAAAGCACAACCTTGTCTACCGCTACCGTGATGCCAATGATGGTATCGGAGGAGATGAGGGATCATTTGGGATCTGTAATTTTTGGCTTGCAGAAAATCTTGCAAAATCGGGGCAACTGGAAAAAGCGATCGTTGTATTCGAAACAATTTTGCGTTATGTGAGTCCAACGGGACTTTTATCAGAAGAGATCGAACCTGAGTCCGGAGATTTGCTTGGAAATTATCCCCAGGGTTTTACCCACATTGGATTGATCAATGCGGCGCTAACGATGAATGAAGTACATCAGCAAGCTCAAAAGGCCAGGAAAAAAAATCATAATAAATTATGAACGTCAATAGCTTATTATTATGGGGATTTGCGGCAACGCTGGTACTTACTATTGTAATGGTTGGTTCTAAATATCTTGGACTGACAAGAATAGACCTGCCCTTTATGTTGGGAACCGCATTTACTGGCAGTCGGGATAAGGCGGTAAGAATTGGTGTCTTGGCACACGTTATAATCGGGTGGTTTTTTGCGTTTATCTATGGTGCAGCCTTTGAAACGACAGGATTAAAAACCTGGTGGTTCGGGATGGCCATAGGTTTTGTTCACGCTGCTTTCGTCTTATCTGTAGGTCTGCAAATTCTCACCTCGTTTCATCCTCGCATGGCCCGCCCGTTCCAAGGCCCGACTCCAACAAGACAGCTTGAGCCTCCGGGTTTTCTCGCTCTTAACTATGGTGGGGGAACGCCTTTCGCGACATTAGTTGCGCACCTGATTTATGGTGCAGTCCTGGGAATTTTTTATGACCTCCGATAAGTAATGTTGTCTATTGATTGCAATTCATTCCGGAGCTAGGCGGCATGGTTGCTCTGGCGAAGGATTTGGAGAAACAAAATCATCCTTTCCAAATTCAGAAACTTCATTGTGTCAGAGTATCACGTTTTCGGCTAAGTCAAGCTGTAAATGGAAGAGACAAAATTTAGCTTTTTCGTGATTGCCCCAGTAAATACATGCCGAATCTAATTTATCGCACTTACACTTTCCTCATAAAGGTCCATAATAAGGAAGCCGTTGTCATCGCGGTCCGCAAGTCGCAATTTCATTTTTTCGACTTTCTCGATAAAATCCGGATAATTCCTGAAATCCTCTTTCAAATTTCTTAAAGTCAGCCGGCGGATGTACGAGGTAAGACTCATGCTGTAGAAGATCTCATCACCGCTGACAAATGCTGAGGAATATATGATCAACCCGCCAGCTTCTTCAATCTTATAAAAATCCTCCTGTGCATTCAATTCCTTTCCTCCAGGATAATATCGGTATACCCTTCCGCATTCAGAAAATCCATAAATAGTTCCTGGCGCAAATTTGAAAATGGTATCGGGAGTCACAATCTTTAGCGTAAGTGTAAAGTCGGCCGGAAAAGTGAAACTCAATTTATAATCTTTGGCAGCAGCGTTTATTTTATATGACAAATGGTTATTTACAAAATCATCCTGCGTAATAAAAACGCCAGCGAAACAAGAATCTGTTTTTTGAGAATAAGCGGGAAGTATGAATAATAAAACTGCCACTACACAGTTGCCAACCAGTCGAAGGAAGTGGTAGAGTGTCTTTACAAGATTGACACCTGAGAAGATCATTTGTTTTACTTTTTTGAAGCTATTTCCTTTTTTCCCTTGGTCAACGTTGCTTCAATTTTCACCAGAACCTTGTCCTCCGTCATTTCTTGACCTAGTATTTTCGGAGTTTCGATCTTGTAATCCGCCAGGGTAATATTGAATTCACTCTTAAGCTTGATTTGTCCCCCCTCTACAACCGTGACAGTTCCCTTCTCTGTTACATCCTTTTCGACTCCATGAATCTTTAATTTACCCATTGCAGTAGCGCTATAAGTGCCAGGTTTATCATAATCAATTTTGCCTTGAATTTTTCCCTTAAAGCCGGCCTTCTGATATTTATCAATTTCCAAATATTTCTTCCTGGCATCTCTGCCCATTTTCTCGTTTTTAAATTGGAAATCTGTCATCGTGATATCAACAATCACTTCGCCATCTGACGTGTTCATCTCCACTTTCACCTTTTCGTTCTTTGCATCAACATCGGCTACAGGCGCCTTGGAAAAGAATGAAACATATCCCTTGGTGCTCGTGTGTTTATTTTGTGCAACACCTAGTAGTGGAAACAAAACAGTGACGACAATAATAAATAGGGTTTTCATATCATGTCTTTTTCCTATATAGATGCCAAGAAATATGCCATAGTGTTGTGTCGCGATTTTGAGCATGACCGTCAACTTTAATATTTTTAAAAAAATTGTAAATGCCCAGCATCAGGATGATCTGAGGAGTAAACTCTACAAAATCATGGTGACATTCTCAAAAATAGAATTAGCTGCGTATTTTGAATGCTGATGGCTTATTCTAGTCACCAAAAAATTTTTATCTGTAATTGTTTACGCTGAAAGATATTACTAGCGAAGTTTTAAGGATGCTAAACAAGGTAAAGCAATTCTGCTGATGAAAGCAGCTTCTTAAATAATGTCAGAATTTTTCATTCCAACACGAGACGGCTCATGTATTTAAAGTCACACACGAAAATTCGCCTGCAAAACCACCATGCTAGCAGTTCGCGCCAACATTCACGTGGATATTTCTCAGGATATTGATGACTCAATTGTTTGTCAAAACCTTTTTTGGCTCGTAACACTATTTTGGAGTTCCTGCCTTTTCCATTTATCAAATTCTTTTTGTGTTTAAATAACCCACTAGCCTCAATAATCGGCTGATTTTAGGCTGAGCTCAAGTCCTTGTATGCGCTCATATACTTTTCGAGGTTATAGATTGGGTTTAGGATTAGGTTTATTGCTTCAACGCTATCGATTGAAAAATAATTTCAATCGATAGTATAGGGTAAGCTGGGCTTTTTTTGTCTACCATCTAAATACCTAAACAGGACGCCTATGAAGGACGCTTTACCGGCTAAAGACTTGAAAGAAGGCATTCCGCAATCAGAGTCTGTACAACCCCGTATTATTGATGCTGAGGTTTTGTTACAACAGACTTTTGATACTGATCCCCGTCAAGGATGTGCGTTATTATTCCGCCTCTATTATACACCTTTATGCAGTCACGTGATCAGGTTTGTCTACTCTAAGCAAGTGGCGGAAGATATTGTAGCTGAGGTGTTCTGCAAATTTTGGGACGGCAGGATTTTTCAAAAAATCAATACTTCCTATCGCGCCTATCTTTTCAAATGTGCCAGGCATAGCGCTTATGACTACGTTAAATTTAAACTATCAGGGAATTCGCAGGGTGAACAATTCGGGCCTGATCGCAATGCTTCAGACCCGTGTGAGATTTACAATATGATGAGCTCTATCACAGGCTGGAAGAAACTATCAATGGCCTACCGCAACAATGTAAGAAGGTTTTTGTATTGAGCAGAATGGAAAACAGACGGTACCAGGATATTGCAAACGAACTTAAGATTTCTATTAAAGCAGTTGAAGCACACATCAGCAAGGCGCTTCGTATCCTACGAAAAAGAGTTAATCATGATTGGAATTGGAAATAGAAATTCTAATAAATGGTCAAGACATATTGAATTCTGGTTACTGGCTACATTAATTTTTTTAAAATGAAAGAGGATTTGTTTAAAGCAATTATAGAAAAGGTTTTAAAAGGAGATGCCACTCCGCACGAAAAGCGGATGCTTGCAAACTGGTTAAAGGAAGATCCAGGCAGGGAAGAGATTTTTTACCATTGTTTATTAATGCATGAAAGCGAATCGCCTCAGTATTTTCCGGAAGTAGATTCAAAGATTGAGGCATATGAAAAATTTATGCGCGGCGAAATTCAGATCCCTAAGGTCGATTATCACAATGAGGGGAGTGAACCTAGCCAATCGAAAATAATCAGTTACCGATGGTGGCTGGCCGCATCGGTTCTCTTATTTTTTTCAGCTAGCCTTTATTTTTTCAAGGATTCGTTTTTGTATAAAACCTATTCGGCTGAATATGGAATGATCAAGTCTGTGATGTTAGAAGATGGAAGCACAGTAACGCTGTGTGCAAATTCTTCTATAAAGATTCTTCGTGATTTTATGGATCATGACAACCGTGAAGTTTGGATCAAGGGTGAAGCGTTTTTTGAAGTCTCTAAAAAAGCAAACCGGATGAAGTTCATTGTCCATACTGATAATTTGGATGTAGAAGTACTGGGGACAAAGTTCAATGTAAACAACCGTCGCGGTAAAACTGAAGTGATTTTGGCTGAAGGAAAAGTGAAGCTTATGGCAAAAGATCGCGCCCCATTGATCATGAACCCTGGAGAACAGGTAAGCCTTTCGAACACGCAGGGGAATTTTCAAAAACATGCTGTTAAAACAGAAGCATACGGGGCCTGGCGGAAAAATATGCTGGTGTTTGAAGATACTCCTCTTGCAGAGGTTGCCCAAGTCGTGCAGGACTATTATGGTGTTAAAGTAATTATTACTGACTCACTGCTTGCCACGCGTCAGTTCACAGGCACCTTACCCAATAATGACCTTGATGTAATTCTGTTAGCGCTTAAGACTTCTTATAAAATTGAAATTGAACAGAGTAATGAATATATCATTCTCAAATAGATACGCCTAACCTAACCACAGAAATATGAGAAAGCAATGTCTGCCTATTATCATCGGCCTTACCAGCCTGATGGTGCTGCAGTACCAGTCGGGGTTGGGGCAAGAATATGCCCTCCTGCAGGTCAATCAGAATCGCGCAAATGCCACGAAAGAGCTCAAGGTTGTTCTCGCCTCTTTAGAAAAGAAATTTGGTGTTTACTTCACTTTTGAAAGCCAGGTTATTCGTAACAAATACATACCGAAAGAAGCGAAAATCACGCAAAACCTGGAGGAAACACTTGATAATATATTGAGTCCACTTAATCTGAAATTCAAAAAGATTTCAGAAAAATATTACACTATTTTTCCAAAAGGAGAGCCACAGACAGAGAAACAAACTGGCAGCGATCAGGGCCTTCAGAGCAGCCTCACCAGCAAGCCGGATAGTTTCTTCCCAACGTTAACAACAACAACAAAAAATATGTCTGACTTAAAAGCTGTTCAGATAATGGTGTCGGGTACCGTTACGGATGAATCTAAAGCGGCATTACCTGGTGTTAATGTGCTGGAGAAAGGAACAACTAACGGAACGGCTACTGATGCAAGTGGACATTTTACGCTGAATGTGGAGAATGAGCAAAGCATCTTGATTTTCTCCTTTATCGGATACGAGAATGTCGAAGTGCCAGTTGGTAGTAAGTCAGTTATTGATATTTCCTTAATCCCGTCTACTAATTCATTACAGGAGGTCGTTGTCATCGGATATGGATCCGTGGACAGAAAAGATTTGACTGGATCCGTCGCCTCTGTGGGAAGTGGAGAGATCAAGCAAATGGCGGCAACTCGTTTAGATCAGGCGCTGATTGGAAAAATGGCTGGGGTTCAGGTTAAGCCTGTCTCCGGTGAGCCTGGTGCGCCTCAACAAATCAGAATAAGAGGCATTGGCAGTATTTCTGCGGGGGCTGGTCCTTTATATGTGGTCGATGGGTATCCTGTAGGAAGTATACAAACCATAAATCCAAATGATATCGAGAGTATAGATGTGTTGAAAGACGCTTCAGCAACGGCTATTTATGGTTCACGTGGATCCAATGGTGTCATTATTATTAATACAAAAAGAGGAAAGGTGGGAGCTCCTACAATAACTTTTGATGCCTTTTATGGAGTTCAGAAAATATCGAAAACACCAGACTTTCAAACCGGGATGGAGCAAGCGCAACATTACTACGATGGTATCCGCAATAAGAATATTGACGAGGGAAATGATGTGTCAATACCAGTTGAACAATGGAAAGTGCCCGTTCCGATTACCATAATAGAGGTACTTGAAGGCAGGCCGACCACGCAGCCAGGGGCTACCAACGTCTTCACGGAGCCACTTGACGAGGTGTTGCAGACAGCACCCATACAGCAATATCAATTATCAGCTTCGGGAGGCAGTGAAAATGTAAGATATGCTGTGGGCGGAGAATATTTGAATCAGGATGGTATCGTTATAAATACCAACTTCAAAAGATATTCTGCCCGGGCAAATTTAGATGCAAAATTCTCTGACAAGTTCGCCATCAAGCTAAATGTTAATCCATCTTTTGCTGATAAGTATAACGTAGGCGGACCTGGCGTTGATCAAGTTGGCCAGGATGTATCCCGAACATCAGATGTTATTTACAATGCCCTTGTAATCCCTCAGTATTATTCTGTATGGAATGCAGATGGTACATATTTTCCTTTTGGAGATGGCCTGGATGCCGTGGTTTCTACGCAGAATCCAGTTGCCATTGCGCAGGAAGTAGTCCGCACGCAAAAAGTAATTGGCTTTCTGGGAAATCTCAACGCTGAATATAAAATTCTTGAAGGATTGAAGTTCAATGCCATGCTGGGTACAAATCTAATGAGTATCAAGGGCATGACTTTTAAACCTCAGCTTCCTTCTTTTCAAAATAATCCCGCTGTTGGGACTGATAATGCAACCATGGTTATTAATTGGATCAACGAGTATACTCTTAATTATGCAAAAAGTTTTGGTAAGCATAATTTAACTGCATTGGTCGGATTTACTTCTCAAAAAGAAACTTACGAATCAAATAGTATGACCAGTAACCGATATCCTAACAACCTGGTGCCTACCTTAAGTGCCGTTAGTGGTATTCTCACCGGAGGGACAGCAGAGATCAGTGAATGGTCTATGATTTCGTACCTGGGCAGGGTTAACTATGATTTTAAAAGCAAATATTTTTTCACAGCATCAGTACGCGCAGATGGTTCCTCCCGTTTTGGCTCTGATAACAAATGGGGTGTCTTTCCCTCGGCTGCTTTTGCCTGGCGCGTTTCCGATGAATCATTTTTTCAAAATCTAGCTCCGCGTATGCAATTAAAGATCAGAACCAGTTATGGCGAAACGGGAAATAATAATATTGGCAACTATGACGCCTATGCCACCATTAATTATGAAAAATACACCTTCGGTGGGGGAGCGGTTGGCGGTTATGCCCCGGGAAGGCTTGCCAATCCTGGCCTCACCTGGGAGACACAAAAGTCTTTTAATTTCGGTCTTGACCTTGGATTCTTCAACGAGCGCCTGACGTTTAGTGTAGATTATTTTCAATCCAAGAATTATGATTTATTGTTGAATGTAAATGTTCCTGACGTTACTGGATTTAGTAGTGCATTGCAGAACATTGGTGAAGTGAAAAACGACGGATGGGAATTGCAACTGAGTTCCGTGAACGTTGACAAAGCTTTTAAATGGACAACTGACTTTAACGTTTCTTCTTATCGTAATGAGGTACTCAAGTTAGGTCCTCAGGGTGATCCGATCATATCTGGAGGTAACATTACGCAGATCGGACAGCCGATAGGAATGTTTTATGGATGGTTGTCTGATGGCATCTTTATGAATCAGGCAGAATTGGATGCCGGCCCGATCTTCAATCCGGGTGCAAGAGACGCGTCACGCGTAGGAGATGTAAGGTTTATTGATGTTAGCGGACCAGAGGGTGTTCCGGATGGTATCATCAATAGCTTTGACAAAACAATAATGGGCACACCTTATCCTGATTTTTATTATGGGATGACCAACAACTTTTCTTATAAAAACTTCACGTTAAGTATAGGACTTCAAGGCTCTTATGGAAGTGAAATACTTGCCTTGTCAAGAAATCAGGTTGCTAATCTCAGGTCGCGATTCAGACAGCTATCAATTATGAATGACTACTGGAAATCAGAATCTGAACCTGGAAACGGCAAGTCGCCAAGGCCTAACGATACCCCTACTGGCAACTTCAGGGGTACCTACAGCCAGCTGTGGCTTGATGAAGGAACGTACCTCCGGATAAATAACATATCCCTTGGGTATACAATTCCTCAATCGATCGTCGAAAAACTCAAGCTGAAGTCGCTTCGGGTATACTCAACGGCCACGAATCCATTTATTTTCACTGATCACGTTGGATTTAATCCTGATGTCAGCAGGAGTGACAATTCGCTGACTCCTGGTAATGAAAATTTCGAATACCCTTTGCCGAAAAGCCTCATTTTTGGTCTCAACATAGGATTTTAATTTATTCATTAACGATAAGAAAAATATGAAAACAAGATATAGCTTAGTTACAATGGCGCTGTTGCTCATTATGACTTGTTGTAGTGAAGAGTTTATAGAACTAGCCCCAATATCCACCGTGAGCACGGAGGCGTTGTATAAAACGGACCGCGATTTTCAAGATGCTGTTACCGGTATATACGGTGTGTATCAAACCGAATATCTGAACATGTGGTTGTATGGCGATATTCGTGGTGACGATTCCTGGGATGAGCTGGTTAAAGGAACTGCAGCTGCCATGGATCTTTTTACAATAAACAATGACGACGGTGTGATAAGAGCCACTTGGCGGAATTATTACAATATCATCAACCGCGCCAACGTCATGTTAGACAAGATTCAAAATGCTAATGTAGCCGTCGTTACAAACAAAGATCGTCATATAGGCGAAGCCAAATTTCTACGTGCCCTCGCTTACTTTAACCTGGTCAGGATATTTGGAGATGTCCCTATGGTTACCAAGCCGACAGAAATTGACGAATCGTACAAGTCCGGACGCGTAGCGGTCGCCACCATTTACGAGGAAGTAATCATAAAAGATTTGCTGGATGCTGAAACTTTATTACCGACGAGCTATACGGGACAAGATGTGGGTCGAGCTACGCAAGGTGCGGCTAAATCCCTGTTGGGAAAAGTTTACTTAACGATCAAGGATTTTCCAAAAGCAGAGGCAAAGCTACAGGAAGTTACCACCATGGGCTACGCGCTTTTATCGAATTATAATGCGTTGTTTGACTATACAAAAAATGAACATCATAGTGAATACATATTTGATATTGAATTCGAAGAAGGTATAGCGGAAGGGTCGAACTACACCAACAATTTTCTACCTAAAAATCCGACGCTAACGAATTTTTATAAGGTTACGGGTGGCGGAAACGACGCCAACAATCCTCCCGCATCTCTGTTTGCCTTGTTTGCTCCCAATGATAAGCGAAAAGATGTTACTGCGGCCAACGGCCATTACGACGCCAATGGTAATTTTATTCTCTTAATACCATCGGCCAATGCTTCCTCCACATTTACAAAAAAGTATTTGGTGCAGGTTATTGTGAACGGTGATAGTAAGGCCAACTGGAAGGTGTTGCGGTATGCAGATGTTCTGTTGATGTATGCGGAAGCATTGAATGAAAATGGAAAAACTGACCGGGCGCTTACGAATCTCAACCTCATTCGCACCCGGGCGGGTGTACCGACATATTCCGGGTTGACCAAGGATGACACACGCGAAAAGATATATTTAGAAAGAAGATATGAATTGGCGTTCGAAGGACACAGGTGGTTTGATTTGTTAAGAACAGACCGCGCGTTGACGGTCATGGAACCCTTTGGTATGAAACCGTATATGACCGTTTTTCCTTTGCCGCTATCACAAGTTCAATTAATGAACGACCCTGCGATTTTTCCTCAAAATCCAGGATATGATTAACGGCTATTCAAATCATTTATTAGTAAACTTATTGAAACAACCACAGATCAATAAATTCATACATTAAACGAAGCAACCCTTTATCTATACGTATATGAAACTAAAAATAAGTATTTCTCTATTGCTGTTATGCGCCACTGTTATGATGGTAAATACAGCCTCTGCTCCCCTTCCTGCAGATCAAAGTATTTCAAAAGAGGCGCCGCCATCAGGGCATTTTCTGTATGTGGCGGTACCGGGAATTCGAAATTACCTTGGATATGGAGGACATGGTATACTTGTATTTGATATTGACAATAACCATCGTTTTGTCAAACGGATAAAAATGCAGGGAATGGGCAAGAACGGTTCACCGGCGAACGTTAAAGGTGTTGCCGTTAGCGTTCCACTGAATAGCATTTATGTAAGTACACTTCAAACACTTCAACGAATTGATCTGACGACTGAAAAAATAGTGTGGGAGAGAACGTATGAAGGCGGATGTGACCGCATGTCTATCTCACCAGATGGCAAAATTATGTATCTCCCTTCTTTAGAGAAGGATTTCTGGAATGTAGTGGATTGTGAGAAGGGCGATATCATCGCTAAAATAACGGTAGTGAGAAGGGCCCATAATACAGTTTATGGTATGTCAGGCGAGCACGCCTATTTGGGTGACATAGCTTCCCCATATTTGCATGTAACAGATACAAAGACGCATAAAATTATTAGCCAGGTCGGGCCTTTTGGAGAGGGCATTCGCCCCTTTACTATTAATGGCAAGGAGACGCTCGCTTTTGTTAATGTGGATGGCTTATTGGGATTTGAAGTAGGGGACCTGAAGACCGGTAAACTGGTTGCCCGTATTGTTGTGGAGGGATGGAACATGGGTGAAGTCAGACGCCATGGAAATCCAAGCCATGGGATTGGTCTTACGCCTGATGAAAAGGAGGTATGGGTAAGTGATGGACACAATATGCGCATGCATGTTTTCAGTGCCGTTGCGCCTTTCCAACAACTTACCACCATCCCATTGCAGGATATGCCAGGATGGGTTACATTCAGTATGGATGGAAAGTACGCCTACCCTTCGAGTGGCGAAGTGATTGATGTCAAAACACGAAAAATATTGTTAACGCTACAGGATGAGTTTTATAACAACGTAGCCAGCGAGAAAATGGTGGAAGTGTTTATCCAAGGAAACAAGGCTGTGAAGGCTGGTGATCAGTTCGGGTTGGGACGTGTGATACAATAACCAATCTAACCTAGCAGTTAATGAGGACGTTCACCGGGAAGCGTTATCAATACTTCCCGGATTCGCCTCTTCTTTCACCATAAACAAGATGGGCTAAACGGTCGTTCATAATTTCACATCGACCTTTAACAATTCCCCCGTATCTTTTGTGTATCGCGCTAAATTAAAATAGAATGAGATTAGTTTTTCTGGACACGAAAACTATGGGAACCATTCCCAACATGAATCTATTGGAGCAATTTGGCGAGGTAACTTATTATTCGACGACCAGGTCGGAACAAACATCAGCGCGGATAAAAGACGCAGACATTGTAATTACAAACAAAGTTATATTGGATAGCGCTACCATTGCGGAGGCCAAATACTTAAAGTTGATTTGCGTAGCGGCCACAGGGACCAATAATGTTGATAAGGCTGCTGCTGCGGAGCTCGGGATTCCAGTAAAAAATGCCGTAGATTATTCTTCGAACAGTGTTGCCCAAGGTACCTTCTCTTTGTTGCTTCACTTACTGATCAATATTCCTTATTATGACAAATATGTGAAGCAGGGGAGCTATTCACAAAGCGATATTTTTACGCATTTTGGAAAGCCTTTTTGGGAACTGGCGGGCAAACGTTTCGGCATTATCGGCCTGGGCGCCATAGGAAGACGGGTGGCAAAAATTGCCGATGCGTTTGGTTCGGAGGTAGTGTATTATTCAGCATCTGGACGAAACGTCCAACCCGGATATACCCGGCTGGAACTCGAGGAATTCTTAAAAACTTCGGATATCGTTTCCATCCATGCCCCACTGAATGAGTACACGTCAAACCTGATCAATTACGACCGCCTTCGGCTGATGAAAAAATCTGCCATTCTTATCAATGCAGGTAGGGGAGGTATCATCCGTGAAGCTGATTTAGCCAGAGCTATAGACGAAGAGATTATTTCCGGTGCAGGAATAGATGTTTTTGAAAAAGAGCCGATTCATGAACAAAGCCCACTGCTGCACATAAAAAATAAAGACAGGATTGTGCTTACCCCACACGTTACGTGGGCGAGTGTTGAAGCACGAACCTGTCTGATGAAGAAAGTAATCAATAATATTCAGGAGTTTTTAAACGAGAACAAAGTCGCCCAGGAAGCAAGGTGACAAGGATACTAAAACCCTAACACAACCGGACTTAAGAGACTATGAAAATAAGAGGTGCAGTTTTATATCAGATGGGCAAGGAACGTCCTTATCACAAAAGCAATCCCCTTGTAATTGAAGAGTTAGAACTGGGCGAACCTCAGAGCGGGGAGATCCTGGTTAAGATTCATGCGGCAGGGTTGTGTCATTCCGATTTATCCGTGATCGATGGGAACCGACCGCGGCAGGTTCCGATGGTGTTAGGTCATGAAGCTGCCGGAGAAGTGGTTGAGCTTGGAACCGATGTGAGGGATCTGGAGATCGGAGATCACGTTGTATTTTCATTTGTTCCGGTCTGTGGCCACTGCATGCCCTGTATGACTGCGCGACCCGCGCTTTGTGAAAACGGGGTTGCGGCAAATAATCAAGGCACCTTACTGGGGGGCGGTACACGACTAAAGGGAAAGCAGAAGGAGGACATTTATCACCACATGGGAGTCTCCGGGTTTGCCGAGTACACTATAGCATCCAGGCACTCCGTTGTTAAAGTAGATAAAACACTGCCTTACGAAGTGGCGGCCTTATTTGGTTGTGCAATCATGACAGGCGTTGGTGCAGTCATCAATACGGCAAGGTTAATGATGGGTCAGACGGTTCTGATCACGGGTATGGGCGGTGTAGGGTTTGCCGCCTTACTCGGTGCCCTTGCAGGAGGCGCAAGTAAAATTATTGTAGCAGACGTTAATAAGGAGAAGCTCGCACAAGCAATGGCATTGGGTGCGGACCACGCGATTGACACGAGCGAAGCAAATGCATTGGAACAAGTGAAAGATCTCACCCGTGGCGGAGTGGACGTTGGGTTAGAGTTTGCAGGCGTAATTCCAGCTTTGGAATTTACGTACAATGCCACTGCCAGAGGTGGCAAAACGGTTACGGCCGGATTGCCGCATCCAAGCAAAAAAATGGAATTTGCCCCTGTAAAATTAGTGGCTGAAGAGAGAACACTTCAGGGTTCTTACCTGGGTAGCTGCATACCGGCCCGCGATATCCCGGCTTATATAAAGCTTTATCAAACAGGGCGACTGCCAGTAGATAAGCTCATGACCCACAAACTAAAGTTAAACGATATAAACGAGGCCTTTGAAAGATTGGCAGACGGCAAAGCTATAAGACAAATTGTGACGTTTTCGTGATCATCAAGAGATGAGCGTTAAAATAAAATCTGAACACAAAAATTATTTTCAACAGCGTGTGAATGGACAATCTCATCAAAACCCAGGCGTATGTAAATGGTCAGTGGGTGAATTCGGACAGCGGAAAGACTTTTGATGTTATCAATCCTGCCACCGGCGAGTTGATAACCAAAGTACCCGACATGAACAGGGCAGATGTTCGTAAAGCTATTGACGCTGCAAATGCAGCCTGGCCTGCTTATCGTGATCTAACCGCCAGGGAACGATCCTCTTTGATGAAGCAATGGTATGGACTTATCCTGGCAAATAAAGACGAGTTGGCCAGGTTGATGACGATGGAGTGCGGTAAAGTATTGCCGGAAAGCATCGGTGAGGTAGCGTATGGAGCCTCATTTGTCGAATGGTTCGCAGAAGAGGCTAAGCGAACTTACGGTGATGTTATTCCGGCTCAAAGTAAAGACAAGAGATTGGTTGTTATCAAGCAATCGATTGGCGTTGCAGCGGCGATTACGCCCTGGAATTTTCCCCTGGCGATGATCACCCGTAAGGTTGGTCCTGCCCTGGCGGCGGGTAGCCCTGTCATTGTGAAGCCGCCTTCAGAAACGCCACTGACCGCACTGGCTATCTCTTATCTGGCCGAAAAAGCAGGGTTTCCGACAGGTGTTTATAATACAATTACCACTACAGATAACGCTGAAATCGGGAAAGAGCTATGTGAAAACAAGAAGGTCCGCAAGCTATCATTTACCGGTT
>Ga0111538_10007619_pt1 | contig 14574 bp, 13 predicted proteins | sample SoiMethybrSBSTD1_FD_79669 | JGI IMG/M metagenome (GOLD analysis project Ga0111538, IMG submission 79669) | Bulk soil microbial communities from a Populus tree surrounding site in Tennessee, USA - Soil MetaG P. TD hybrid SBSTD1 (version 2)... | ecosystem: Environmental > Terrestrial > Soil >... | reverse complement strand
GCCAGGGCGCCGATCACGAACTGGGCCGGGTCGGCCGACCACAGCACGATGTCCACGCGCTCGCCGGCGAGCTCCTGCGTGACCGCCTGCACGCGAGAACCTCGCATTCCGACACACGTGCCGATCGGATCGATTCTCTTGTCGTTGGTGTGCACCGCGATCTTCGCCCGGATACCCGGGTCGCGCGCCGCCGACTTGATCTCGAGCAGGCCCTCCTCGATCTCCGGCACCTCGAGCTCGAACAGCTTCATGATGAACTGGGGCGCGGTGCGTGAGAGCATCAGCTGCGGGCCGCGCGCCGAGCGGTCGATCTTCATGACCCAGGCGCGCACCCGGTCGCCGATGCGCAGGTTTTCCTTCGGGATCATGTGCTCGCGGGGCAGCAGCGCCTCGAGGCGGCCGGACTCGATGATGGCGCTGCCGCGCTCCATGCGCTTCACGGTCCCGGTGACGAGCTCGTCGCCGCGCGACAGGAAGTCGTTCAGGATCTGCTCGCGCTCGGCGTCGCGGATGCGCTGCAGGATCACCTGCTTCGCGGTCTGCGCGCCGATGCGGCCGAACTCGACGTTCGGCAGCGGCTCCTCGATCACGTCCTCGACCTTGGCGTCCTGCTTTCCCTTGTCCTGCGCCTCCTCGACCGACAGCATCTGCGCCCGGTTCCACTCCGGGGTGTCGTCGGGCAGCACCTTCCAGCGCCGGAAGGTCTCGTAGGCGCCGGTGTTGCGGTCGACGTGCACCCGCACGTCGATGTCCTCGGTGTACTTCTTCTTGGTCGCCGAGGCGAGCGCCATCTCGAGCGCGCCGAACACGATGTCGCGCGGGACGTTCTTCTCGCGTGCGAGAACGTCCACCAGCATGACCAGCTCCCGGTTTCCTGCAGCTACCGCGCTTACCGCCACTCTCACCTCACGAATTTGCTTGCTTCAAACTCATTTCAGATCGGGTATCAGCTTTGCCTTGTCCAAATCGTCCAGCGCCAGCCCGACGATGCCACCCTCCAGCTCGATGCTCACGCGCCCTGCCTCGGCGCCGCGCAGCACGCCGACGAACTTGCGCCGCCCGCTCGGGTCCGGCGTGCGCATCCGCACCTCGGCCTTCTGGCCGGCGAAGCGCGCGAAATCCGCCTCCTTGCGCAGCGGCCGGTCCAGGCCCGGCGAGGAGACTTCCAGCCGCTCGTAATCGATCCCCTCGACCGCCAGGACGCGCGTCAAATGCCGGCTCGCGGCCGCGCAATCGTCCAGCGTCACGCCTCCGGGCTTGTCGATGAAGAGGCGCAGGAGCCGCCCGCCATTCGACGCCTGCGCATCGACCAGCTCGTAGCCCATGCCGGCCACCGCCGGCTCGACGACTTTTTCGAGGCGCAAACAAAAAATGGGCTTTCGCCCATCTCGCACAAACCAAACTTAAAAACCTAACCTCAAAAGAACCTTGATGCGCTAAAGCCTTTGAAGTATAGCCGGATTTCGCAGTTCACGCCAGCGCCCGGCGGGCAAATCCGCAGGCAGGTCGACCGGGCCGTATCGCAGCCGCACCAGCCTGCTTACCGGATGGCCCATGGCTTCGAAGAGGCGCCGGACTTCGCGGTTGCGGCCCTCCTTCAGCACCACCCGGTACCAGCGGTTGGTGCCCTCGCCTTCGCGGTGGTTTTCGATGCGCTCGAACCGCGCCCGCTGGCCGTCGATCTCGATGCCGGCAAGTAGTTGTTTTTTCTCCGCCGCCCGCAGCTCGCCGCGCACCCTGGCGGCGTACTCGCGTTCCAGTTCGTATCTGGGGTGCATCAGTCGATTCGCAAGCTCGCCCGAGTCGGTGAAGAGAAGCAGCCCCGAGCTGTTCAGGTCCAACCGGCCGACTGCAACCCATCGGCCCGGCGGCAGCGCGGCGAACGCCGTGCGCCGCCCCTGCGGATCGCTCCGCGTCACCAGCTCGCCGACCGGCTTGTGATAGAGCAGCACCCGCGGCTCTTCCTGCTTCGGGCGGCGGACCGGTTTTCCGTCGACCGCAATCTCGTCTTGCGGGTCGGCTCGGGCGCCCAAGCTCGCAACGGCGCCGTTGACGCTGACGCGTCCGGCCGTGATCCAGCCCTCGATCTCGCGCCGCGAGCCTAGCCCGGCCGCCGCGAGAATCTTTTGAATTCTTTCAGCCGTCTGTACCGGTCGCTCGGTGCGGCTCTTCGTGCTCGACGGAGCGGGGCTCGGCTTCGCTGACTTGCTGGACGGGGGCGGGCTCAAGCTGCAGGGTGGTGGCGATTTCCTCGAGCGGCGGCAGCTCTTCGAGCGAGCGCAACCCGAGGTCGTCGAGGAAGCGCCGGGTGGTGGCGTAGAGCGCCGGCCTGCCCGGGGTCTCGCGGTGGCCGACGACGTCGATCCAGCCGCGGTTCTCGAGTGTCTGGATGATCTGGGTCGTGACCACGACGCCGCGGATGTTCTCGATGTCGCCCCGGGTCACCGGCTGGCGGTAGGCGATGATCGCCAGGGTCTCCATCACCGCGCGCGAGTAGCGCGGCGGCTTCTCCGGCGACAGGCGCTCGAGATAGGGCTGGAACTCCAGGCGCGTCTGGAAGCGCCAGCCGCTCGCGAGGCACACCAGCTCGACCGCGCGGCCGTCCCAGTCGGCGCGCAGCTCCTCCAGCAGGTTCTTCAGCGTATCGGCGGCAATGTCGTTGTCGAACAAGCGCTTGAGCTCGGCGAGAGACAGCGGCTCGGGCGCCGCGAGGAGCGCGGCTTCGAGGATGCGCTTGGCCGCTTCCGGGACGGCGGGAACGGCGGACGGGTCGGCGGGGTTGTGCATGGCGGTACCTACTATACCTAGTTGTCGAACGCTTAGAAAGACGTTCCTTTAGTTGCTACGCGGCGTCGTTGGCCCCCGGCTGGGTGGTGCTGTAGCCGAGCTTCACGTAGATCGGCGCAAAGCACTCGGACTGGGTGATCTCGATCAGCAGCTCGCGCGCAAGCTCGAGCAGCGCGAGAAAGGTCACCACCAGCACCGCCACGCCACGCTGCGGCTCGAACAGCTCGCTGAACTCCAGCACCCGGCGTTCCTGCAGCGCGCGCAGGATGGAGCTCATGTGTTCGCGCACGGACAGCTCTTCGCGCGAGATGTGATGGTGCCGGCTCATGCGGGCGCGGTGGAGCAGCCCGCGCCAGGCCTCGGCCAGGTCCTGGGGATTCACCTCCGGCAGCCGCTCGGCAACCTGGCGCTCGATCCACACGGAGATCGCGATGACGTTACGGCCGGCCTGGGGCAGCTCGTCGAGCGCCTGCGCCGCCTTCTTCATCTGCTCGTACTCGAGCAGGCGCCGCACCAGCTCGGCGCGCGGATCCTCCTCTGTGGGCTCGGCCGCCGGCGGTCGCGGCAGCAGCAGCCGCGACTTGATCTCCATCAGCATCGCCGCCATCACCAGGTACTCGGCGGCCAGCTCCAGGTTCTTGCTGCGCATGATGTCGACGTACTCGAGGTACTGGCGCGTGAGCGGCGCCATCGGGATGTCGAGGATGTCGAGGTTTTCCTTGCGGATGAGGTAGAGCAGCAGGTCGAGCGGGCCCTCGAAGGCCTCCAGCACCACCTCGAGGGCGTCGGGCGGGATGTACAGGTCGTGCGGGAGCTCGATGACCGGCTCGCCGTAGAGCTTGGCGACGGGCTGGCTGACTGGATGATTCGAGGAAGCGTTCAGCGGCACCACGTTCATGGATACGATAATCCCATAGCTTCGCGCACTTCGCGCATGGTTTCCGCCGCCAGGCGCTTCGCGCGGTCGCAGCCGTCGGCGATGATGTTTTTTACCAACGTCGGGTCGTCGAGGTAGGTCCGGGCGCGCTCGCGCATGGGCGCGAGCTCCTTATTGATCGCTTCGATGACCGGCTGCTTGCAGTCGAGGCAGCCGATGCCCGCGGTGGTGCAGCCCTGGTGCACCCACTGCTTGGTCGCCTCGTTCGAGTACACGAGGTGCAGCGACCAGACCGGGCATTTCTCGGGCGTGCCGGGGTCAGTGCGCTTCACCCGCGCCGGATCGGTCGGCATGGTCCTCACCTTCTTCGCCACCGACTCCGGCTCCTCGCGCAGCGCGATGGTGTTGCCATAGGACTTGGACATCTTCTGACCGTCGAGGCCGGGCATCCTGGAGGCCTCGGTCAGCAGCGCTTCCGGCTCGACCAGGATCCTCTTTCCGCCGCCCTCCAGCCAACCATACAAACGCTCGCGGTCGCCGCGCGTCAGGTTCTGCTGCTCGTCGACCAGCGCCTCCGCGCGTCCCAGCGCCTCGGCCTCGCCCTGCTCCAGGAATTTGGTGCGCAACTCGGCGAGCAGCCGGGCCTTCTTCGAGCCCATCTTCTTGACCGCGGCCTTGGCCTTTTCCTCGAACCCCGGCTCCTTGCCGTACAGGTGGTTGAAGCGCCGCGCCACCTCGCGCGTGAATTCGACGTGCGGGACCTGGTCCTCACCCACCGGCACGTAGCGCGCGCGGTAGATCAGGATGTCGGCCGACTGCAGCAGCGGGTAGCCGAGGAAGCCGTAGGTCGAGAGGTCCTTCTCGGCGAGCTTCTCCTGCTGGTCCTTGTACGTCGGCACGCGCTCGAGCCAGCCGAGCGGCGTGATCATCGACAGCAGCAGATTCAGCTCGGCGTGGTCCGGGACCTGCGACTGGATGAACAGGATCGCCTGGTTGGGGTCGATGCCGGCCGCCAGCCAATCGACCACCATGTCCCAGCCGCTCGCCATGATGCTGCCGGGCTTTTCGTAGTCGGTGGTGAGCGCGTGCCAGTCGGCGACGAAGTACAGGCACAGGTATTCCGCCTGGAGCCGGACCCAGTTCTTGAGCACGCCGTGATAGTGGCCGAGGTGCAGGCTCCCGGTCGGCCGCATGCCGGACAGGACGCGCGTCTCGTACATCAGAAGACCATGGCCCGGATGATCGCGTCGGAGGCTTGGATGAGCGGCTGCAGGAGGAAGGTGAGGCCGTTGCTGGCGAGCAGCACGAGAAGGACCGGGATGCCCCACGGCTCGAGCTTCGCGTAGCGCCACGCGGCGCGGGTGGGAAGCAGGCTCACCACGATGCGCCCGCCGTCGAGCGGCAGGATCGGCAGCAGGTTGAGGAACATGAAGATGAGGTTGACCAGGATGCCGGCCTGCGACATGGCCTCCATGGCCGCGGACAAGGTGTTCTCGGGCATCAGGAGCGCGAGCTTGAGCAGCGTGACCCACGCGAGCGCCATGCCGAGATTGGCCGCCGGTCCCGCCGCGGCGACGAGCGCCATGTGCTGGCGGGGCTTGCGCAGCGCCGAGTAGTTCACCGGCACCGGCTTCGCCCAGCCGAACAGGAAGCCGTGCGTGCCGGCGAGGCTCGAGGCGAAGAGGATCAGGGCCGGAACCGCGATCGTCCCCACGGGGTCGATGTGGCGGATCGGGTTCAGGCTGATGCGCCCCTGCGCGTGCGCCGTCATGTCGCCGAAGTAGCGCGCCACGTAGCCGTGCGCCGCCTCGTGCAGCGTGATCGCGAACAGCACCGGGAGGGCGTAGATGGCGACCGTCTGGACCAGGAGATTGACGTCCATCTTTTTCCCGCAAGTCTATCAGACGGGCTGGACGGCAAACGGCGCGAGCGATCCCCTTCCCACGCGCACCACCTGCGGCTCGGCTTTCGTCAGATCGATCACCGTGGAAGGCTCTACGCCGCAGGGTCCGCCGTCAACGATGACGTCGAGCGCGCTTTCGAGGCGCGCGCGGATTTCCTCCGCGTCGGCAAGCGGCGCCTCGTCGCCGGCCACGGTGAGCGTCGCCGAGAGCATCGGCGCATCGAGCTCGGCGAGCAGCGCGTGCGCCGCCGGATGGCCCGGCATGCGCACGCCGATCGTCTTGCGGCTCGTCGCGCGCCGCGGCACCTGGCGGCGGGCCGGCAGGATGAAGGTGTAGCTTCCGGGCGTCGCGCTCTTCAGCAGGCGAAAGCGCGCGTCGTCCACGGTGGCATAGGCCGAGATCTCGGAGAGGTCGCGGCACATGAGCGTGAGACGGTGCCGCTCGTCCACGCCGCGAATCCGGCGCAGCCGCTCGAGCGCGGTGGTGGCGCCGAGGTCGCAACCGAGCGCGTAGCAAGAATCGGTGGGATAGGCGATCAGGCCGCCCCGCTTCACGGCCTCGGCCGCGAGGCGGATCAGCCGCTTCTGCGGATGCGTCGGATGGACCGAGAGAAACTGGGTCATTCGGCGAGGAAATCTTCGATCAGCCGCGCCACTTCCTCCGGCTGATCGTGATGCAGCATGTGGCCCGCGTCTTGCACCGTAACGTATTTGAGATTCTTGAAGCAGTTCCTGCGTTCCGCATGCTGCGTCGCGGTCAGTCCCAACCGCTTCATGGTGTCGGACTCGGCCGCGTCGACCCAAAGCACCGGCGCGCTCGTCTCGCGCCAGCAGGCCTGCACTTCCTCGATGCGGTAAAGAAGGGGATTCACGATCTTGTGCGCCGGATCGCCTCGCAGCACGACGCTCCCGCCCTCCTCCTTGCCCCAGTGGCGGGCGAGAAAGTCGGCCTTTCGCCGTGTCAACCTGGGATTGCCCTCGCGCAGGCGCTTGGCCAGCGAGTCGAAATCCTGGTAGGGGCGCAGCGTCGGCCGTTCGTGCAGCTCGTTCAACCAGCGCGCGTAGCGCTTCGGCGCCTGCTCCGGCCGGGTCGGCGCCATGCCGAAGCCTTCCAGGTTCACGAGCCTCGCCACGCGCTGCGGCCGGATGCCGGCATAGAGCGCCGCCACGTTCCCGCCGAGGCTGTGTCCTACCAAATTGACAGCATCCTGGGCGGAAAAGCGCTCCAGGATGCTATCCAGATCCGCAAGGTAGTCCGGAAACCAGTACGAATCGGACTTTCCCCATTCGGTAAGCCCGTAGCCGCGCCAGTCGGGCGCGTAGACGTCCCAGGGGCCGCGAAGCGCGTCGACCACGAACTGGAACGACGCCGAAACGTCCATCCAGCCGTGCAGCAGAAACATCTTCGGCGCGCCCGGGTGAGCGGATAGCGCCGGCCAGCGGCGCACGTGGTAGCGCAGGCCGCGGATGGCAAGGAAAAGCGATTCGCTTTCTCTCAATGCAGGAACCCGAACTCGACCTGCGGGCGCCGGCCGCCGACGAGGTCGGCAAGCGCGGCTCCGGAGCCGCAGGCGAGCGTCCAGCCGAGCGTGCCGTGGCCGGTGTTGAGGAACAGATTGGAGAGCCGCGTCCTGCCGACGATCGGCACGTTGGCCGGCGTCGCGGGCCGCAGCCCTGCCCAGCTCTCGTAGGCGAGGACGCTGCGCAATGCCGGGAACAGGCTCACCACCCGCCGCGCGATGGCGGCGCAGCGCACCGGGCTCACGGTGGTGTCGTAGCCGGTGAGCTCGGCCGTGCCGGCGGCGCGCAGCCGGTTGCCCAGGCGCGAAATCACGATCTTGTGGGCTTCGTCGGTCAGGCTGACCGTCGGAGCCGCTTCGCGGTGCTCGGGTCCAAGCCCAAGCGTGATCGAATAGCCCTTCAGCGGGTACACCGGAATGCGCACCCCGAGCGGCTGGAGCAGGAGCGGGCTGTAGCTGCCGAGCGCGACGACATAGGCATCGGCGCGCAGGTGCCGGTCGCCATCTTCTTCCACGAGCTTGACGCCGGTCACCGTCTCGCCGGCCGTGTCGATCGCCCGGACCGCGCTGTCGTAGCGGAAGCGCACGCCGCGGCGCGCGGCGAGGCGCGCGAGCTCCTCGGTGAAACGCCGCGCGTCGCCCGACTCGTCGCGCGGCGTGTAGATTCCGCCTGTCACCGGGACCTCGGACTCGCGCAGCGCGGGCTCGAGGGCGAGGCATTCGGGAGCCGATTTCACCTGGCGCTCGACGCCGAGCGCGCGCGCCGCTTCCGCGGCGCGCGCCAGCGCCTCGAAATCGTGGCCGTCGGTGGCGAAGTGCAGGATGCCGCGGCTCAGCTCGTCGTAGCGCAACCCGGTCTTCTCGCGCAGCGCGCGCAGGCAGTCGCGACTGTACTGGGCGAGGCCGGCGAGCGCGCGGGTGTTGCGCTCGAAGCGGCCCGGCAGGCATTCGAGAACGAAGCGCAGGCCCCACATCCACTGCGCCCAGTCGCGGCGCGGCCGGAAGAGGAGCGGCGCGTCCTCGTGCCCCAGCCAGCCCAGGATCTTGGGCAGCACCGACGGTTTCGCCCACGGCTCGGCGTGGCCGGCCGAGATCTGGCCGCCGTTCGCGAACGAGGTCTCCATGGCGGCGCGCGGCTGGCGCTCGACCACGCTCACCTCGTGGCCCGCCTCCGCAAGGTACCAGGCGCTGGCCACGCCGACCACGCCGGCGCCGAGAACGAGCACTTTCACTCGATTATCATAGCGCCATGCCTCTTTTCGCCATCGGCGGGCGCCGCCCCGAGCTGCGCGGCGCGCACCACTTCATCGCGCACGACGCGACCCTCGTGGGCAGCATCGTGCTCGAGGACAACGTCAACGTCTGGTTCCAGAGCGTCATCCGCGCCGACAACGACCAGGTGACCATCGGCGAGGGCTGCAACATCCAGGACGGCTCGGTGCTGCACGTCGATCCCGGCTTTCCGCTGACGCTCGGGCGCCGCGTAAGCATCGGCCACAAGGTGATGCTGCACGGCTGCACCATCGGCGAGGGCTCGCTCGTCGGCATCAACAGCGTGGTGATGAACGGCGCGCGCATCGGCCGCAGCGCGCTGATCGGCGCCAACACGCTCATCGCCGAGGGCAAGGAGATTCCCGACGGCGTGCTGGTGCTCGGCTCGCCGGGAAAGGTCGTGCGCGAGCTCAGGCGGGAGGAAAAGGATTTCCTGCTGACGATCGCGCAGGGCTACGTCGACCGCTCGCGCCTTTACACCACCACGCTGAAACAAATCTAGTTACTTCGGCGCCATCCGGATGGCGCCATCGAGCCTGATCGTCTCCGCGTTCAGCATCTCGATCTCGACGATCGCCTTCACCATCTGCGCGTATTCCGCAGGGCGTCCCAGGCGCGAGGGGAACGGCACCTGCTTGCCGAGCGAGTCCTGCGCGTCCTTCGGCAGGCCGGCCAGCATCGGCGTCTCGAAAATGCCCGGCGCGATCGAGCACACCCGGATGCCGTTGCGCGAGAGGTCGCGCGCGATGGGCAGCGTCATGCCGACGATGGCGCCCTTGGAGGCCGAGTAGGCGGCCTGGCCGATCTGGCCGTCGAAGGCGGCAACCGAGGCCGTGTTGACGATCACGCCGCGCTCGCCGCCGGCGTTGGGCGAAGCCTTGGCCATGGCGTCCGCGGCGAGGCGGGTCATGTTGAACGTCCCTATGACGTTCACATTGACAACCCGAATGAAACGTTGCAGATCGTGTGGGGCCTCCTTGCCGAGCGTGCGCTCGGCGAGCGCGATGCCGGCGCAGTTGACGAGCACATGGAGTCCGCCGAATTCCTTCAGTGCCAGCGCGACCGCGGCCTTGCCGTCGGCCTCCGAGGCGACATCGCACTTGATGAAGCGCCCGTTCAGCTCGCGCGCCAGCTTCTCGCCCGGCTCGATCTGCAGGTCTGCGATCACCACCTTGGCGCCGTTCTCGGCCGCCATGCGCGCGGTGGCTCCGCCGAGGCCCGAGGCGCCGCCGGTCACCAGGAATACGCTGCTCTTGATCTGCATGAAAGACCCCCTTGGAAATCGGGAATAAGGTAATTCGTCCGGAAGGCGCTCGGAATTCAAAGATAATTCTACCCGCCATGCATCTGGGCTTCGGCATCCGCTTCGGCGATTTGTACGAGCGCGAAGGACTCGCGCGCGTCGACGCCGCGTTCCTGGACTTTCTCGCGCAGGGCGACGCCGCCCTGCGCGATCGCCTCGTGGCGGCCCGGGCAAATCCTCCCGCGGCGCCGAAGGAAGAGTCGGATCTCCTGATCGCGGCCGCGCCGCACGTCGAGGATTTCATCGCGCGGCTTTTCGGCATCGAGGCCGAGGCGCAAGCGCTTGCCGCGAAGCATCACGAGCTTGCCCCGCTCTACTCGGTGAAGCGTCTCTTCGTGCAGCGGCGCGCGATGCACAAGGTCAAGCCCGAAGAGATCCAGAACTTCGACGCGGACGCTGCGGCCCGGACCTTGTTTGGAGGGGAATTCACCGAGCTTGATTTCGCCTGCAAGGTCACGCAGTGGATGAAGAACGAGGCGGCCGATGCGCCCCAGCTCGAGGCGGCCGCACGCTATGCCGCCTGGGCGGCAACCACGCCGCAGGGCAAGGCAAAGCATCGCCACGGCGTGCTCTTCAAGGCGCCGCGCAAGCTCGACTACATGCGTCTGGTGCCCGTGCACACGACCAACGAAAAAGGGTTTGGCGAACATCGCCTGGAGCATCTGCGCGAACGGCAGGGGTTCGAGCTGACCGACCGCGGCACCGACCTCGTCGGCGCGCTGGACGAGACGAACTACTGCATCTGGTGCCACGAACAGGGCAAGGATTCGTGCTCAAAAGGCTTGAAGGAGAAACCTCCTTCAACGGAATTCAAGAAAACCGTGTTCGCCGTGCCGCTGAATGGCTGCCCGCTCGAAGAGAAGATCTCCGAGTTCCAGATGGTCAAGTCGCGCGGCCAGCCGCTTGCCGCGCTCGGCATCATCGCCGTGGACAATCCGATGGTCGCGGGCACCGGGCACCGCATCTGCAACGACTGCATGAAGTCCTGCATCTACCAGAAGCAGGACCCGGTCAACATCCCGCAGGCCGAGACGCGCACGCTGAAGGACGTCCTCGAGCTGCCGTGGGGGTTCGAGATCTATTCGCTCCTCACGCGCTGGAACCCCTTCGACCTGCGCCGCCCCTACCCCAAGGCGGCGAGCGGCAAGCGCGTCCTCGTCGTCGGCCTCGGGCCGGCGGGCTTCACCGTGGCGCACCACCTGATGAACGACGGCCACACGGTCGTGGGAATCGACGGGCTGAAGATCGAGCCGCTCGATCCGGCGCTCTCCGGCGTGGACCCGCTCGGCAACCGGACTGCCTTCCATCCCATAAGAGATATTCGCGAGCTGCAGGAAAACCTGAGCCAGCGGGTGATGGCCGGGTTCGGCGGCGTGGCGGAGTACGGCATCACGGTGCGCTGGGACAAGAATTTCCTCAAGATCATCCGGCTCCTGCTCGAGCGGCGGCGCCAGTTCGCCATGTTCGGCGGCGTGCGCTTCGGCGGCACGCTCACGATCGACGAGGCTTTCGCCGACGGCTTCGACCACATCGCGCTCTGCGCCGGCGCCGGCCGTCCCACGGTGCTCGAGATCCCGAACGGCTTCGCGCGCGGCGTGCGCGCCGCCTCGGACTTCCTCATGGCGCTGCAGCTCACCGGCGCCGCCAAGCGCGAGTCGATCGCCAACCTGCAGATCCGCCTGCCGATCGTGGTGATCGGCGGCGGCCTCACCGCGATCGACACCGCGACCGAGTCGCTCGCCTACTACGCCATTCAGGTCGAGAAATTCCTCGCGCGCTACGAGGTGCTCGAGGAAAGGCCGTTCTGGAACGCCGAGGAGCAGGCGATCGCGCAGGAATTCATCGCCCATGCTCGCGCCCTTCGCTCCGCTTCTCCTTCGGAACGTCTTTCCCTGTTGAAATCCTGGGGCGGTTCCACCATCGCCTATCGCCGCAGGATGATCGACAGCCCCTCCTACACGTTGAACCACGAAGAGGTGGAAAAGGCGCTCGAGGAAGGCATCACCTTCGCCGAGGGCTTGTCGCCGACCCGGATCGAGGTCGACGAGTTCGGTCACGCGAAAGCGGTGCAGTTTTTGAATTCAGAAAAAACTCCAGTAACGCTTCCTGCACGGTCGGTGCTTATCGCCGCCGGCACGCAGCCCAACACGGTGCTCGCGCGCGAGGAAGGCGTGAGCCTCGCGCTCGACGGCAAGTACTTCCAGGCCTGCGACGAAAACGGCGCGCCGGTGAAGCCCGAGCGCCATGCGGCCAAGCCGAAGCACGTCGCGGTGCTGCTGCATCGCCGTCCCGACGGACGTTTCATGAGCTTCTTTGGCGACCTGCACCCTTCGTATTTCGGCAACGTCGTGAAGGCGATGGGCAGCGCCAAGCAGGGTTTCCCCGTCGTCAGCAGAGTACTTTCACAAAAAGATCCTTCATCGTCCCTGGACGACGCGCAATTTCTCTCGCGGCTCAACCGCGACCTGCGCGCGGTAGTGCACGAGGTGCGCCGGCTTACTCCGCGCATCGTCGAGGTGGTGCTGCGTGCGCCGGTTGCCGCCCGCCGGTTCAATCCCGGCCAGTTCTATCGCATGCAGAACTTCGAGACTCTGGCGCTGAAGCTGCCGGGCACCACTTTGGCGATGGAGGGCCTCGCCCTTACCGGTGCGTGGGTCGACCGCGACAAGGGGCTGATCTCAGTCATAGCGCTCGAGATGGGCGGCTCGGCCGACCTCCTCGCCTACCTGCGTCCGGGCGAGCCGGTAGTGCTGATGGGACCCACTGGCACCCCGACCGAGATCCGGGGCGACGAGACGGTGGTGCTCGCCGGCGGCGGTCTCGGCAACGCGGTGCTTTTCTCCATCGGGCGCGCGCTGCGCGCCGCGGGAAGCAAGGTGATCTACTTCGCCGGCTACAAGTCGATGGGCGACCGCTATCGCATCGACGACATCGAGGCGTCCTCCGACGTGGTGATCTGGTGCTGCGACGAGGCGCCCGGCTTCGCGCCGCGCCGGCCGCAGGACCGCGCCTTCGTCGGCAACATCGTGCAGGCGATGCACGCCTACGCCACCGGCGATCTCGGCAGGCATGAAATCCCGTTCTCGGACGCTGACCGGATCATCGCCATCGGCTCGGACAGGATGATGGCCGCGGTGGCGCTGGCCCGCCACGGCTTGCTGAGCCCTTACCTTAAGAAGACTCATGTCGCCATCGGCTCCATCAACTCGCCGATGCAGTGCATGATGAAGGAGATCTGCGCGCAGTGCCTGCAGCCGCACGTCGACCCGGTGACCGGAAGCACGAGCTACGTCTTCTCCTGCTTCAACCAGGACCAGCCGCTCGACCAGGTCGACTTCGCCGCCCTCGCCCAGCGCCTGGCGCAGAACGGCGTGCAGGAGAAGCTCACCGCACTCTGGATCGGGCGCTGCCTCAGGCAGCTCCCACCACCCGCCGAGCGCAAGGCCGCTTAGCGCATCGCCTTCGCGGCGAGGAATTCCCCTTTTCCGATCGGCACGAGGCAGGTGGCGAATTCGGAATCGGCCCTGAGCAGCTCGACCAGAGGCGAAAGCTCGCCGGGGTGCGAGGTGGCGTTATCGACAACCAACAGCCCGCCCGCGCGCACGATGCGCCGCAGATGGGGCCACCATGCGGCATATTCGCTGCGCTCGGAATCGAGGAAGACCAAGTCGTACGCGCCGTCAGCGGCGCAGAGCAGGAAGCGGCCGGCGTCCGCGTGAACGAGCGTGATCACACTCGCCAGGCCGGCGCGAGCGAAGTTGTGCCGCGCAAGCTCGACCTTGTCGTCGGCACGCTCTACGGTGGTCACTGCGCCCCCGGTCCCGTCGACTGCTTCGGCGAGCCATAAAGTCGAGTAGCCGTTCGATGTGCCAATTTCGAGCACGCGCCGCGCGCCAGACGCGCGAACAAGGACCGCAAGGAGTTCGCCGGTATCCCGTGTGATGTTCAGCATGCGCCGCCTCGGCGCAGCCGTGCCGGCATCGTTCACCGTTGCGAAGCGCTCGAGCTCATCCTTCAATCCGTCCAAAGGCGCCGTCACGCGAGGTCAGTCCGCGCGCATGCCAGTCACCTCGATCAGTCGCTTCATCTTTTCCGACTCGTCCTGGATGAACGCGGCGAACTCTTCGGGCGTGCTCGGCGCCGGCTCCGCCCCTTGGGCAAGGAGCGCGGTACGCAACTCCGGTGTCTGCAGGAGCTTGCCGATGTCGTGGTTGAGCCTGCCGACCACGGCGGGAGGCGTGCCCCTGGGGGCGAGCATGCCGATCCAGAATTCGAGCTCGAACCCCCGCAACCCGGCTTCCGCCGCAGTCGGAAGATCCGGTGCACCTGAAAAGCGGTGCCGTCCGCTGACCATGTACGCCCGGACCCTCCCGCTCTTCACATGGGGCAGAATCGAAGGAAGGGCGAACCCCGCCTTGACCTCGCCGCTCACGATCGCGATGGCGGAAGCACCGCCGCCCTTGTAGTGGACGGGTTCGATTTGCAGGCCCGTGGCGTGCTTGAGCAGCTCCATGGCGATGTGATTGTTCGTGCCGGGCCCGGCGGTCGCGAACTGCATGCCCTGCGGCTGCGCCTTCACGTAGGCCAGGAACTCGGTGAGAGTGGCGGCTGGCACCGATGGATGGGCGACGAGCAGCGTTGGGGAGGTCGCTGCGAGCGTAATCGGAGCAAGATCCCGCGCAGCCTCGTACGGCACGCTCTTGTAAAGATGCGGCGCGACGGCCAGCGCCGAGCGGTCGGACATCGCCAGCGTGTATCCGTCGGGCTTGGCGCGGGCCACCATTCCGGTGCCGACGGTGAGCGCCGCCGCCGGCTGGTTATCCACTACGACCGGCTGTCCCCACTGCTCGGCGAGGCGCTGGGCGAGCTGCCGCGTCACGATATCGTGCAGCGTCCCGACGCCCCCGGTGAT
>Ga0111538_10007618_pt1 | contig 14575 bp, 9 predicted proteins | sample SoiMethybrSBSTD1_FD_79669 | JGI IMG/M metagenome (GOLD analysis project Ga0111538, IMG submission 79669) | Bulk soil microbial communities from a Populus tree surrounding site in Tennessee, USA - Soil MetaG P. TD hybrid SBSTD1 (version 2)... | ecosystem: Environmental > Terrestrial > Soil > Tree... | reverse complement strand
GAAGTCCGCATCCAGATACTTTCGCCATTCGGGGTTCTCGAGCTTTTCGACCGTGCCGTGGTCCTCCCAGTGGGCGTAGCCCCTCATGCCGTCCACCTCCTGCATGAGCGCGTGCGAGGCGGGGTCGTCCGGCGGCATCGGCGGAAAATCTGGATCCGTTGGGTCGTAGTACCGGCTGCGAGGATCGAGGCTGATCTTGAAGTCTTTGAACCCCCAGCGAGGATCGCCCGACTTCTCCGCGATGATCTGTTTCACCTCGGCGTCCGCAGCGTCTCGATAGTAGGAACGGCTGCAGGAAGACGACACGCCCCCCGCAAGAAGGACGGCAAAAATGACGGCATGGAAGCGCTGGCGCACCAGGGAAGACCTCCGCAAACGGGACGGAACGCTCAAATGGGTCACGATGAGGGAGAGCCCGCGAGCTCGGAGGACCGCTCGGACCGATCCGATACCACCTGGCCGTCGCGCAGGCGGATCACTCGCTCGGTGATGTGCGCGATTCGGTCTTCGTGAGTGACCATGACAATCGTCTTTCCTTGCCGATGCAGTTTTCCGAGGATGCCCAGGATCTCCTCTTCCGTGGCGGAATCGAGATTTCCGGTGGGCTCATCGGCCAGGATCACGAGGGGGTCGTTGGCGAGCGAGCGAGCGATCGCGACGCGCTGCTGCTGGCCGCCGGAAAGCTGCGTGGGCCGGTGCGTCAGGCGGTCGCCGAGCCCCACGAGGTTGGCGAGCTCCACCGCCCGGGCACGGCTCTCCTCGGGCTCGGTGCCCTGATAGAACAGGGGCACCTCGATGTTCTCGACGACGTTGAGCTGCGGGATCAAGTTGTAGGACTGGAAGATGAAGCCCAGGCGCCGGCTACGAATCTCCGACAGGTCGTCGTCGTTGAGCTGGCTGACGTCATCGTCCCCCACGAAATAGGAGCCGCGGGTCGGCCGGTCCAGGCAGCCGAGCAGGTTGAGCAAAGTCGACTTGCCCGAGCCCGACGGCCCCATAATCGCCACGAACTCACCGGCATGGATCTGAATGTCCACGCCGCGGAGCGCGTGCACCGTGCCGCCCTCAAGCACGTACTCCTTATGCACTCCCTGAATACGGATGATGGGTAGAGTTCCGGCCGCGGCGCCGTCCGCGCGCGCCGACGACGGGGCATTCGATGAGTTCAAGGCGATTCGGGGCTCCTGAGTCCGCTTTCGCCCGCCCAGAGGCTTCCCGCCTCGAGCGGTAGGGCGTCAGTATACGAGGCTGTTTCAAAACCCCATCCTGGCTTCGGCCGGCTGCACGGCCGCGCTGCTGCGTCGCTCGGACTTGTCGTATTCTCCGTATACGTCGCCGTCCTCGCTTCTTGCATCGCGGACGTTCGCTCGGCCTCGGGCCGACGGAGCGGGTTCTGAAACACCCTCTAACCCCTGTAGATCCCCCTCGGGCAGCTGGACTTACGCTTTTCGGGCTGCGGGGCAGGAGATCAGGGCTGTCTGGCGCTCGCGTCGCGGGGCGACGCCAGCAGCCGGCCCAGCACCGCCGAGACTTCGTCGGCGTTGAACGGCTTCCGCAGGAGGGCTGAGGCTCCGCGCAGAAGGACCTCGCGGCCCCGGGACTGGCTCCCGTCCGCGGTCAGCACGATCAGCGGGCACATCCCGAGTCGCTTTCGCGCGGCGAGCGCATCGATGAATCCCAGCCCGTCGAGGTTCGGCATGCTGAGGTCGCAAAAAATCGCATCGACCTTGAAGGAGAACTGCTCGAGCCGCTGGAGCGCCTCGTTGCCGTCGCTTGCCTCGGGGAATTCGCTGTCGGCGTAGCCGTTGCTCACGAGGACGTTCTGCAGCAGCTTGCGCATGACGCGCGAGTCATCGACCAGAAGAATGCGATACATAGTGAGCTTCCTTCTCCTGGGAGGCCGAGGAATCCCGGACGTTCGACTCGGCGGCAAAGACTCCGAGGGACGATTCGTACAGCATGAGCGCGCAGGGCGCGTCCTTGCTCCCCCAGACGACCTTGTGGCTGCCCATCACGACGTTCGGGAGGCTCATCTGGGCGCCGCTCGCCTTGCGCGGGTCGAGGCGCGACAGGACGTTGCCCGCGGCGATGTTGGACAGCTCGCCGATGCAGTCCGAGATGTCGCGGGTGGAGCAACGCTCGCTGTCGCGCTCGTCGAGCATGCGCGCAGTGAGCTCCCGCGCGAGCGCCATGGGCATGCTGATCACGATGCTGCCCTGGACGGGACCGGTAAGACCGATGATGCCCGAGACTTCGAACGGCGCCTTCTTGTCGTCCTCGATCCGGCTCGCAATGACGCGCACTTCGAGCCCGAACACGACTTTCATGACGCTCTGGATAACACTGCTCAGGGCCTCACCGTACAACGGATCCATGCACCGCACTCCTTCCCGGTAGCGTCCGCAGCGGGCCAGCGCCGGCGCCGCGATCCGCAAGGCCCCATTCGTATATACACCACGCCGAGAGGGAATTCGAATCGCGCGCGAAGCGGTCTCGGACCGCGGATTTTCTCGGATCCTCCAACGTGTCGCGGTCCCCGCGCCACGTGTCGTATCGGCCTTCCGCTGGCGTTACGTCCTTGGAGCTCAATTTCCCACGTTGCCCGGCCGACGGAAAGAGAACGAGCCGGCAGATCCGGCCAGCCGTACCCGCGGTAATCACCGCGGTCGCGAGCCAGGTAGGGGCCGGCGCGGAGCTCCGAGGACGCGTAGGAGGGTCGGTTACGGGTTCGAAGGTCCCGCGGGATGGATTCGAGAACTCTACACACAGGGTTGAGAGGTCGATGATTTCCACCAAAGCCCAGGAAGAATTCCTCGCGGAGGCCGCCGACATCGTCGAGCAGATGAGCGCGAGCTGCGACGCCGCCGAGACGCCCGACGGCTTCAAGGCCGCCCTGACCACGCTGGAGCGGGGGCTGCACACGCTGTACGGCAATGCGGCAACGTTCGGGTACGGCGATTTCGCGGAAGCGGCGCAGTATGTCTTGCAGCAGCTCCGGGCATCGAAGAACTCCCAATCGCAGCAGTTCGAGAAGCCCATCCAGGCGAACCTCGTCCGGGCGTTCATCAATCTTTCCCGGGACTATCTCAAAGTGGGAGGGGCCAAAAAGAAGGATCACTTCCAGCTCGAAATGGATGAGAGACGCGACTGGGCGGAAGCGCCCACGCAGGAAGTGCCCCGCGACACGGCGCCCACTTTGCCCGAGCCAGGGCGAGCGTCCCGGCTGCTTCGCGTGAAAGAGATCCTGGAAAAGGCACCCGTCGCCAAGCCGCGGATCGAAGCGCTGGTAAATTTGGCGATGCACGAGCTCAAAGGCGCGGCTCCCGTGCGGGCCGACGACAACGACGTCTCCGCAACTCTGGACTTCGCCTCCCTCGCCGAAGCTCTGGCGAGAACGCCGACGCCCGCACCTGCGACGATGCCGAAGCCCGCGCCGGCCGTTGCGGCGCCGCCGTCAGCGACGCTGCCGAGTTCTTCTCCCGGCGCGACGACAGTCGCTTCGCAGCCCGCCGCCCCGCCGGCGCAGGCATCGCTTGGCGGGGCGCGCGCCTCCACTCCGCAGGCTCCGGCGCCATCCCTGCCGATTTCCCGGTCCGCCGCGGAACCCACGCCCCCAGAGGCTCCCGCTCCGGCAAGAACGTGGCCTCAGGCGCATGCCTATGCGCTCGAAGGCCTCTACACGGTCCGCCTCTACGAGGCGTCGCCTCCTCCCCGCGACGGCGACCGGCGGGTCTGGGACTCCCTCATCGAGCTGCGCTGGCTCCTGGGCCACCTCTACCACGGCTCTGTCAACTCGCGCATCACGCCCATCGGAGACTACGTCCAGAAGTCGATCGACTGGGCCCGCGGCGTTGCCGCCCCGACGGGCCTGCGCCTCGACCTCAACGTGCCTTCGGTGAACATCAACGTTCTGCCGGGAGTGGGCCTCATGGTGCAGAGGATCTTAAAAGAGGTCTTCCTCTCGCTCCTCGTCTCCTCGATCGAGAAAGTACCGGGAGTTTCCGTGTCTCTCTCGCTGGAGTCGAGCCCCGGTCACCTCGAGATGAAGATCGGCCTTCGTCCCGAGCTGCTGGGCAAGGTGGTCGGATCCCGCCTGCGGCTTCTCGAGAGCCGTCTATTGCTATTCGGCGTGACGATCGCCGCAAGCGAGCGGTGCGCCGATGTCGCGGTGCGCATCCCGGGACACCTCGACAGCCTGGACGTCCTCCTCGTGGCGAGCGGCGAGAATTGCGTGGGCATCCCAATGCACCGAGTTGGCGTAGTGCATCAGGACGTCACGACGAGCTTCTGTCTGCGCGGTGATAGCCACTGGATCCAGATCGCCGACAAAAAATACGAGGCGCTCCGGCCCGAGGGCAACGGCGCGCTCGTGCCTGCGGATGGCCCCCTCGTCGCGAATTGCCGGAACGCTGTTGTCCTGGACCGGGCCGCGCGCGAGCAGGCCGTGATCGTCGACAGGGTGCTCTCCACGGAAGAGCTGGTGGCGACGATCACCCCCCCACCCAACGCGGGCCGGGAAAACACGCCCTTTTGGTCCACCCTGCTCGGTCTGGAGCTGATCCCGCTCGTCTGGCTGCCCTCGCATTGACGCCGCGCCCCATGCTCAAAGGAGACACTCCTCCATGCGCATTCTCCTGATCGACGACTCCAAAGCCATGCGGCGCGTCCAGAAGGACGTGCTCGCGGAGCTGAAGAGCATCGAGATCCTCGAAGCCGAGGACGGGATCTCGGCGATTCATGCGCTCCGCGAGCTCGAGTTCCAGGTCGACCTCATCCTCGTCGACTGGATGATGCCGGGGATCGACGGCCTGACGTTTGTCAACCTCATGAAGTCCCATCCGAACGTCAAGAGCATTCCGATCCTCATGGTGACGAGCTGCTCCGAAGAGGCGCAGATGCGCCAGGCCTGGAACTCCGGCGTGGACGGCTACCTCCTCAAGCCGTTCACGAAAGAGCTGTTCCTCAAGGCCGTCGTGTCGCTGGCGGGAGGCCGCTCCGCCGAGCTCCCCGCGGGCGAAGCCGATGCGGAAGGCGACGACACCTGCTTTCTCGCGCAGCTTCCCGAGGAGCTGCGCAATCGGCTGATCAACATGAGCGTCTTCCAGGAGGTCCCGTCCGGACAGACCATCGTCGGGCCCGGAGAGGTGCCGGAGTACTTCTACTTCCTTCACGACGGCAACGTGGTCGAAGATGCGCCGGCGCAGACGCGCGAAGGCTGCGTCCTCCGCACCTACACCGAAGGCGAATGCTTCGCCGTGACGGAGCTCATGGCTCACGATCCGCTGCGCACGCGCTTCACGACGACCGCGGCGACGCGCCTCGGCGTCCTGCCCCGCGAGGTCTTCGAAGGGATGCTCGAGAAGTTCCCGAAAATGAGCCTCGCGCTTTCACGCTATCTCGCAGCGAAAGCGCGCGGCCCCCGCGTCGAGGAGAAAAGCGATGGATGCGACTTGTTGGGGCGATTCGGGGTCCTCGACCTGCCGACTCTGATTCAGGCGATCAGCCTCCGGCAGCGGACCTGCACGATCGAGCTGCCGGATCAGGGGGGAGTGATCTGTTTCGTCAACGGTCAGGTGACGTCGGTGGAGACGCCGCATCGCCACGGGGAAGAGGCGTTCTTCGAGCTCATGTCGGCGAACCCGGTGCAGTTCAAAGTCATCGACGTGCCCCCACGGCTCTCGAGCAACGTGCAGACGAGCACGACGAAGCTCCTTCTTGAGAGTGCCAAGCTCCTGGATCACGCGCGCCGCCAGGCTGCAGCGACCGGCGCCTGAGCCTCGAACTGAATGGCTACGCGCCGGTCCGCTGGATCATCTCCGCGGACGGAGGCCCGCGCGGCGGAAGATCCTGCGCGGGTTGGCCCACTTTGCCCAGAGAAGAGTGGCACCCCGCGCCTGCGTACCGCGCAGTCGAGCGGGCGGAGTGTGAACGATCGAATCCCTCGGCAACGAGAATCTCGCGGTCGGAAATCTTCCAGCACGTGCGAGGGCTCGAAGAAACATGAGCTGCGGCTTGAGGTGCAACGTGGTCTCCTGGGTATGGATGTCGTGGTGCGGGCGAACGAGCGCGCCCGATGCGCTGGCCGAGAGGCCTCGAAGAAATGCGTGGAGGACTGCGCTCCTTTCCGCGGCGCCCGTCCTGGCGCTGCTTCCAAGGACGGCAAGCCGCCGTTCTACCGTTCGGAGAAGCACGGGCTGTGCCGCTCGCGAGGAGCACGGCGTAAGGTCGAGCCTGGGAAGACTCTAGAGGAAGCTCGCGCGACCCGGGTCGCGACGAGGAGTGCCGCGCTGCACGACGGGTGGTCAGCGCAGGCCGGCCGTGCACAGAACAGGGCCAGCCCTTGTCTCTTGTCGCTGCGACGCTCCGGAGAGCTCTGGCTTCCGCCAGCTCCCGCCCGGATTAGCGTATCGCTTTCGTCGGCGTCGCGGTCGGCGAGGGTGGGCCGAGGGGAGCGGCTTCCTCGGGGCAGCGCTCCGGCCTCCGGCCGACGAAAAATCGGAACGCGCAGGCGAACGTGGCGAGGATCGCAAGGAGGTGGGAGTGGTCCGCCCGCGCCGCGAAGTGCTCCCGCGAGGTCTCCAGGATGCGGCCTCGGTCGAAAATCGCCGAGTCGAGGTCGGACGACTGGGCGAAATCCTCGATGAGCTTCTGGAAACCAGGGTCCGCCCTCGTTCCGTACGTGATGCCTTCCTGAGCGGACCGCCGCTGATGCCTGCCGAAGCCGGGCGACACGCGCCGAAGGAGCTTCTTCAGAGCTTTCGTCGCCTGATGTCTGCCGAGGTTCCACCGGTTGCCCAAGATGCTCGAGCTGAGCGACAAACCGGTGTTCGCGTAAGGCACGTGGGCAACTTCCGGCCCCAGGCGATGGATCATGGCCTGATAAAGCGTCTGGCCGAAACGGAGCCTCGTCGGCAGCTTGAGGCAGAAGTCCATGAACGCCGGGTCGAGGAATGGATACGGCTTCTCGAAGAGGTGGCTGTCGATCGGCCCCGCTCCGATCGTCATGCGCGCCTGCCTCTCCTTCAGGTCCCAGATCTGGTAGGCCTCGATATTCGTCGCCTCCTCGATTCCGGCGAAGGACGCTGCGAAAGCCTCCTGGAGGCGTGGAAAGTGCGCGTCCAGAAACTCCGGGGTGAAGATTTTCGCGAGTGCGGCTTGGGGGTAGACGAGGTACCACTCGAAGGCCCGCTCGAGGAAACGCGGCCTTCCGCCCGGCAAAAACATGTAGGGATAGATGTGGGCCCCCGAGGCGACGTCGCCGAAATGGCCACCGACGAGGACGTCGCCTTTCTCTTTCATCGTCGCGTGCTCGGCGATCGTCATGCAATTGACGAAGACCACCGACGCTTCGGTACGCCACACGATCCTTGGGACGAGCGACGAATAGAAGATTTCCGCGGGGTCTTCCCGGTAGTGGAGGAATCCGAGCCGCCGAGCTACTTCCGCGGCGCACTGATACTCGAAAGAATCTTCGTAACCTCGGGTGCGAGCCCAGACCGGCCTCACGTCGCGAGGCAGGGCACAGGCGATCGCGCGGCTGTCCAGACCGCCGCTCAAGCTGAAAAGGATGCGCTGCTTGATAGCGACTCGGCGCCGCACCGCAGCCCGCAGGAGCTCGCAGCCCTCCTCGATCAACTCGGCCGCCGATGCGGTGCGCTCGCGGTGGAAATTCAGGGGGCGATAGCGGTGGACACGCGTGCGGCCTTCCTCGTAGACGATCCGGCAACCCGGAGCCACGTGCGTGAGCCCGGCGAGGAACGTACGCCCCGAAAGGTTGTGGCGGTGCGCGAAGACCTGGAGGAGGCCGAGCGGGTCGACTTTGGGCAGGCTCGCTGCTCCCGCCAGGACGGATTTCTTCTCGGAACCGAAGCTCAGCGCTCCTGGCTCCTCGAGAATGTAGAGCGGCTTGGCCGCGAAGGGGTCCGTCCAGAGAGTCAATCGGTGCGGCCCCGACTCGTAGAGAGCGAGGTTGAAATTGCCGTCGAGGCGTGCGGCTGCATCCGGGCCCTCCCTCTGGAGGAAGCGGAGAACGGCCTCCTCCGGAGAGCTTATCGGATCCGCGTGGCCGTTCGATCCTCGGTCGAGGTCTCGCCAATTGAAAACCTCGCCGTCGAGGACCATCACGTCCCCTCCGATGCGAGCCAGGCCGCGGGGAACGAGCCCAGGCGCCGTGGTCACGAGGACGCATCGGGATACGACGAAGGTCCCATGCGCTTGCGAGACGCCTGGCAACTCGGCGACATCCCGGAACCGGCGGGCGAGGTCCTGAGGATCCTCGAGGGCCGCCTGGGACGTAATTCTTCCTGCAATCCCGGGCATCTACTGCGCGTCCTGGGGAACCAACTTTCCTGTACCTCTTTGTGTCGGCAACATCAATAGGTCGGGCGGAGCCACGCGCGCTGAGCGAGCTACCCGGAACGTCAAGATTCGCTCGAGTTGCGCTGAGTTCGCCAGCGGCCTACGCTTTACGTGGCGCGGAAGAAATCTGTCGGGGTGTTCCCGGAGTAAAGGCTCCGCAGGCGAATGGTCCTATCGAGCACGACGGTCAACAGAATCTCCCTGTTGTCACTCATCACCTCGCTCCTCACGGGAGTGGGGTTGCTCATCCTGTTGCCCCCCGCGGAGGAATCAGAGTACGGCCGCGCGGAGGCGTCGCAGCGCGCAGGTCCGCCCCAAATATCCTCCCGAGCGGCGGTCCTCGAGAGGGCTTCAAAGCAAGACCTGCTCGTGGCCGGGTACAGCGTGATCGAGGAAGCGATGCTGGAAGGCATCTTTCCGAAGTTCGAGGCCGAGTGGCGCCGCTCGCACTCCGACAAAATCGTGTGCCATGGCTGGTTTGGCAGCCTCGGAGAGATAACGAACGAGCTCGCCAATGGCCTTCCGGCGCACGTGGCGATCCTCTCCGCGGAGATCGGCGTCCAGGAGCTCGCCGTCGCCGGCGTGATCCCCTGGGAGGAGCAGCAGGCGCTGCCGCATGACGGCATCCTCGGGCGTTCTCCGGTCGTGATCGTCACGCGCGAGGGGAACCCGCTTGACATCTGCAGCTTCTTCGAGCTCGCGCGCCCCGAGCTGCGAGTGATCCAGCCCGATCCTCTGGTCTCGGGCAGCGGCGTCTGGGCCATTTTTGCCGAGTTCGGCGCGGGCCGGCGCATGGGCGGAAGCTGGAATTCAGGATGCGAGCTCGTGATCGGCATTGCGCGGAACGTCTCTGTCAAAGTGAGCTCCGCGCTCGAGGCTCGCAGCCTTTTCGAGAGCGGGATCGGAGATGCGCTCGTCACTCTTGAACAAGACGCGCTCCGCAGCATCGCTCGAGGCGCGCTCCACGGCACGATCGTGTATCCCCCGAGCACGGTCATGAGCGAGCCGAGCCTCGTCGTGATCGACCGGCAGGTCACTGCCGATGACCGGGAGAAAGTCGATGCCTTCACGCAGTTCATTTGGAGCTCGGAGGGGCAGCAGACGCTGGCCGAATACGGCCTCCGCCGTGTCGACGGAGAGCCCGAGGAGGGGGAAGGCTTCCCGGCGATCGAGGATCCGTTCCTTGTCGATGACTTGGGCGGCTGGAAAGCAGCGAAACGAGACCTGATCGACGGGCTGTGGCGGTATCGCGTCGTGCGAACGCTGCGGCGCTGAGTTTCAGAACCCGCTTCGTACGCCGGAGGCCGAGCGCCGTGCAGATAACAGGTCAGATCTGCGTCTCGGGGTAGAGCGCCGACCAGACGAACCAGTAGACGCGAGAATAGTAGGGAATATCGAGGCTCGTTCCCTGCAGCTTGCCGCTCACGCACCGGCCGTCGTTGTTCCAAGTGCTGCCCGTCTCTCGATCCCGCAGCACTCCACCGACGAGGTCGAAGCTGAGGAGCTGGGATCCCAGCTTGCGCCGGAACACGCGGCTCGCGTCCGGGTCGCCATCCTCGAGCAGGATCAGATCCCAACCGCCCAGCGTCTCGTTGCGGACTCGGCGCGGGCCGCCGGGGTTCATGACGTAGAAGCGCTTGTCTCCCTGGACCGTGATGCCGATCCCCTTCAAGTAGGGGAGGAGCCTCGGGTCGAGCTTCTGCTGCGACTCCACCACTTTCTGGCCGAGCCGCTCGGTCTCCATGTCGCGCTGGAACGCTCGATAGCCTCCCATGTCCTGGACGGGCGCCAGGACCTTCACGTTCCGCTCTCCCGCGACGCGGCGCCAGCGCGAGCACTCGAGCGTTTGCGCTGCAAGCCGCGCTTTGCCATAGAAGTATCCCTGCAAAGGCTCGCCGTTGAGCTGCAGCCAATCCGTCTGAGTCTCCCTGTCGTAGAGAACGCTATTCCCGCAGTAGAGCTGCCCGGACATGCCCAGGCTGAGCACCCGATTGTCGAGCCTGCGCGAGAGCGAGCAAGCGCTGCCGGCCAGGAGACAATACGTGATGGACAAAGGCTCGCCCCCGACCGTGTCGTTCACGATGTGGTAGGACGTGAGGAGGACCTCGGGGTAGACGAACGTCGCGTCGGGCGTGCGAATCACATAGACGCGGTCGTCGAGATCGAGGAACTTCGCAGCTGCCGCAACTCCCACGTACTGAGGAGAATCCACCGGGGCGTAGAGGTTACGATTGGCGGATCCCCACAGCTTCGCGCCTTTCGCCGTGACCCCAGGAGAGCCAGTGAACTGTGGGAGGCCCTCCCCTCGCGGCGGTCCTGCCCCCTGCAGCCAACGAAACATTGCCACGCTGATCGCGCTTGCCAGGAGCACGGTAAACAGCGTGACCGCGGCCCACGGAGCAACTCGACGTTTCCTCATGTTCTCTTACGAACAGGGCCTCAATAGGAACCCGGCAGACCCTCCGAGATCCCGGCCGCTCCTACAGGTTGGTGGCCGAGCCGGGCTCGGCACCGGCTGCTATTGGAGCCTCGAGAGCTCGGGGGGCCTTACGCAAAATCTCGCGATCGCACGGGGTGCTGCTTTCGCAGCCCTCCGGTGAGCACCGGGGCGCGCCGCAATTCACGATGCGGTACCATCTTGCCCGGCGGCCGCGCAGGCTCGCCGATGCATGACTCGGAGCCATCGACTTTCCACCGCGCTGCCGTTCGAGCGCCGGCCATCCACCATCCTCAGAATCCGCGGGACGCCGCACCACTCGGCCCACGTCCGAGGTGCGGCGCCGGTGGTCCTGTCCGCGCTTCTCATATTCATCCTCGCAAGCCTTGCGGCCGCGGAGCCCGGCTCCTTCGTCGAGTTCGAATCGGGTCACGTCCACCCGCTGGCCCTGACCCCGAACGGCGGCCTCCTCCTCGCCGTGAACACACCCGACAACCGGATCGAAGTCTTCGACACCACCGGAGGCAGATTACGTCGCCGCGGCGAGGCCTTCGTGGGCCTCGAGCCAGTCTCCGTCGCGGCTCGCACCGAGACGGAAGCGTTCGTAGTCAACCACCTGTCCGACTCCGTCTCCGTCGTGGATCTGTCCGATGCGGCTCTGCCGCAGGTGCGCGCGACGCTCTGGGTCGGGGACGAGCCGCGCGACGTCGCTTTGGGAGGCACGCGCCGGAACCGCATCCTCGTGACGGCGGCGCGGCGAGGCCAGAATCGGCCGGAAATCACGGCTTCGGTCGCCGGGGGCGCCGACGTCTGGATTTTCGATGCGCTCGACCTCAGCGCCCCCCCGCAGATCCTTCCTCTGCCTTGCGATTCCGCGCGCGCTCTGGCGGTCAGCGCCGACGGCAGGACGGCTTACGCTGCCGCTTTCCTCTCGGGGAACTTGACGACGCTGGCTTCGCTCGCGCCCCGATCCCCTTCGCCTCCCGGCAACGGAGCCGACAGCATCGCGCCGGCTGTCGCCTCGATCGTCCGGCCAGAGCGTGAGCACTGGCGGGATGGGGAAGGCAGGGACCTGACCGCGTTCGTCCGCCCCGGCCTCACGGATCACGATGTCTTCGCGATCGACGTGGATCGCATACCGGCGCGCATCCTCGCGCAGGCGGACGGCGCCGGCACGGTGATTTTCAACCTCGCCGTCCAACCAGGAAGCCGCAAAGTCTTCGCCTCGAATCTCGAGTCACGCAACGTCCAGCGGTTCGAGTCGGAGTTGCGGGGCCGCTTCGTCGACAATCGGATCACCGGCATCGTCTTCGCTGCCGCCGAGACCGTCCGTGAAGGCACCGTGAAGGATCGCAGCGGGGCTGCGGAAGGGCCGGGCGCGGGCGGGCACAAGGACAGCGTTGAAGTGCGGACCGTGCGACTCAATCCTGGCGTGGACGCGGCCAGCTCGGACGGGACCCCCGAGGAGGTGGAGACGAGCCTCGCTCTGCCCGTGGACCTGGCATTCTCCTCGGACGGGTCCCGGCTTTACGTGTGCGCCATGGCCTCGGGCACCGTGGCGGTGCTCGACGATGCCGCGAGAGTCCTCCGGAGGGTGGTCGTCGGAGGGAGCCCGACGGGCCTCGCGCTCCACGATGCGGCGCGGCGGCTCTACGTCATGGATCGTTTCCTCCACGCAGTGCACGTCATCGACCTGGAGCGCGAGGCGGTCGCAGAAACCGTGCCGCTGCGCTACACGCCGGAGCCCGAGCGGCTGCGAGAAGGCCGGCAGTACCTCTACGACGGCCGGACCTCCGCGCACGGCGACGCGGCGTGCGGCAGCTGCCATGTTTTCGGCGACACGGACGGCCTCGCTTGGGATCTCAGCGAGTCCGACGCGGACATCGTTGCCAACCCGCTTCGGCAAGCAGCACCTCTGCGTGGCGGCCGGCTGCCTGCGTTCCATCCTCGAAAAGGCCCGATGACGACGCTCAGCCTCCGCGGCCTCGCTGGCGCCGGGCCGATGCATTGGCGCGGGGACCGAAACGGCGGCCCCGACCATCCCAACGACGAGGGCCAGGCTTTCCTCGAGTTCCGCCCTTCGTTTCGGACGCTGCTCGGCAGCGCGAGCGATCTGTCGCTCGCCTCTTTTGAGAAGCTGCGGGATTTCGCCCTCTCGATCCGCTACCCGCCCAACCCGTACGCCCCGCTCGATGGCAGCCTGACACCATCCCAGGAGTCCGGGCGCCGCATTTTTCTGGCGAGGAGCGGCGGCTCGATTGCCTGCACGGATTGCCACGCTCTGCCTGCTGGCACCGACGGCCGCGCCGCGCCGCGCGAGTCGCAGTGCTTCAAAGTTCCCCACTTGCGCGGCCTCTACGCGAAAGCTGGGAGCCGCGCGGCGGAGCCCTCGGCAGCCGATCCGCGGCCGTCCGGAGAGCGAACGCGGGGCTTCGGATATTTCCACGACGGCGCGCTCCCCTCGCTCCGCGAGCTGGGCCCGCACCCCGGCGAGATCATCGCGCCCGATCGGCGCCTCGCTCCCGCGGAGGCGCGCGACCTGGAAGCGTTTCTCCTCGCCTTTCCCACGGGGCTAGCGCCCGCCGTCGGGCAGCAGGTGACGCTCCGCGCCGCGAGCCCCCCTGCAGAGATCCTCCGCTTTCAACTGCTCGAGAGCCGGGCCAGCGCAGGCGACGGTGATCTCGTAGTTCACGGCGTGCTTCGCGGTGAGGCACGCGGCTGGCTTTTCGCGCCGGCGCAACCCGGTGGCCCGGCCTACCTCTCCGATCGCAAGGAAGATGTCCTTTCCCTCAAGGACCTTCTCCGCGCCGTGCGGGAGGGCGCGGTCTTGACCGGTCTGCTGGCTCCTCCCGGCTGCGGCCGGCGCGCCGGCATCGATCGGGACGAAGACGGCACGTTCGACCGCGACGAGATTGACCGCGGGCTCGACCCCGCTTCCGCGGCGAGCCGCGGCCCGCCGGCCTCATCGAACGGCGACGCGCAGCGACGCTGAAAGAAAATCAGCGTGAAGATGGGCAGGCGCGGCGCCCCTTCGATCAGGTCCCACTCGCTAAGCTCCCCTGCCGGGCCTTATGATCTCGGCATACGGCGGAGCTGGGTCGGAACCGCCGGGCCGCAGGAGTCGGCATGCGTACGAAATCGAAAACGCTCATCATCTGCTGGACGCTGCTCTCGGCCGGGTGGCTCGGCAGCGGCTGCGACGACGCCGACGTAGCCTTCGCGAGCTGCACGAATTTCCTGGGCGACAATGCCGTGGGAGGAACCGTCAACGGCACCACCACCACCACCGGCCAGCCGCGCGGGTGTCACGGCACCGTCGTCGTGATCGTCCACGACGCTCCCGCTCCCGCGCTGGAGGCATTCACGGTGGGCATGCTGCGGGTCGAATTGCTCAGCCAGGGCCGCGTCTTCGTCCTTTTCGACGGTGACCGCAGGGAGAACCTTCTCGAGTTCCGCGATCGCGGCTTCCTGCTCGCGCGGAAAGACGATGTCCCGGAGGTCGAGTTCGACGCCGTGCGACTCGAGCTCTCGGACGCGGACATCGTGGCCGGGACCGAGCGCCGGACGTTGCCTTTCGAGAATGACGGTCGAGTCGTCGTCCCGCTCGACCCGCCCCTTTCCGTCATCAGCGGATCGCCGGAAAGGCTTCGCATCGACATCGACGCGGCCGCGACATTTGCACCGGCGGCAGCGACGCTCGAAGATCTCCCCCTCGTCCCCCCGGTCGTGCGCGCGCAAGCCGGCGATCCCGATGAAGTGGGCCTACCCCTCGGGCCGACG
>Ga0111538_10007617_pt1 | contig 14575 bp, 9 predicted proteins | sample SoiMethybrSBSTD1_FD_79669 | JGI IMG/M metagenome (GOLD analysis project Ga0111538, IMG submission 79669) | Bulk soil microbial communities from a Populus tree surrounding site in Tennessee, USA - Soil MetaG P. TD hybrid SBSTD1 (version 2)... | ecosystem: Environmental > Terrestrial > Soil > Tree... | reverse complement strand
CGTGACCAGCATGCCGTTCCAGATGCGGGCCAGGCTCGCTCAGGACGAGGCAACACCACGCGCTGTCACCACGGCGACGCGATAGCCGTGTCGCGCGGAGGAGGACCGATGTTCGTCACGAAGAGATCGCTGCGGCGGCGGACGTTCCTGCGCGGCATCGGTGCGACGGTCGCGCTGCCGATGCTCGATGCCATGCTGCCTGCGTTCACCGCGTTCGCGCAATCACCTGCGAATCCGCGGCGACGCTTCGGCGCCGTCTACATTCCGCACGGCGTCATCATGGACCAGTGGACGCCGGCGACGGAGGGCGCATTCGAGTTCACACCCATCCTGAAGCCGCTCGAGCCGTTTGCCTCCCAGGTCGCTGTCATCAGCAACCTGACGCGGCCGAAGGACACGGAGGGAGGAACGCACGCCGTCAGCTCCGCCAACTGGCTCACCGGCACCGTCGCGAAACGGACCATGGGCGAGGACTTCCGCGCCGGCACGAGCGTCGATCAGGTGATTGCGGACAAGATCGGCGGCGAGACGCTCTTCAAGTCGCTCGAGCTCGCCACCGAGGACTTCAGCGGATTCGTCGGTGCCTGCGACATCGGTTATGCGTGCACGTACATGAACACCGTGGCGTGGTCGACGGCGACGACACCGCTGCCGGTCGAGATCAATCCGCGTGTGGTGTTCGAGCGCTTGTTCGGTCGCACCGGGACGAGGCAGCAGCGCGCCGCGCGAATGCGCGAGGATCGCAGCATCCTGGACGCGTTGACCGGTGATATCCACGATCTGGAGAAGAGCCTCGGCCGGCGCGACCGCATTCGCCTCGGCGAGTACCTGAACGACGTGCGCGAGATCGAGCGCCGCATTCAGCGGACGGAAGCGCAGAACAGCACGACGGACACCGCCCTCGATGCGCCGCTGGGAATTCCGGACAGCTTCGACGAGCACGCCGCGTTGATGTTCGATCTGCTCGCCGTCGCCTGGCAGGCCGACATCACGCGCGTGTTCACGTTCATGCTCGCCCGCGAACTCAGCATGCGGACCTACGTGGACCTCGGAATCACCGAGCCGCATCACCCGCTCTCGCATCACGGCAACAATCCGGACAAGGTCGCTCTGCACGCGAAGCTCAACGTGCATCACATGCAATTGTTCGCGAGCTTTCTCGCGAAGTTGCGGTCCACTCCCGATGGCGACGGCTCGCTGCTCGACCACTCGCTGATTCTGTACGGCAGCGGGATGAGCGACGGAAACAAGCACAGCCCGGAACCGCTGCCGCTGGTGGCAATCGGCGGCGGCGTCGGCACGGGGCACCGCCACATCAAGGCTCCGGAGAGCAGCCCCACCGGCAACCTGTGGTTGAGCATCGCGGAAAAGTTCGGCGTGACGCTCGACAGCTTCGGCGTGAGTACCGGCCGAGTGGAGCTATAACGCGAGCGCGGATGGAACGATGCTGAATCGTTGCCTGTGGGCGATTGCGCTGCTGGCCTGGGGCATCCGGGCCGTCGCCGCGGAGGAGCCGGCTCTGCTCCGCGCGGTCAAGAGCGGCGACGCACAGCAGTTGAGTGTGCTGCTGCGGCAGCATGCGGACTCGAACGCAGCGGATCCGGACGGCACGACCGCGCTGCATTGGGCGGTGCACGCTGACGACCTGGCGAGCGTACGCCTGCTGATACGCGCCGGCGCGGACGTCCGCTCCAGGACCCGCGACGGCGTTGCTGCTGTCACGCTTGCCGCCATGAACGGCAGTGCGGCGATGATCGAGACGCTGCTCGAGGCGGGCGCTGATGCGAACACCGCTCTTCCGGAAGGCGAAACTGTGCTGATGACGGCCGCCCATGCCGGCAGCGTGGCGGTGGTCCGCGCGCTTCTGTCGCACGGCGCCCACGTGAATGCGAAGGAAGGGTGGCTCGGCGAGACGGCGCTGATGATGGCGGCGGCGGAAAACCACGGCGATGTCGTCGCTGCCCTGATAGATGCGGGCGCCGACCTCGAGGCGCGCTCGAACCGGACGAACCTTCCCACCCTCGAGTGGGGTGTCGGCGGCATGTCGACGACCGTGCTGCCGCGCGGGTACTGGACCGCGTCGATGTTCGCGGCGCGACAAGGCGCGATCGACGCGGCGCGGGTGCTCGCGGATCGCGGCGCCGACCTCGACCAGGTCGACCCCGACGGAACCAGCGCGCTCGTCTTCGCGATCATCAACGCGCACTACGACGTGGCGGCGATGCTCATCGAGCATGGCGCCGACTCCAACGTCGCGGACGCCAGCGGAATGGCCGCGTTGTATGCGACCGTGGACATGAACACGCTGCCGTGGATGCACAACAGGCCGCCGTCGAAGCCGACGGGCACACTGACGCCGATCGATGTCATCATGCTGCTCCTCGCGCACGGCGCCGATCCGAATGCCCGCCTGAAGGCGCCGGTCCTGCAGAAGCACCACGACGCCGGCGACCGGAACCTCGGAGAGGGGAGCACGCCGCTGATGCGTGCGGCCAAGGCCGGTGACGCGGCGGCCATGCGCGTGTTGCTCGCCGCCGGGGCGGACCCGACGTTCGTGCAGAAGAATGGGACCAATGCATTGATGATTGCCGGCGGCGTGGGCCGCGGCAATGCCGGCAGTTACGGCCGGATGAGCGGCTCGGCCGACGAGGCGATCGAGGCGGTGACGATCCTGCTCGAGGCGGGCATGGACATCGACGCCGCCAACGCCGAGGGGCAGACGGCCCTGCATGGGGCCGCCGGGCGGGTTGACGACGTGACCGCCCTCATCCAATTCCTCGTCGACCGCGGCGCCAACCCGCAGGCGAAGAACAAACGCGGCCAGCGGCCGCTCGACGTGGCGCGCGCCGGCGCGCAGGTGGGCACGCTCCGCGTCCTCAATGACAAGGCGATCGAGTTGCTCACCCGGTTCACCGAAGGGCCGCGCTGAGCGTCCGATCGCGACAATTGGCGACATACGCCGCGTCGCGCCAACGCTATATTCCGCAACGCGTAACGCCCGACAGCGCTGCTGCGCGATCGGCATCGTTCCGGGACGACTGCGGCCCTCGGGGTCGAGAGGGACATTATGTGTTTGCAGAGAATCGTCCGAGTGCTTCCGGCGCTGCTCGTCCTGCTTCCCACGGCAGCCTTCGCGCAGGGCTCGATCACGGGCGTTGTGCGGGACGTCTCGGGAGCCGTGCTGCCCGGTGTGACCGTGGAAGCCTCGAGCCCCGCGCTCATCGAAAAGGTGCGCTCCGCCGTCACCGATGGCGGTGGCCAGTACCGGATTGTCGATCTCAGGCCGGGTACCTACTCGGTCTCCTTCATGCTGACCGGGTTCAATGCCGTCCGGCGCGAGGGCATTGAGCTGACCGGTGCATTCACCGCCACCATCAACGCCGAACTGCGCGTCGGCCAGATCCAGGAAACGATCACCGTCACCGGCGAGAGCCCGATCGTCGATGTGCAGACGGTCACGCGGCAGCAGGTGATCTCGTCGGAAGTGATCGATGCGATTCCGTCGGGCAGAACGCCGCTCACCGTCGCCACGTTCCTGACAGGCGTGCAGACCAACACCGTCGACGTCGGCGGGACCAATGCGATTTCGCTGGCTGCGCTTTCCATTCACGGGGGGCGCGCGACTGATCAGCGCGTGCTGCAGGAAGGTCTGAACACCGCGAACGCCGATGGCTCGGGGCAGTTCGGGCCGAACACGCCGAACATGAGCAGCGTCCAGGAGTTGACGGTGGACACCGCAAACGCCAGCGCCGAAACGGAGCATGGCGGCGTCACGATCAACGTCATCCCGCGCGAGGGCGGCAACGTGTTCAAAGGCACGTTCTTCGCCAGCGGCACGAACTCGTCGCTGCAAGGAAGCAACTACACCGACGATCTCAGGAACCGGGGCCTCAAGACCCCCGACGCGATCAACTTTCTCTACGACGTGAATCCGGGCATCGGCGGACCGCTCATCCGCGATCGCGCGTGGTTCTACTCCGCCGTGCGCTGGGTGGGCCAGAACGTTTTCGTTGGTGGAATGTTCGCCAACAAGAACGCCGGAAATCCGAACGCGTGGACCTATGAGCCTGACACCGATCGCCGGGGTGAATTCAACGCGTACCACCGCAGCGCGAACACGCGCGTGACGGTGCAGGTCACACCGAAGAACAAGCTCAGTCTGTTCTACGACGACCAGACTCGGTGCTACTGCCTGTGGGTCACGGCCAACGTGGCGCCCGAGGCGGCGACAAACCTGCGCTGGCCGATGCAGCGCAACCTGTCGGCGAACTGGACGTCGCCCCTGACCAACCGGATTCTGCTCGAAGCTGCCGTGCTGCAGCGCGGCGAACGGTTCGATTACCAGCGGCCACCCGAAAACGATCCCGCGCTGGATCTGATCACTGTCATTGAGCAGTCGACCGGGATGACCTACCGGGGAGCCGGATATCAGACGCCGACCCAGCTCTACATGAACACCGGCGCGCAGATCTGGAATTACCGGGCGGCGCTGTCCTATGTCACCGGCGCCCACGCCTTCAAGGTCGGATTTGCGAATCGTGGCGCGGCGCGCAAATCGACGACATTCGACAATCATGCGAACGTCACCTATACCTTCAACAACAGTTCTCCCGTTCGGCTGGAACAGCGGGCGTCGCCGTGGTCGCGCGAGGAGCGAATCGGCGCTGACCTTGGCGTCTACGCTCAGGACCGGTGGACCATCCACAAGCTCACGGTCAATCTCGGCGCACGGTTCGACTACTTCAACGTCAATTTCCCGGAGCAGCAGCTCGGACCGGCGCGGCTCGTTCCGGATCGCGACATCAGCTTTCCAAAGACGGACTGGGTGAGCTGGAAGGACATCACGCCGCGGCTGGGTGTCGCGTATGACGTGTTCGGCGACGGGACGACCGCGATCAAGGCGAGTCTCAACAAATACGTCGTGGCATCAGGCCTGGTCGGACCGCTCGGCGACAAGTCGAATCCCGTGAACCGTACGTCCCTCTTTGCGACCCGCTCCTGGAACGACGCGAACCGGAACTACGTACCCGACTGCGATCTCCTCGTCCCGACGGCCAACGGCGAATGCGGAACGCTGTCGGACGTGAACTTCGGCAAGGTCCTGGCCAACAGCCTCAACGTCGATCCCGACGCCCGCGTCGGGTGGGGAAAGCGGAACTTCAACTGGGAGTTCTCGACGAGCGTGCAGCGCGAGATCGTCCCCAAGCTGTCTGCGGAGGTGGGGTACTTCCGCCGGTGGTACGGCAACTTTCTGGTGACCGACAACCGCGCGACCACGCCGTTGGACTTCGATCGCTTCAGCATCACCGCACCTCTCGATCCGCGATTGCCAGGCGGCGGCGGTTACACCGTTTCGGACATCTACAACCTGAATCCGGCGAGGGTGGGATTGGTCGACAACTGGGTCGTGCTCGCAAATCAGTTCGGCAAGCAGATCGAGCATTGGAATGGAATCGACGTGACGCTCAACGCGCGGCTCCAGAATGGCCTCACCGCCAACGGCGGCTTCAGCACCGGGCGAACCTCCACCGATAACTGCGAGGTCGTGGCCAAGGTCGACAATCCGAGCCCGTTGTATTGTCACGTCGACACGCCGTTCCAGACACAGTTCAAGGCGCTCGCGGCGTATACGGTGCCGCGCTTGCGCGTGCAGACGAGCGCGACGTTCCAGAGCTATCCTGGCCAGCTCATTTCAGCGATCTACAACGCGCCGAATGCGGCTGTGGTTCCGACGCTCGGGCGGTCGTTGTCGGGCGGCGCCGCCAACGTGGCGGTGAATCTCGTCGAGCCTGGAACGATGTACTCCGACCGCTGGAACGAGCTCGATTTGCGCCTCGGACGGCAGGTCGCATTGGGCAGGACCCGCGCGATGTTCAGCGTGGATCTGTACAACGCGTTGAACACCGATGGCGTGCTCGCCGTGAACAACAACTACGGAAGCTGGCTGCGCCCGCAGACGATCCTGCAGGCGCGCTATGTGAAATTCGGCATGCAGCTCGACTTCTGACCCGCGGCATGTACGCTCGTCATCCACCACGGAGAGACGGACACAAGGGGCACGAACAGAACGCGAGCGATTCCGATCGGCGCAGCCAACGTGTTTGCGTCCGCAACAGCCGCACGGTAGCCTAGGCGCCTTCACATGATTGATGGATTCCAGCGGCGCGCCTTGGCCTGCTGCGCAACGGTGGCGCTGCCGCTGCTCGTCGCCGCCTGTGGTCCGGCCGACGCAAGCAGGCCACGGCAACGTCTGACCGTCGTCATGCACCCGGCCCAGGGTGAACGTATTGCCGCCGCGCTGAAGCGCGTCCTGGAACGAGCCCTCCCGGCGACCGACGTCGTGATCCACGAGGAGACGCGCCAGCTCGAGATCGTTTCGGCGCTGCAGGACGGACGTGCGGACATCGCGTTCGCGTATGCCGACATCGCCTATGCGGCGTATGCCGGCCAGCTTGCGGACCGGCCGTTCGATCGCCTGCGCGGGATTGCGACGCTCAACACCAGTCCGGTGTACGTGTTGGTTCGCACCGATTCGAAGATCCACGATCTGGACGACTTGCGCGGGCGGCGGGTCAGCCTCGGTCTCCCGGGTACGAGAACAGCGGTCACGGTGCAGACCGTGCTCGACGCGTTCGGTGCCGACGTCATCCAGTCGCAGGATACGTTTCTCGATGCACTCGAGAGACTCGAGGCGGGCACCGTCGACGCCGTGTTTGCGGTCGGCGGCTATGATCCGATCGAACGGCTGCAGGCCGGCATCAACAGCGGCCACGTCCGCCTGCTGTCGTTGTCCCAGGCGACGACGGGCCGGTTGCGAAGGGAGCATCCCTTTTTGCACCCGTTGGTGATCTCCCACGGTCCGTATCAGAGCTCGCCGCTGCTGACCATCGGGGTCGACCGCGTGCTGCTGTGCCGCGACGCGATTGACAGGGGCGTCGTGTACCGGGTTGCGCAAGCGTTCTTCGACGCGCTTCCCGAGCTGTCTGCCGCGGATCAGCAGTTGCGACAGATGGACGTCGCCGATACGCCGGGCACACCCGTTCCGTTGCACGAGGGCGCCGCCCGCTATTACCGCGACCAGGAGCAGATGTGATGCGGCTTGAAGAGCTGCTGCTGCGGCGCCGAACCACTGCCGCCATCGCTGCTGGCGCCTGCGTATCGGTGTCGCTCCTCGCCTGGCTGGGATACGTCGCGGTGCGGCAGTGGCAGCAGAGCGTTGCGACACTGGCCGCTCGCCAGGCAGAGGAGGCGTCGGCGCTCTTCCTGAGCAGCCTGACGCGCGACATGCGCGCCGTACAGCGATCGGTCCTGTTGTCGCCCGCCATCGACCGGTTCACGCTGCGCCCGCCGTACGAGGCGATCGACGTGGTTGCCGGCGCATTCGCGCGCTATCGCTACCCGGAATCATTCTTCCTGTGGCGGAGTGACAGTGTGGCATCTTCAGGACTGTTCCTGAACCGGCGAGAACGGCGGCCGGCATGGGCTCACGCCGCCGCCGGCCCGAATCGCTTTCCGCTGACCGTGGACACCGACGCCTCTCTGACGCGTCGGCTGCTCGACCGGATCGACGTCGATGCGGCTCAGGCACGCCGGTTCTCGGTTTTCGCGATGACGATAGACGGTACCGCGTACCAAGTGGTGGCGCGACTGTTCTATGACGACAACCTCCGGCAGCAGCTCGATACCGTCTTTGCATTCACGGTGAACCTCGAATGGGTGCGACAGCATTACTTCTCATCGCTGTTGAGTGACGCGGCATCGACCGGCGCCGCACACGACAATGTGTGGCTCGTCATCCGCGACGACCGTGAGCGTGTGGTCACGCCGGGCGCGTATTCTGCGCGCAATACGATCCCCGTCGTCAGACGTGTGTTTCCGGTGACGTTCTTCGATCCGTTGCTGATCGCGGCCGATCCCCCCGCCGACCTGCCGCGCGAGTCATGGATCGTCGAAGCCAAAGCGAGAGACGACTCGTCGGTGGTGGCCGCCATCGGCGCCGGAGATCGGATGCTGATGCTGCAGGCGCTTGCCGCGGTGATGCTCGTCGCCGGGTTCGCGTTGACGCTGCGCGCCTCCCGCGCGAGCCTCCGGCTGGTGGACCTGCAGTCCGAGTTCGTCTCGAGCGTCACGCACGAGTTCAAGACGCCGATCGCGACGATTCAGGCCGCCGGCGAAACGCTCGCCTCCGGTCGGATGGACGGGGACGGGACACGCCGCGAGTATGCGACCTACATCGTGCAGGAATCGCGCAGGCTCACGCGGCTGGTTGACAATCTACTCGCCTTCTCCCGGCTCCAGGACACCGGAGAGATGCTGCACGTCGAGGAGCCGGTCGCCCTGGCCGACCTCGTCGCCGGCACGCTGCAGCGGTTCGCGCTCCATATCTCGGACCGCCGGTTCGACGTCACCGTGAACATTCCGCCTGACCTGCCACCGGTGCGGGGAGACGCCAGCGCCATCGGCCTGCTGCTCGACAACCTGGTGGACAACGTGATCCGGCATTCGCGCGCGATCCACCGGTTGCGAGTTGCCGCCGCGCCGGTGCACGGCGGGAGGGTGATCGTGGAGGTCACCGACAGCGGCGGCGGAATCGCCGAAGACGAGCTGCGGGCGGTCACGCGCAAGTTCTATCGCGGCCGGAATGCCGGACAGGGCGGCACCGGACTCGGTCTTGCCATTGCCTCCCGCATCGCTGCCCAGCACGGCGGCGAGTTGACGATCCGCAGCGAGCGGGGAGTGGGCACGACCGTCTCCGTGAGCTTTGCCATTAGTGCCACCGCCGCCGTTCCTTCGGAACTGCTGGCGTCAAAGACAGGATGACGCCACGCCCATGGATGCCCGCATTCTCGTCGTCGAAGACGATCGGCTGCTGGCGAAGGTACTCAGCGACAACCTGCTGCTCGAGGGGTTCGAGGTCGCACGCGCCGCCGACGCGAATTCGGCGGTGAACCTCGCCCGGGAATTCATCCCCGACTTGATCATCCTCGACGTGATGCTGCCGGACCGATCCGGCTTCGACGTATTCGACACGCTGCACCAGGAAGGCCGGACCCCCATCATGTTCCTGACCGCGCGCGGACAGAAGGCAGACAAGGTGCGCGGCCTCAACCTCGGAGGCGACGACTACATCACGAAGCCGTTCGATCTGGAGGAGTTCCTGGCGCGGGTGCACGCCGTACTGCGGCGCGCACGCGCCAATGTGGAGCAGCTCAAGCTGGGCGGCGTGGTCGTCGATTTCGTCAGGCAGACCGCGACGCGAGGCGACGACGTCCTCCATCTGACCTACCAGGAGTTCAAGCTGCTGAAATATCTCGGCGCGCGGGCGGGTCGCGTGGTCTATCGCAACGAGCTGCTGCGCGCCGTCTGGGGCTATCCGGACGACTCAGCGAACACGCGGTCGGTCGATCACGCGATCTCGCGGCTGCGGAGGAAGATCGAACCGGAGCCGGACGATCCGAGGTTCATCCGCACGGTGCACGGAGACGGGTATCTGCTGACGCCTGACAGGAACTGACGGCTATTGCGTCGGCGGCGTCGCCACGCCGTCGGGGTCAGGCAGCCGCGTGTAGACACGCGATTTGAAGCGCCACCCGTTGTCGGTCTTGACGAGCACGTCCTCATAGAGGCCGCTGCTCCTGACGAAGCGATCGCCTCCCTTTCTCACTTCGATGACCGCGAGGTAGGCGCGTCCCTTGGCCCCGAGGGGCATGGGGTCGATCGCCACGTTTGTCGTGAAGTGGTTCAGCGTCAACCGATTCTTCACAGGAGAGCCGGCCCCCGTCGGGCCAGACCGGACCAGTTGCGCCAGGCGTGTCGGACCTTTGAAGGTCTGGCCGCCCGTGATGATGAACTCGGCATCCGGGGTGAACATGTTCGTGTACTCGTCAATCGTGCCCGAGTCGTACGCGTAGGCGTAGTGTGAGTACAGTTGCTGGATCTCAGCGTAGTCCAACGCGGTGAGCCCGGTCGTCTTCGTCTGCTGTGCCTGAACCAACGCGAACGCGCAGCCGACCACGACAAGCGCTGCCACTGTGAGCGATTTCCGCATCCCCGCTCCTTTCGCAGAGGGTTGAGGTGTTCCGCCGCTCGAAGCACACGGATATCACCGGTGGGAAGCGCTGTCTACGGGTTGGGACATTACGCGACAAATCGACGGCACGCCCGGGATGTAGATTTAGCGCTACTCCAATCGGTGTGCTCCCGCGCATCGCGCGGCTGGGCATCCGCTGGTCGTTCTAGAAGTCCCAAATCCCAGGCTCCACATGACCAGTCCAAGGGCTGGGATTTGGGTTCTCCCGTCACCGGGGCAATGTTAGACTTCGAGGAATCGTTGGCCGGGTATAGGTGTCGATGACGCAGCGAATGACCAGGACGGGAATCGCCACGTGCGCCGCGCTGTTCTGCCTCGTCTTTGCGGCCAGTCTCCGGTCCGAGGGGCAGGCCCCATCAGCTGCCTCGACGGCGAGTCCCGTCAACGTTCAGAGCTCCACCCCACCACCAGTCAGTCCGCAGCGTGCGCTCGTCGATCAGTACTGCATGACCTGTCATAACGACAGGATGCGATCGGGCGGGCTCGCGTTGTCCGAGCTGAATCTGGACGCGGCGGACCCGAACGCTGAAATCGCCGAGAAAGTGATCCGGAAGCTCCGTGGCGGTCTGATGCCACCGGCCGGCGTACGGCGGCCCGATGGTCAGTCCGTAGCGGGGTTCGTCTCCTGGCTCGAGAACAAGGTCGACGCGGCGAACGCCCATCCCGCAGCCGGTCGTGTGCCGCTGCGACGCCTCAATCGTCGCGAGTACGCCAACGCGATCCGCGATCTGCTCGCCCTGGACATCGACGCGAAGGCGTGGCTGCCAGACGACAACATCAAAGGCCACTTCGACAACAACGCGTCCGCCCTGCAGGTCTCGCCCAATTTCGTCGACCAGTACATCAACGCCGCGCGCGCCGTCGCGATGGAGGCCATCGGCAACCGCAAGGCGCCGGCCGAGACGACCACCTACGGCGACGCCGCCAACATGGTGATTTCGTTGCCGCCGAGCGGCGCGCCGGGGACCGGTCGACAGCAGCACCACCTGGACGGGATGCCGTTTGGCACCCGCGGCGGCTTCGTCGTCGAACACAACTTCCCGGCAGACGGTGACTACGAGCTCACCATCGGCGACATGGCGCTCGCGCGCGAGGTGCCGCGGATGGAGTTCGAGAACACCGTGATCGTGCTGATCGACGGCAAGGAGCTCTATCGGACGAACATCGGCGGGGAAGTCGACCACAAGGCGATCGACCAGCGGCTGGATCCGGCGGTGGAAGAAATCAACGGACGGTTAAGGAAGCTCCGCTTCCACGCCGCGGCAGGGCAGCACAAGCTGGCGGTCACGTTCCTGCATCGCAGCTTCGCGGAGAGCGACGAGCGCACGCGTACGATCGCGCTCGAGGGCGGTCAGGAGCGCATCCAGGCCGCACATGCGTTGCAGATCCGCGGACCGCTCTCCGTGACCGGCATGAGCCAGTCGACGAGCCGCGCGAAGATCTTCATCTGCCAACCCGCCGCGTCACGCGATGAGACGCCGTGCGCTCGCCAGATCGTCTCGAACCTTGCACGACGCGCCTTCCGACGTCCAGTGACCGACGAGGATCTCACGCCGCTGATGGCGTTCTACCAGTCAGGTTCTGCGACGGAGGGCTTCGACGGCGGCGTGCGTGATGCGCTCAGTGCCATCCTCGCGAGCCCGTACTTCCTGTATCGCGCGGAATCGGGAGACGCGCTCGGTGGCACTCGCACGCTCAGCGATCTGGAGCTGGCGTCGCGCTTGTCCTTCTTCCTGTGGAGCAGCCTGCCGGACGAGGAGCTGCTGAAGCTCGCCACCGAATCGCGCCTCGGCAAACCCGAGGTCCTGACCGCGCAGCTCTCACGGATGCTCGCCGACCCGCGCGCGAAATCCCTGAGCGACGACTTCGCGTTCCAGTGGCTCAACATCGCCAAGCTGGACGAGATCACTCCCGACCGAACGCAATTCCCCCACGCCAGCGGTCTGCTCGATCCGCGCGGCCTGTTCAAGGAGGAACTGCGGCTGTTCATCGACAGCGTGCTGCGAAGCGATCGCAGTGTGGTGGAGCTGCTGACCGCGGACTACACGTTCCTCAATGAGCGCCTGGCGGAGCTCTACGGCATCGAGCAGGTGAAGGGCAGCCACTTCCGTCGCGTCACGCTCGACAACACGTCGCGGTACGGCCTGTTGGGCAAGGGCGCCATCCTGATGTTGACGGCGTATCCCAACCGCACGTCTCCCGTGCTGCGCGGTGCATGGATCCTCGATCGACTCCTCGGCGCGCCGCCGCCCGAACCGCCCAAGAATGTCCCGTCGCTGCCCGAGAACAAACGCGGTGAGCCTGCGCGAACGCTGCGCGCGCGGCTCGAGCAGCATCGCGCGAACCCGACTTGTTTCGCGTGTCACGGCGTCATGGATCCATTGGGGTTGGCGCTGGAAAACTTCAGCGCGGTGGGGCAGTTTCGCGCCAACGATCCCGACACGCTGACGCCGATCGATTCCGCGGGCCAGTTGCCCGATGGGACGCCGATCCGTGGATTCGATGATCTGCGTCGTGCCCTGGCCGACCGGCCCGATCATCAGTTCGTGCAGGCGTTCACCGAAAACCTCTTGACCTACGCACTGGGCCGAAGCCTCGATTATCGCGACATGCCGACGGTTCGCCGGATCGTGCGTCAGGCCGCCGCCGACAACTACCGCTTCAAGTCGATCGTCGCTGGCGTCATCTCGAGCGATGCCTTCCGCAAGAAGGAAGTCGAAGGCGGTGACCGAGCGCCGGTGAAGACGGCATCCATCGGAGGACAGTGATGTTTCTGACTCGAAAGCATCTGTCACGCCGCGCCGTTCTCAAAGGAGCGGGCGCCACCATCGCGCTTCCGTTGCTGGACGCGATGATTCCGGCGGGGACAGCGCTGGCGCAGACTGTCGCGGCATCCAGTTCCCGTCTGGGTTTCGTGTACTTCCCGCATGGCGCGCTGCAGGACGAGTGGCAGCCAAAGCAGACCGGGCACGACTTCGACTTTCCCTTCATCCTGAAACCGCTCGAGCCACTCCGCGAGTACGTGACCGTCGTCAGCGGGCTGCGCAACAAGGGCGGTGAGAGCTCCAGTCCGCACGGCATCATCGAGGAAACGTGGCTCAACTGCGTCGGCCCGCGCCAGCGCAGTGCAAAGACGGGCGTCGGCGTGACGGTGGATCAGATTGCGGCGCGACATCTGGGCAAGGAGACGTCGCTGCCATCGCTGGAGCTGTGCGGAGAGCCGGGAGGCATGATCTCCTTCCGCACGCCGGATCAGCCGCTGCCGATGGAAAGCAATCCGAGGAAGACGTTCTACAACTTGTTCGGCCAGGGGGAGACGAAAGAAGAACGACAAGCCATCCTGAACACGACGAGCAGTCTGCTCGACTACGTCAGGGAAGCGACGACCAGCCTGAACCGCACGCTCGACGCAGGCGACCGGGCACGAGTGAATGACTACCTGGATTCGGTCCGCGAGATCGAGCGGCGTCTGGAGAAGCGCGAGGAGAACGCCAAATCACTCGATCTGCCCGGTGCGCCACTCGGCCCGCCGGAAGATTTCGGTGAACTGCTCGACATTCAGTTCACGATGATCGCGCTGGCCTGGCAAACGAATCGCACTCGCGTCGCGACGATCAAGATGGTCGAGGAAGCGAGCATGCGGACGTACCCGAACCTGGGCGTGCACGAGGCCTTTCATCCGACGTCACACTGGGGTGGATTCCCGGATCGCGTGGCCAACCTGCGATTGATCCAGAACTACCACACGGCTCTTTTCGCGAAGTTCATTCAGCGCCTCGCGGACCTGCGCGAGGGCAGCGGCAACGTGCTCGACAACTCGATCATCCTGTTCGGCAGCAACATGGCGAACAGCGACGCGCACAACAACGATCCGCTGCCACAGGCGCTGATCGGTCGTGGCGGTGGCCTCAAGGGCAATCAGCACCTGCACTATCCGCAGGATTCACCGCACGCGAACATCCTGGTGACGATGCTGCATCGTGCAGGAGTGCCGACGGCAGACATCGAAAAGTTCGCCGACAACACGGGCACTCTGTCGGAAGCATGAGAGCGAAAATCCCAAGCCCCAAATCCCAAGCCCCAAACCCCAAGCTGAATTTTGGGATTTGGGTTTTGGGGTTTGGGATTTGTTGTGGGGTCGTAACGGCCTCGCTCGTCGAGGCGCAGAGCAGCGCAGGGCGCGCTCGGGCGGGATCGGCCGTGAAGCGACCCGCCGCCGGAGAGGACGTCAACCGTCGAAACGCCGACGGCAGCACGCCGCTGCAGTGGGCCGTCTATGACGGGAACGTGGCGGAGGTGAAGCGCCTCGTGCGCGCCGGCGCCAACGTGTCGCTCGCCAACAACTACGGCGCCACGCCCATGAGTCTCGCCGCGGAAGTCGGCAACGCAGAGATGATCGCGGTGCTGCTCGAAGCCGGTGCGAACGTCGACTCGCCCAATGCCGAGGGGCAAACCGCGCTGATGGCGGTGGCGAGGACCGGCAAT
>Ga0111538_10007616_pt1 | contig 14575 bp, 13 predicted proteins | sample SoiMethybrSBSTD1_FD_79669 | JGI IMG/M metagenome (GOLD analysis project Ga0111538, IMG submission 79669) | Bulk soil microbial communities from a Populus tree surrounding site in Tennessee, USA - Soil MetaG P. TD hybrid SBSTD1 (version 2)... | ecosystem: Environmental > Terrestrial > Soil >... | reverse complement strand
GATTCCTGATCGACAACAACGTGGAGATCAGCGCCGAGCCGATCGACGAGGGCGGCAACGGGTTGTCGACGCTGCTCTACGGTTTCGGTCCTGCTGTGCTGCTGATCGCGTTCTACGTCTGGCTCTTTCGGCGCACGGCGCAACAGGGCGGGCTCGGCGGTGGGCTTATGGGAATCGGCAAGAGCAAGGCGCGCCGCTTCGACCAGGAGAGCGACACCAAGGTCACGTTCGATGATGTCGCGGGCATCGACGAAGCGCGTAACGAGCTCGTCGAGATCGTCGACTTTCTACGCGATCCGCCGAAGTACACGCGCCTTGGCGGAACGGCTCCCAAGGGCGTGCTGCTCGTCGGCGCGCCGGGCACGGGCAAGACGCTGCTCGCCAAGGCGGTGGCCGGCGAGGCAGGTGTGCCTTTCTTCTCGATGAGCGCGGCCGAATTCGTCGAGATGATCGTCGGTGTCGGGGCCGCGCGCGTGCGCGACCTGTTCAAGCAGGCGCGTGAGCACGCGCCGGCCATCATCTTCATCGACGAGCTCGACGCGATCGGTCGCGCGCGCGGGCCGATGTCGATCGGCGGGTCATCGGAGCAGGAGCAGACGCTCAACCAGATCCTCACCGAAATGGACGGTTTTTCGAGCCGCGAAGGGATCATCGTGCTCGGCGCGACGAATCAGCCCGACGTGCTCGACCGTGCGCTGATGCGCCCGGGCCGTTTTGATCGGCGCGTCGTCGTCAACCTGCCTGATCGCAACGGCCGCGAGGCGATCCTCAAGGTGCATACGCGCAACGTGCCGCTGGCTCCGGACGCGAGCCTCCCGGAAATGGCAGCGGCGACGCCGGGTTTCTCCGGTGCCGAGCTCAAGAACCTGGTCAACGAGGCTGCGCTGCTCGCTGCGCGCCGTGCGCAGGACACCGTGCGGCAGGCCGATTTTCTCGATGCGCTCGAAAAGATCGTCCTCGGACCCGCGCGCCCGATCCTGCTGACGCGCGCCGATCGCGAGCGCATCGCGTACCACGAAGGCGGCCACGCGATTCTCGGGCTCGTCGTTCCGGGCGCCGATCCCGTGCACCGCGTGACGATCGTGCCCCGCGGCCAGGCGCTGGGCGTGACCTATCAGCGCCCCGACAGCGATCGCTACAACTATCCCGAGTCGTATTTGCGTGCGCGGATCGTCGGCATGCTGGGCGGTCGCGCGGCCGAGGAGATCGTCTACGGCACGAAGACGACCGGCGCAGAGAGCGACATCGAACAGGCGACCGCACTCGCGCGGCGCATGGTCACGCGCTGGGGCATGAGCGAGCGGATCGGCATGGTGCAACTCGCACCGCGCGAGAATCCGTATCTCAGCGGACCGGAGGGATACGGTGGATCGAAGCCGTTCAGCGAGCAGACGGCCGAGGCTGTGGACGACGAGGTGCGGCGGATCATCGGCGACAGCCATGTCGAGGCGAAGCGTCTGCTGACGCGCCATCGGAAGGCACTCGACGCGCTCGCCGAAGCGCTGCTCGCGCGAGAGACGCTCAACGAGGAAGAAATCCTTGCTGTCACCGGGTTGCCGGCCGCGCCAGCGCTCGATGCGTCGATGCTCAAACCGGCGCCCGAAGCCGCCAGTCAGGACCGTGCACCGCTGACGGGCTAGGCTGCTAATCGGGCGGCTGCGGTTCCTGCACGGCAAGTGCGGGTGGCACGTCGGCGTTCCCTTCGCGCGCACGCTGCAGCGCGGCGCGCGCGAGCAGTACCGTCGTCACCGGGGTCGTCAGTGCGACCAGCACGTTGATCAGCAGTGGATACAGCGCCGGCAGCCGTTCGAGCGCGGAGAAGAAGATGATCGACGCGAGCGTCACGCACGCGGCCGCGAGCGTGGCAGCCAGTGTGGGCGGATGCATGCGCTGGAAAAAGTTGCCGTAGCGAAACAGACCGATCGCACCGGTCAGCGCGAGCGCGCCGCTTGCGAGCAGCAGCAGCGCGACGAACACCTCGATCCACAGGGGCAACGGCGTGCTCATGGTTATTCGATGAGCTCCCCTCGTAGCAGGAACTTCGCCAGCGCCGCCGAGCCGACGAAGCCGAACAGCGCAATTAAGAGCGCGACGACGAAGTACATGTTGCTCGCAAACCGGATGCTGAGCACCAGCATGACGAGCATGCCGTTGACATAGAGGAAGTCGAGCCCGAGCACGCGATCCTGCGCACCCGGCCCGCGCAAGAGCCGCACGACGGCCAGCGCCATCGCGAGCGAATAGCAGGCGAGCGTCACGACGATGGCAGCGGCAAGCAGCGTACTCATTCCCGGCCTCCTTGTGCGAGCGGCACGATGGGCCAAGCCTGCGCGTCGGCCTCGCTCATTCCCGGCGTCCCTGTGCGAGCGGCCCCATTTGCGGCTTCTTCGCCTCTCGCCCTCGTTGTACCGACACTGCCGCAAGCACGAGCAACGTGTCGGGCTCCCTCGCTCGCGCTGCCGGCCCTTCGGGTCTCGGTTCGGCCTTCGGCAGCACCCACCGCGCTCGCGAGTCCCGCCGTGCTCATTCGAATATCTCGATCAGCGGACGCTCGTACCGCAGCTTGTAGCGCGCCGCGAATGCCACCTCGTCCTTGACGTCGAATACATGCAAGAGCAATGCGCTGCGATCGATAGCAAGCTCGCACCAGACAGTGCCCGGCACGATCGTCGTGACGATGGCGAGGACGGCGAGCCCGTTGGCATCGTGAAGGTCGAGCGGAATGCGCACGAAGGCGCCGCGCGGCGGCCGCCGGGGGCGCCAGACGCTGCGTGCGATGTCGAGATTCGAAACGAACGCGTCGCAAAGCACCGTCCACACAAACGCGAGCGCCACCCGCGGACGCTTGATCCGCACGGCCAAAGGCCGCAGCGGCGCTGTGAGCAGCGGTACCGCGACGGCCAGCAAGAGCGCCATCGCCAGCGTGGCGCTGCCAAGGTGCTGATTGAGCAGCAGCCACAGCGCGAACAGTGCGGCCGACAAAAGCGGTGCGGGCAGCAGTCGCTTCATCGCGCGGCGCTCGTGGGGATCCGCGAGGCCGACGGTGCGGGCACTACGGTCGCGGACATCACCGAGTCGATATAGCGCGCGGGGTCGACGAGACCTTGGGCGGCTTCGCGCGAATAGCGCAGAGCCGGATCGGCATAGACGGCGAGGCTGGCGCAGATCATCAGCAGCGCTGCGACCGGTGCGCATTCGACGAGGCGCAGCCGTGGCGGCGCACGTTCGTGCGGGGCCCAGAAATGGCGCAAGCCGGCACGCGTCAGCGCGATCGTCGATAGCAGCCCCGACGCGAGCAGCGACACGAGCAACGTCGTGCGCATCGCGGCCATCGCCACGTACGTCGTCGGAGATCCGGTGGCTGGATCGAGCAGCGCCCCAAGCATCGCGAACTTCGCGACGAAGCCCGACAGGGGCGGCAAACCGGCGATCATCAGCGCGCAGGCGACGAAGCTTAGACCGAGAAACGACGTCGCCGCCGGGATCGCCGTGCCAGGCCGCCCTTCGTCGTCCGCACCCTCGGCGAACCGGTCCCGCGTCTCGAGCCGGAACGGCAACCGATCCGATTCGTGCTCGCGGATAGGCGGAGCGGCATCGATCGCGCGCGACCGCTCGATCAATTCGGCAAGCAAGTACAGCGCGCACGACGCCAGCGTGGAACCGACGAGGTAGAACAGCGCCGCGCCGATCAGCGTTTCATCGCCGACGCCGATCACGGCAAGCGACGTGCCCGACGAGATGATCATGGAGTAGCCGGCGACGCGTCGCAGCTGCTGCGACGCGAGCATGCCGATCGCGCCGAAGAAGAGCGTCGCCAGCCCGCCGACGATCAACGCGTCGCTACCGAACGGAACGGATGCGCCAGGCTCGGTGGACAGCAGCAGCGTCCACAACCGGAGCATCGTGTAGACGCCGACCTTGGTCAGGATGACGAACACGGCCGCCACCGGCGCCGCCGCCGCCGAATACGCAGCAGCGAGCCAGAAGTTCAGCGGCCACATCGCCGCCTTCGCGAGCACGGCCACGCCGAGAATCGCGGCACCTGCGTGCAGCAGGCCGCGGTCCGACGGCGGAATCTGCGGAATCTTCTGCGCGATGTCGGCGAAGTTGAGCGTGCCCGTGACGCCGTAGAGAATTGCGATGCCGACGAGCAGCAACGACGATGCGAGCAGGTTGAACGCGATGTACTTCAAACCAGCCCTGACGCGCAACGTGCCGGATCCATGCAAGAGCAATCCATACGACGCGGCAAGCATCACCTCGAAGAACACGAACAGGTTGAAGAGGTCACCGGTGAGGAACGCGCCGTTGACACCGACGAGCTGGATCTGGAACAGCGTGTGATAGTGGACGCCCGCGCGGTGCCAGCGGCCCGCGCTGAACAGCGCCGCCGCTACGCTGACGACGCCGGTCAGCACCAGCATCAACGACGTCACCCGGTCGACGGCGAGCACGATGCCGAACGGTGCCGCCCAGTTCGACGGCAGGTAGATGCCGATCGCCACGGGACCACCACCGGCGTTCACTATGACGAGCAGCGTCGTCGCGACGACGAGATTGCCGATCGTGGCGGCGATACCGACGGCGGCTTTCACGCGGTGGCGCGACTCGTGGATCAACAGCAGTAGCGCGGCAGCGACGAGCGGCAGCAGCACCGGTAGCGCGATCAGGTGCGGCATCAACGGGCCTGACGGTGCGCTCATGGCCTTTCTTCCTCGCCGTCGACATGGTCGCTGTCGGTGAGTCCGCGCGACGCGAGCAGCACGACCAGGAACAGTGCCGTCGTCGCGAAGCTGATGACGATGGCGGTCAGCACCAGCGCCTGGGGCAGCGGATCGGTGTAATGCAACAGATCCGGTGGCACACCGGCACGAATGATCGGCTCGGCGCCCACCGACAGGCTGCCCATGCTGAAAATGAACAGGTTGACGCCGTAGGCAAGCAGCGCCAGGCCCATCAGCACCTGGAAAGTTCGCGGTCGCAGCACGAGCCACACGCCGCAGCTCGTGAGCACCCCAATCGCCAGTGCCATGAGGACTTCCATCAGTGCGCGCTGGCCTCGTCGGCGTCCTGGGCGGCCAGGCGGCGGCCGCGGAGCGACTGGTGCGCGAGCGCGATCAGCGTCAGCAGCGTCGAGCCGACGACGACGGCGAAGATGCCCGTGTCCAGGAACAGCGCGCTCGGCACGTGGACAACGCCGAGCCCCGGCACGTCGATGTGCGCGGTGTGCGTCGTCATGAACGGGTAGCCGACGACAATCGCGCCCGCACCCGTGCCTACGGCTGCCAGCAGCCCCAGCGCGATCCAGCGCAGCGGATTCAACTCGATCCGCGCCTCCACCCATTGCGCGCCCGCCACCAGGTACTGCGTGACGATCGCGATCGCGACCACCAGGCCCGCAACGAACCCGCCACCGGGCTCGTTGTGCCCGCGCAGGAACAGATATGCCGCGATCATGCCCGCGACGGGCAACAGCCAGCGGATGAGCACGGCAGGCACCAGCATGTAGCCAGGTAGCGTATCGGGCGTCGTACGCGGATGGACGAGGTCTGTCGCAACGCCTTGCGACGCGTTTTGCTGCCGCGGCAGCCTCGCGCTTTCCCGCGGCGGCCGGAATCGTCGCAGCAGTGCGTAGACGGTCAGCGCGACGACGCCGAGCACGGTGATCTCGCCCAGCGTATCGAAGGCGCGGAAGTCGACGAGCATCACGTTGATCACGTTCGCACCGCCGCCGCCCGGCACCGCCTGGTCGAGAAAGAACGGCGAGATGCTTTGCGGCGCGGGCCGGGTGAGCATCGCGTACGAAAGCGCCGCCATGCCGGCGCCGGCCACGAGCGCGAGCACGAGGTCGCGCGCACGCCGGATGCGTATGTGCAGCGGTGTGTGCGGATCATCCGGCACTGCGCGCTTGGGCAGCCAGCGCAGCCCGAGCAGGAACAGCACGAGCGTGACGACTTCGACGACGAGTTGCGTTAACGCGAGATCGGGCGCGGAGAACCATACGAACGTCAGGCAGACGACGAGACCGACGACGCCGAGCATCGTCAGCGCGGCGAGGCGATGATACTTAGACTGCCACGTCGCGGCGATCGCGCAGACGATGCCGATGACCGAGATCGCGACGACCTCGGGCGACGCCGGGACACGCGGACGCGGTCCCCAGCCGATACCTTCGGCCCACATCGACGCGGTCGGCGCCAGCACGGCGAGCAGCGCGAGCAGGAACAATTGCGGCTGCAGCCGGCGCGTGCCGAAGAATTCGAGTGCGTGGCGCGCGACGAGGCTAGACCGCGCGAGCAGCGACTCGAACGCCGATTTGCCGTCCAGGCGTCCCACGAGCGGCGCTCGGCGGAAGCGCCCGCGGGCGAGCTGGCGCCGCAGCCACGCATAGCAAAGCGCACCGCCGATCATCGCGAGCACGCTCATGACGAGCGGTGCGTTGACGCCGTGCCACAGTGCAAGATCGTAGTCCGGCAAGTCGCCGCCGACGACGGGGTTCGCCGCCGCGGCGAGCACAGGCCCGATCGATTGCGCCGGGAATATGCCGACGACGAGGCAGGCGAGCACGAGTAACTCGATCGGTACGCGCATCCAGCGCGACGGCTCGTGCGGCTTTCGCGGTAGGTCGGAGGAGGGTTCGCCGAAGAAGATATCGACGCTGAACCGCAGCGCATAGACGACGGCAAAAATGCCCGCAATCGTTGCGGCGATCGGCAGTCCCCACTCGACCCACGGGTTCGACGCGATGTAGACGGTCTCGGCGAAGAACATCTCTTTCGATAGGAAGCCGTTCAGGAGCGGCACGCCGGCCATCGCTGCGCTGGCGACCATAGCGAGCGTCGCCGTGATGGGCATCGCCTTAAACAATCCGTTGAGCCTCAGGATGTCGCGTGTTCCGGTCTCGTGGTCGATGACGCCAGCCGCCATGAAAAGCGCCGCCTTGAACGTCGCGTGATTGATGATGTGGAAGACGGCGGCGACTGCGGCGAGCGGGCTGTCGAGGCCGAGCAGCAGCGTGATAAGGCCGAGATGGCTGATCGTCGAATACGCGAGCAGCCCCTTGAGGTCGCGCTGGAACATCGCCGCATAGGCACCGATCAGCAGCGTGCAGAGGCCCGCACCGCCGACGATCCAGAACCACTCCGGCGTGCCGGAGAGCACCGGCCACAGGCGTGCCAACACGAAGACTCCGGCCTTCACCATCGTCGCGGAGTGCAGGTAGGCCGATACCGGCGTGGGCGCCGCCATCGCATGCGGCAGCCAGAACTGGAACGGGAACTGAGCGCTTTTCGTGAACGCGCCGATCAGCACGAGCGCCAGCAGCGGACGATAGAGTGGATCGGCACGCAACTGCGCGCCCGCGCCGAGCACGACGTCGAGATCATAGCTGCCGACGATTCGGCCGATCAGCAGCGCGCCGCCGAACAGGCACAATCCGCCGGCGGCGGTGACGAGCAGCGCCATCCGCGCACCGCGCCTTGCGTCCGCGCGGTGATGCCAATAGCCGATCAGCATGAACGACGTGAGGCTCGTCAACTCCCAGAAGAAGACGAGCTGGATGAGGTTGCCCGAGGTGACCAGGCCGAGCATCGCACCCATGAACGCGAGCAGGAACGCGAAGAAACGCGGCACCGGATCGGACGGCGACATGTAGTAGCGCGAATACAGGATCACCAGAAACCCGATGCCGGTGACGAGCATCGCGAACATCCACGCGAAGCCGTCGACGCGAATCGTGAGGTCGAGCCCGGCGCTCGGCATCCACGCGATCTGTTCGCGCACGACGCCGCCGTCGCGCACCTGTGGAAACATCACTGCGACGCGGACCAGCGCGGCGGCGGCGATCGCCGCCGACCACGTCGACTCGGCGTTGCGCGCGTTGGAAGGCAACAGCGCCGCGATGACGCTGCCGATGAAGGGCAGCGCGAGCAGGAGTGCGAGCGACATACCGGAAGTCTAGCGAACCTGCGTGCGACGTTTCGCCACGCCGCGGTTACAGCTGCGTTCGCAGCAGGGCTGCGGCGTGCTCGAGCAGCTTCTCCGACGCGGGGCGCTGCTCCCACGCCTGTAGCGTCACTGGCTTCGACCGCGCAAGATCAGCCTCGAATATGTCGACTTGCCGGCCGGCAAAAGCGGCATCGTCGATGTTGAGATTGGCTTCGTCGTTGAGCGCGAACGAACGGCTGTCGAAGTTGGTCGAGCCGACCGATGTCCACAGCGCGTCGACGACGAGCACCTTGCAATGGAACATCGTAGGCTGAAACTCGTGGATCGCGACGCCGGCCCGCAGCAGGGCACCCCAGCCTGCCCGCGACGCGCGCCGTACCGTTTCCGCGTCCATGTGCTCGCCCGGCGTAATGATCCGGATCCTTACGCCGCGTTTCGCCGCGCTGACGAGCGCCGCCTGGGTCAGCGCGTCCGGTACGAAATACGCGCTCGACAAATCGATCGACCGGGTTGCCGCCGTGATCGCCAGCAGGTACATGAGCCGCATGCTCTCACTGCCGCCCTCGGGGGAACTGCTGAAGACCTGGCCGCGGCTCCTGCCCGCCACGGCGATCGCGGGAAAATACCCGGCACCGTGCAGAACGTTGCCGGTTACCTTGATCCAGTTGTCCATGAACACGGCTTGCATCTGGGCGACGACCGGCCCCTCGGCGCGAAAGTGCGTGTCGCGCCAGTGTGCGGGGTCCTGCGCATTGCCGGACCATTCGTCAGCAATGCCAACCCCACCCGTGAAGCCGATCCGGCCGTCTACGACCAGCAGCTTGCGATGGGTTCGATTGTTGAACCGCGCAAGGTGATACCAGGTCGGCTCGTGAAACCGGCGCACCTCGACGCCGGCAGTTTCCATCAGCGCGAGCTGACTGGGATCGAGCTTGCTGCTGCCCAGCCAATCCAGCAGGAGGTGCACGCGTACGCCCGCGCGCGCCCGCTCCGCGAGCGCCTCGGCAAACGCCCGGCCGACAGCCCCGGACCAATAGATGTAGCTTTCGAACGTTATCGTCTCGCGCGCGCCGCTGATCGCCGCCAGCATTGCTGGAAAGATGGCGTCGCCGTTCACCAGGACCTCGAACCGGTTGCCTTCGAGGATCGGGGGTCCGAGCAGCACTCCCATTGCGCGATCGAATTGCGGGTCCGATGTCGCGTATAGGCGCGTCACCGTCTGCTCGATCTGCTTCTCGCCGGTGCGAAAATTGAGCGCGATCACGCCGGCGACGGCGGTCAACGCGATCGCGATCGCGGCGACGGCGATATCGCGCGCCTTCATCGGCGTCGATCGCCGCTGCTCAATGGGCCGTCTCAGCGCGCGTCACGCCATCGAGCTCGAGCGCCGACACGGCCTGACCGACAATGGTGATCGAGCCGTCGCGCCGATTGTGGCCCGTATCGCTGTATTGGAAGCGATAGACGCGGCGCAGGCGCACGCGGCCGTCGGCGCTGCGGATCGGTCGCACGGCATGCAGCGATACCGTGTCATCGAGGAAAAGGTATCCGCGACGCTCGCATGCGTCCCGCATCGCCGTGTTCGCGTACTCGCGCGCGCGGAGCGTGTCCCACACCAGCCACAAGCCGAGCAGGACCAGCAGCACAGCGAGGATTTCGGCCGGTCCTATCAACGCCGTTCAGTGATTGACGACCCACGGGTCGAGCGGCGGCACGGCCGGCATGCCGCTGACGCGCACGCCGTACTCGAACGTGCCGGCCGTGCCACGGTTCATGCACGCAATGCGGCCGCCGTTTTCTTCCACATGACAGCGGAAGGCATTGCGCCCGGCTTCGGTCTTGAACGCAATGCCATTGTCGTCGGCGAACTTGTACGATTGCCCGGCGTTGTTGACGATGTTCCAGACGACGGCGAAACCCTTTGCGAAGACGCGCGGATGATCGACGGACAGCTTGCAGGCACCTCCAGTGCACGCGACGCTCACCTCGACCTTGCATTGCTGCGCGCTGTTGCACGTGAGGTCGTGCGGCTCCGGACTGAACGGCGGCCCCGCGCAGCCGGACACGGCCAACACGGCCAGCATTGTCAGCGCCGCAAGCGCGAAAGCATGTCGTGAGCCCGGTCGGGACCAGGCTGCGCCGGATTGCTCGTTGTCGGTCATCGTCGTGTCTCCGCTGTGGTCAAAGGGCGATGCGCGACGCGACTATACTGCGTCGCCGCGCTGCGGCAGTGCTATCGTTGCCATTCCGAACTCCGCAGCCTCGCCCACGATGCCATCCAGTGACGCAATGCCGCTGATTTCGCACGCGATCCAGCTGGCGATCGCGCCGGTATTCCTGCTGACCGGGATCGCCGGGCTGCTTGGCGTGATGGCGAACCGACTCGCGCGGGTCATCGACCGGGCCAGGGCGCTCGAGGCGGCATGGCGGACGTTCGACGACAAGTCGCGCGCGCAGGCGCGGACCGAGCTCACCTACCTCGAGCGGCGCCGCAGGTTCGCGAGCTGGTCGATCAATTTCTGCACGGCGGCGGCACTGCTCGTGTGTCTCGTGATCGCCGTGCTGTTCGTGGACGAATTCTTCGCGACGAACCTGCGCTGGGCCGCCGGAGTGCTGTTCGTGCTGGCGATGCTCGGGGTCATCGGCGGACTCACGTCGTTCCTGCGCGAGGTTTACCTGGCGACGCATTCGACAACTGTCGACCCGGCCAAATTCTACGCGACCCGCGACTGACCGCTGCTCTCGGCGGTGACGCCAATGAGACGTGATACGCGGATCGGGACATCGGCGCGCTGCAGTTCCGCCACGCGCTGCTGCAGGCGGCTGTCGGCCATCGTCATCCTGGCCCGCAGGCGCACGTACTCGGCCCACGACGCGATGACGTAGCGCTCGACGAAGCGACCGTCCTCGCCGACGTCCCGAAAGACGCGCCAACTGGTCGCACCGTTGCGCCGGCGCGTGGGCCCGACCCGCTGGATCGCCTTCAGGAACGCGTCGCGGTTGTCGGCGTCGATCCGGTATTCGAGCTGGATCAGCACCGGACCGTCGTCGGGCAATGGCTCGGCGGAGACGGTGAGCTCCGGCAGTTGCATGCCGGGAATCACGTCGGCTTCCTGGCCCATCTCGACGCGAACACGCCGATAAAGCCATTGCAGGATGATGACCGCCGACGCCGACGTGGCCAGCGCCCAGCGCGTTCCGAATCCGGAGGCGACAGCGCCCCATATCGCACTGCCGAGTGCCAGGCATCCCTGCGTCGCGACGAGGTTCATCGAAACCGCCCGCGCGCGCACCCACCCCGGCGCGCTGCTTTGCGTGCCGGCCGAGAGTGTGGCGAAGACGTAGACCCATGCGGCACCCGCGCAGGCGGTGCCGATCAGCGCGAGTCCGGTGTTGACGGTCAGCGCTACGATGAAGATCGCCAGGGCCCACAGGATGCCGCCGGACGTGACGACGCGATTCATCGATTGCCGGTGCAACTGCCCGGGTATCGATACCGCGCCGACGATCGCGCCGATGCCGAAGCTCGCCGACAGCAGGCCGAAACCGCCGGCGCCGAGGCCTAGCTGGTCGCGTGCGATCACGGGCAGCAGCGCCCAGAACGCACTCGCGCAGACACTGAACGTCAGGTTCCGCAGGATCAGCGCGCGCATCGGCGTCGAGTGCCGCACGTAACGCAAGCCGCTCATCACCCCCGACAACAGACGTTCCGGAACGCCGGGCAGCGCGGCCTCGCGCGGCTTCGCGCGCTTCATCGCGACGAACATCGGCACGAAGAAGAACGCGCTGAGGATGAGCGCGCTGCCCGACGAGAGCCCAGCCGCGACTGCGCCGGCAAGTGCCGGGCCGAGTGCGCGCGCGACGTTGAACGCGACGGAGCCGAGCGCGACGGCGCGCGACAGGTTGTCGCGCGACACCATTTCGTTGATGCTCGCCTGCTGAGCGGGCAGGTAGAACGTGAAGCCGGCGCCGACGAGAAACGTCAGGAACAGCAGCGTCACGGGTCCGACGATGCCGATGACGGCCGCGAAGCCGAGCAAGAGGCTCGCGGCGAACAGCAGGATCTGCGTGACGATGATCACGCGGCGGCGATCGACGATGTCTGCGAGCGTCCCGGCGAAGAGCCCGAACAGCAGTGTCGGTGCGGTGCTGGCGCTCTGGACGAGCGCCACCATCAGCGCTGAAGTCGTCAGCGTCGCCATCAGCCACGCCGAGATCGTCGCCTGCATCGTGTAGCCGAGCGCCGCGCCGATCGATCCCACGTAGAAGTTGCGGAAGACCGGATTCTCGAGCGGCGTCGACTTCAACAAGCGAGCGGCATAGGCAGGCAGGCGGGAGGCCACGAGGGGAAGTGTAGCGTGCGCTGCGACTTGGCAGCCGCAGCGGGCGCGCAGCGTACACTCGCCGTGTGGTCGCTGCGCCGGCTGGGGCGGCCGGGCCTGTCACCGGAGAGCCGATGGACGATGCGCTGATCGAGCGGTTGCGCATTCGCGAAGTGGTGGAGAACTGGACGCTGTGGCGCGATGCGGGCGACTGGTCGCGCTTTGCGACGGTCTGGCATCCCGACGGGCGGATGATGGCCACGTGGTTTCAGGGCTCGGCTTCCGACTTCATCGCGGTGAGCCGGCAGGGATTCGACAGGGGCGTGCGGATCCTGCACTTTCTGGGGGGTACCACCGTCGACGTCGCGGGCGTGCGGGCGATCGCGCAAACGCGGATGACGATCGCGCAACGCGCCGACGTGGACGGCGTGCTGTGCGACGTGGCTTGCGACGGTCGCTTCTACGATTTCTTCGAGCGGCGCGATGGCGAGTGGAAGATCGTGCTGCGGCAGCCCATCTACGAGAAAGACCGCCTCGACCCCGTCGATCCAACGGCGACGGTTACACTGGACTGCGCGCTGCTCGGACAGTTTCCCGAAGGCTACCGGCACCTGGCCTATGCGCAGACGCGGATCGGGTTCACCGTCAAGCGCGACATGCCGCAACTGACGGGCGCCGCCGTCGAGCGGCTCTATGCCGATGGCGCCCAATGGCTCGCTGGAGCGGCACTAACACGCTGACGGTCTAGCGGTGCGCATGAAACCGTCAATCAGGTCGAATCGATACGAAAGGAAATGGACATGGACACGCGCAGCGAGCTGCAGTCGACGATCGCCAGGATTCTCGAGGCCGGCAAGGGCATACTCGCGGCGGACGAGAGCACGCCGACGATCACCAAGCGCTTCGATGCGGTCGGCATCGAATCGAGCGAGAACTCGCGCCGCGCGTATCGGACGCTGATGTTGACGACGCCGGGCGTAAGCGAATACCTCGCAGGCGTCATCCTGTTCGAGGAAACGCTCGGACAGAATGCAGACGACGGAACACCGCTCGCCCAGCTGCTCGTTCGCAACGGCATCGCGCCGGGCATCAAGGTCGACAAGGGCACCACGCCGCTGGCGGGCGCGCCGGGCGACCTCGTCACACAAGGGCTCGACGGGCTGGCCGAGCGGCTCAAAGGCTACAAGGCGCAGGGCGCGCGCTTCACGAAGTGGCGTGAGGTGTACGCGATCACGCCGGCGAATCCCACGCCGCTGGGCATTGCGGCCAATGCGGAAGTGCTCGCGCGCTACGCCGGCATCTGCCAGGAGCAGGGCCTGGTCCCGATCGTCGAGCCGGAGGTGCTTATCGACGGCGACCATTCGCTCGAACGCTGCGAGGAGGTGACCGAAAGCGTCCTTGCCGCCGTGTTCGACGCACTGCGTCGGCATCGCGTCGCCACCGAGCTTATCGTGCTGAAGCCCAACATGGTCGTCCCCGGCAAGAAGCATTCGCGTCGTGCAAGCCCCGAGGAGGTCGCTGCCGCAACGCTGCGCGTGCTGCGCCGCACGGTGCCCGCAAGCGTGCCGACGATCAACTTCCTGTCGGGCGGCCAAGCACCCGAGGAAGCGACGGCGAATCTGAACGCGCTCAACACGCTCGATCCGCACGCGCCATGGGTGTTGTCGTTCTCGTTCGCCCGCGCGCTGCAGGATCCGGTGATGCAGTTGTGGCGCGGCAAGCCCGGCAACGTCGCTGCGGCACAGTCCGCGTTCGCCCATCGGCTGCGGATGAACAGTCTCGCGCGCGACGGGAAATGGACGGCCGCGCACGAGGCCCGCTGACCGTCGACAGCGCGCGTCGCGTGGCCGGTGATCCAACGCGCGCGGCGAATCGCGCTAGGACATCGCCGGCGCCGGCGGTGGCGGGCCACCCGGCAGCGGAATGAACTCCTGGTTGTCGAGGTCGGGCAGCTTCATCCGACCCGCGCGCCAATCGGCTTTCGCCTGCTCGATCCGCTCGAGCGACGACGAGACGAAGTTCCATTCGAGGAAGCGCTCGCCGATGGGCTCGCCGCCAAGCAGCATGATCGTCGCGGCCGTGGTCGCCGTGAACAGCACGGGCTCGCCGGGCTTGAACACGATCATCTGGCCGGTCGCGAACGGCTGCCCGCCGACGTCGACGGTGCCGGCGGCGACGAATGCCGCGCGTTCCGGATACTCGGCCGGCAATTGCGCCTTCGCCCCCGGCTGCAGTTGCCAGTGAACGTAGAACATCGGCGAGTGAGTCCTGACGCGCGCATGCGCGCCGAACGCGCTGCCGACGAT
>Ga0111538_10007614_pt1 | contig 14578 bp, 9 predicted proteins | sample SoiMethybrSBSTD1_FD_79669 | JGI IMG/M metagenome (GOLD analysis project Ga0111538, IMG submission 79669) | Bulk soil microbial communities from a Populus tree surrounding site in Tennessee, USA - Soil MetaG P. TD hybrid SBSTD1 (version 2)... | ecosystem: Environmental > Terrestrial > Soil > Tree... | reverse complement strand
TGGCGGTGCAGACGGCGAGGTGGGGGACGGGTGCACGCTCGGATGCGGGTGGCCCGAAGCCGACTACTACGTCGATTCGCGTGCCCCCGACGGCGGGGACGGCTCGAGGCTGAAGCCGTTCAAGACCATTACGGGCGCCATCTTGGCGTACGCGAACGCGCAAGGCCTGCCGAAGAAGGCGTACGTTGCGGCCGGCACCTACGACAAAGCGCTCGGCGAGCAGTTCCCTCTGGTGCTGCGCGGCCTCTCTCTCGAGGGCGCGGGGCGGGACCAAACGCTGATCGTCGGCACGGGCGCGTTCAACCACGCCGGCGCGGGAGGTCCGATGCACGGTGATTACATGGTCTCGATCGTCGCGGGCGATCGTGTGCTTCCCACGAAGATCTCCGGCGTCCTCCTCCGCCCGGAAGGCCCCATACCGGTGCAGAACTATTTCGGCGTCTTCTGCGATCGCGGCAGCGCCACGGGCGAAGTGGCGCCCCCCGCCGGCCAGACCCAGCTCGACGCCGTCACCGTCGGTCCCGGCTACCACGCCACCGTCGTCGCGACGACGTCCACGACAGTGTCCGTGACCGGATGCAGCGTGTCCATCCGAGCGAGCACGCTGACGGGCGGCTGGGAGGGCGTCCACGCGATCGGATACGAGACGTGGCCCGCCTTTGGTCTCGTGGCGGTCGAAATAGGCGGTCCCGATCCATCGACCGGCAACACCATCTCGTGGATGCAAGGCCCGAACGCAATCGCCGGAGGCGCCTTGCTGCTAGGCGGGGTGTCGGGTTCTTTTCAATACAATACTTTCGTCGATAGCCAGTATGGCATCTACGTCTCGGACCCCTCCTATGCCCTCGACGGGGAGCTTTACCACTTTACCCTCAAGCACAATTCGTTCGAGCGATTGGCACGGGGCGCGTACTTCGCCGGGCCAGTGAGGGTCGACGAGCTATCCGACAACCGTTTCATCGGGATTTCTCGCGCCCCCAACGAGGATCCCGCCAATCAAGCGTTCGCTTTGACGTTCGCTTCGTACATCTCCCAGGCTTCGCTCGGCAAAGTCCGGCGCAACCAATTCGTCGGTAACGATCTCGGCATCTCGTTCTCCCTAGGGGGGACACCGCCCACCGACTTTGGCACCGCCAGCGATCCCGGCGGCAACGTCTTTCGATGCAACTCGGCGCTGCAAGGTTCCGGCGCGGACGTCGCACTCAACGGGGCCGACTGGACCGGCACCCTCCCGATAGTTGGAAACGCGTGGGACCATGTGCCGCCGACGGTCTCGGGGGACCCGATTCCCAACGGATGCGACGTCGCCACGTGGTCCGCGTCCGGCGTGACGTTGGATCTGGGCGGGGCGACCCTCGCGACGCCCGCCTGTCCTCCCGACCGCGTTCCGGGGCAGTGAGCAAACAAAATGATTTGCCCATGCGCGAGACGCACGTCCTTGAGGGCAATGAGTGCGTCGCGTGCACATGGATTGTCTCCGCGCGCGGGCCGGTTCATGCGCTTTTGCTGCGCGGTCGCGCTCGCCGCAGCGCAGACCGCGTGCGGCAGGGGGATCTCGCTCGATCCGACCTCTTCGGCGCCGAGCGGTGACAAGCTCGATGGTGGCGATGCTTCGGACATGACGCCATTGGATCCGGACGCCTCTCTCGAGGATGCGCGAGAAGACCAGGACGCGCATGCAGTCGATGTCTCCATGCCGATGCGCGACGCCGGTGATGAGACAGCAGCGGACGTCGACGCAGCGCCCGACGCAGCGCTCGACAACGCGCACGATGACGCGCGCGACGTCACGATCGACGTGGGCGATGAGGTCGCCAGCGATGCAACGGACGAGATGGGCGATACGGGCGACGATGTTCGTGACGGCGGTGTAGACGCCGAGGCGGGGGACGGGTGCACGCTCGGATGCGGATGGCCCGAAGCCGACTACTATGTCGATGCGCGCGCCCCCGACGGCGGAGACGGCTCGAGGCAGAAGCCCTTCAAGACCATCACCCGTGCCATTTTGGAGTACGCAAGTGCGCCAGGCCAACCGAAGAAGGCGTACGTTGCGCCAGGAACCTACGACAAGGCGCTCGGGGAGCAGTTTCCTCTCGTGCTGCGTGGCCTTTCTCTCGAGGGCGCCGGGCGGGAGCAAACGCTGATCGTCGGCACCGGCGCATTCAACCACGCCGCCGCGGGAGGTCCGATGCGCGGTGATTACGTGGTCACGATCGTCGCGGGCGATCGTGTTCTTTCCACGAAGATCTCCGGCGTCCTCGTCCGACCGGAAAGCCCCGTACCGGTGCAGAACTATTTCGGTGTTTTCTGCGACCGCGGCAGCGCCACCGGCGAAGTAGCGCCCCCCAGCGGCCAGACGCAGCTCGACGCTGTGAGCATCGGTCCCAGCTACCACGCGGCCGTCGTCGCGACGACGTCCACGGCGATGTCCGTGACCGGGTGCAGCGTGTCCATCCGAGCGAGCACGCTGACGGGAGGTTGGGAGGGCGTCCACGCGGTCGGAGTCGACACGGGGCCCGTCCCCGGGCCCGTCTCCGGGCCCGTCGTGGTCGAGATGGGCGGTCCCGATCCATCCAGCGGAAACACCGTGTCTTGGATGCAAGGTCCGAGTGACATCGCGGGGGGCGCGTTGTTGCTCGGCGGCGTGTCGGGCTCTCTTCAATACAACACTTTCATCGATAGCCGGTACGGCATCTACGTCGAGGACTCCTCCTACGCGGGGACGCTCCACCTTACGATCAAGCACAATTCCTTCGAACGACTGGCGCGCGGCGCATACATATCGGGAGGAGGACTCATCGTCGACGAGCTATCCGACAACCGCTTCTTCGGGATTTCCCGCGCCCCCGGGGAGGACCCCGCCCAACAAGCGTTCGCTTTGAGCAGCGAGCTGCCAAGGCTGCGCAAAGTCCGTCGCAACCAATTCATCGGCAATGACATCGGCATCGCGTTCGCCGTGTGGAACTATCCGGATGGGGTGCTACCCGACTTCGGCACCGCCGGCGATCCAGGCGGCAACGTCTTTCGATGCAACTCGGCGCTTCAAGGTTCTGGCGCGGACTTCCTACTCACCGGGGCTGGCCACGATGCCTGGACGGGCACCCTCTCGATGGCTGGAAACGCATGGGACCACGCGCCCCCCACGGTCTCACCCGAACCGATTCCCAACGGAGCCGACGTTGGCACGCGGACCTTACCGGGCGTGACGTTGGATCTCAGCAACGCGACCCTCGCGACGCCGGCCTGTCCGCCCGACCGCATTCCGGGGCAGTGAGTCGCAAAGCGGCCGTCAGCGCGGCCCGGCGCAACCTTGGACGAGCGCCGGAATTCCCCCTGCCGACTCGATCGTCGCCGAATAGGGCGGCGTCGTGAACGGCGCGCCACCCCCTCCGGTCGACTGGTTGCCGCTCGTGCCGCTGTAGGTGTTGTTCCGCGCGGTGATGGAGGCGGTCATCTGATCGGTGGAGTCGTTGAATTCGTGCGGGTTGCCGACGCCGTCGAAGTAGTTGCCCTCGACCAGCAGGTGAGCATTCGTGCCGGCGCGAACGCAGTAGTTGTTGCCGGCCGAGGAGAAGTAGTTGTTGAAGATATGCACCTGACCGAAACGCACCCGCGGCATGCGCTCGATCACCCGCTCCGCCCACCAGTTGTGGTGGAACGTCACCTTGAGGCGGCCCGAGTCCTCGGAGGCATTGTCGTCGGAGTGCCCGATGAGACTCGAGAAGCGGTGATCGGACGTTTCTCCCGGAGGACGCTGGTAGCTAGTCGTGTAGCGGAACTTCGTCCAGGAAACCGTGACCCAATTGACGGCGTGGCTCATGTCGAGATTGCCGTCGGGGCCGTCCCAGATCTCGCAATGATCGATCCAGACGTGATGGGCGAAGTAGATCTGAACGGCGTCGTAGTCGACGCCCGTCGTCGCCCCGTTGACCTTGATGTTGCGAAGGATGACGTTCTGGACCAGGGCGTCGGATTTGCCCCGAATGCTGATGCCGCCGTTGATGACGGCGTTGTTGCCAATCCCCACGATGGTCTTGTTGGAAGCGACCTCGAGGCTCGGCACCGCGAACGTGCCGGCGATTTCGATGACCCGCGGGGTGGAGTCGCTGGCGTAGTTCTGCAGCTCGGCTGCCGTCGTCGGTCGAACGGGCGTCGCGTTGCCGCCCCCGGTGGTGGTGGTCACGCCGTCGCCGCTGATGGTGGCCCACCCGGCGAGCGCCGTCGGACAATTGGAAGGACCGCTGTCCGCTTTGCCGCCCCCGGCTCCCGCTGCACCGCCGGCACCGGAAGCACCGGCGGAATCGGAACGGGCGTCGGCATCGCTGCTCGCGTCGCCGCTCGAGCTGCCGCCGCTGCCGCCCTTTCCGGCGCCGCCTCCGGCGTCGCTTCCCGCTGCGCCGCCGCGGCCGTCGTTGACATCGCTACTCCCGTCCCGCGCGCCGGCGCTGCCGCCGCTGCCGGAAGCGCCGCCCGCACCCGAACCCGCAGCGCCAGCGGCGCCACCGTTTCCCGCGCCTCCATCTTTGACACCGCCCCCGCCGTCGTTCGGTCCGCCGCCACCTCCGACGCCGGCGCTGCCCCCCTTGGCGCTGGATCCCGCGCTTCCGCCGCTTCCTCCGGCGCCGCCCGTCGCGCCGCCCGCTCCCGTCGCGCCGGCGCCTGAATCGGGTCGACCCCCGGCGCCGGCCGCGCCACCGGCTCCCGATCCACCAGCGCCCGCAGGGTCGTCCTCACCCGAGCCACCGCAGCTGGCCCCCAGGAGCAAGCTGGTGACGACCGAAATCGCGAACACTTGGTATCGACGGATTTGCACTGCGCAGTTTCTTTCGGTTGCGAATGGATCCCCCATTTTCTTGGAGACGCTGTTAATACTTGGAGGCACCAGATCGATCCCCGATTCACGCCGCGCGTCGTCCCGAGGGGCGGAGCGCCTCTCGTCTCGGAGATCGGCGCAATTCGAAATAGTCGAGGGAGCTTCGTTTCGAGGCTCGCCAAAATCAGGATCGAGTAGCACGGGTCCGGTCCCGGTCGCCCCTGGTCACGCTGGTCGGCTATAACCGGCGGTGTGCGTTTCTTCGATACCGGCGCGCAGTTGGCGATCGCGATCGGTTGCTTTTCGTCGGTCGCCTTCGGCCAATCGGCGGAAGAGCCCCTTCGCCTCGAATACCGCGCAAGCGTCGGCTGCGACGACGAGCAAAGGTTCATGGCGGCGGTCCGTGCGCGAGCGCCTCGGGCGCGGCTAGCACGTTCGGACGAGCCGGCGCGCGTCTTTCAGATCGATATCGAGCAAGGGGCAAAGGGCACGCGGGCTCGATTGACCATTCGAGAACCGAGTGGGCAGCGCACCGTGCGTGATTTGGAGACGAAAGATTGTCGAGAAGCAGTGGACGCCTTGGCGCTCATTGCCGCGCTCGCAGTCGACCCCCAAGCCGTCGCCGCGAGCACCGCGAACGCCCAGCGGGGGACGGAATCCAAGTCATCCGGCGCCGCGCCCCCGTCACCCGGGGCCGAGCCGGCGTCGACCGCCGCGGCGCGATCGGAAGCTCCACGGTCCGAGCTCGTGCCTCCAGCACCTACCCAAACGACGATCCAAACGCGCGATGTTCCGGTGGCTACGACGGAGGCAGGTGCCATTGCCGCTCGGTCCTGGATGTGGGCAGCGACGGTCGCCGCTTCGGGGCGCGGCGGGGTGGCCCCGGGCCTTTTGTATGGAGGGAGGGTCGGGGTCGGACTCAACCGAATTGCCAACGGAGGGTGGTCCCCTGGTTTGCGCCTGGCGGGCGAATTCGCGACGAACACCGGATTTGCCGTCGAAGGAGGGGTCGCCACCTTTGCTTACGCTGCCGGCAGCCTCGAACTCTGCCCGCTGAGGGTGCCCGCCTCTGGTCGCTTTGGCGCCCGACCTTGTGGCACAAGCGATCTCGGTATCGTGTACGGGAGGGGCTCGGAAGTGCCCAACGCCCGTTCGGCGAGCCGCCTCTGGTGGTCGGTCGGAGGCCTACTCCGTCTGGAGTGGCTGCTAAGTGCGCGGATCGGCGTAGAGCTCGATATTGGCTGTACTTTTCCGGTTTGGCGGGACCGGTTCCGGTTCGATCCGCGGCTCATTTACGAGGTGGCGCAGGCCAGTGGAGTCGCGGCTTTGGGCGTTTCGATGCATTTTCCGTGATCGAATCTGGCGACAAAACGCAAGTAGGATATGACTGCATGGATGGTCGAGCGGTCGGTGCTGGAGCCGCAGCTGTCGCTCACGCCCTCGACGCGTTTGAGCGGTCCCGCGGCACTCGAGTTTCACCGACTTTTTAAGGAGCGGTACCACGGCATCTGGCGTTTCCTCCGGGGCCTCGGGGTGCCGCCCGATCTGATCGACGACGCTGTTCAGCAGGTGTTCCTGGTCTATGCCGAAAGGCACGCCGTCGTCGTCAAAGGCAGCGAAGGGTCTTTTCTCTTCGGCACCGCGCTGCGCGTCGCGCACGTCGTGCGGCGCGGCAATCGCTGGGAGACGCCGGGCGACGTCGATTTCGCGCGCTCGGAAGTGCCGAACGTCGACGAGCTGACCGATCAAAAGCGCGCTCGCCAGGTGCTCGACATGATTCTCGATCAGATCGATCCCGAGCAGCGGAGCGTCTTCGTTCTGTACGAGATCGAAGGGTTCACGCTGCCCGAGATCGCCGAGATGATTTCTATTCCGCTCGGCACCGCCACTTCGCGCCTGCGCCGCGGCCGCGAACGGTTCACGAGTCTCGTCCACCGCTATTCGCTGACGCGCGGCACCAAGACGGAAGGTTCGCGATGACCACGCTCGCCGCGATCTGCGCTGCTCCTACGAGGGACGAGTCGCCATGACCGATCCCAAGCGTCTTTTGGACGGCGATGGCAGCGACCTGGAGCAGCTCCTCCTGGCGTCGGGAAGGTCGGCACGCCCGAAAGCCACCGCGCGATGGAAAGCGGAAGCCCTCTTTCTTCTGGCGGGGGTTGGCATCGTCGGCAAAGCCAAAGCCGCGGCGGTTCCGGGCTCCAAGGCGTACGCGTGGATCGCAACGCGCTATCTCGCCTACGCGCTCGGCGCTGGGGCCACGGCGTGGGGCGCGGCGCATGTCCTCGCCGCTCGATCGCCGGATGCTCCCTCCGCCGGAGAACAGGCTCGCGCAGCGCGCCCACCGGCATCACCGCGCCCCGTCGAATCGCCGCGCGCCGAAGCAGCGCCGCCGAACGCACCGCTCGCGGTGCCGTCGCCCGAGCGAAATGCCGTCCGTGCGCCGTCCGAGGGACCCTCCGAGCGTGCCGTGGCGCGCGCCTCGCGTGAAGGCGCTCGCGCCGTCGCGGCTAGCGGACCCTCGCAGACCCCTGCTTCGTCGTCGTCCATCGCCGTAGCCGATCCCGTCGCGAGCAGCTCGGTGGGCAGCGAAATCCAGGAGCTCGAGCGCGCGCGAGCCGCCCTCTCCACTGGAGATGCGCGAGGCGCGATCGGCGCGCTGGATCGCTACGATCGGGCGTTTCCCAAGGGAGCCTTGCAGCAGGAGGCGTTGCGCCTTCGGGTAGAGGCTTTGGTATCGGTGGGTGACCGCACGACGGCGCGCTCGCTCGCCAATCGCTTTCGCGCTCTCTATCCGAACAGCCCGCACGCCAAACGTCTGAACTCCCTCGTCAACGAACCCTGAAGGCAATGCGACGCTTTGTCCTGCTCGTCGCGCTCGCAGCGGGCTGTCGAGAGGGCGCCGACGTCTCGCTCGGCGATCTGCCGTCGGGCGCGCCGGACGGGGAAGCAACGAGCGATGCCGCGTCGAGCGACAACGCCTCGAACGACCGTGCGCCGAACGACGATGGCTCGAACGACCTGAATTCGCGTGATACGGGCCCCTCGTTATGCCCGCCGGGCGCCGAGAAGGTGGGGGCGGGGACGAGCGCGCTTTTGGCGGAGTGCGCGGGCTTCGGTTGCGCGGCCACGGGCGGGCTTCGCGGATGCATCTATCATGTCACGAGCCTCGCCGATTCCGGACGGGGGACGTTGCGTGAGGCGGCCGAAAGCTTGGAGCCGCTCTGGATCGTGTTCGACGTGTCGGGAAACATCGATCTCGTTTCGAGCATCAACGTCGAATCGGACAAGACCATCGACGGACGGGCAAAGGCCGTCGCGGTGCGAAGCTACGGTCTTATCATCGGAGCCACTCGCAACAACATCGTCATCGAGAACATGACCTTTCTCAACGGTGCAGAGGCCAGCAACAACGACGCCATCCAGATGTTGCAGGCCAATACCATCTGGGTCGACCACTGCTCGTTTTCGAACTACCCCGACGGCTTGATCGACATCACCCACGCCGCCACCGACGTCACCGTCTCGTGGTCGCTCTTCAGCAATCACGATCTGGTCATGCTCATCGGGCGGAGCGCCGCCGACGTGGGCGATACCGTCATTCGCGTCACCTTGCATCACAACTGGTGGAACCAGATCGGCAGCTACGCGCCGCGGGCTAGATTCGGCAAGGTGCACACGTTCAACAACCTGATCGATCGCTGGAAATCGGCGGCAAGCTCGATCACGATGGAGGGTCAGCTCTCTTCCGAGTCCAACATCTTCGTGGCTTTGAACGACAAGGGTGCCATCGCCACGACGCAAGGCTCCGATCCCACGTCCGGCAAGGCGCGGTCGACCGCCGATTGGCTACAGAACGACGCGACCGTTCAAGACAACGATCGCGACGCTGTCTTCGATCCTTCCACGTTCTATCCCTACGTCGCGCTACCGGCCAACGCCGACCTTCAAGCTGCGATCACGGCGGGGGCCGGCGCGAAGCGCTGATCCTCAATGCGGCGGAGGAGGGGGCGGGGGCGGGGGCGGTGTAATCGGCGGAGGAACGTTGGGCGGAGGGGGCGCGTCGGGCCCCGGCGGCGGCGGAGGCATGGGGGTCGAGGTGTCGGGCGCGATGCAAGCCGACAAGTCGAAGAACATGAAGGCCAGCGCCTTGGCCTGCGCCGACATCCCGGTGGGCTTGCAACCATCGGGGAACGGCACTTTGGGATCCGAGTCGTCGCCTCCCAGCGTGCCGCTCGGGTCGGGAACGCTGGCGTTGATGTGCAGGTCCGTGAACACGACGCGCCCACATTTCATCGGTTCGGGCACGGTGACTGGCGTGTTGAACGTCATGTATTGGATCGACGGCTTGTTCCCCTCGTTGGGATTCATGGGCACGTGGATCCAGCGCTGCGTCGGAGGGACGACCGAGGCCACGGAGTGCTGCCCTTGGTAGATCACGAACTGACCGCGCGTGGTCGATGCGCGCACGGTTTGCATCCAATCGGCCAGCGCGTTCCCCTTGGGAAACGAGGTGTCGATCAGCGCCGTCGACGGCATCGGCAAATCCGCGGCGACGCCGAGGTAATCGGCAGTGTTCTGAATTTCGTCGGGACCGTGATTGAGCCAATAGAAGTGCAGGTGGTCGACGAAGACACGGCCCCCCTGATTCATGTAGCCGACCATGTTGTTGATGTAGGGCGTCTTGGTCCCCGCGTATTGGCTCCCTTCGCAGGAGAGCATCAGCATGTCGTACTTCTTCATCTTCGCGACGTCGTTCCACAAGGTAGTCGCGTGCGTGAACATTTGGCCGCCGAGGGCGGGGCTCAGCTGGTCGGCACCTTGCCCCTTGGCATCGGTGCCGACCTCTCCGCCGACGTACAGGTGGACGCGCCCCATTCCCGATTCGTTCGTGAATTCCGAGTCGGCAATGCCGATGCGCCGCAAGAGACATTCGAGGGCGTCCGAGCCCCCCGTGGTGACGGCGATCTGGGGGATGTCTCCTTCCATGCGATTGCGCGGGAGCCGCGTGAGATCGCTGCCGGGAATGGCGTTGTCGGCGCATTGCTGGTTGATGCTCACCGTTACCTGTCGGCGCCATTTGCCGACTTGCACGACCAATGGGACGGCAGCGCCAGTCGGCACTTTTTCCAGGACGAAGTGCCCGTTCACGTCGGTGAGCGCGCTTGCGATCGGCTGTCCGGAAGCCGTGGCGCCGCATTGATCGCACGTCGCGCCGGAGACGATGGGATCGAGCGGGAGCCGGTTGGCGACGTAAACGATGGCGTTGTAGAGCGGCAACGCCCCCGATGGGTCGTAGACCGTGCCGCTGAGCGAGGTCGGCGGCTTGCCCATCGCTACGCACTCTTTCGTTTCGCGCTGCGCATCGCACAAGATCCCAGTGCATCCAGGGGCCGAGCCGGGGCAAAGGTGATCGGGGCGGCACACGCCGGCATCGGGGCACGCCATGCCGCAATCCTTCGAGCCACCGCATCCGTCACCGATGACGCCGCAATAGGCGACACCGGTCGACGTGACGCACGAGATCGGCGTGCAATTGGCCGGAACGCACACGTTCGGATTCGTCGAGGCGCCGCACGTGCTTCCCGCGGGGCACGCGCCGCACGTGAGGGTGCCGCCGCAGCCGTCGCCGATGGTTCCGCAAAATTGAAATCCCATCGAGCTACAACCGAGAGGTTTGCAATTGGGATCGACGCAGAGATTGTTCTTACAGCTCTTGCCGCTCGGACAACTCATGCAATCGAGCGATCGCCCGCAGCCGTCCCCCATGACGCCGCAATACTGAGCGCTCGCTCCGCCGTCGAAGACCGCGCTGCACGTGAGCGGCTTGCAGCTCGGGCCCCCGACGCAGACACTCCGCTCGCAGGTCCAGTCGCCGAGCGCGCTGCAGTCGCCGCACCTTCGAATGCCGCCGCAGTTGTCTCCAATATCGCCGCAATAGCGTCCTCCCGGAACGTCACACGACATCAAACAGGGACTCGATCCATCGCCGGCTCCGGCATCGGTGGTCGTGATGGGCGGAGCGCCGCTCGATCCTCCCGCACCCCCCGTGCCGCCGGTCGTGATGATGGGTCCTCCGCTGCCGCCCGCGCCGGTGCTCGTGCCGGTGCTCGACGCTCCGCCGGCGCCGCTGCTCAGGTCTCGCTTGGCGACCTCCGAAGAGCAGCTGAGGAGAATCACGAAGGCAGCTGCGGGCCAAAGGAGCACCAAGAGCCATCGGCCACGTGAATGGGTCATCGAACCAACTCTGCCTGTCATCGGGCCTCGTTGCGGCGCGCGGCCAGCGCAGATCTCCGCGCGCGGTCGCGGACGAGACCTTGCTGGCAACGCGATGGGATGAACGACGTCAGTGAACGAATGGTCCGTCTGACGCGGAATTTGTCGGCCCAAGGCCGATCGAGCTTCTCGGTCTTTCTCCGTTCGATCTCGTCTCGCCGGGGAGACCACGTGTATTCATCGAGGCGCCCCGATCGATCATCATTTCTTGCGAAAGCCTCGACGTGATGGCCGGCCTGTGCGAAAAACGGCGGTTGGCAAGGGCATGCGCACACCGCCGGACGAAGCCAAGCAATACAAGGCCGGATCGACGGCCAAGGTTGTGCTCGGAAGAATCCGACGGATGATCGAAGTGGGGGACCTCAAGCCGGGCGATCGCCTTCCCGCAGAGCGCGACCTGGCGCAGCGCTTCAAGATCAGCCGCGCCAGCTTACGGGCCGCGCTTCATTCTCTGGCCGGGATGGGGCTCGTGCAGTTTCGTCACGGATCGGGGACGTACATCACGGAAGGGCCCCCGGCGCTGAGCGAAGGACCGCTCGCGCTTCTCGCCAGCCTGCACGGTTTCACCGACGACGCGATGTTCGAGGCGCGCAGCCAGCTCGAGGTCGGTGTGGCGGGGCTCGCGGCCGAGCGCGCGACGCTCGCGCATCTTTCGCAAATGCGGACGGAGATTGCCGGGATGGCCGCGGCCATGCGCGATCCGCACAAATACCTCGTTCATGACATCGACTTTCATCGGACGATCGCCGCGGCATCGGGCAATCCCATCCTGAAAGCGCTGGTGGAGATGGTTTCGAACATTCTCTATCGGAACAGACGCGAGACGGTGGCGCAGGCTCGCGACCTCGGTCCGTCGCTGGCGATGCACCGTCGCATCTACCGCGCCATCGCCGCCGGCGATCCCGATCGCGCGCGCGAAGCGATGAATCAGCACCTCGTCCAGACCCAACGGGCCCGCAAGCTCGAGGTGGAAGCGGCTTCAGCAGAGCGAGCGACGCGACGGCGGCGCTGACGCTCGTCAAAACACGTACAGCGCCTGCGCCATGACGCGAAGGTTGTATGGATGGTCGCCGTCCAGGTACTCGACGCGGGTGAAAGCGAAGCCAGCGCCGAGACGCACGGCGGGCGTGGTATCCCAGAACACGTTCACGTCGGCATAGCGCGATCGATCGGCCACCCTCCCCAGGAGCTCGATCTCAGCGCCGCCCTTGGGGAATAGCTTGGCCATGTTCTTCGAATAGCTCTCTGTATAGTTCGCGGCCAGAATGACCCTGCCCGATGGCGGAAGGTAATACTGCAGCCCGACCTTGAAAGCCCGCCAATCGATCGTGTGGAGCACCCCGCGCGTGTCGAACGAGACGAGCCCGTTGTCGATGTCGGGGTCGTAGAGCGGCGGTGGATTGGCTTGCGCCGGATTGGGGAGCGTCGGAAAGGACGCGCCGCCCCCCGCCGTCACGAGGTCGCCAATTCCGGTGCCCATGACGAAGGAGCCGGTGACAGTGATGCGGTTGCCTCGGTCGCCTGCGTCGACGGCGTTGAGAATGGGAACGAGCGCGTCCACCGAGAAGCCCCAACCGGTCGCGGTGTTCGAGTTTTGCACGGGGGGCGGTGTGAATGCGTTGACCTTGAATCGACGGACCGTTCCGGAGACGCCGATGGACATGGGGACCGCAAGCGTTCCCACGTTGCCGGGCGTCGTGATCCCTTTCCAGCCGTCGATGTTGAATCTGAGGCCCGCGTTGCCATCGGGCAGCCCAGAATCCCTTTGCGCGGGCCGGACCGCGCTCGCCGCCACCTCGACGCTGATGGCGTCCGAAGCGCGGAACGCCCGCGAAATGCGCAGCTGCATGCTGCGCGAAAAGAGCTGGTTAGGAAGGCCGAGAAATTGAACCGTGCAAGGTGAGAAGAAATTCTGCCAGCCGAAGACGTCGTAAGTCTGCCCCGCCACGACGTCGGCGTAGTCGCTGTGCAGCCGCAGATAAGCGTGGCGCACGCGGAACGAGGGGCTGCCGTAGAACGCGTTTTCCGAAATCGAAGGTGGGTCGCTCGGTTGGTTTCCGAAGAAATCACCCTCCACCACGGCGGACGGACGGACGCCGCCGAACGGAGGCGATTCGAACATGAGACCGAGCCTCGTGTTGCGCATCGAGAATTGGGTGCGCGATGCTCGCCCGTCGTAGGTGTCGGTTCGCGCAACGAGCGATCTGCCGATGGCGTCGTCATAGCTGCGCGTGCTGTCGAAGATGTAGTCGGCCTCGACGAACCCGAAGAAGGTCATCGACCATTGCCGTTCGCCCTCGCCGGCCGTGACCGTCAAAGGTGGTCGCGCGAACCAGTCGGTGCGTTCCTCCGTGGCGGCACGAGCGATCCGTGCGACCTCGATTGCCGGCGCGGCCGGCGACGGTTCATTGGGTGGCGCCGGCTGCTCGGCGCGTGCAGGTTGCGACCACCATGCGAGCGCCATCGCGCCCGCGATTTTCGTCAACGCCCTTCGGCTGCTCGGTCTCGATCGATTCGTCATGTGCTTCTCGCCATGGGCCCACCGCTATTGGAAATCGCAGCAATAGAGCTTGGCCGGATAGCCCTGCGCGCTTCGGCCCAAGATGGGCGGCGCGGGACAACGCATCGGCAGGAAATCCTCCTCCGGCGTTTCCGGCCCGTAGCAGGCGAACCCGAATCTGCCAGGCCCGCAACCGGGGACCTCGGTGTGCTGCACGCACGAGCCACCTCGCGGAACGAGCGCCGGCGTGTAGCAGCAGTAGTTGTTGTACGCGACGTTGGCAGCCGGCTCGGGCGTGGAGCAAAGGAGATAGTAGTAGTCGGCGCGGCTCTTGTTGGCGCCGAGCTGCTCGGCCTTCGGCAAATTGCGGCCCAAACAGCTGAAGCCCATCAAACGCGGCGAGCACGTTACGCTGTCGGATTGCAAACAGCCGTCGGGTTGCGGCGTGCCGGAGCAGCAATAATTGATGCGCTCCCCCTCCCTCACGCCTTGGCCGCAGGCGAGGGCCGCGTTGAACGACTCGGGGCGATTCGCTCCCCGGCATTGGTAGCCATAGGTTGGGGTCTCGCAATCCGCGACGGGATCGTAGGCGCAGGAGCTGGTTTCGTCCGAGCAGCAGTAGGTCTGCTTTCCTTCCTCGCTGCGTGGACCGCGCTCGGCGCATACCCTGCCTTGCGGAATGCCTTCCACGTAGCGCGCGTTTTGATCCGGTCGCGCTGAGCCGCTGCACGCGTATTCGTGAAGGCCGAGGTCAAGCGCCCCGCCGTCGGCGGCGATGCCGCACGGACCGTCGGCATGTACGAGCGCGATGCAGCTGTCGCCCTCGGCGGGGCGGTCGCTGGAGCAACCGACGGCAAGGCCAGAAGCGAGCGTGACCAAGACGCCGATGAGCGTCGGTGAGCTGGACGTCGCACCCTTCATCGGAGCCAGCCCGCCGGTTTCACGGGAGTCGGAAGCGGAGGAAAAACGCAGGACCGCGCGGTGCTTTC
>Ga0111538_10007613_pt1 | contig 14583 bp, 16 predicted proteins | sample SoiMethybrSBSTD1_FD_79669 | JGI IMG/M metagenome (GOLD analysis project Ga0111538, IMG submission 79669) | Bulk soil microbial communities from a Populus tree surrounding site in Tennessee, USA - Soil MetaG P. TD hybrid SBSTD1 (version 2)... | ecosystem: Environmental > Terrestrial > Soil >... | reverse complement strand
GCGGCGACGGCTTCGGCGTGCCGGGCATGCGCTGTGACGGCATGGACGTCGTGGAGACCTACGAGGTGATGCGCGAGGCGATCCGCCGCGCGCGCGAGGACCGCCAGCCGATCCTCGTCGAGGCGATCACCTACCGCTTCCGCGGGCACTCGATGGCCGACCCCGAGGAGTACCGGACCAAGGAGCAGGTCGCCGAGTGGCGCAAGCGCGACCCGATCACGAACTTCGCCGACCAGATCGGGCTCAGCGAGGACGACGCCAAGCAGCTCGACGACGCGGCCGTCAAGCGCGTCGACGACGCGGTCGCGTTCGCCGACAAGGCCAAGTTCCCGCCGCCCGAGTCGCTGTACGACCACATCTACGTGCTCGGCGACCAGGTGAAGGGCTGGTACTCGGTCGACGAGCGGTCGGCCGGCGTGCACAAGGGCGAGGACGAGCGCTCGCTCGCCGAGGCCGAGCGCGGGCCCGAGGACGAGTACCACCGCGCGGTCGAGGCGGCCGGCAAGGAGGACGTCAAGCCCGCGGACGAGGCGCAGGACGAGGAGGACGAGCGCTAGTGGCGGTGATGCGCTACCGCGAGGCGCTCAACCAGGCGCTGCGCGAGGAGATGCAGCGCGACGAGCGCGTGTTCCTGATGGGCGAGGACATCGGGGTCTTCAACGGGGCGTTCAAGGTCACCGCCGGGCTGCTCGAGGAGTTCGGCGAGAAGCGCGTGCGCGACACGCCGATCTCCGAGAACACGATCGTCGGCATGGGCGTCGGTGCCGCGATGACCGGGCTGCGCCCTGTCGTGGAGCTGATGACGATCAACTTCTCGCTGCTGGCGATGGATCAGATCGTCAACCACATGGCGACGATCCACTACATGTTCGGCGGCCAGGCGAAGGTGCCGATGGTCGTGCGGATGCCGCAGGGCGCCGGCCATCAGCTCGGCCCGACGCACTCGCACTGCCTCGAGGCGCTGTACCTGCACGTGCCCGGGATGCTGCTCGCCGTCCCGTCGACGGCGGCCGACGCCAAGGGCCTCCTGAAGGCCGCGATCCGCGACGACAACCCGGTCGTCTTCATCGAGCACGAGTACCTCTACGGTCAGCGCGGAGACGTGCCGGACGACGACGACCACGTGCTCGACTTCGGCCAGGCGGCGATCACGCGCGACGGCAGCGACGTCACGATCGTCGGCATCTCGCGGATGGCGCTGACCGCCCTCAAGGCCGCCGACATCCTCGCCAAGGAGCACGAGATCGAAGCCGAGGTGATCGACCCGCGGACGCTGCGCCCGCTCGACCTCGACACGATCCTCGAGTCCGTGCGCAAGACCAATCGCGCGGTGATCGTGGAGGAGGGCTGGCCGCACGGCGGCGTCGGCGCCAACCTCGCCGCGCTGATCCAGGAGCAGGCGTTCGACCACCTCGACGCGCCGGTCGCGCGCGTCACGGGAGCCGATCTCCCGATGCCGTACTCCAAGCCGCTCGAGCAGATCGCCTACCCGCACGAGCCGCAGGTCGTCGAGGCCGTACTGGCCACGTTTCGCGATCTGTAGCGGCGCGGCCGGTAGGGTCGGACCGTGCGTACGCGCGAGCTGGAGCGGGAGCTCCGGGTGGCCGACGACCGCTTCCGGGCGATCACGGAGGCCACCTCGGACGCGATTGCGGTCGCCGACGGGCGCGGCCGGATCACGTTCGTCAACCGCGCGGCGACCAAGGTCTTCGGCTGGACGCCCGACGAGCTCCTGGGTCAGCCGTTCACGCTGTTCCTGCCTGAGCGCTTCCGCGACGGCTGGCAGCAGCGCCTCGAGCACTTCCTGAGCACCGGCGAGGCGACGCTGCTCGGGCGCACGATCGAGGTGCTCGGCGCGCGCAAGACCGGCGAGGAGTTCCCGATGGAGGCGTCGCTCGGCTGGTGGGAGGCCGGTGAGCGCCGCGCGTTCACCGGGATCATGCGCGACGTCGGCGAACGCAACCGAACGCTGCTCGCGCTCGAGCTCTCGCACGCGCGCTACCACGCGGTCGTCGCGAACCTGCCGAACGTCATCGTCGCCCTCTACGACACCGACGAGCGACTGCTGCTGATGGAGGGCGGCCACATGGCGCAACAGGGGCTGCGCAGCGAGGAGTTCGTCGGGCGGACGCTGCGCGAGGCGGTGCCGGCCGAGTACTCCGAGCTGATCGCGCCGCATGTGAAAGGCGCGCTTGCGGGCGAGGAGCGCGAGTTCGAGATCGAGAGCCCGGCCGGCTGCTACGAGGTCCACGTCGCGCCGCTGCGCGGCGAGGACTCCCGGACGATCGGCGCGGTGGCGGTCGGTCGCGACGTGAGCGCGCTGCGCGAGGCCCGCCGCAACCTCGAGGCGCGGGCGCGCGAGCTCGAGCGCTCGAACGCCGAGCTGGCGGAGTTCGCCTACGTCGCCTCGCACGACCTGTCCGAGCCGCTGCGCACGATCACCGGCTACCTGCAGCTGCTGCGGCGCCGCTTCGGCAACGAGCTGAGCGGCGAGGCGGACGAGTACGTGCTCGCCGCGATCGCCAGCGCCGACCGGCTGCGGACGATGATCGACGACGTGCTCGCCTACTCGCGCGCCGGCCGCTCCGAGCGGCCGCCCGAGCCGGTCGACATGGCACGCGTCGTCGCGACTGTTGCGGCGGCGGTGACCGCCGACCCGGCGCCCGAGATCGAGTGGGACGGGCTGCCGACCGTGCCCGGCGAGGAACGCCAGCTCCTCCAGCTGATGCAGAACCTGATCACCAACGCGGTCAAGTTCGTAAAGGCCGGCACCGTCGCGCACGTGCACATCACCGCGATGCGCGAGCAGGCCGAGTGGCGCTTCGCGGTCGACGACAACGGCATCGGGATCGACCCGCGGTACGCCGAGCGGATCTTCGGCATGTTCCAGCGCCTGCACGCGCGCGAGAGCTACCCGGGCACCGGCATCGGCCTCGCGATCGCGCGCAAGGTCGTCGAGCACCACGGGGGCCGCATCTGGGCCGAGCCGCGGCCCGAGGGCGGTACGCGGATGGCGTTCACGCTTCCCGCTCAGGCGGGGCGCAGCAGCCCGTAGCCGCCGCCCGCGCGCGGCAGCAGCACCCCGGTGTGCGACGCCGCCACGTCATCCAGCGCGGCAATCGTCGCACCGCCGTCGAGGTCGCCGACGATGTACGGGCAGAGGGTCACCACCGGCCGGTCGCGGGACATCTCGTGCCACGCGCGCTCGAAGCCGAGCATCCGCTCGTACTCCTCGCCGCCGCCGACCGGGAAGCGCGCGTACCAGAGCCCCGTGTGACCGCGGCGCAGCGCGTCGTCGAGGAGCGGCTCCCACGGGCGGGCCGACGTCTCCGGCGGCGCCGAGAAGTCCATCTCGACGACGACCATCTGCTCGTCGGCCTCGAGCCGGGCGACGTCGCAGCCCGCCTCCGTGAGCAGCGCGCGCTCGCGGTCCGCCGCCCCCGGCAACGACCGGTGCGCGAGCCAGCCGCCGCGGGCCTCGCCGAGCGCGTAGAACGACGCGAGCACGCCCACGAGCTCATCCTCGGTGCGGAGGAAGACCGCCAGGTGCGGGCAGCGCTCGGACTCGAGATGCTCGCCTAGGCCGTGCATGCGATCACCATGCCATGGCACGCAAGCGGCAGCAGGATCCAGCGCTTCGCCGGCGGGTTGAACGGGTGCTCCATCAGCCAGCCGCCGTCGCCGCAGATGACGAGCGGCGCGACGCTGTTGATCGCCAGCCGCCAGGCGGCGTCGTCGAGCACGACGCGCGCGGCGGGCTGGTGCGTCGCGCTCGCCGCCGTCGCGACCGCGAACAGCTCGAGCACCAGCTGCGCGTCCCGCGCGGGCAGGTACAGCGCCGCGACCTCGAGCTGGATGCTCATCGTGCGGTACCGTCGCGACCGCGATGCCGATACGCGTGATCGTGGCGGACGACCACCAGCTCATGCGCGAGGGCACCGCGGCGCTGCTGGGCGCGGACGAGCGGATCGAGGTCGTGGGGCTGGCGCGCAACGGTCGCGAGGCGATCGCGCTGGCCGAGCGCCGCAAGCCCGACGTCGTGCTGCTCGACCTCAACATGCCGGAGGTCGGCGGGCTGGAGGCGTGCGCGAGCCTGCGTGCGGAGCCGGACGGCCCGGAGGTGCTCGTCCTCACCGTGTCCGACGAGGAGCCGGACCTGTACGCCGCGCTGCGCGTCGGTGCCGCCGGCTACCTGACGAAGGACATGCCGCCGGCCGAGCTGATCGAAGCCGTGCTCGCGATCGCGCGCGGCGAGCCGCGGATCGCGCCGGCGATGGCGAGTCGCATGCTGATGGACCTCGGCCGCGCGCCGGCGGCCGAGCCCGCGGATCCGCTCGCGGCGCTGAGCGCCCGCGAGCGCGACGTGCTCGAGCTGCTGGCCGAAGGCCTGCGCAACCGCGAGATCGCCGACCGGCTGGTGATCGGCGAGGCGACGGTGAAGACGCACGTGCGGCACGTGCTCGAGAAGCTGCGGTTCCGAAACCGCGCCGAGGCAGCCGCGTTCGCGGCACGGCATCTCAAGTAACCGCCGCCGCGCGGAGCGCCCGGGTCATGCGCGTGCGCGCCTCGGCGGGCTCGATGCCGAGCGTCGCGGCGATCTCCGGCACCGTGTAGCCCGCGAGGCGGGCGAGCGCGACGACCTCGCGCTCCGGCGGCGCCATCCGCGCGAACGCCGCGTGCGGGGCGGTACGCATCGCCCGCAGGACCGCGCGAGCGACGAGCGTGCGCGTGTCGGCGTGGTCGCGCGCGGCCGCGACCATCACATCCTGGGTGACGGCGGCCGCGTCGGCCGGGCGGGCGGCGGCAGCAAGGGCAGCGCCGTAGACGTCGGGGAGGGCGAGCACGCCACGATGCTCTCAACGCGCCAGCCGCGCGCCATCCACCGCCCTGCGGATCGGCCTCCACCGAACGGATGATTTGCCGCGAACGGGTCGCAGGAAGAATTACATCCGCGGCGCCGGTGCGCTCGTAGAAGCGAGCACCCCGACCCCAAGGAGTCCTGCATGCGCAGAACCCGTGTCCTCGGCGTGGCGATCATGGCCGCGCTGGCAGCTGCGGCCCTGGTCGTGTCCATGGTCTTCGGCTCCTCGCACCGCGAGGCGCCCCGGATCATGCTCGACCCGTCCGCGGATAACACCGACGTCTACGCCTTCACGGCGAAGGACGCTCCAGGCAGTCTGACCGTGGTCGCCAACTGGGTCCCGCTCGAGGAACCGGCCGGCGGTCCCTACTTCGGCAAGCTCGATCCTCGCGCGCGGTACTACGTGAAGATCGACAACACCGGTGACGGGCGCGAGGACGTCGCGTACCGGTGGAAGTTCCGCAACAAGTTCCGCAACCCGAACTCGTTCCTCTACGCGGCTCCGACGGTCACGTCGGTCAACGATCCGGACATCAACTTCGTCCAGACGTACGACCTGTACCGCGAGGAGTACAACAGGAAGGGCGAGCGCAAGAGCTCGAAGCTCATCGCCGACAACGTGCCGGTCGCCCCGGACAACGTCGGCCCGAAGACGATCCCGAACTACGAGCCCGTGTGGCTCGGCGGCATCGCTCCGGTCAAGGGCGGCGGCAAGACGTTCGTCGGCCCGTCCGACGATCCGTTCTTCGTCGACCTCGGCGCCGTGTTCGACGGCATCAACATCGACAAGCCGGGCCGCCCGAACATCGGCCTCGGCAACCAGGGCGGCGGCAAGGACGACGTGTCGAGCTACAACACGCACTCGTTCGTCCTGCAGGTGCCGGAGTCCCAGGTCACCCGTGACGGCAAGTCCGTCAAGGACATGAAGTCCTCGAACGCCGTCGTCGGCGTGTGGGCGACCACCGAGCGCCAGCGCATCAAGGTGCGCCGCCATCACGGCGAGCATCACGTCAAGCGCCACTGGGTGCAGGTCTCGCGACTGGGCAACCCGCTCATCAACGAGGTCGTCATCCCGATCGGCAAGAAGGACAAGTTCAACCGGACGTCCCCCGCGGACGATCTGCAGAACTTCGGCACCTTCGCCCTCAACCCGGAGCCGGCTCGCCTCCTGAACGCCCTGTTCAACCTCGGCGTCAAGGAGACCAACCGGACGGACATCGTCCAGGCGCTGCTCACCGGCGTCCCCGGGCTGACGCAGATCGGGAGCAACCCCGCTCCCGCGGACACGCTCAAGCTCAACCTCGGCGTCGCGCCGAGCGCGACTGAGAACCGCTTCGGTGTCCTCGCCAACGACCTCGCCGGCTTCCCCAACGGCCGCCGGCTGGCCGATGACGTGACCGACATCGAGCTGCGGGTCATCGGTGGGGCTCTACTCCCCGCCAACCAGGGTGGCAAGCAGCTGCCGCTGGGCGACGGCGTCGACCGGAACGATAAGCCGTTCCGCGCGACGTTCCCCTACGTCGCCACGCCCACGGATGGCATCAGTGGCATCGTGAAGCGGACGGAGCCGGCGCACGCGCCGGTCCCGCAGCCCCCGACGCCCTGATCCGCATGCGAGCCCGCCGCCTGTTCGCCGTCGTCCTCTCGTTCGCCGTTGCGGTTGCCGTGTTCTCGGCAACGCGGGGCGACGAGCGGGCGGCGGCGGGCCCGCCCTCCGTGGGCGGCCTTGCCTCGGACGATCTCCGGCCGTCCGCGGACACCGATGCCCGCATCGCCGCGTTGCAGCGCGACGTGCGTGCCGGCCGCACCGCCGCGGCTCCCGCCCTCGCCGACGCGTACCTGCAGAAGGTGCGCGAGACCGGCGACGCAAGCTTCTACACGCGCGCCGACACGCTGCTCCGCGAGGCGCTGGCGCGCAACCGGTTCGACGCCGATGCCCTCGTCGAGGCTGCCACGCTGGCGGCCGCGCGGCACGACTTCCGCGGCGCCCTGGCGTTGGCGCAGCGCGCACGCGCCGCTCAGCCCGGCACGTTGGCGCCGCTCCCGATCCTCGTCGACTCGCTCGTGGAGCTCGGTCGCTACGGCGCCGCCGAGCGCGCGCTCCAGCGGCTCGTCGACCTGAAGCCGAACCTCACCGCGTATGCGCGCATCTCGTACATCCGCGAGCTGTACGGGGATCTGCCGGGCGCAATCGACGCGATCGAGCGCGCCGTCAGCGCCGGCGGGCCGGTCCCCGAGAACGTCGCGTACGTGCAGTCGCTGCTCGGCGGGCTCGAGCTCGCACGCGGCCGCCTGGGTGCGGCCCGGCACGCGTACGACGCGGCGCTGGCCGCGATGCCGTCGTACGCTCCGGCCGCCGCCGGGCGGGCGCGGCTTGCGGCCGCTGAGGGCGACCTGCCGGACGCGATCGCGCGCTGGCGCCGAGTGGTCGACCGGCTGCCGTTGCCCGAGTACGTCATCGGGCTCGGGGAGACCGAGCTGGCCGCGGGTCGCCGCGCCGCCGGGCTCCGCGACCTCGAGCTCGTGCGTGCGCAGCAGAAGCTGCTGGCGGGCGCGGGCGTCAACACCGACGTCGAGCTGGCGATCTTCGAAGCCGACCACGGCTCGCGCGCCCGCGGCGTGCGGCTCGCCCACGCGGCGTGGAGCAACGCTCCGAGCATCCGGTCGGCCGACGCACTCGGCTGGGCGCTGACCCGTGCGGGGCGGCCCGAGGCCGGGCTGCGCTGGGCGCACCGGGCGCTACGGCTCGGCACTCTCGATCCTTCGATGCGCTACCACGCGGGTATCGCCGCGCTGGCCGCCGGCCGGACGGACGAGGGGCGCAGCCAGCTGCGCCTCGCGATCGCCCACGGCCTGGCGGCGCAGCCGCTGCACCTCGCGCGGGCGCGGGAGGCACTGCGATGACCCCCAAGATCTCCGTGCGGCGCGCCCTCGCGATTCTCGTCGCGGGGCTGATCGCCTGTCTCGTGGGCCCGGCGGTGGCATCGGCCCACCCGCTCGGCAACTTCTCGATCAACCACCTCGCCGAGGTGTCCGTGTCGCCGGACCGGGTCGACGTGCGCTACGTGCTCGACCAGGCCGAGATCCCGACGTTCCAGGAGCGCGACCTCTCCGACGGCGAGGTGCTCGCGCGCAAGCGGGCCGAGGTGGACAAGCGGCTCGTCCTCACGGTCGACGGGCGGAAGGTGGCCCTGGTCGCCGCCGGCAAGCCCGTGCTGACGCACCCGGCCGGCGCGGGCGGGCTGCACACGACGCGGCTCGAGCTGCCGCTGCGGGCGATGGTCTCGTCGCCCGGGCGCGTGGAGCTGCGCGACGACACGTTCCCCGGCCGCGTCGGCTGGCACGCGGTCGTCCCGCGTCCCGCGGCGGGCACCGCGGTGCGGTCGGACGTTCCGGCCGCCGACCCGACGAACCGTCTCCGGCGGTATCCCCAGGATGCTCTGAGCAGCCCCGCGGATGTCCGCGTCGCGAATCTCGCGGTCGCGCCCGGCGACGGCACGCTCGACGCCCCCGGCTCGGATCGCGCGATCTCCGGGGGTGGCGACGGCGAGGGCCGCGAGGACGTGCTCTCGCGCGCGTTCAGCGACGCCGCTGCCGGCAAGGGCGTGCTGCTCGTGCTGCTGCTGACGGCGTTCGCGTGGGGCGCGCTGCACGCGCTCTCCCCCGGCCACGGCAAGGCGATGGTGGCGGCGTACCTGGTCGGCACGCGCGGGACCGCGCGGCATGCCGTGGCGCTCGGTGCCACGGTCACGGTCACGCACACCGCGGGCGTGTTCCTGCTCGGGGTGGTCGCGCTCGGGTTGTCCGAGTACATCCTGCCCGAGGACCTGTACCCGTGGCTGAACCTGATCTCGGGGCTGATGGTCCTGGGCGTCGGCGCGTACGTGCTGCGCAAGAACGTGCTGCGCCGGCGCGCGCATCATCACCACCATCACCACGACCACGACCACGGGCACCACCACCATCACGGCCCGGACGAGCTCTCGTGGCGAGGCATCCTCGCCATGGGCACCGCGGCGGGGATCATCCCGTGCCCGTCGGCGCTGGTGGTGCTGCTCGGTGCCGTCGCACAGGGCGAGATCGCGCTCGGGATGCTGATGATCGTGGCGTTCAGCGTCGGCCTCGCCGCCACGCTGACGATCCTCGGCCTCGCCGTCGTCTCGGCCGGCCGGGCGATCACGCGCCTCAACATCCCGGCCGGGTTCGTGACCGCGATCCCGGCGCTCTCGGCGCTGCTGATCGTCGGCGTCGGGCTCGTTCTGACCCTGCAGGCGGTCCCGAGAGTGGCGTGAGTGATCCGCTCCTGCGAGTCGTGCGCAATAGCGCCTGACACCGTCGAGCAGGGGCGGCGCCAATGAGGAGAAAGACTCGAATGACCGTTCCGCATGAGACGCGGGCGCTGGCTCCTGCCAGCATGCCCGCCGCCATCACGACCTTGCGTGTACGCGGCCTGCGCGTGTCCTCCGCGCGCCGGCTGGTGCTCGAGGCGCTGTTCGCCGCCGACGGTCCCGTCACCGCCGAGACGATCGCCGCCGGCCTCGACGGGCGCTTCCCAAGCTCGGACCTCGCGTCCGTGTACCGGAACCTCGACACGCTCGAGCAGATCGGCCTCGTCCGGCACTTCCATGTCGCGCACGGCGCCGGCCTCTACGCGCTCGCCACGAAGCATCAGGCCGGCTACGTCGCCTGCGAGCGCTGCGGCGCGCACCTGCCGCTGGACACCGGCACGGTCGCGCAGGTCGCCGCGGTGCTGCGCGAGGCGTGCGGCTACGAGCCGCAGCTCGTCCACTTCCCCGTCATCGGTCGCTGCCCGGAGTGCCGCCATGCACATTCCTGACGGCTTCCTGACCCCCGAGGTCGCGGCGGCGTGCGCCGTCCCGGCGATCGGTGCGGTCGGCTACGGGCTGCGGCGCGCGAGCCGCGAGCTCGACGAGCGGCGCGTCCCGCTGCTCGGCGTCACCGCCGCGTTCGTGTTCGCGGCGCAGATGCTCAACTTCCCCGTCGCCGGGGGCACGAGCGGGCACTTCCTCGGCGCTGCCCTGGCGGCGATCCTGCTCGGGCCGTGGCTCGCGAGCGTCGTGCTCGCGGTCGTGCTGGTGGTCCAGTCGTTCGTGTTCGCCGACGGCGGCGTCACGGCCCTGGGCGCGAACGTCCTCAACATGGGCGTGATCGGCGCGCTCGTGGTCGGCGGCCTGATGGTCGGCGCCCAGCGCGTGCTGCCGCAGCGGCGCGGCGTGTTCCTGGCCGTCGCCGGCGCGGGGGCGTGGCTGGCCGTGATGGCCGGCGCGAGCGCCACCGCGCTCGAGCTCGCGATCTCCGGCACGGTGCCGCTCGGGACGGTCCTGCCGGCGATGCTCGGCGTCCACACCCTGATCGGCATCGGCGAGGCGGTCATCACCGTCGCCGCCGTCAGCGCCGTCATGTCCACCCGGCCCGACGTCGTGCGGGCTCTGCCGCAGGGAGCGCTCGCATGAAGTGGTTCACGATCCTCGCCCTCGCGCTGGCGATCGGGCTCGCGACGGCCGCGTCGCCGTTCGCGTCGTCGTCGCCCGACGGGCTCGAGCGCGTGGCCGGTGACAAGGGCTTCGCCGCGCGCGGGGAGAGTCGAGACGCCCCGCTGTTCGACTACGGGACCGACTCGAAGCTCGCCACCGGTGTCGCGGGCTTCGCCGGGACGCTGTTCGTCTTCGCCCTCGCGGGCGGCGTCGCGATGGTGGTGCGCCGGCGATGAGCGGCATGCATCAGCTCGGCGTGGCCGGCGATCCCGCCAGCCGCATCCACCGGCTCGACCCGCGCGCGAAGATCGTCGGCCTCGCCGGTATCACGGTCGTCGCGGTCTCGACGCCGCCGCGGCTGTGGCCGGTGCTCGCCGCCTGCGCGCTGGCGCTGGCGACGATCGCGGCGGCCGGGCGCGTCGGCCCCGGCGTCATCTGGACGCGCGCGCGGGTCGTCCTCCCGCTCGTGCTCTTCGTCGCGGTGTTCGTGCCGTTCGTGCGCGGCGGCGAGCAGATCGATCTCGGGCCGGTCGACGTGTCGCGCGCCGGGCTGACGACGTTCTTCGCGGTCAGCTCGAAGGCGCTGATCGGCACCGTAAGCGCGGTGCTGCTCGGCGCGACGACGAGCTTCCCCGACGTGCTGCACGGGCTCGAGCGCATGCGCGCGCCGCGCCTGCTGACGCTGATCGCGGCGTTCATGTACCGCTACCTGTTCGTCATCACCGGCGAGGCGCGGCGGATGCGCGTCGCGCTGTCGTCGCGTGGCTACCGCCCGCGGCACGCGCTGCAGGCCGCGGCGCTCGGGCGGGTCGCGACCGCGCTGTTCCTGCGCACGTTCGAGCGCGGCGAGCGGGTGTACGTGGCCATGCTCGCGCGCGGATACACAGGCGCGACGCCGCGGCTGCGCGCGCTCGCGTTCGGCCGCGCCGACGTGCTGTTCCTGGCCGCGCTCGTCGCCGCGTTGGTGCCGCTGCGGGTGGTCGCATGAGCTGCGCGATCGAAGCCCGCGGGCTGCGCTTCCGCTACCCGAATGGCGTGACCGGCCTCGACGGTGTCGACCTGTCGGTCCGGCACGGCGAGCGGGTCGCGGTGCTCGGGCCCAACGGCGCCGGCAAGACGACGCTGATGCTGCACCTCAACGGCCTCCTCGCCGGGGAGGGATCGCTGTCGGTGGCGGGCGTCGACGCCCGCGGCGGCGACACGCGTGCGCTCCGGGCGCGGGTCGGGCTCGTGTTCCAGGACCCGGACGACCAGCTGTTCATGCCGACCGTGCGCGAGGACGTCGCGTTCGGCCCGCTCAACCTCGGCATGGACGACGTCGAAGCCCGCGTGGAAGCGGCGTTGCGCACGGTGCGGATGCTCGAGGCCGGCGACCGGGCACCGCACCAGCTCTCGCTGGGTCAACGCCGCCGCGTCGCGATCGCCACCGTGCTGGCCATGGACCCGTCGCTGCTCGTGCTGGACGAGCCGTCGGCAAGCCTGGATCCGCGCTCGCGTCGTGAGCTGCTGCAGATGCTCGGCCGGTTGGACCAGACGATGCTCGTCGTCACCCACGATCTGCTGTTCGCCGCCGAGCTGTGCGAGCGGGCGGTGATCCTCTCCGCCGGGCGCATCGTCGCCGATGGACGGTGCCTTGACATCCTCCGCGACGAGGACCTGCTCGCCGCGCACGATCTCGAGCTGCCGCTCGGCCGCCTGGAGGTTGCCGCCGCCGCCTGATCCCTACACTCCGGCCATGGCCGATGTCGCGATGCCCCGCCTGTCCGACTCGATGGAGGAGGGCACGATCCTGAAGTGGCTCAAGTCCGATGGCGACGAGGTGTCGCGCGGTGACGAGCTGGTCGAGATCGAGACCGACAAGGCCAACATGACGTACGAGGCCGACCAGGACGGCACGCTCTCGATCGTGGCGCAGGAGGGCGACACGCTGGCGGTCGGCGAGACGATCGCGCGGATCGGCGAGGGCGGCAGCGAGAACGGCGCCGCGCCGGCCGAGCGCGAGACCTCGGAGGGCGGCGAGGACGAGGGCGGCGAGGCCGAGACCGCCACCGCGACGGCCGAGGCGCCCGCCGAAGAGCGCGAGGAGCCGGTCGAGGAATCGGGCGGCGACGAAGAGCGCGAGCCGGCCCACGCCGAGGGCGGCAACGGCCGCATCAAGGCGTCTCCGGTCGCCCGCCGGATGGCCCGCGAGCTCGGGCTCGAGCTCGGCAACCTGCAGGGCACCGGCCCGGGCGGGCGTATCGTCAAGGCCGACGTCGAGGCCGCCTCGAAGGGCGACGGCGCGCAGGCCGCGGCACCCGCCGAGGCGCCGGCCGCGCCCGCGGAGGAGCCGGAGCGCGAGGCCCCCAAGCCGCCCCCCGCGGTCGTCTCCGGCGACGCCGAGACCGGCAAGGGCCAGACCACCACGCAGGACCTCACGCGCCTGCAGCAGACGGTCGCGCGCCGGATGGCCGAGTCGAAGGCCACGGCGCCCGAGTTCGTGCTCAACATCGACGTCGACATGGAGGAAGCCGTCGACCTGCGCAAGCGGCTCAAGGCCGCCGCGACCGAGGGCCAGTCCGTGCCGTCGTTCAACGACTTCGTGGTCAAGGCCTCAGCGCTCGCGCTCGTCGACTTCCCGCGCGCGAACGGCGCCTACCGCGACGGCAAGTTCGAGCTCTACTCGCGCGTGAACGTCGGCGTCGCGGTGGCGGGCCAGGACGCGCTCGTGGTGCCGACCGTGTTCGACGCCGACACCAAGTCGCTGGGCCAGATCTCGCGCGAGACGCGGGCGCTCGCCGAGCGCGTGCGGGCGGGCGCGATCACGCCGCCCGAGCTCTCGTCCGGCACGTTCACGGTCTCCAACCTCGGCATGTTCGGGATCCAGAGCTTCGTCGCGGTGATCAACCCGCCGCAGGCGGCGATCCTCGCCGTCGGCGCGATGGCGCCGACGCCGGTCGTCCGCGACGGCGAGGTCGTGGTGCGCAACATCATGCGCCTGACGCTCGCGTGCGATCACCGGATCCTCTACGGCGCCGACGCCGCCGAGTTCCTCGGCCGCATCCGCGAGCGGCTCGAGAACCCGCTGCAGCTCGCGCTCTAGGGGAGCAGCGGGCCGGTGAGGTCGTCGACGGTGCCGGCGACGTCCTGAACCGTGTCGGCGACCCGCTCGACCGGTGCCTGCACCGGTGCGGGCGCGGCGTCGACGACCGGCTGGACGGCGCCGCGGGTCTGCTCGACCGTTCGCTCGACCGACGGGAGCCCGGGGGCGGACGGAGCCGCGGGCGCCTCGGGAGCCGCGGGGGTCGGCTTCGCGGACGGAGCCGTGGTGCGGCCGCCAGCCGGCGGGGTGTCCGCCGGCGCGGGCGCTGTGCCGGTGCGCGGCGTCGTCCTCGTTGCGCCGCGGCGGCGGACCGCGGAGCGCGTTTCGCCGCGCGGCCCCCGTCGCTCGGCGCGCGCCGCCTGCCGCCGCCCGGTCTGAGCGAGCGCCACCACGGTGTCCACAGCCCCCGGCGAGGACGTCTGCGCGCGGACGGTGCGTGCGGGCACGACGACGGCGCCGGAGTTCGCCTCAGCGGTTCCGGGGATCTCACCGCGGAACGCGAGGAGCCCGCCGAAGACGGCGAACGCGCAGACAGCGGCCGCGATCAGCGATCCGCCGGCGCCGAGTGATGGGAAGAGGCCGCGCAACTTCATGGGAAGCCTGTTTGGTTTCCGGGATCCAGACTGCCAAAAACTGGACATACGTCCACCAACATTCGTCCAGTCCGGATTCCGGACCGGTCGGTTTTGGCTCTGCAGCGCGGTCTTAGCGACCTTTAGTCAGGCGCCGACGTAGTCCGCGAGATGTTCGCCGGTCAACGTCGCGCGGCCGGCGACGAGATCCGCCGGCGTGCCCTCGAACACGATCCGGCCGCCGTCGTTGCCGGCCCCGGGACCGAGATCGATGATCCAGTCGGCGTGCGCCATCACGGCCTGATGGTGCTCGATCACGATCACCGACTTGCCGGAGTCGACGAGCCGATCGAGCAGGCCGAGCAGCTGCTCGACGTCGGCGAGGTGGAGGCCGGAGGTCGGCTCGTCCAACACGTAGATTCCGGGCGGGTGGGACGGTGTCCCCATCTGGGTCGCGAGCTTGAGCCGCTGGCGTTCGCCGCCGGACAGCGTCGTGAGCGGCTGGCCGATCGTGAGGTAGCCGAGCCCGACGTCGGCGAGCCGCTCGAGGATCTTGTGCGCGGCCGGCACCTG
>Ga0111538_10007612_pt1 | contig 14584 bp, 14 predicted proteins | sample SoiMethybrSBSTD1_FD_79669 | JGI IMG/M metagenome (GOLD analysis project Ga0111538, IMG submission 79669) | Bulk soil microbial communities from a Populus tree surrounding site in Tennessee, USA - Soil MetaG P. TD hybrid SBSTD1 (version 2)... | ecosystem: Environmental > Terrestrial > Soil >... | reverse complement strand
CCTGGACCGCGCTGCGTAAGCGGAGGGGGTGGGATTCGAACCCACGAGGGACCTAACGGCCCCCAACGGTTTTCGAGACCGCCCCGTTCAACCACTCCGGCACCCCTCCGATGTTTTCTAAAGGTGTCAGACACCTTTAGAAATGCTCCGCCAGTTTAGGCGGGCGGCGCCACGCCCTCAGCGGCGGGAACCGAAGAACGTCTGCAGCAACGCGGCGGACTCGCCGGCCAGCAGGCCACCGGCGACCTCCGGGCGGTGGTTCAGGCGCGGCTCGCCGAGGACGTCGAGCACGCTGCCGGCCGCGCCGGCCTTCGGGTCCACCGCCCCATATACGACGCGCGGTATGCGCGCGAGCACGATCGCGCCCGCGCACATCGCGCATGGCTCAAGCGTCACGTAGAGCACGTCGGCGGTCAGGCGCCAGCTTCCGGCGGACTTCGCCGCATCGCGGAGGGCGAGGATCTCGCAGTGCGCGGTCGGGTCCTGGCGCAGCTCGCGCTCGTTCGGCGCCGCGGCGACCACCTCGCCATCCCGCGCGATCACGCACCCGATCGGAACGTCGTCGTGATCGAGGGCGCGCTCCGCCTCACGCAGGGCGAGCCGCATGAAGTATTCATCCTTCGGAAAGAAGGTCGTCGCGACGCTCATCCGACGGCGACGAACCGGCGGCCGATCCATCCCTCGACCGTGTGCGCGACGCGCAGCCCGCCCGCACGCGCGAGCAGCCTGACGCCGAGCGAGCCGAGGGACATCGGCGAAGGCCGCCCACCGCCGAGTGCCCCGGACCGAAGCAGCTCCATGTACCACTCGACCGTCTCTCGCAGCGTCGGCTTCAGCCCGCGCGGGCGGTACCCGAGCTCGCGCTTCGCTTTCTCTGACGAGTAGCGCCAGTCCTGCGCCATGAGGGCGAATGCCTCCGGCGAGATCACGAGCCCGCCGCTGAGTGAGCCCGCAGCAGCGATCACCTCCGCCGCGTCGCGCGGGATCACGAGCACCGGATGCCGTACGTCCGAGAGGTCCGCGACCAGCTCGATCAGGTCGACCCAGGTCACGTTCTCGCCGCCCAGGATGTAGCGCTCGCCCGGCTTGCCGCGCTCCGCGGCGAGCAGGTGGCCGAGCGCCGCGTCCTCGACGTGCACGATGTTCGTCGCTCCGTCGACGATCGCCGGCAGACGACCGCGGAGGTAGTGGCCGACGATCCGCGTGGAGGTCTCCCCCGGCTCGAGCGGGTTCACCGGGACCCCGAGCACGTACGCGGGGTTGACGACCACGACCTCGATGCCGCAGCGCGCCGCGGCGGCGAGCGCCTCGGACTCGCCCTCGTGCTTCGAGTCGACGTAGGTCAGCCCCAGCCCGCCGCCGCGATAGACGTCATCCTCGCGTCCCGCACGGCCGCCGGTGGCGGGGCCGACGCCGCCGACGCTCGACGTGAGGACCACGCGCTCGACGCCCTCGGCCGCCGCCGCCTCGACCGCGAGCCGCGGCCCGAGCGCGTTCACCTTCCAGACCATCTCGGCGGGCCGGGTCGCGACCACCCCCGCACCGTGGAACACGATCCGCGCGCCGCGGAAGGCGCGGCGGAGCGCCGCGCGGTCGAGAACGTCGGCCTCGACCGGCGTGACGGCGACGTCAGCGAGCCTGCTGAGCCGCGCCGGGTCGCGATGCGTCACCCTGACCTCCGCACCCCGCTCGGCGAGGAGCCGTGCCACGTGGGCGCCTACGAACCCGGTCGCCCCTGTGACTGCAACGCGCGTGTCGGGGTACTCGTACGGTGCCCGCTCGGCAAGACTTCTCGAATCAGACCGTGTTCGTGCCGACATAGAACCGATGCCGCACCGTAACCGACTCGCACTGGCCATCCTGGCCGCTTCCCTGCTCGCGGCTGCGCCCGCGTCCGCATCCGAGGGCGACTTCGTGCCGGGTGAGGTCATCGTGCACCCGGAGGGCCAACCCGCGGAGGTCGTTTCGGTCGATCCCGGCGAGACGGTGAAGGAGGCCGTCGCCGACCTCAACGCCGACCCGGACGTCGACTATGCGGTCCCGAACTACAAGGCGCACGCGAGCGTGATCTGGGACGACCCCGGTCGCAGCGGCGAGCCCTCCGGCTGGACGAACCTTCAGTGGAACTTCATCGGCGATGCCAGCATCAACGCTCCGGAGGCTTGGGATCTCGCCGCCGCGCTGGGCGCCCCGGGCGGCCGTGGCGCGGTCGTAGCGGTTGTCGACACCGGTGCCGCCTACAAGAACACGAAGCGGTTCAGGCGCGCCCCGGACCTTCGCCGGTCTACGTTCGTTCCCGGGCGCGACTTCGTCGACCACGACAGGCGACCCTTCGACCTCTTCGGGCACGGCACCCACGTCGCCGGCACGATCGCCCAGCACGTGAACAACGGCATCGCCGTGACCGGGCTCGCCTACAACGCGAAGATCATGCCCGTCCGCGTTCTTGACGAGAACGGCGAGGGTGGCGCGTACGCGATCTCGCGCGGGATCCGGTGGGCCGCGAGGCACGGCGCGGACGTCGTCAACCTCAGCCTCGAATTCGATACGTCCATCACGGCGCGGCAGGTGCCGGGCATCATCCGCGCGATCCGGTTCGCCCACAAGAAGGGTGCGGTCGTCGTGGCCGCCGCGGGGAACGAGTCGGACGCCAACGTCGCGTATCCGGCACGCGCGCGCTACGCGATCTCAGTGGGCGCGACGACCGAGCACCTCTGCCAGGCGGACTACTCGAACTCGGGAGCGAGCCTCGACGTGGTCGCTCCCGGCGGGGGCAACGATGCCGCGAACGACGACAACCCGCTCGATGCCCAGCACTGCCGCCCGGACCTCACGGGGCGCGACATCTACCAGCAGACCTTCATCCGGGGACCGAAGACGTTCGGGCTTCCCGGGGGTTACCAGGGCACGTCGATGGCAGCGCCCCACGTGTCGGCCATCGCCGCTCTCCTGATCGCAACCCAGCGGCCGGGCAAGAACCCGCGACCGGGCCGCGTCGCTTCGCAGATCCGCCAGACGGCGCGCGACCTCGGGCCGGAGGGGTACGACACCCGCTACGGGCACGGCCTCGTGGACGCGGCGGGCGCCTTGGCTAACTAGGTCGTTCGGATGATCATCACGCTGCACGGAGCGTGATGGGAGACCTTGTTGGGGACGCTCCCGAGCAGGAACCGCTTCGCGCCCGTCATCCCCTTGTTGCCGACCACGATCAGGTCGGCGTTCTGCTCCTCGGCGACGTCGAGGATCGCGTCCGCCGGGTCACCCTCGCGGGCGTAGGTCTCGACCTGGACGCCGGCCTCCCCGATGCTGCCGCCGGCTTCCTTCAGCGTCGCGTCGACGTCCTCGCGCGGGTTCACCATCCACTGCATGTCGTCGGGGACCTCCTGGCGCTCCTCGCGCAGTCGGCCCTCGCCGATCGGCTCGTACGCGCTGACCAGATGGACGCTGGCGCCCAAAGCCTTCGCGAGCTCCGTCGCCTGCCGGACTGCCTCCTTTGCGGTGTCGGAGCCGTCAGTGCCGACAACGATGGAACCGATCATCTCTCTCCTCTCAAGAATGGCGTGGAAACGCCGTGATCATATGTGCCACACGCATCCAAAAGGAGTACCGTAAGGACCATGGGCGCGCGGACTCGCTGCCTGGGCGTTGACGACCATCCCGTTGTCCGCCAGGGACTTTCCCTCCTGTTCAACGGCCACTCCGACGTTGAGCTCGTTGGGACGGTCAAGACGGGCGAGGAGGCCCTCGAGGCGATCGAGAAACTCCAGCCGCAGGTGGTCGTGATGGACGTCCGGCTGCCCGGCATCGACGGCGTCTCGACGGTAAAGAAGCTTCACCAGACCGCACCGAACGTCCAGATCGTCATGTTCTCCGCCTACGGGGACAAGCGGCTCCTGTCGGACGCGATCCAGGCGGGCGCGAAGGGCTACGTGATGAAGGGCTCACCGCCGGAGGATCTGATCCGCGCGATCCACACGGTCGCGGAGGGCCGCCCCTTCGTCGACCCGTCGCTCTCGCCGATGCTCCTCATGACCGACAACGACGCGGGCGACCGGCCGCTGTCGGAACGCGAGCGGGAGATCCTCCAGCTGCTCGCCGAGGGCTACCACACGGAAGAGATCGCGCGCCGGATCGGGCTGAGCGCGGAGACGGTGAAAGCCGACACGAAGCGCGTCATCGGCCGCTTCCAGGCCGACAGCCGCACGCACGCGGTTGCTATCGCTCTTCGTCAGGCTCTGATCGAATAGAGACCGTCTCGTCGGTCTCCTCGCCGTGGCCGTTCTCCTCGGCGCGGTCCTCGAACCGTGGCGCCGGCCGGCGGCCGCGCCGGCGCGGTCCGAGCGGGTCGATCGCGGGTGCCGGGGCGGGCGGCTCGGTCGCGTAGTAGTCGTACTTGTCCGACGGGCGCTCGGCGTTGGTGATCACGACTCCGATCACCTTCGAACGCAGCGTGCCGAGGAGCTTCAGCGCGCGGCGCACCTCGTCGCGCTGGCTCTCGCCGAGCTTCACGACGAGCAGCACGCCGTCGACCGCGTTCGCGATCGGGATCGCGTCGCCGACGGGCACGAGCGGGGCCGAGTCGACGAGGACGATGTCGGCGTGCTTCTTCGCGTCGTGGAGCACCTGCGGCAGGGCGTTGCCCGCGAGCAGCTCGTTCGGGTTCGGCGGGATCACGCCGGCCGGCACGACCTCGATGAACGGCGCCGTCGTCCAGGCCTCGTCGCCCTCTTCGGTCGGCGCGGCGAGCGCGTAGCTCGTGTGCACGCGCGTGACGACGTCCTCGAACGGAGTCGCCCCGATCAGGACGCCGCTGAGCCCGTGCGGGAACTGGATGCTGAAGTAATCAGTGAACGTCGGCCGCCGCAGGTCCGCCTCGATCGCGAGCACGCCCTGCCCGGCGCCCGCGAGCGCGGCGGCCAGTCGTAGCGCCACCGTCGTCTTGCCCTCCTCGGGGACGGCGCTCGTGACGAGCACGGTCTTGACCTGGCGGTCGAAGTTGAAGAAGCGCAGGTTCGTCGCGAGCCGGCCGTACGCCTCCGCCTCGACCGGGTCGGCCCAGACGCCACCGCCGGCCCTGCGCCGGACAAGCCGCTCGGAGCGGCGCGGGATCGACGCAACGACGGGCATCTGCGTGATCGCCTCGACCTGCTCCTCGCGCTTCAGGCGGCGGTCGATGAAGGACACGAGCAGAGCGAGGAGGAGCCCCGCGAGGAGCCCGATCGGAATCGACACGAGGAAGGTGGTGCCCGGGTTCGGCTCGACCGGGTCGTCCGGAGCCTCCGCCTGCTCGACCACCTCGACGACGCTTCCCTGGAGCGCCGCGGCGATCTCGAGGTCGCTCAGGCGCCGCTCGATCGTGCGACCCCGGGGGCTGGCGGTCTCCTCCGGCGGCAGCGCCTCGAGCTCCGTCTCCGCGCGTGTGATCGCGTTCTCGAGGTTGCGGCGCGACGCGCGGTCGCGCACGCGCGCGAACTGGGTGGCCCACGCGTTCGCGATGTCGGCCGCGAGCTCCGGGTCCTCGTCGCGCACCTTGATCGCGATGACGTCGGAGTCGTCCTCAATGTCGGCGTCGACCATGTCGAGCAGTTCGGTGGCGCTCGGCGGGTTGGTGGTCGTCGTCAGCGATTCGCTGACCCGCTGGGCGACGGTCTCGCTCTCGATCAGCTGGAGGTTCGTGCGCGCGACCCGGTCGGGGTCCTTGACAGCGCCCGCGCCGGGGAACAGGCCGTTGACCGGGTCGGTCTGGCCTACGAGCACCTCCGAGGACGCTTCGTACTCGTCGTCCTGGGCGGCACTCCGCAGCGTCGCGAACGCGACGATCACGGCGGCGACCGCGAGAATCAGCCAGCGGCGCTCGCCGAGAGTGTGCAGGAGCACGCGCAAACGCTCACGGCGGTCGGCCGATTTGCGCTCAGATGACGCTGGAGGAAGGAATCCGTCAGTCGGGGTCACGCGAGCGGCGTCACAATAGCGAGATGGAGCTGCCCCGGTTCTGGATCGTGATGCAGGTGCTGATCGTGATCTGTGTGGTCATCTCGATGGTGATTGCGATCATCAAGCTCTAGTTACGGAGCGCGTGTGGCACGTCACAGAATGCCCTCTCGGGCGGGCGTACCTTCGCCACATGACCACCACCATCGCACTCGCAGGCGGCAGCTGGATCTTCCTCGGGGTCGTGATCCTGTTCCTCATCGGGAACGTCATCGCGCTCTACACGCGCGTGGGCAGCGGGATCAACCAGCACGCCTACGGCAAGGTCTACAGCGGCGCACCCGGCGCTCACCTCGACACCAGCATCTCCGGCCATGACGGCCGCGAGCACGACTGGAGTCGCGGGACGCGCTAGGCGCTAGGTCGGGCTAGGCCGAGTCGCCGGCGAAGCTCGGGCTCGGCTCGCCGAACAGGTAGCCCTGCCCGAGCGGCACGTCCAGCTTCTCCAGCACGGCAAGCTCGTCGCGCGTCTCGATCCCCTCCGCCAGCAGCGGAGTGTCGAGCTGCTTCGCGGTCGCGTTGAGCCCCTCGACGATCGCCGCCTTGATCTTGTCGCGGTCGATGCCGCGAACCAGGGCGCGGTCGACCTTCAGGATGTCCGGCTTGAGCGAGAGGACGTCGCGCAGGTTGATGAACCCGGCGCCGATGTCATCGATCGCCACGCGTCCGCCGCCGGCACGGAACGGCGTGAGCGCCTCGGCGACGCCGGACTGCTGGCTGTCCTTCTCGGAGATCTCGAGCACGATGTTGTCGTAGCGCTCGCGCTCCTTGAACAGCTCCTGGATCTGCGAGGACACGAGCGCCTCGGCGGTGAGGTTGATCGACACGAACGCGTGCTCGGGAAGCTTGTCTGCGGTCGTGAACCCCGCGCGCATGATCCGGCGCTCGAGCGGAGCCGTCAGGCCGAGCTCGGCAGCGCTCTCGAACCACATCGAGGGCGGCACTGCGGGGCCCTGGCTGAACCGCGCGAGCAGCTCGTAGCCGCAGGCGTGACGCTCGGCGAGCTGCACGATCGGCAGGTACACCGGGCTGATCGCGTCCAGGCTGGAGCATGCCCGCTCCAGTTCCTCGCGCCAGTTGATCGAAGTTGTGTCGAGCAAGTCGAAGCTCTTGCCGTTCGACGAGGTACCAATCACCTTTTTGGGTCTCGGCAGCTCAGGCGAGGGGCTTGACTGCTGAATCGGCGGCCTGGACGGCGTTTTTCAGCCGCTCGACCTCCGACTCCAAACGCGCCACGCGCTCCTCGAGCGTCGGCCCAACTTCGCCCTCCGCTTCCTCGGCCTCGCCCAGGCGGTGCGCGTAGCGCTCCTCCTTCTGGCCCGGCCGCCGTCCGATGCCCGCGACTAGGTCGCGCCCGGCCAGCCGGTCGATCGCTCCGCGTAGCTCTTCACCCCCGTCGAAGCGGTGAAGCCGCTCAGTCCGCGACCGGAGCTCGCCTGGCGTCTGCGGCCCGCGGAGCATCAGCACGGTCAGGACGGCTATCTCGGGGCCGTCGAGCCCGAGCGCCTCGTCGAGCAGGTGCCGGTACTTCGTCGCCCGGCTGCCCGCGCCGCTCGCCAGGCGAACCCAGCGCCGGCGCGACAGGCCCTCGAGCGCCTCGCGGATGGTGGCTTCGTCGAACTCGACGACGGGGTCGCGGTTGGTCGACTGGTTGCACGCGAGCCGGAGCGCGTTGAGGCTGAGCGGGTACTGGTCCGGGGTGGTGCGCTGCTTCTCGATCAGCGAACCCAGCACGCGGACCTCCTCGGGAGTCAGATCCACGCGCGCGACTCTAGCCCGGTGGTGGAGAATCCGCGAATGGCGCCCAGGCCACCCGCCGTAGTCGAGGCCGCGGTCGTCCGGGCGCTGCTGGCGCTGCCGGAGAGGGTCCAGCGCCGGCTCGGTGGATCCCCGATCGAGATCGACGGCCAGCGGCTCGCGTCCGACGCCCAGATGCTCCTCAAGCTGCGGGGACTCTCCCCCAACCCTCCCTACGACACCCTGCCGGTGCCCGACGCGCGCGCTGCGCTCGAAGGCGACGCCGCAAGCGTGCGCGGCTCGCTCATGGACGTCGCCGAGGTCCGCCCGGTCGAGGTCGCCGGCATGGCGGCGCGCCTGTACGTGCCAGGCGCGGAGCGCGGCGGCCTGCTCGTGTTCTTCCACGGGGGCGGGGGCGTGCTCGGCAGCCTCGACAGCCATGAACAGCCGAGCCGGTTCCTCGCCCGCGAGGGCGCGGTCAGGGTCTTGTCGATCGACTACCGCCTCGCGCCCGAGTCGAAGTTCCCCGCGGGCGTGGACGACGCAATGACGGCGTTCGCGTGGGCGCGAGAGCACGCCGTCGAGCTGGGCGCCGACCCGGAGCGGATCGCGGTCGGCGGCGACAGTGCGGGCGGGAACCTGGGCGCGGTCGTCGCGCAGCTCGCGGAACCGCGGCCAGCCCTGGCTCTCTTGATCTACCCCGTCTGCGACTACTCCAAGAAGCGCCGGTCGTATGAGCTCTTCGGCGAGGGGTATCTCCTGACCGAGCGCAACATGGACTGGTACCGGGCGCACTACCTGCCGGACGAGGACGCCGCGCGCGACCCGCGCGCGTCTCCGCTACTCGCCGACGATTTGAGCGGGATGCCTCGCACGCACCTCGCGATCGCCGGCTTCGACCCCCTCCGCGACGAGGGGCTCGCCTACGGGCGCCGGCTCGAGGAGGCCGGAGTCGACGTGGATCTCGCCCTGCATGAGGGGCTCCTCCACGGATTCGCCAACATGACGGGCGTCAGCCGCACCTCCGCCGCCGCCATGCGACGGGCAGCGGAGATGCTGAAGACGCTCTAGCTGCCTACGGGCAGAGCGGGCTGTTCACGAGCGTCCAGCCGCTGCTCGTGATCGTGCTCACCCTGGTGCCCCAGGCGATCGCCGATGGCTCGAGACCCGTGATGCCGATCCCGTGCGTCAGGTTCGACACCGCCGGCAGCGTGCCGACGCGGACTGCGCTGCCCGAGTCGCCGCCGTTGATCAGGCCGGCCCAGATGATCGAGTCGGCGTCCCAATCCCAGTCGGTGCCCTTGACGCCGATCGGATCCTCGTCGAGCGCGAAGCCCATGCCGGCGCGCGGCGTGCCGCCCGTGCCGATGCCGAGGCCGTGCCCGTAGTGGGCGACCGGCTGCGGGTTGTTCTCGGTGAAGACGCCGCACGGGCCGCCGACGACTGACTCAGTCGGGAACACCCACGAGTGGAGCTCCGGCGGGATCTCGACGAGCGCGTAGTCCTTGCCGATGCCGGCGTTGCGCTTGAGCAAGACGTTGCCGAGCTCGACCAGCACCGGGTTTGCGCCGCCGGGTGCGAGCGTCAACAGGACGATCGGCTCGTTGCCGTCGATGCAGTGCCCCGCGGTCCCAATGGCGAGCGTGCTGCCCTTCTGGAAGATGAAGTTCATCGTGCAGATGAACGGCGAGACCATCATGCTGCCGGGGCGGATCCCGATCTCGCCGGGGAGCGGCGCGTCGACGGGGGCCATCGCCGTGTCGCCCTCGCCCGAAGGCTTCTTGCCCCTCTTGGTCTCCGTGTACCAGGCCGGGCTCGAGCGGCGCAGCTTGCGCGGCTTCGCCCCGGAATCGAACGCCCGGATCGCGGCGCGCTTGATCTGCCGGTTCGTGAAGTCGGGCGCCGCCCGCTTCACATCGGCGTTGGTCGCATCGCTCAGGTCGGGAAGCGTGACCGCTTCGGCCGTCCCCGCACCCAATGCAAGTGCCGCCCCTGCCAAGGCGGCGATTGCCCCTCTGCGCATTCCCCTCTACCTCCCGTCGACTACGAACCCCGAATTGCCCCGTTTCCTATCAATTCAAACGCGCCAGCGCGCCGTTTCTTCCGTAGGTCTTGATGGCTTTTCGGTAGGCGGCGAAGGCGGGCTTCCGCGAGTAGTCGTCGCGTAGGAGGCCGACGGCGGAGAAGAGGTCGGTGCCGTCGGAGTTGTTGTCGCGCAGGTTGAACCAGCGGTAGTCGGTGATCCCCAGCGCGCCCGACCACTGGGCGACGGCTTCGATGCTGGAGTCGAGGTCGCTCTCCTGCGAGTCCTCGCTCCGGCCGAGATTGGTCGCGTAGCCGTTCTCGCTCACCCAAAGCTCGACCTCTCGGCCGAGCTCCGCCTTCGGCATGTAGCAGTCGCGGACGAGCGTGAGCGCCTCGGCGATCTCGTCCCCCGCGCTGCGGCCGGGTATCGGCGCGGGCGGCCATACGAGCCCCGGGTAGACCTGCACGCCGACGTAGTCGACCGCCCTGCGGAAGTGCTCGATGTCCGGGTGCGCGCCGATCTCCTCCCAGAACGCGCGGTCGGTGTCGGGGTTCCAGCGCCACATCACATTGAAGCCGACATCCCGTCGCGGGCGGCCCAGCTGGCGCAGCTCCCGTTTGGCGACTATCACTCCGCGCACGAGGGCGTCGACGACACCGTCGTAGGCGCCGTCCGAGGTGTTCGGCGAGATCGGGAGATTCGCCTCGTTCGTGATCGAGAAGCCGACGACAGCGCGCCGGCGGCCGAGCCGGTGGACAGCGGCCTCGACGAACTGCTCGAACCCGTCGATGTCGCCCTCGTGCCCCTCGGGCGGGTGGTAGCGGACCTGGATCTCGCTGCGGAACCCGGCGAGGCGATAGCGGCGGACGAGCCGGCCCATCTGCCTGATCCCCTTGGTGCCGTCCGACCAGAACAGACGGTTGAGGCGGAGGACGAGCTGCTTGTGCTTCGGCCTGAGCGCCTGCAGCGCCTCGATGTTCTTCCCCACGTCCTCGGGGGCCGGTTCCTCCTGGGCCGTCCCGGCGGTACCGGCGAGGCGCGGCGTAATGCCGAAGCGCAGCGGCTGCACCTCACCGGGCGGCGGCGGATCGGCGGTCAGGCAGGAGCCGCCGTCGTCCTGGGCCGAGGCCGGGGACGCGAGCAACAGCAGGAGGAGCACTGGCAGAGCGCGCCGCACGCGCTCAGGTTTGCACGAATCAGAAAACGTCGAGTGTGGTGGAGCCGGGCCGGAACCCGCGCTTCGTAACGCGGAACTTCAGCGTGCCGCGCTTGTGGGGCTTCACGGAGAGCGTCGCGGTTCCTGTGCCATCGGTGCGCTTCTTGCGCCGTTTCGTGCGCGAGCCGCTCACGACGACCTTCGCCTTCTTGACCGGACGGTTACGACCGTCGCGGACGTAGACGCGGACGTCTCCCTTCTCACCCTTGCGAGGGAAGCCGCTCGCCGTCACGGAGAAACCGGGTGGCGTCTTGAATTTCCCGACCGCCCATCCGCCCGTGGCCTGGACCTCGTCCGCGGCGGCCACCCGCCAGAACATCCTGCCGCCCGCAACCAGCTCGCTCTGGGTGAGCTTCGGCGCCCAGCTCGTGTTGTCGGTCGTGATGCGGTCGGTGATGCGGCTGAAGCTGTCCGTCGGCGAAATCTGCACGCGATAGTCCTTCGCCATCACGACCGGCTTCCAGGAAAGAAGAATGTGGCGGTCCTTGGCGATGGTGTCCAACCCGCGCGGTGTCGCAATGCGGCGCGTGAAGTTCTGCGGCGCGCTGTATGGGCCGGTGATCTCGCGGCGTGTGGCGCTCGGGAAGTTGGCCCTGACCTGCCAGCGCAGCGTCCCTAGACCGGTGAACTTGATGAAGGTGGCCGCCGTGCCGCGCAGGTCGAAGTCCCTCTGCCCCTGATCGGTCTGGTCGAGGTGGAAGTCGTAGGAGGTCGCCCCCTCGACCGGCTGCCAGCGGAGGATCGGGACGGCCTCGCCCCCGGTCGGGTTGTTTGCGAACAGCTTGGGCACCGGGAGCTTCCGGCGGAAGGTACGCGTCTGCGACCACGTGAGCCCGACCCGGTTCTCGTCGTTCGCGCGCACGCGCCAGTAGAGGAGAGTGTCGGCGGGATAGGTGCCCTCGCTCGTGTACGACGTCGCCGCCGTGACCACGTCGTCGACCAGGTCGCTGAAACTCGGATCGGTCGCGACCTGGATCCGATAGTCGCGCGCTCCCTCGGTCGAGGTCCAGCGGAACGTGGGTTGAGTCGTGACGTTCTGGCCCTGGGCCGGCGTGAGAAGCGTCGGCGGCACCGACCGCTTTTGGAATGTCCGCGGCAGGTTCTCGACGGGATGGCTTGCGGCGCCGCCGCCGTTGGCGGCGGTCGCGGGCACGACCGCCCAGTAATAGAAGGTCGTCTCGTCCGGATACGTCTGAGACTCGAATCCCTTGCGCGGCGCGTACATCGGCACGTTCGTCAGCGCGAGGTCGACCACTTGCGTGAACGCCGGATCGCGTGCGACGACCACGAAGTAGCTCGCCGCGCCGGTGATCGGACGCCATGTGAACAGCGGCAGCCGCGGTGTGAACACGCCGGTTTGGGGGCTCACGTAGGCAGCCGACGGCATCGTGAAGTTCGGACCCGCGGCCACCGTGCCGCCTGACGGAGCCAAGTACCTGAACGCGGGCTGCCCCAGTCCGCCGATTTGCGTCCACTGGCTCAGGACCTGGTTGTTCTTCGAGTCGCGGTCGCTGCGAGCGAGCACGCGCGCGCAGTAGTTCGTGTTCGGTTGCAAACCGAACTTCCCAGGGTCATAGGAGACGGACGACTGCGTGGTGACGCCCGGCTTCAAACCGTTCCAGGAGCTGGCGAGCGGCGTCCAGGCCGTCGCGGCCGTCTGCACGTCCCACTGCTTCGCGCGCTCACCGGTCCAGTCGCAGACGCCAGTATGCGGCGCCACCTGCACCTGATAACTGGATGCGCCGGGCACAGGATCCCACTTGAGAACCGGGTAGCTCGTATCGAGCTGAGCCGAGCTCGGATCGAGGTCGGTCGGATGATCGACCAGGTTGTCGCGTACGTGCAGGTTCGGGATCGGCGGGTTGACGTTGTCGAACGCCTTGCTGAATGGAGAGCCGTAGTTCCAAACGCCCGCTTGGCCGTCGAGGTCGAGCGCCCGGACCCGCCAGTAGTACGAGTTGTTCGGTAGCACCTTCTTCGGCGACAGCGATGTGCCGATGACCCTCTCGCTGCAGCACACCTTGGAGCCAACCGCGAAGTCACGGGACGGGTTGACCTCGACCTCGTAACTCGCCGCCCCTGGCACCGCCGGCCAGCTGAACTGCGGGTCGAGCACCCGCGCGTTCGCGTTCAGGTCGAACAGCCGCGGCGTGGTCCGGCTCGGCCACTGCCACACGAACGAGCCGACCGCGGACGTCCGCCCGACGTTGTCCTGCGAATCAAGCGGCGTGACCGCCCAGTAGTACCGACCCGGGCCGAGCGCGTTCGTGGGCGCGAGGACGGTCCCGACCGTCTCGATCGGCTTGTCGACCGATGCGAGCGAGGGGTCCGTGCCGATCCAGACCAGGTACTTGTAGGCACCCGGGACGGGGTTCCATTGCAGGACGAGCGGTTGCAGCGGATACGAGATCGCCTCTCCGCGCACCGGGGTGATCAACGCCGGCGCCTGGTTCCAGGCCTTCCGGAACTTGCGCGTCGGGGACCACTTGCTGGCGTCCTCCCGGTCGTTGATGCTCCGGACTCGCCAGAAGTAATTGTCGTTGGGCAGCGTCTCGTTCACCGTTGCGAAGGTGTTCCGTGTCTGGAAGCTGCCATAGCCGTCCCCAATCACGATCGACTCGAAGTTCGGGTCGGCGGAGAGCTGGAACTCGTACTTCGCGGCGCGCCGGGCGGCCTTCCAACTGAACGCCGGGACGCCGCCCGTAGCCGCGTCGGCGGCCGGGCTCGCGAGCGAGGGCGCACCCTTGGATTTGGCCTCGGCGGAGCCGGCGAGCGCGCAGGCCGCGAGGGCCACGGCGAGCACGGATGGCACAAAACGCAGGCGCTTCCCTGAATGGGGCATTGCAGCGAGTATCCGGTCGCCGCCCCGTAACTACACGGCCCGAAGGGTTAGCCGTCCTCCTATACCTTCGATCAGAATCAGGCCGTCCGTTCAGCTATCTGAGCGTAGTGTTCAGATGCTTGAACGCCTGATAGGACAACTGGCCTATTGCTGAGGCTACCTCTTTGGGGGATGTTGAAAAAGCGTTCAAGTGGATGAACGCTCCCCACCACGGCCACACGGAGGTCGAAAGACGAATGTGTCTCAAGGTCCTGATCATCGACGACCACAAGCTCGTAGCGGCAGCTCTGAAGGACGCCCTCGACGACGTCGATGACCTCCGAGTGGCCGGCGTCGCGCACAGCGCGTCGGAGGGCCTTTCGATGCTCACCAAGACCCAGCCGGACGTCGTCCTGCTGGAGATGAGCATGTCCGGGGTGAGCGGCCTCGAGTGCCTCGAGCTCGCCCACCGGAACTATCCGAGCGTGAAGATCGTGATGGTGTCCGAGCGCTGCGACCCCGACGTGATTCGCGACAGCTTCAAGCGAGGCGCGGCCGCGTTCATCTGCAAGACGGTCGATCCAGCAGACCTACCGGCCGCCTTGCGGCACGTCTGCGAGGGCACTGTCCTGCACGCTCCAGCGGCGATGGAAGAGCCGACGGTGGATCCGTTGAGCGACGCGGGGTTGACCGAGCGCGAGCTCGCCATGCTCAAGGCCGTTGCGCGTGGCCTGTCGAACAAGGCCATCAGCAAGGAGTTCTGGGTCACCGAGCAGACGGTGAAGTTCCACCT
>Ga0111538_10007610_pt1 | contig 14587 bp, 16 predicted proteins | sample SoiMethybrSBSTD1_FD_79669 | JGI IMG/M metagenome (GOLD analysis project Ga0111538, IMG submission 79669) | Bulk soil microbial communities from a Populus tree surrounding site in Tennessee, USA - Soil MetaG P. TD hybrid SBSTD1 (version 2)... | ecosystem: Environmental > Terrestrial > Soil >... | reverse complement strand
GCCGCCGCGGTGATCACCGTCGGCAGCCTCAATCTGATCTATCAGTTCTGGGTGCACACGGAGCACATCCGCCGCCTCGGTCCGCTCGAGTGGATTCTCGTCACGCCGTCCAACCATCGCGTGCATCACGCGCGCAATCCCGAGTACATCGACAAGAACTACGGCGGCGTTTTCATCTTGTGGGACCGCTTGTTCGGCACGTTCGAGGACGAGCGCGCGGACGTACCGTGCGTGTACGGCATCACCACGGGCTTGAAGAGCTGGAATCCGCTGTGGGCGAACCTGCATTTCTGGTACGACACGGCGAAGCTCGCGTGGCGCACGCGCAGCTGGGGCGACAAGCTCCGCATCTGGTTCAAGCCGCCCGCGTGGCAGCCGGCCGATCTCGACCCGCACCAGAAGGTCGATCCGAATTATCCCAAGTTCGATCCGCCCGCGAGTCGCTACGTGCGGGCCTACACGTTCGCGCAGTACTGGGTGCTGACGTTTGCGTCACTGTGGCTGCTGCAGGTCGAAAAGACGCTGCCGCGCGCGTTCGTTCTGCTGGTGTTCGCGTGGATGTGCTACTCGCTGTTCGTGCAAGGCATCGCACTCGAAGGCCGCGCGTATGCACGCAGGCTGGAGTGGCTGCGTGTCGGATTGACGCTCGTGCTGGCCGCGACCGCGTACCTCGTGTGGCCGCAGGTTCTCACGACGGCTGCGTTCGGGATTGCTGGCTATGCGGTAGTCAGCGGCGTCGCATTCGTGCTCGGGACATACAACCATGACAACGATCGGAACCCCGCTGGCGCCTTCGGGTAATCGCGTGATGCTGCTGGGCTCGGGAGAGCTCGGCAAAGAAGTCGTGATCGAGCTGCAACGCTTCGGGTGTGAAGTGATCGCAGTCGATCGCTATCCGAACGCACCCGCGATGCACGTCGCGCATCGCTCGCACGTCATCAACATGCTCGACGGCGCTGCGCTCGCTGCGGTCATCGAGAAGGAGCGGCCGCAGCTGATCGTGCCGGAGATCGAGGCGATCGCCACGCCGACGTTGCTGGAGTTGGAGAAGAAGGGTTTCACCGTGATCCCCACCGCGCGCGCCGCGCGACTGACGATGGATCGCGAAGGCATCCGCCGGCTCGCGGCCGAGCAGCTCGGACTGAAGACCTCGCCGTATCGCTTTGCCGACTCTATGGCCGAATATAGCGACGCTATCGGCGAGCTGGGCATGCCGTGCGTCGTCAAGCCGGTGATGAGCTCGTCAGGCAAAGGCCAGAGCGTCGTGCGCACGCAGGCGGATATCGAGCACGCGTGGGAGTATGCGCAGCAGGGCGGCCGCGCCGGCAAGGGTCGCGTGATCGTCGAAGGCTTCATCAAGTTCGACTACGAGATCACGCTGCTGACCGTGCGCCACGGCGGACGCACGACGTACTGCGAACCCATCGGTCACCTGCAGATCGATGGTGACTATCGCGAGTCGTGGCAGCCGCAGCCGATGAGCGCGAAGGCGCTCGCCGAGTCGCAGCACATTGCGAATGCAGTCACTACCGAGCTCGGCGGGAATGGCATCTTCGGTGTGGAGCTGTTCATCGCCGGCGACAACGTGTACTTCAGCGAAGTCTCGCCGCGCCCGCACGACACGGGACTCGTGACGCTGATTTCGCAGGATCTTTCGGAGTTCGCACTGCACGCGCGTGCGATTCTTGGCCTGCCGATTCCGGTCATTCGCCAGCGCGGTCCGGCTGCATCCTGCGCGTTACTCGTCGATGGCACCTCGAGCAACGTGCGCTTCGAGAATGTCGAACGCGCGCTGGCGGAACCCGATACGGCGATTCGCCTGTTCGGCAAGCCCGAAGTGCGCGGTCACCGACGCATGGGCGTGTCGCTCGCGCTCGGCAGCACGATCGACGAGGCGCGGGCGAAGGCGCGGCAGATGACGGAAGTGCTGAGCGAGGGAGTCAAGTGCGAGTGAAGCGCTACATTCGCTGCATCACCTGCAGGTCCAGCTGCAGCGTTCTGCAGTAGTCGCTGACATCCGCGACGATCGCGGCGCCCGGCAGCGAGGCGTGGCCATCCGGCATCGGCACCCAGAACACGTATTCACTCACCGCCAACGCGGAGAGCTGTCGCTTGAGCGTGCTCAGGTCAGTCGCCGCTGCGACGACCTCGGCCTGTGCCTTATTTCGGTTCGTGCCAGGGAGCAGGGCGTACAGCCAGTTGCCATCGGCCTCCCAGCTGTACAGCTCGTATCCTTTGGCTGCCAACCTCGACGCTCGCTCGGGCTCCGCAGCGAAGCTGCCCAGCGCGACGCTGGCGAGCGCGACGATCATCAACAGCCTGGACCCCATGGTCACGTGTCGCGGATCCACACTTCGTGTGCGTGCTGAGTATCGAGATACTCGCGGACTGCGCTGATCTTGCCGTCGCGGAACTCCATCAGGAAATGATACTCCTGGCGATACAGGCGACCGTTTTTCAGATCGCCCGATGAGGTGACTTCCAGCGCGACGCGGTCTCCCTCCGCGATCGAAGAGAGAACAGTCATGTGCAACCCGGTGGAGAGATTCTCGATCATTCTGCGGAACAGCCGGCCGATGCGCTCCTTCGTGTAGACGCCGGCAGTCGGCGTCAGCTCCTTCTTGCCAGGGATGCGCCACGTTGCGTCGTCCGTCATCAGCGCCAGCACTCCATCGATATCGCTGGCCGAGAACAGCTCGAAGAAGCGCTCTGCGACGACTCTATTGGAGTCGGTGTTCATGGAAGTCCGCCATGCCGATGAGAAATTACTGCCGCCGCTCCACCCGGTCAACCAGACGCAAGAATGCATGCGCACCGTCCTTGGCACGCATGCACCGGGAGCCGAACCGGACAAGGCTACTGGAACGCGACCGTGATGACGCCGAACAGGCCTGACGTTTCGTCGTTGGGTCCTGCAGCGTAGAAGAGTGCGTTGGTCTTCTGCGCGAGGATCCCGTTGCCGAACTGAATCGCCCACAGCCCATCGATGCGCAGCTTCTTGCCATCCGGACCGCGCAGCGAGCCGAGGAACGCGCCGGTGCGCGGCGCGAACGCGTTGATCGTACCGTCGCCGAAATTGCCAACCAGCAGCGCGCCGCCGAACTTGCGGAAGCTGTCCGGCGCGAGAGCGACTCCCCAAGGCGCGTTCAAAACGCCGCGCGTCGCGACGCGGCGAATCAGCCGGCCTTCAGGATCGAACACATTGACATAGCCGAGCCCCGGGCCCTTGACCTCTTCTTCGCCGCCCTCGGCTTGCTTGGCGTACGTCACGTAGATGTCGCCATTGATCGCTTGAACGCCGAACGGTGCGAAGTTCGACGGCAGGAATTTGTCGACGAAACGGCCGGCGGCGAGTTCGACCTTCGTGAACGTGCCGTCGAAGACATCGATGCGACGCTGCCGGAAGTTGGCCGCGTACAGCAGGTGCGTCGTGCCGTTGCCGCCCAGCGCCAGTCCTGTATAGACCGACTCGTCCGTGTCCTGCGCTCCCTTCGGCACGAACACGGCATTGGTGACGTCGACGTTCGGCGCCCAGCCGGCGAGGTTGCCTTGCTCGGTGGCAAAGATGAAGCGCGCTGGGCCGGCCACGCCGCCTTTGGTGACGACGAAATCCGTGCCACCGGAAAACACGATGCCGGTGGGGTTGCCCTTCGATCCGTCGGGCCCCGGGACGGCGACGATCAGCCGCTGCGGCTGCGGCGAGGGTTGGCCGCTGCCGTCGTAGAGAACCGCGACGTTACCGTCCGCGGAATTGACCCAGGCGAAGCCTGTAGGATTGAAGGCAATGCCCCAGGCATTCACCAGATTCCTGTCGAAAACCCGTGCATGCAGGCCGCCGTTCGAGACCAGCGGCCTGTTGCGGTAGAACTGCTCGGCGTCGGCGGCGCCCGCGACGATGCTCAAGGTCGCGGACGCGAGCAACACCCGCAGCGAAACGGATGTGGTGTTCATCTTCGTGCTCCTAGAAAACGAGTCTTGCAGAAAGTGGCCAGGCGAGCTCGCCTTGATGTGCGCGAGTGAGTGACGGCGGGATGCGCGGCGGTTCTGTCGCGGGGTTACGAAATCGACACGTTAGTCGTTGTGTGGATCGGCGAACCAGCGCATCCGATACGCGTTGGTAGCAGTCCGGCCGAGGCGCCGCACCAGCCGGTTGTTGACGATCACGCCGACCGGCGCGCCGACGATCGGCAGCAGCTGGGCAAGTTTTGCAAGGTCGATGTAGTCGCGATACTCCTGCTGAAAGCTGCGCCAGTCGAAAGCGTCGAGCGATTCCGGCAATTGTTCGCTGTAGGCGCGCCAGTCGCTGATCCGGCGATAGACATCCAGGCGATGCGCATCGCTCGAGAACGCGAGCTGGAACACGTGCAACAAATAGATGCGCTCCCTGTAGTCCTGGCCGGAGTAGCCGTACGCCGCGCCGATGTCGAACAGCAGCTTGAGCTTGATGCTCAGCAACAGCGGGAAGTCCGCGAGCCCGAGGAAGAATCCGCCCGCGCCGGTGACGCCGCCTTCGATGGCCGCCGTGCGGCTGTAGTTCTCGATCTTCTCGGCTACCAGCACCTCACGTTGCGACAGCGTGCGGTTTTGCAGCGGCGCCGGCGCGGTGAAGCTCGATCCGGCAATGACCGCGCGCGTCATCTGTTTGATGACCGACGTGACAGTTTCGTGAACGCGCTCGGGAATCAGCCCATTGATTCTTCGCTGCAGCCCGCGGGTGGCCTGGCTCCACAGCCCCGGCCGAGCACTCATCTCTTCCTGCCAGCGGCGCAGGTCGGCGTGCGCCTGCCGCTCGTAGTCGTCGTGGTGAAGGATCGGAAGGGCCATGGCGCTATGAGAAAGCGCCACGGCCCTCGTTGGCAAGCTCAGAGCGAATCGAGGAACGTCAACACCTGATTCTTCTGGGCGGTGGTCAGCGCGTCGTAGTTGGCGCGCACGCCGGCAGCCTGGTTGCCGTGCCTTGCGATCGCCTCCTGCTTCGTGAACGACAGGCCGTCGTGCATCAGCCTGTTGCGCGTTCGCATGGCCCACAGCGGCGCTGTTCGCATCAGCGCGTTGGTGGCTGCGTACTCCGGTCCCGGCAGCACCGGAATGCCGTCGCCCGTGCCGATGTCATGCGACAGGAAGTCGCTGTAGGGATGAAAGATCTTGTTCCCCAGTGCGAACGGGACGCGGAACGCGCCGCCGTTGATCAACGTGCCGGGCCGGGCGGTACGCAGCGTGGAAACGTGGCAGCCGTTGCAGCCGACCTGATTGAACAGCAGTTCGCCCGCAATGACGTCCCGCGTGATCCGTCCGCGCGCAGGCGCCTTGGTCGAGCGCATGAAGTTCGCGAATGCTTCCACGTCCTCGCCTTCATCCTCGGGCTCGGGCACCGCATCGTAGCGCGTGCCGAAGCCGACGAAGCGGCCGCTCGACGTGTTCTCGTCCGGGAACAGCGGGCTGGTGATGCCCATCTCGTTGAGATACGCATCGGCTGAGAACGACTCGAGGCTGCGGTGCTGATTCTTCCAGCCGAAGCGTCCGACGCCCATGGCGTTGCTGCCTTCGAGTGCCGGCACCATCACAGCTGTGCCGCGGATCGCCGCGGGTTGCGCGTCGCGGAGCGCCAGCAGCGCTTCGTTCGCGACACATTCGATGAAGCCGTTGCCGAGCGTATTAGTCGAGATGCGGAACGTGCGCACGTCGTCTTCGAAAGCGACGCGCTCGACGATCTCCGAGTTCGTGGCTCGCGAGTCGATGAGCGAGCCGCCGAGCGATTCGAAGAAGCCGCCGGACGCATCCAGTCTCCCGGTGCGATGCTCCGCGACCTGACTCGCGCCGCCGGTCACGACGTTCTGGTGACATTCCGCGCAGCTCTGCGCGTTGTAAGTCGGGCCGAGGCCGTCCGCGATCAGTTCGACTTCTTCGAAGATGAAGCGGTTGTCGTTGAACGAGCGGTTCGGTACGACATTGTCTTCGTCAAGCGTGTCGTAAGCAGGTCCCTGCTGCAGAAAGCCGTTGGTGCGGTTGTCGAAGCCGGTCGGCGCCTCGCTGAAGAAATCCGCCTGCGTGACCGCGTTGGTCGACTGCTCCACCGGCATCACTCCCGAATGCTGAAAGCGGTCCGTCGCACGGTTGTCGGCTGTCGAGTCGAGGCCCAGTACCAGCAGCGGTGCAGCGGTCACCGCCACCAGCGCAAACCTTCTCAGTGCTTGCATCACGATTCTCCCGGTTGATCGTTGGGCAAAAGAATCCCATCTCGCGTAGTGCGCGAGTTTTTTCCTTCGTTGATTGCTCCCTCAGGCGCCGTCGGTGCGCGGCGCTCAGCTGTGTATCAATTGCGCGCGGGAGCGTGCACCGCTTCAACTAAAGGTGCAACGTGCGAATCTGGCGACGATAGAGATCGCCGACAGTCGAAAATTTTAGTTATGTCAGCGGAGCGCCGAACAGGCGTCCGTGCAGAGCGAACACGACGGCGAAGATCACGATCGCGATCAGCGGACGCACGACGCCGATCTCGCGCAACGCCGGGCCGAGCCGATTGCGGCCGGCTGCGATCGCGGCGAAAGGTACGTTCGAAGTTTGGCGCGCGAACTGTTCCCAGCGCTCGCCGTAGCTACGACGACGCTTCGCATCGATCGACGAAGTGCCCCCGACTGCAAGCAACAGCAGTGAGCCGAACAAGACCGACGAAGCAGCATCGCCATTGATCACGAAGTGCACGAGCGCCCACAGCGCCGTGCCCCACAGGAATGGATGCCGAGTGATGCGCGTTATGCCGCGCACCTGCACCTCACGCGTGAGCTGCGATTCCATTCCTGCAGTCGTCGGGCTCGGCGTGGAGATGCCGATGACCACCAACGCAAACGCGATCAGCACGAGCGCCAAGGCAAGAGGTTTCAGCGCGAGCAACTGGCCCCATAAGTCGACGTGCGGCGCGTGCGAGTAGGCTCGCGCCATCCAGATCAATCCGACCAGCGAGGCCAGCGCGAACAAGCCGCGGAAGGCGCGGTCGCCGAGCACGCCGACAAGCCGGTCGCGCAGCCGCGTGCCGGACACGCCGAAGTGGATCGCGAGGAAGAACACGGCCGCAGCGACGAGATTGGCCATGGCCCATGTTAACCCTTTCGGCCTTTGCTTACGTCTAATGTGATACTCGCGTGACTCGGACGTACATAAGAACATGGCAGCAAAAGATGCCGTAGCGGAGCGCCCGACGCACTTGCCGTCGACCGGCGAGGTGGATTGGGACGCGCTCTATGCGGATCACCTGCCGCGCATCTACAACTACTTCCGTTTTCGCCTGGCGGCGGAAGCAGACGTCGAGGACCTGACCGCGCAGACCTTCGAGAAGGCCTGGTCGGCGCGCGCCCGCTACCGGCGCGACCTGGCCGGCTTTGCGACGTGGCTGTATCGCATCGCGCACAACCTGTGCATCGATTATTTGCGCTCGCGTCGCGAGCATGCGCCGCTCGATGTCGCTTCGGAGATTGCGGCCGAGCGGACGCCGGAGGTTGACGAGGAGCGTCGCTCCGACCTGACCCGACTCGCTGCGCTCACGGCCTCGCTGTCCGACCGCGAGCGTGAGCTGATCGCGCTGAAGTACGGCGCCGGCCTCAGCAACCGGGCGATCGCGCCGCTCGTGAACCTGAGCGAATCGAACGTTGGCACGATCCTGCACCGCACGGTCCAGGCGCTGCGGTCGCAATGGTAGCGGCGGAGATCAAGATGAACGACGAATTCCTCCATGCCCTGCGCCGCGATCCGGCGCCGCGGTTTGCGAACGAGCTGAAGCGCCGGCTCGAGCGTCAGGCGTGGCGGCGCCGGCGCGCGTCGATCCTGCGAGCCATTTTCGGCGTGGTGCTGATCGGCGGCGTTGCGATGGCCGCGCTGTTGCTTCGCGGGCGTCCCGAGCAAGCAGTTGGGGCTGCGCCAGTCACACAGACGGTGGCGCGGAGTCCGTTCGCAGGCGCGGTGAAGCCAGCTGCGCCTTCTTCGGTCGAGCCTCGAATCGTGCGAGACAGCGCTACGCCATCGCAGCCGGAAGCGACAGAGTCAGCGACCGGCGACATTCCTGTCGCGGTCATCACTTCGCCGTTACCACGACCGCTGATGCAGGCGCTCGTCGGTCGACTGCAGAAGTACGGCTACTTCGCGCAGCCTCGCGTGGCGTACATGGAGGAGGATGAAGCGCTGCGCACGCTGTGCGGCGGCAACATCGATTTCGTCATGGTGTCGCGAAGCATCGCTCGCGAGGAGCGCGCACTGTGCGACAAATGGGGCATCGGCATCATGGAGTGGAAGCTCGGCTACCAGGCCGTGGTGCTGGCCGCGGGCCCGAAGGAAAAGCCGCTGTCGCTGACGCCTCGCGACGTATTCCTCGCGCTGGCGGAGCGCATCCCCGATCCCGCCCACCCGAATAGGTTGATCGACAACCCGAACGCGACCTGGCACGACGTCGATGCGCGCTTCGACGACCGCGAGATCGACGTTGTCAACAGTACGATGAGCGTGGGGCTTCTGCAGCTGGTCGTGGAGCCGGGCTGCGAGACCTACCCATGGATCCGCGGCCTGAAGAGTACGGATCGGCCGCGCTATGACGACATCTGTCGGCGACTGCGCACCGACGACCGGTATCGGTCGTTCGATCTGCGATTCCTCCGGTACCAGATCCTGGGATGGGCGAGTCCGATCGTCGCTCTCGACTATCAGACCTACGTGGCGAAACCGGAGGGGCGCGAACCTTCGATACGCGAACAGCTGCCCGGCACGGTGCTGGACGGACCGGCGCCGACGCTCGCCACGATGACGGACGGCACCTATCCCGCTGCGCGACCGGTCTATGTCTACGCACAACGAAGTCACCTCGACTGGAATCGGGCGGCACGCAAACTGGCGGACGACCTGACTGATCCAGCCGCAGTCGGGCCCGAAGGGTACCTGGTGCGTCTTGGCCTGGTGCCGCTCACCGCGCGCGAATCCCGGCAACCCTGAGCAAGGAGTCCTGCAGATGAGAGCTCACGTACGAACTGCCTTCATTGGCGCCATCACAATGCTCGCGCTGATCGCTTCGCCGTGCGCCGGCGCACAGAGCGAGGCGTCGTCGGCCGGTGCCGTCTCCGTCGAGAAGCTCGTCACAGCAGTCGCGAAGCGCACCGGCAAGAAATTCCTCATCGATCCACGCGTGCGCGCCGACGTGACCGTGATCGGCCAGGACCCGACCAGCGTCGACTACGCCACACTGCTGCTGATCCTGCGCATCCACGGTTTCTCGGCGGTGGAGCAGGGCGGCTATGTGCAGGTGATCCCGGACGCGAACATCCGGCAGTTCGCGGTGCCGCTGGCGACGGGCAAGGAGTCCTACCCGGACGCGGAGTACGTCAACAGGCTGATCGTCGTAAAGAATGCGCCGGCCGCGCAGCTGGTGCCGATCCTGCGGCCGCTCCTGCAGCAGGCGGCGCATCTGGTCGCATTCCCCTGCAAGAACACTCTGCTCATGGTCGACACGTACGCCAACGTCAAGCGCATCGAACAGATCGTGCGCGCGCTCGATGTCGGAGAGCCGTATACGCCGCCGGCGTGTGAGCGGGAGAAGCAGTCAGATTAGAGCAGTCGGGCTTGAGCCCGACCTACAGCTTGTTGGGTCCGGCGTAGCCGAAGAGGTACGCCGCGACCTTGCGCATCTGGATTTCTTCCGAGCCTTCGGTGATGCGATAGCGCCGGTGATGCCGGTAGATGTGCTCGAACGGTTTGTGGCGCGAGTAGCCGATGCCCCCATGCACCTGCATCGCGCGATCGGCAGCTTCGCAGCACATGCGGTTCGCCCAGTAGTTGCACATCGACACCTTATCCGAGAGTCGATGCTCGACTTCCGGATGCGGCATCTGGTCCATCTCCCACGCCGTCTTGCGGATCAGCTGCCGCAGCATCTCGGCCTGTGTCGCGAGTTCGACCAGCGGCCACTGGATCGCCTGATTCTCCGCGAGCGCCTTGCCGAATGGCTTGCGTTCGCGCGCGTAGCGCACGCTCTCCTGAATGCAGTACACCGCCGCGCCGAGCGACGACGCGGCCTGACGGATGCGATTTTCGTGCACGAATGCTTGTGCGATCGGCAGGCCGTGATCGATCGCGCCGAACACCGCTGAATCAGGTACCCATACGTTCGTGAGGCTGACACGCGGATGATCGGTCGGCATGTTGAACGTCCACAGGTATTCCTCGACCTTCACGCCCAGTGTTGCAGTCGGTACCAGGAACGCACTGATGCCTTTGGCGCGGCCCGGTTCGCCGCTGGTGCGGGCGAACACGACGCAGTGAGTCGCGACGTGCATGCCGGTCGTCCACATTTTCTCGCCGTCGATGCGCCAGCCATCGACGCCATTGCGCGTCTCGCGCACGGCGCGCGTTTCCATGTGCGTTGCATCTGAGCCGTGCTGCGGCTCGGTGAGTCCGAAGGCGACGATGACTTTGCCTTCGAGGCTGCCGCGGATGAACTGCTCCTTCTGCGCCGGACTGCCGAAATCGCGCACCATCACGATGAACGGAAAGTTGCCGACGACGGAATGCTCGTTCTGCAGATCGTTGTGCAGGCCGAGGCCCTGCGCTGCGAGATGTTCGCGGATCACTGCCATCCACAGGTTCGAGCCGCCGTCGCCGCCATACTCGCGCGGCAGCGAAAACCGATAGAAGCCGGCGCGATCGGCGCGACGTCGCGCCTCCGCGAGCAGCTCTTCCCATTCGCGGCGCGGCAGGCCGCCGCCCTCGAAATCGGTGCGCGCCCATTCGCGGCGATGGTCGAAGAAGCGCTGGTTGTCGTCCTGCGCTTGCAGCGGTGCGATCTCCGCGGCGATGAACGCATCGAGACGAGCGAGATAGCTCAGCAGCTCGGGCGGCAGCGAGAAGTCCATGGCGTCACGTCCCGGTCTCGCGTCGATAGGACGCGTACGTGGGTTGATCGATCGCAACCTTTGCCAGCGTCGTCGACCACAGGTGCGCCGCGACGCCGGGCGTCTGCAGAGTCAGCTCGCCAGTGGCGATGCGACGGCTCAACAGTGCGTTCAGTTCTTCGAGCGAGCCATCGGTATGCAGCAGCGCGGTGAGTCTCGCGTGCTCGTCGCGCTCCGCCGCGGGACGCAGCTGCAGCTCCCGCTTGACGACATCGAGCGCGTTAGCAGCGACGCGTGCGTGAAATGCAGCGTGTCCCGACAACTGCGGGACGGCGACCTCGCGGAGAAATGCCGCGGTCGCATCGAGCAGCTCGTTGACGGTCGGTGGATCCTGCATGGTTTTATCCTCGCGGCGCCAGCAGCCGCAACAAGTCCAGCTCGCTCTCCGACGCGCGGCGCGAGATCAACGCACGCTCGATGCTCGTGTCGCGGCCGCTGCGCAGCCACTTCGGCATGTCGGCACACATCACACCCCAGCGCAGACTGCCGAGCACGTCCCACCACTCGAGCCGCGCCGGATCGACCGACAGGCCGCTCGCACTCTCGTAGGCCTCCAGCAAGTCCTCGCGCCGGCCGAAACCGCCGACGGGCTGGTCGAGCTCGCCGAACCGCCACGGCGGAATGCACAACCACGCGAGATCCTCGACCGGGTCGCCGACGTGCGCGAGCTCCCAATCGAGCACTGCATGCACGCCTCGAGCGCCCACGATCAGATTGCCGTGACGATAGTCGCCGTGTACGAGCACCGCGGGGACCGCAGACGGCAGATGCTCGCGCAGCCAGCGGAACGCCAGCTCGAAGACGGGGCGCGGTGTTTCCTGTGCCTGGTACTGTGAGTGCAGATGCTGCACTTGTCGTTGCGCGTCCAACAGCGGCAAGTGCGGGAGGTGCGAGAGATCGATTGCGTGAATGGCCGCGGCGATGGTGCCGAGCTGGCGTGCGAGTTGCGAACGCACCGGCGCGAGCGCAGGGTCGCGCAGGATCTTGCCGGGCAAGGTCGCGCCCGCGATCCGCTCCATCAGAAATCCTTCGCCGAGCTCGTCCTCGGGTGCGAGCACGTAGCGCACTTCCGGCACCGGCACAGCACGGCCGTGCACGGTCGAGAGCACTTGCGCCTCCGCTTGCAACGACAACACGCCAGGCCCGCGACCGACCGCAGACCGCCGCAGGATGAGCGGCTCCACGCCCGCATCGCGGACGACATCGAGCGACCATGTTTCGTTGGTCGCGCCCGCCGACAAGCGCGTGAGGTTGGCGACGTCCTTGATTTGCGGATCGAGCCGCGTGAGCACGCGACGCAAAGCTTCGCCGATTGCGGGATCGCGGCTGCTCATGTGATCGTATATACCTCAAGGGGGGTGGACTGTGGCGCAAAAACTCTTCGACCTGTCGGGCAAGGTCGCCCTGGTCACGGGCGGCAACGGCGGCATCGGGCTCGGCATGGCCGAGGGTCTGGCGCAGGCCGGCGCCAAGATCGCGATCTGGGGCCAGAACGCCGAGAAGAATCGCATCGCCGAGGAGAAGCTGGGCGCGCACACGCGTGATGTGCTGGTCCAGCGCGTCGACGTTGCCGACGAGCAGGCCGTCACCAGCGGCATCGCGGAGGTGATCCGCACGATGGGACGGCTCGACTTCGTAGCGGCCAACGCGGGCGTGGGCGGTGGCGGCCGTTCGCCGTTCGCGGAGACGACGACCGAGCAATGGCGGCGGGTCACGATGACCAATCTCGACGGCGTGTTCTGGACGCTGCGCGAGGCCTGCAAGCACATGATGACGCGCGCCGAGGCCGGGGATCCCGGCGGCTCCGTCGTGGTGACTTCGTCAACGTCGGCGATCCACGGTGCGCCCCGCAACCAGGCCTACGCTTCGACCAAGGGCGCGGTGATCGCGATGATCCGCGGCATCGCGGTCGAATACGCACGCTACGGCGTTCGGGCCAACGCGATCCTGCCGGGCTGGATCCGCACCGACATGACCGCGAGCCTGGTGTCGTGGGATAAGTTCAATGAGAAGGCGATCGGCCGGGTGCCGATGCGCCGCTGGGGCGAGCCCGAGGATTTCGCGGGAATCGCCGTCTACCTGGCCTCCGACGCGTCGCGCTTCCATACCGGCGACAGCTTCGTGATCGACGGCGGCTACACGATCTTCTGAAGATTCATCAAGAACGGGGCGGCAGGCCGCGGGATCGCGGATACTGCCGCGCAATCTTGCAGCGGGGAGAAGAACCATGAGCAGGCTTGTGACCTTCGCAGCGTTCGCCCTCACGATTCTGGGCTTCACCCGGATCGCGTGGGCCGACGGGCTCACCACGCAGGACTACATCGACATCGAGCAGCTGTACGCGACGTACAACCACGCGATCGATTCCGGCGACGGCGAGGCCTGGGCCGCGACCTTCACCGCGGACGGCACCTTCAACAAGTTCACCGGTCACGACCAGCTGGTCGGCTTCATCGAGGCGTGGAAGGAAAAGATGAACGGCGGCAACCGCCGGCACTGGAACACGAACCTGCGGATCGTGCCGAGCAAGGACGGTGCGAGCGCATCGGTGTTCCTGATGCTGGTCGACGTGAACACCAAGAGCATCGTCGCCACCGGCATGTACAACGACACGCTGGTCAAGACGGCTAGCGGTTGGCGCTTCAAGACGCGCCAGACGAAGATGGACGAGCCGAAACAGTAATGAACGAGTGGCTGCTCAAATTCGCCGAGGCCATCGGCGCGACCTCGTTCAGCATCGGGCTGCACGAGTCGTACTACATGTATGCGTGGATCGAATCGATCCACGTCATCACGCTGACGATCAGCCTCGGCATGTTGATCGTCATCGATCTGCGCATGCTCGGCGTGTGGCTCAAGGACGTACCGGCGTCGAAGATCGCGGAGCGGCTCGACCGGCCGATGCTCATCGGCTTTTCGATCATGGTTGTCACCGGCGTGCTGCTGTACGTCGGCATTCCGATCCGCACGACGCAGAGCCTGTGGTTCCGCATCAAGGTGATCCTGCTCGTGGCCGCGTTCATCAATGCGTGGCTGTTCCGGCGTCACATGCAAGGGTCGGTTGGAACGTGGGACGTCGCGGCGGTGCCGCCGCGTCGTACGCGAGTTGCTGCGGCGTTGTCGCTCACGCTGTGGGCCGGGGTCGTCTGTTGCGGCCGCTTCATCGCTTACGACTGGTTCGATTGCGGTCAGAACAATCCGGCGTTCATCGACTGGGCCGCCGGCTGCGTGGCCGGTGAGGAAGGAGGCCAGCACGGATGAGCCTGCTGTCGTATTTCGAAGCGCTGGAAGCGTCGCCGATCGGCGTGTTCGTCAAGGACAAGGCTGCGACCTTCGCGTGCATCGAGGCCGTGCATCTGATGGCGCTCGCGCTGCTGGGCGCATCCGTGCTGAGTGCAGACCTGCGATTGCTCAATGTCGTGCTGCGCGATGTCCCGTCGAATGCCGTGACCGAGCAGGCGCACCGGTGGTTCAAGCTCGCGCTCGGCGTGCTGCTGGTGACGGGCTTCTTCATGCTCGCCGGCGTCGCGACCAAGTGCTATCACAATCCGTTCTACTGGGCCAAGATGATCACGCTCGGCCTCGGCATCGTGTTCGTGTTCGCGATCAAACAGCCGCTGCTGCGCAAAGATCACGCGCAGCTCAATCCCTGGACGCTCAAG
>Ga0111538_10007609_pt1 | contig 14587 bp, 10 predicted proteins | sample SoiMethybrSBSTD1_FD_79669 | JGI IMG/M metagenome (GOLD analysis project Ga0111538, IMG submission 79669) | Bulk soil microbial communities from a Populus tree surrounding site in Tennessee, USA - Soil MetaG P. TD hybrid SBSTD1 (version 2)... | ecosystem: Environmental > Terrestrial > Soil >... | reverse complement strand
GGCGATACGTAGAGCAGGCGGCAGCGACCCTCGCGCACGCTCGCAAGCACGTCATCGCGCTCCTGCGGCTGCAGCGTGCTGTTCAAATACGACGCGGCAACACCGTCGACACGCAGGCCGTCGACCTGATCCTTCATCAACGAGATCAGCGGCGAGACGACGAGTGCAACGCCGCGCTGTATTGCGGAATGGGGACTGCGGATTGCTGATTGGATTGCGGATTGCGACTTGGCGATTGCGGAGTCTGCATCGTCAATTGAATCCGTCCGAAGTCTAAAATCCGCAATCGAATCCGCAGTGGGCAATCCGAGATCCGCACTGCGCCGGTCGGATGCCTCCACGATCGCGGGCGCCTGGTAACACAACGATTTGCCGCCGCCGGTCGGGAGCACGACGACGCTGTCGCGCGATTGCAGCACGGCGTGCATCGCCTCGCGCTGCAGCGGACGGAAATCGGAAAAGCCCCAGACGCGGTGGAGGACTTCCGCGAGACGGCGATCAGCGTCGGGCGTAAGTGTGCTCGACGTACTCATCGACCAGGCGCTGGAACTCCGCGGCCAGCTCGTCGTAGGTGCCACGCAGCGTCTTGACGTGCTGTCCGTCGATGAAGACCGGGCAGCTCGGCTCCTCGCCGGTGCCCGGCAGGCTGATGCCGATGTTGGCGGCCTTCGACTCGCCGGGACCGTTGACGACGCAGCCCATGACGGCGAGCGTCATCGTCTCGACCCCTTCGTGCGTCGTCTTCCACTCGGGCATCTTGTCGCGGATGTAGTCCTGAATCCGCTCGGCCAGCTCCTGGAACGTCGTGCTGGTCGTGCGCCCGCAGCCGGGGCAGGCGGTGACGCTGGGCGAGAACGACCGCAGGCCGAGCGACTGCAGGAGCTCGCACGCGGCGTAGACCTCTTCGCGCCGGTCGCCGCCGGGCCGCGGCGTCAGCGACACGCGGATCGTGTCGCCGATGCCTTCGTTCAGCAGCACGCCCATCGCCGCCGACGACCACACCAGCCCCTTGGTGCCCATGCCGGCTTCGGTCAGCCCGAGGTGCAGCGGTTGATCGGTTTCGCGCGCCAGCGCCCGGTAGACGGCGATGAGATCGCGCGGCCGCGACGTCTTCGCCGAGATGATGATCTGATCCTTCCGCAGCCCGCTGTCGAGGGCGAGCGCCGTCGATTCGACGCCGGAGACGACCATGCATTCGTTGATGATGTCCTCGGACGACTTGCCCAGGTCGCGGTCGGTGTTCTCCTGCATCTTCGCGACGACCAGCTCCTGGTTGAGCGAGCCGCCGTTGACGCCGATCCGCACCGGCTTGCCCTCGTCGACCGCCACCTTGCAGATGGTGGAGAACTGCTCATCGCGCCGCTTGCCGGTGCCGACGTTGCCGGGGTTGATGCGGTACTTGTCGAGCGCGCGGGCGCACTCCGGAAATCTCGTCAGCAGCAGGTGGCCGTTGTAGTGAAAGTCGCCGATGAGCGGCGCGCGCACGCCGGCGTCGAGCATGCGCTGCTTGATCTCCGGCACCGCCGCGGCGGCTTCGGGCAGGTTGACCGTGACCCGCACCATCTCCGATCCGGCCTCGGCGAGCTCGATGCACTGCCGCGCCGTCGCCGCAGCATCGGCCGTATCGGTCATCGTCATCGACTGCACGACGATCGGCGCGCCGCCGCCGACCTGGACGGGGCCGACCTTGACGCCAACTGTCCTATGGAGCTTCACCAGGGCCATTGAAGATCACCATGGTAGCATCGCGCGCGCACGCGGCGCCCCTGAAGGGGCGCCCTGCGAATCGTACGCAGTCGCCCCCTTCAGGGGCGCCACATCAGGTAACGGAGATTCGATGAAAGCGATCGTCGTTCGCGAATACGGCAAGCCCGAGGTGATGAAGCTGGAAGAGAACGCGCCAGACCCGACGCCCGGTCCCGGCGACGTGCTCGTCCGCATCCGCGCCGCCGGCGTCAACCCGGTCGACGCCTACATCCACAGCGGCACCTACGCGCGCAAGCCGCCCCTGCCGTACACGCCCGGGTTCGATGGCGCCGGCGAGGTCGAGCGCGTCGGCGCCGAGGTGAAAGACTTCGCGCCCGGCGATCGCGTTTACGTCGGCGGCCCGGGCGTCAACCCCGCCGGCAGCGGCACCTATGCCGAGCGCGCGATCGTCCTGCCGGCGCACCTGCACAAGCTGCCGCCGCGCACGACCTTCCAGCAGGGCGCCGCCCTCGGCGTCCCGTACGCGACCGCCTACCGCGCGCTGTTTCAGCGCGCCGGCGCGCGGCCGGGCGAAACCGTGCTGGTGCACGGCGCCACCGGCGGCGTCGGCATCGCCTGCGTCGAGCTCGCGCACGCGCGCGGCCTGCGCGTCATCGGCACCGGCGGCACCGATGCCGGGCTCGCCAGCGTCCGCGAGCGCGGCGCAGAATTCGCGTTCAACCACCGCAGCCCGAACTATACCGACGAGATCATGCGTGCGACCGGCGGCAAAGGCGTCAACCTGATCGTCGAGATGGCGGCGCACGTCAACCTCGATCGCGATCTCGCGCTCCTCGCCAGGTTCGGCCGCGTCGCCGTCGTCGGTAACCGCGGCCGCGTCGAGATCGACCCGCGCCTGGCGATGGGACGCGATGCCGCGGTGCTCGGCATGACGCTGTTCAACGTCAGCGACGCCGATCTCGTTGAGATCCACGCCGCGATCACTGCCGGGCTGGCCAACGGCACGCTCAATCCCGTCGTCGGACGCGAGCTGCCGCGGGCCGATGCCGCGCGCGCGCACGACGCGGTGATGGAGCCGGGCGCCCTCGGCAAAATCGTGCTCGCCGTATAATTTTTTCTGCGACCAGGAGATCCCAGCTAGGATCGAAGTTCTACTGGTAAGGAGACCCTATGAAGCGACTGTTTCTCGCGGCGGCGGTCGCGGCGATCGTCTCGGCGCCAATCGGCGCGCAGCGCCAGGCCGATCCCGATCGAAAGGTCGCGGGCGGCGGCACGCTGCCGTCGGGATGGAAAGGACGCGTCGACGCCGGCGCGTCGCTCAGCGGCGTCAAGATGATGCCGATGGGCGGCGGCATGCACTTCATGACCGGACCCGCCGGGATCTACTACAAGCCGACCGACAAGGCGAGCGGCACCTACGAGGCGCGCGCCACCTTCACGCAGATGCAGCCGGCGGAGCACCCCGAGGCGTACGGACTGATCATCGGCGGCGCCGACCTCGAGGGGGCGGGCCAGAAGTACACCTATTTCCTGATCCGGCAGGACGGCAAGTACCTGATCAAGCGGCGCGCCGGCGAGAGCACGCCGACCGTCGCCGACTGGACCGACAACGCCGCGATCAGGAAAGCCGACAGCTCCGGCAAGATGAGCAACACGCTGGCGATCGAGGTCGGCAAGGACAAGGTGCGCTTCCTCGTGAACGGCACCGAAGTGACGACGGCGGACACTGCGAAGGTCGACACCGCCGGCATCGCCGGCCTGCGCATCAACCACAACCTGAACGTGCACGTCGAGGGGTTCACGGTCAAGAGCCGGTAGACGGCGTCCGGACCCGTTCGGCCGGACCGCGCGTCCTAATCTGAAAGATGGCCGAGACCATCGACTGGCGACCGCCGCCCCACCCGCGACCGAAGCGGCGCGGCGGCCTCTTTCTCGTCGCCGTCATCGGCCTGCTGCTCCTCGCCGGCGGCACGACGCTCTCCTACTACGTCGAGGCGCTGTGGTACGGCTCGCTCGGCGTCGCCGACGTCTTCTGGAAGACGCTCAACCTCCGCGCCGGCATCTTCGCCGCCTTCGGCGTTCTCAGCTTTCTCGTTCTCTACGGATCGTTCCGCGCGCTGAAGCCGGCCGCGCTGGGCGATCTGGCCGGGCTGCCGATTCTCATCAACGGCCAGCCGATCCGGCTGCCGGTCGAGCCGGTGATCAATGGCATCGCGCTCGTCGCTTCGCTGCTGATTGCCGCGGCGATGGGCACCGGCATGATGGCGCAGTGGTCGACGCTGGCGCTCTACTGGCACGGCCGATCCGAGGCCGTCCGCGCGGCGGCCGGCGCGCTCACCGATCCGATCTTCGGCCGGCCGCTGCCGTTCTACCTGTTCACCCTGCCGGCGTGGGATCTGGTCAGCGGCTGGGTGATGACGCTCGCCGTGCTCGTCGCCGCCGTCGCGCTGTTCTTTGCCGTCATCCTCGGCGGCGCGCGCAGCTTCACCGGCCGCCGCGATCCGGCCGCGCCGGCCTGGCGCGGCTTCTCGATCGCCTTTGCCTTCGTGCTGCTGGCGCTGGCGGTGCGCGTGTATCTGGGCCGCTTCGAGCGGCTGTTCGACGATCACACGATTTTTTCCGGCGTCACCTACACCGACGCGCACGTGTCTTTGACCGGACTGCTCTTCGTCAGCGGCGCGCTGGTGGTCGGCGCGGCGCTGGCGCTGGTCAACGCGGTGTCCGCGCCGCAGGTGCGCTGGCTCGGGCTCGCCGTCGCGCCGGCGATCGCCTGCTACGTCATCACCGGCGTCCTCGGCTGGTATGTCTCGAGCTTCGTCGTCAAGCCGAACGAGCTGGTGCGCGAGACGCCGTATATCACCCACAACATCGCGATGACGCGCGAGGCCTACGGGCTGGCGCGCTTCGATCAGCGGCCGTTTCCCGCCGAAGGCGGCGTCGACGCCCTCGAGGGCAGCGCCAACCAGGCGACGCTGAAGAACATCCGCCTGTGGGACTGGCGCGCGCTGCAGGACACGCTGCGGCAGATCCAGGAGATCCGCACCTACTACGACTTTCCCGACATCGACATCGACCGCTATCAGATCGGCGGCGAGGTGCGGCAGATGATGGTCGCGGCGCGCGAGCTGAACGTCGAGCGCCTGCCCGAGAGCAGCCGCAACTGGATCAACGAGAAGCTGATTTACACCCACGGCTACGGCGTGACGATGAACCCGGTCAACGGGTTCACGGCCGAAGGGCTGCCCGAGCTGATCCTGAAGGACATGCCGGTGCAGAGCTCGCTCGCCGAGGTGAAGGTGACGCGGCCGGAGATCTATTTCGGCGAGCTCACCAACACCGACGTCTACGTGAAGACGCGGCAGAAGGAGTTCAACTACCCGCAGGGCGAGGCGGCGAGCCTCACATCGTACGAGGGCACCGGCGGCATCCAGCTCGGCAGCTTCCTGCGGCGCCTGGTAATCGCGCTCGATCGCGGCGATCTCGCCAAGCTGCCGTTCAGCGACGACATCAACGCCGAGAGCCGGCTGCTGATGCGGCGCAACATCCGCACCCGCGTCGAGACGCTGGCGCCGTTTCTCACCTACGACGACGACCCCTACATCATCATCGGCGAGGACGGCCGGCTGTCGTGGATGATGGACGCGTTCACGACCTCGGCGAGCTTTCCCTACGCCCGCCACTACCGCCTGGGCCGCGAGGGCGTCAACTACATGCGCAACAGCGTCAAGGTGGTGATCGACGCCTACGACGGATCGACCAGCTTCTACGTCGTCGACTCCTCCGACCCGGTGATTGCGGCGTATCGCGAGCTGTTTCCCAGCCTGTTCAAGGATGTGTCGGCGATGCCGGTGGAGCTGCGCCGCCACATGCGCTACCCCGAGCTGCTGCTGCAGCTGCAGGCGGCGGTCTACGCCCTCTACCACATGACCGACCCGGGCGCGTTCTACAACCGCGAGGATCTATGGGCGATCGCCAGCGAGGGCGGCCTCACCTCGCGCCGCGATCAGAACGTGCAGCAGATGGAGCCGAACTTCGTGCTGATGAAGCTGCCGGGCGAACGGGAGCTGGAGTTCATCGAGATCCTGCCGTTCACGCCGGCCAACCGGAACAACCTGATTGGCTGGATCGCAGGCCGCGGCGACGAGCCGAACTACGGCAAGGCGGTGGTCTACAACTTCCCCAAGACGCGGCTGGTCGACGGCCCGCTGCAGATCGAGGCGCGGATCGATCAGAACGCGCAGCTCTCGGGCCAGCTGTCGCTGTGGAACCAGCAGGGCTCGAAGGTGGTGCGCGGCGGCCTGATCGTCATCCCGGTCGGGCGCGCGCTGCTCTACGCGGAGCCGATCTACCTGCAGGCCGAGCGCAGCCCGATGCCCGAGCTGCGCATCGTCGTGCTGGCGCTGCAGGATCGGCTCGCCTACGGGTCGACGTTCGAGAGCGCGCTGGCGGCGCTCTTCGGCCAGGCGCCGTCGACGCTGGCACCGGCGCCGCACGTCGAGGCGCGCGCGCCCTCACCGCCGGCCGAAGCGCCGTCGCGTGGAGCAACATCCGCCCCCGCCCCCGCGCCGGCGGCCGGTGATGCGAACGCGCTGATCCAGGGCGCCGCCCGCGATCTCGCCGACTATCAACGTCTCACAGCCGAGGGAAGGCTCGGCGAGGCTGGGCAAAAACTCGAAGCGTTGAAGCAGAAACTCGAACGGTTGAACAACCTTGGTCGCTGATCAGCATCCAGCGCCAGCCCCTCCGCTGTTTTATCCGCCTCGATGTACTGATTGAGCGCCGGTAGAGAACAGAAGATCAAAAGAAAAGAAGGTATTTTCTTCTAATCTTCTCATCTTCTGTTTTTCTCCGTTGCTATTCGATAGCTCCGAGGCTTCGAGGAGCGATGGAGGAACGCTGCGCGAAGAGATCAGCTCTCGGCGGCGCGCTCGGCGAACGTGATCACGTAGCCGTCGGGATCGGCGATCGCGAACTCGCGCATGCCATAGAACTGCGTCGCGATCGGCATCACGATCTTCACCCGCGACTGCAGCTGGTCGTGGAGGGCATCCACACCTTCGACTTCGATGTAGAGCGTTCCGGTCGCGCCGATCGGCTTGCCGCCGAAGGCCGGGTACTCCTTCACCGCGGTGGCGGCGTCGTTGAGGAAGATCTCGACCGCGCCGCCGGTCACCGACGCGAACACGAACGGCGACGCCTCCGGCACGGTCATCCCGCGCGCGAAGCCGAGCGTGTCGACGTAGAACGCGAGGCTGCGTTCGACGCTGGCGACGAGCAGATTGGGGGTGAGCTTCTTGAAATGAGGCATTGGCGCACACCTTTCGTGTGTGCTCGCTGATGCCTACATCTGCTGAACTCGGCGAGAACGAGGACGCAGGTAGGAGGTCTGAGTCTGGTGACTGCCGGCCCCCGCTAGGTACGGGGCGCAGGATAGCACGTACAATACGCAGATGCGTACTCTTCCAACTCTTGCGTTCGTCCTGGTCGCCGCGATGGCCGCGGCGCAGGCGCCTTCTTCGGGCGCCATTCCAGCGCCGTCCGACGTCGCCGCGCCGCCGGCCGATGCAGTCAAGACGTCGACCGGCCTGGCCACCAAGGTACTCGCGCCCGGCACCGGCAAGGATCATCCGGTGAAGGACGACGTCGTCACCATCCACTACACCGGCTGGAAAGCCGACGGCACGATGTTCGACAGCTCGGTGGCGCGCGGCAAGCCGTCGAGCTTCCCCGTGGCGCGCGTGATCGCCGGCTTCAGCGAGGGGCTGCAGCTGATGGTGCCGGGCGAGAAGCGGCGGTTGTGGATTCCGGAAAACCTCGCCTACAAAGGCGCGCGCGAGCCGAAGGGGATGCTGGTGTTCGACATCGAGCTGATCGACATCCCGACCAAGGCGCCGACGGATGTGAAGGCGCCGCCGTCCGACGCGAAGAAGACCGCGAGCGGGCTCGCCTACAAGGTCATCAAGCCGGGAACCGGCGGCCGCCACCCGAAGGCGAACAGCCAGGTGACCGTGCACTACACCGGCTGGACGACGGACGGCAAGATGTTCGACAGCTCGGTGGTGCGCGGCGAGCCGGCGACCTTCGGCCTCGACGGCGTGATTCCGGGTTGGACCGAAGGGCTGCAGCTGATGTACGAGGGCGAGAAGAGCCGCTTCTGGATCCCGGAGAAGCTCGCGTATCAAGGCAAGAGCGCGCCGTACGGCTTGCTCGTCTTCGACGTCGAGCTGGTCAAAATCCAGTAGCGTCCTAGCGAGGGCCTCCGGGCCTTCCCGATCCGCCGCCGGGCCGTCCCGGGCCAGAGGTGCCGGGCCGTCCAGCGCCGGCGAGCGCCGTGGTGCCCGATGCGGCCGCCGCGTCCGAGATGCGGCGGATGGCGCGCTGGAAGCGATCGGCCAGCGCCCGCCGCGTCTCTTCCGGCACCGGCCCGATCCGCGACCAGCTCGCCTGGGCCTGGCGCACGTCTTCGTGCGCGGCGCGGAACCGGCTGTCCTCGTCCACCTTCCCGCCGATCGTGTTGGCCGCGAGCGCTTCCTTCAACATCGCCGCGAGCCTGGTGGTCGGCGACAGCGCCGCGTCGCCGGCGGCGGCCGGTCCGGCGAGCGACTTCGCCAGATCCTCCATGCGCCGCACCAGCGCTTCCATCCGCTTGCGGTTCGCGTCCGGATCGAGATCGGTGCCGCCGAACACGGCCGGCCACCTCGCGAGCACGGCGCTGAAGGCTGCGGAAAAGCGCGCGTCGAGCGCCGCCGCCTTGTCGCGATCGACGCCGCGCGCCGCGATCTCCGACGACCACTTGCCCCGCAGCGAGCGCACGCGGGCCACGAGATCGGCCGGCGGCTCTTCCGATTGCGGAATGCGGATTGCGGATTGCGGATTGGCCTCGACTTCCGCAGCCGGCTCGCCAGGCTGAGCGCTTTCGACTTCGGACTGTTGACCGTCGACTTTCGACTGAAGACTCTCGACTTGTGACTGAATGCCCGCGAGCGCCTCGAGTTCAGCCACGATCGCCTCGCGCGCCGCGAGCCGCTCGCCGCGCGCGATGTCGTGCCGCTGCGCATAGCGCGCGAAGAACTCGTCGCACGCGCCGCGGAAGCGCTGCCACATGGCTTCCGAGCGCGTCTTCTTCACCGGACCGACGGTCTTCCATTCAGCCTGGAGGCGCTTGATCTCGCCGGCGGCGTTGTCCCAGTCGGTCGAGTCGCGCAAGGCCTCGACCTTGACGCAGAGCGCCTCTTTTTTCGCCAGGTTCTCCGCCCACATCGTCTTGCGCTCGGCGAGGTCGGCGTGGCGGCGGGTGAAGAACCTGTCGCAGGCGGCGCGGAACCGCTCCCAGATCGCCTTCTCCTGGCCGCGGCTGACGGGACCGATCGTCTTCCATTCGGCCTGCAGCTTCTTGATCTCGTCCGCGGTCTGGATCCAGTTGGTCGAGCCGGACAGCACTTCGGCGCGCTCGCTGAGCGCGATCTTGCGCGCCAGGTTGGCGGCGCGCGCTTCGGTCTGCGCCGAGAAGTGCGCCTCGCAGCGCGCCCAGGCGGCGTCGTGCGCCGCCTTGAAGCGCCGCCACAGCGCCTCGCCCTGCGCCCGCGGCACGTCGGCCGCCTGGCGCCACTGCGCCTGCAGCTCGCGCACGTGCCGGGCGATCTCTTCGGGATCCTCGATCGCCTTGAGCGCTTCCATCTTCTCGCAGAGCTGTTCCTGGATGCCGACGTTCGCCCACCGCTGCCAGTCGGCGACGTCGCGCAGCTCCTGCACCTTCGGCATCAGCGCGGTCTGCGCCGCCTTCAGCCGCCGGACGATCTCGTCGTAATCCTTCTTCGACGGCAGCTGCGGGATGGTGCCGAGCGCGGTGCGGATGTCCTTGAGCGCCCGCTCGCCGGCCTTGAGCGTGAGGTCGGCGCGCGTGGCGATCGGCTCGAGGCGGCCGGCCAGCTGCTGCAGCCGCGCCAGCGCTTCGCGCCGCGCCCGCTGATCTTCTTCATGCGCCGCCGCGTCGCGCTTGCTGAACGCGCTCTCGGCCTCGGCGTAGCGCAGCGCCGTCTCCGGTTCGGCCGGGCCGGCTGCCGCGAGCGTGTTCCACTCGCGGCGGATGATGCCGATCTGCCGCCGCGCCGCGGCCAGATCCTCGAGCGACGCCGCCTTGACCGCTTCGTCGGCGAGCTCGGCCAGCCGCGCGTGGCGCCGCGCCGCATCCTTCTGCGCTGCTTCCGCGGCCGCCTCGGCGCGAGCGCGCTCCGCGGCCACCTGCTCTTCGCGCGCGCGCTCGGCCGCGGCCTGCTGCTCGCGGTCGCGTTCGGCGGCCTGCGCCCGCGCGTGCTCGTCCGCCGCCGATCGTTCGGCCGAGACGCGGGCCTGCTCGGCCTCTTTCGCTTCCGCTTCGCGCGATGCCGCGTACTCGGCCGCGGCTCGTACCGCCGCTTCGGCGAGCTGCGCCGAGGCGCGCGCCGCTGCCTCCGCCGCCGCCGCCTCTTCGGCCACGCGCTCCTCCGCCTCGCGCAGGATGCCCCGCGCCCGCTTCGACGCCGACTTGTTCTTGGCGCGCGACGCCACCTGCTCCAGCTCGCCGCGATCCGTGATCCGATCGACCGCCGCCACGGTCGGGTCCTTGAACTCGGAGTTGAGCGCGAGGCTGAGAACCTCGCCGTGATCCTGCAGACGCTCGTAGGCCGCCACGCGCACCGCCTCGTGCGCGGAATGGCGCGCAATCGAGCCGAGCGCGTGCTGATCGGCGACCCGGGCCAGCGCCCGCAGCGAGGTCGACTCGCGCGAGGCGTTCTTGGCGACGCCGGCCAGCGTTTTGAGGTCGGTCATCGCGTCGACCGCGGCGCTGCTCTCCGCCTCGCCCAGCCCCTCGAACGCTTCGAGCGCGATGTCGCGCAGCATGTCGCTCGCCTGCGACCGCACGTGTTCGTCGGCGTCGTCGCGCGCCACCGCCGCCAGCGCGGCGGGGTCCATCAGCTTCGACACGGCGGCGCGCCGGACGCGGGCGTCGGCGTCCTCGCGGGCGATCTCCGCCAGCAGCTCGCGCTCCTCGAGCGGAATCTCCTGCACGAAGGCGAGGCGGACGGCGGCATCGGGGTTCTTGTGCCGGGACTGTGTGCGGAATCGATCGAGCAGTGCCATGGTGCGCTCCAGCCTGACGCCCAGGTCAGCTTGTGATCGGGTTCTGGGTTCAGGGTTCGGGGTTCAAGGTTCAGGTTCTCGGTTCTTGGTTCCGGGACGCCGAACCGAGAACCGGAACGCAGAACTCAGAACCCTGAACCCTGAACCCTGAACCGGAACGCAGAACTCAGAACCCCGAACCCCGAACCAGTTCTTTAAGCCTCGCGACGACGTCGCGCCCGTGCGACGACGCGCTGACCTTCTTGTCGATGTCGAGGATGCGGCCGTCCGCGCCGATGTAGAACGTCCAGCGCGAGGCGAATCCGCCCGGCGAGAGCACCCCGTAAGCCCGCGCCGTTTCCTTCGTCGGGTCGCTCAGAATCGGATACACGACGCCCAGCGAGCGCGCGAACTTCGCGTTCGCCTCGGCGCTGTCGACGCTGGCCGCGAAATAGCTCGCGTTCAGCCGCCGCAGCTCTTCGTCGCTCGTCCCGAGCGACTTGCACTCCGCCGTTCAACCGCCGGTGAACGCCTTCGGGAACCACGCGAGCACGACGGGGCGCCCGGCGAGATCCTTCAACCGGTATGTGCGCCCGTCCGATCCAGGCAGCGCGAAATCTGGCGCCTGATCACCTGGTTTCAGCTCAGCCAGTGATTCACTCCGATGCGTCACCGTGCGGATTGTTCCCATTGCAATGGCAGCCGCTGTGGCGGCCAACGCCCGCAGCCGCTGCAACGGACCCGAGGCGCGTCCCTTCACCGGATATGCCATTCTAGTAAAGGGTATTGAGCAGATGCGGCTATCCATGAAGGCCTTTTTTTGTCTCGCGCGCCATTCTCCAATTCTGCGGATCGGCATTGCCGCCGGTGGGCTCGCGCTACTAGCGGCCTGCAACAAATTGGGCGGTGGAAATCCTAACGAGGCGACGCCGATCCCGACGCCCGGATCGACCATCGTCTACACGGCCATCGGCGCAAGTGACGCGAACGGCGTGGGTTCGAGCGTGCTTTGCGTGCCGTTTACCGATTGCTCGAACGGCATGGGCTATGTGCCGGTCGCCGTGCGCCAGCTACGTGCACAGGGCTTCACGGTCAACCACCTTAACCTCGGGGTCGCCACGGCGGTGATTTCCCGCGATTTCCAGACCCTCGCCGGGCAGCACAACCACTTCGTGGCCGGCAATTTCATCGAGCAGGAGATGCCGTTTGTCCAGACCACGGCGACCGTGGTGACGATGTTCTCCGGCCTGAACGAGGTGAACGTGATCACGGCGGCGCTCGGCGACGGCGCCGGAGGCAGCGATCCCAACGGATACATCGACCGTCAGGTGCAGACGTTCGGGACCAACTACGCGACGCTGATCGCGGGAATCAAGGCGCGCTCCGGAGTGGCGCGGTTGATCGCGCTGAACGTGCCGAACGCCGGCGGCCTGCCCTACCTCGCGCGTGCGACGCAGGCGCAGCGGCAGGCGGCGCAGCGCATCGCGGTGGCGATGACCCGCACGGTCGTCAACGTCCTGAGGACCCAGAACGTCATCGTCATCGATCTGATGTGCGACCCGCGAAGCTACGCCACGTCGAACTACTCTTCCGACGGACTGCACCCGAACGACGCCGGGTATGCGTTCATGGCGGGCGAGGTCGTGCGCGCAATCACCACGGCCAACTATCCGGCGCCGCAGAACAGCTGTTCGTCGATGACCATCGTGCCGTGACCTTCACGCAGGTCGTCGCGCAGCTCGAAGACGCGCTGCGCCGCGAGCTGCCGGGCGCCACGGCCCAGGATCGGCTCGCGCCGATCCCGCGCCGCCAGTGGCCCGCCGGTTTCAACCCCGCGCGCGTCCGCCACGCTGCCGGGCTGCTACTTGTCTTCCCCAAAGACGCGGAGACCGCAGAGCAAGCAGAGCACGCAGAGAAAAACGCCCTGCCGTCTCCGCGCTCTCTCCCGTCTCCGCCGTCTCTGCGGTCTCTGCCTTCTCTGCGGTCTCTGCCTTCTCTGCGGTCTCTGCGAGCGCACGTCGTGCTCACCGTGCGCGCCGATCGCGTGCGCCACGGCGGGCAGATCTCGCTGCCCGGCGGCGTCGTCGAGCCGGGCGAAACATTCGAGCAGGCGGCGCTCCGCGAAGCGCACGAAGAAGTGGCGCTGCCGCTCGAGGATGTGCGCGTCATCGGCGCGCTGACGCCGCTCGACATCCACGTCAGCGGCTTCCGGCTGCACCCGATCGTCGCCGTCACCGGGTCGCGGCCGCTCCTGACGCCGGCCGACGCCGAAGTGGCGCGCATCCTCGAAGTGGGCGTCGAGGAGCTGCTGGATCCGTCGACGCTCGGGTCGACGGCGCGCGAGCGCGACGGCATCCGCTACCAGGTGCCCGGCTTCCACGTCGGCGGGCGCGAGATCTGGGGCGCGACGGCGATGGTGCTGGCCGAATTCCTCGCACTGCTGGGCTGGACCGGACGCAGGACGGCTTGATCACGCGTTCGTGCGTGTCGTGCACGATTCAAACGCCCTCGTGCACGATTCGGCTGTTTTACGCGCCATGAACCGGCGCTTCATTGCAGACTGTGCACGAACTCAGCGATAATGCAGGCTTCGGCTGCGCGCGCTATGATGCGCGTTTGTTCGCAGCCGGCAGGTGTTTGTCAAAGGGGGACGCGTCATGGGTTCGACTGTTCTCGGAGAAGCGATCAGCGCGATACGCGACTGGTCGGTGACGGAAGCCAAGGAGCCGCGGGGGCCGAGGGCCACCGAAGCGTTCGGCAGCCTGGTGTTCAACGACGAAATCCAGCAGACGCGCCTTCCCAAGCCGATCTATCACGCGCTGCGGCGAACCATGACGCACGGCGAGCCGCTCGACGTCTCGGTCGCCGATGCGGTGGCGTCGGCGATGAAGGAGTGGGCGGTCGAGCACGGCGCGACGCACTACACGCACTGGTTCCAGCCGCTGACCGGCATCACCGCCGAGAAGCACGATTCGTTTCTCTCGCCGACCGGCGACGGGAAGGCGGTACTCGAATTCTCGGGCAAGGAACTTGTACGCGGCGAACCGGACGCGTCGAGCTTTCCCTCCGGCGGCATGCGCTCCACCTTCGAGGCGCGCGGCTACACGGCGTGGGATCCGACCAGCCCTCCCTGGCTGCTCAAGAGCGGCAACTCGACGACGCTGGTGATTCCGACGGCGTTCGTGAGCTGGACCGGCGAGGCGCTCGACAAGAAGACGCCGCTCTTGCGCTCGATTGAAGCGCTCTCGAGGCAGGCGGTGCGCATCCTCAAGCTGTTCGGCTCGACCGCCGAGCGCGTGATCACCACCTGCGGCCCCGAGCAGGAGTACTTCCTGATCGATCGCTACTTCTATCTGTCGCGGCCCGATCTCATCAACGCCGGCCGGACGTTGTACGGCGCCAAGCCGCCGAAGGGGCAGGAGCTCGAGGATCAGTACTTCGGCTCGATCCCCGAACGCGTGATGGCGTTCATGTCGGACGTCGAGAGCGAGCTCTACAAGGTGGGCGTGCCGGTGAAGACGCGGCACAACGAAGTGGCGCCGAGCCAGTACGAGATCGCGCCGGTCTTCGAGAACGCCAACGTCGCCACCGATCACCAGATGATCATGATGGAGACGCTGAAGCGGACGGCGGCGAAGTACGGGCTCGCGTGCCTCCTGCACGAGAAGCCGTTTGCCGGCGTCAACGGCTCGGGCAAGCACCTCAACTGGTCGATGAGCGACGACGAGGGGAACAACCTGCTCGGGCCGGGGGCGAACCCGCACGACAACATGCAGTTCCT
>Ga0111538_10007608_pt1 | contig 14588 bp, 12 predicted proteins | sample SoiMethybrSBSTD1_FD_79669 | JGI IMG/M metagenome (GOLD analysis project Ga0111538, IMG submission 79669) | Bulk soil microbial communities from a Populus tree surrounding site in Tennessee, USA - Soil MetaG P. TD hybrid SBSTD1 (version 2)... | ecosystem: Environmental > Terrestrial > Soil >... | reverse complement strand
CTCATCGACGCCAAGGTCGTCGTCGTTCCGAACCGCGAAGACGGAATGAAGCAGCTCGATGCCAAGCAGATCGATGCGTTCGCGGGCGATCAGATCGTGCAGATCGGGTTCATCATGCAGGCGCCGGACAAGAGCGCCTACACGCTGAGCCGGGACCTCTTCTCGTACGAGCCGTACGGTTTCATGGTGAGACGTAACGACGCCGGTTTCCGGCTGATCGCCGACCGTGCGCTCGCGCAGATCTACCGGGACGGCATCGAGCAGATCTACATGCAGTGGTTCGGCAAGGCGGGGATCCGGCCGTCGGGCATGCTGACGGCCGTGTACACGCTCGGGGCGCTGCCCGAGTAGCGCTCCGCCAGCCGGCGCGCCCGGCTCAGAGCGCCAGGATGGCCTGCGCCAGCTGCATGTCGCTGGCGACCCGCACGCCCAGATTCCGCTCACGCAGGAACCGCAGCGCCGCTTCCAGCTGGGCACCGCGGATACTTCCGTCACTCGCCACGAAGCTGGCGGCGTCGTCCCGGGCTTGTAGCACCACCTTATTGCTGTTGTTGTCCGGCGACGTGGTGTGGGATGAGGCCATCACACCGACGCAGGAGGCGGCCGACCCGGCGGCGGAACTGGCAGCGAAGGCAGGAGCCACGATGGCGCAGGCCAGCAGGGCGGAGACCAGGGTTATTCGTATCATGGTGGTTCTCGCGGGCTGTGGGTCCGATTATTGCACGTGGCGAGGCAACCGTATCGGTCGATACCTGCGCGATACATAGGACCTTGGTCGTAGACGAAATCGCGGCCAGCGAGGCTATTCGCTTCCAGTCTGAGAATGCGGTGCGTCGACGGGTTTTGACTCCGGCGAGCCACGCTGGCGCAGGAAGATGCTCAAGACGACCATCGAGAAGAGCGCGAGGAACTCGCTCTGCCAGTTCTGGAGAGACTCGAACCAGAACGTCGAGGTGCCCATGTATTCCAGCACGGACTGCGGCGCCCCGCCGTGCAAAGCTTCTTCGGCATTGTGGGCATGAGCGCCGCCAACGGCGTGGATGCCGAAGCTGAGCAGGAAAAGCAGCAGGAACGCAATCGAGAGCGAGTGTTCGTAGATGGCGAGTACCCATCCACCACGACGAACGGGCCCCGGCGCTTCATCCAGGTGTCGTCCGCGAACCTTGCGTGGGTCGCGGTCCACCGCTTCGGGTTCATCGATCTTTTTCGATTCCGACGACCCCTTCTGGTACAGGCCGACGGTCAACAGCACATAGGCTGCCATCTGAAGAAATTCGCTTTCCCAGTTCTCGCCCGTCGCTTCCCAGAAATGGCCGCTCCTCAGGTACTCGCCGAGCGAGAGCTCCCTGGCTCCGTGGCTTCGGCGCTCTTCGTTGGATTGAAGCGCGCCGGTCCAGACTTGTGCCGCCATGCACACGAGAAATACGCAAAGGACGACCAGCGAAAGGCCATTGCGGCGCAGGAATGAATGGCGTCTTCCGTGCTCCCCGGTTGCGCGAGGCATAGGCGCCGGACCCTATCCTTCGAGCTGTTCCTTTCGCGCCTTGAGTTCCCGACCTATCGACAGGAGGTCCATCTCGGACTTCCTGGCCTCGGCAAACATCCCGCCCGGCTGCTCTTCTTCCTTGACGTGGTGCTTGATCATTTCCGACAGCACCTTCACCTTGGCCTCGAAGTAATCGTCTCTCGAGTTCGCGTCCTCGATCTCCGCGATGAGTTTCTTCGCGCCGGCATGCTCGACCTCGGCCTCGTGGTGCAGGGCCTTGTCACTCGTCGCGGCGAGGAATGCGGGATAGAAGATCTCTTCTTCGATTGTCGTGTGAACTCTGAGGGCATTGCAGATCTCGTCTGCGAGCTTCTCCTTCCGCATCGCGAAACGTGTCTTTTCGAACTGTGCGAACAATTTCTCGACTTCGCGATGATCCGCCTTCAACAGCGCGATCGCGTCTTGTGGCGTCCCTGCGGACGGGGACCGCTCTACGGCAGTGCTACCGGACTTTTGCATGTGTGACTCCATATTGGACTGCAAGAATAGAGGCAGTCGTCGCGGAGCCGTATCGTCGGGCAACTCCTCCTCGTGTAGGAGGAGCCACGCCGGCGATGAAGAGACGGTCAGGAATGCGTTGCGTTCAATCGATCGAGTTCTTGCTCAGTGGGGACGCGCCCCTCTGGCGTCAGCTTGTCGATCGCATCGGGGAGCGAGGTCGCCAGGCCATCGAGCAATTCGTCCTTGGCCATGCCGGTTTGCGTCATGAGCCACTGAACGCGCTCTGCGCCCAAGGCGTGCTCGAGCTCGTCGACAGGCATCGGCTCGTTGGGACCGGTCGAGACCCATGAATGGGCTGCGGACTTCGGGTTGTTCTGACGAAAGCGGTTGAGGAGGTCTGTCAAACCACCCAGGAGCGCTCCGCCGGTCAATCCCGCGGCGGGATTGGTTCCGGCGGCAGCGCCTGGTGCGGTTGTCGATCCCAGAGCATCCGCCAGGCGACCTTTCCCCTTGAATGTGCGGTAGGCGAGCACGCCGAGCACCGCCAGCATAGCTGGTGAAACCGTGCCGCGGCCCCGCGGCGAACCACCCAACATGTTGAGCATGCTCATGTTAATTGCTTCCTCGTTTAGCGATAGACGTGCGTGCCGCCCGCCTCTTTCCATTGGCGCTCGAAGAAACCCGCGTCCTCGGCGGAACGAGGGCGCACGCCCATCAAGATGCCGCCGGACTTGATCCCAGACTCGTAATCCTTCACGCGTTCCTCAGGAATGCCGGCTCCGACCAGCGCGCCCACGAGGCCGCCGGTTGCGCCGCCCGCTCCGGCACCTGCCAACGCCGCTGCGAGGGGTCCTGCGATCACCAATCCAAGACCCGGAATCGCAATTGACGTGCCGACCGCTGCGATCGACGCCGCGATAGCGCCCACGGTGCCGCCGATCGCTCCACCGACGCCAGCGCCTTTAGCGGCCTTAGTGCCCAGCTCGGTCTGTTCGCCCGCAACGAAGTACTTCTTGCGGGTGTCGTCGGTCATCACCATGTTGATGTCTTTCGCGTCATAGCCACGCGCCGTGAGCGCCTCGTAGCCCTGTTCCGCGGTATCGCGATCCGTAAAGAGTCCCGTAACCCAAGGCTTGCCAGCCGAGGCGGTCCGATTTCCTGATTCGAGCGTGCTGCGATCTTCCATGATCATTAGTCCTTGAGTTGGTGTGAGGTCGCGCTAGGTTAAACCTTTGAGCCAGCGTGCCTATTTGCATTCAGCCTGTGCGGGCGTCGGTTCCCTCCTACCGGTCCGACGGGAGTCCTCGAGAAAGAGTCGCCGCGCTCGCCAGCTCGCGTGCGCGGCGGCTGTCGGGATGTTCCTCTCCGACCGTTTCGACGAGCTGAGGCACGGCCTGGCCCGCCAAGTCTGTCGCCTTCACCCCTTCACCCCGGCTCTTGTCAATTGGCTGGAGGCATAATGCCCAGGCAATCGCCGAGGGGGATTCCATGGGTGACGATCTAGCCGGGGCCAACGTCAATCGGTCGTACTCGCTCGCCGGCACGAGCATCGCGATCTTCACGTTTTCGCTGTTCTTTCTCTTTCCGAAGTACGTGAGCGGCGAGGCCGATCCCTGGCTGTTCCAGGCCACGGTCGTCGTCATGGGTTTGGCCACGTTCTCGTTCACGTTCGCATCCTTCTATTACTACTGCGCCTCGCTCCCGAGTCGGTTCAGCGATGCCGACCGCGCCCTGTTTTCCCGGCGCGGCGACCGCTTCTGGCTGACCGGTTACACGCTGTTGTTCTTCGCGCCGAGCCTCGTCCTTTTCTCGATCGGGCTCCTTGCGGTCGGGTCCGTGTGGCTCGCGCTGTGGGTGGTGTTCGTCATCTTCGTCCTGCGCCACTTCCCGAAGATCCAGGCCGGGCGATAACCCCATGCCAGAATCCCGATCGAGCCGGCGCAGCGCGTTCGGCAACTACGTGCGAGATCACCTCGCGAGCATCCTTGCGATTCTCGTGTCCGTCGTCTCGCTCGGCGTCGCGCTGAGCTCGAACCGCACGCAGGAAAAACTGCTCGCCGCAAGCTCATGGCCAGCGCTCGAGGCTGGAACGGGCAACCGGAGCGACGACGGCATCGACGTGATTACGCTCGTGCTCGGCAACAATGGCGTGGGGCCGGCACGCCTGCGCGGAGTCCAGGTTTTCTACAAGGGAACATTCGCCGGCGATGCGCGCGGGCTCTTGAAGCAGTGCTGTGGCCTCGGCGACAACCCCTTCAACGACGTGACCTCCGGCACGCGGGGACGTGTGCTCAAGGCTGGCGACCAGATCATCCTCATGGCGCTGCCGAAAGAGACCAACGGCGACGAATTGTGGAAGCGCTTCAACCGCGCTCGCTTCGACGTTACCGTGGGCGCGTGCTACTGCTCGGTGCTGGACGACTGCTGGATCTTCGACTCCACCAGGATGGATCCGGAGCCCGTGCGCTCCTGCCCCGCGCTCCCGGCGGAAGAGGAGTGGAGCGGCTGATTACTTCGGCGGGTCCTTGTCCTTCAGCATGAACACAAGGATCTTCGCGGGTACCGTGTCGCTGTCATTCGCCGAGACGACGTGCTCGTCCGACGGCAGCTCGTAGAACGTCCCGCCGGCTTCGAGCACCACGCGCTCCCCGCCCGCGACCTGCGTCGCATAGCGGCCTTCAAGCACATAGACGAAGACGTGCGAGTGGTGGCGATGCGGCTTCGATGAAGCTCCCGGCGGGTATTCGACCGTCAGCATGACGGCTTCCTTGCCGGGGAACTCGGGCAGGTCCTTGGCCATCACGGGCACAGCTTTGGCCGCAGAGGTCGATTGTTCCTCGTGAGCGAGGACGGCTTTGGCGAGCAGCCCGATGGTCACTGCAATGCCGGCGCAGGCTAGCCATTGAGTCTTCATGATTGCACCACCTCTCGGCGTTGAATCTTAACCTCTATACTTCGATCTCCGCGTCGGAGCCCGCACGAATGAATGTCGCCCTGAAGAGCGCCCTCAGCGCCGTGGACCTGAACTTCAATCCGCCCACGTTTCCCCTCGGGCAGCTCCGGGACTGCGCCCGCGGGCATTGGGGCCTGGAAGGCGAGCTCGCGCCGCTCGACGGCGAGCGCGACCAGAACCATCGGCTCACGACTGCGGACGGCGCGAGCTACGTACTCAAGGTTTCCGCCGGCGGCGAGAGCGAGGGAGCAGTCGATTTTCAGGTCGCGGCGTTGCGCCACCTCGAACGGTACGCCCCGGACCTGCCGGTTCCGCGCATCATCGCCTCGACGCGTGGCAACGACCGCGAATGGATCGCGGCTGTGGATGGCAAGCGCCACATGGTGCGGGTGCTGAGCTGGCTTCCCGGGACGCCGCTCTCCCAGAGCAAGCCGCTCGGCACGAATGCGCTTCGGAACGCCGCCGCCTTCCAGGCAAAGCTCGCGCGCGGGTTGCGGGGGTTCTTCCACCCGCACGCGCGCCACTTCGTGGCCTGGGACATCCAGCGGGCGCTGCTGCTCGAGCCCGGCATCCAGGCCTGGGTGGCCGACGACGCCAAGGCGCTCTGCGCGGATTTCAATGCGCGCTTCCAGCGCGAGGTCCTGCCCCGCTTGCCTGGGTTGCGCGCGCAGGTCGTGCACAGCGACGGCCACGCCGACAACCTGCTGCGCGCAGAGTCTGGCAGCGACGAGATCGTCGGCGTCATCGATTTCGGCGACATGGTGCACGGGCCGCTCGTGCAGGACCTCGCGGTGATCCTCGCGAGCTTCGCCCGCCACGGCGAAATGTCGCTCGAGAACGCCGTGGCGCAGGTGGAAGCGTGGAATGCCGTACTGCCGCTCGCAGACGAGGAGCTGGAAGTACTGCACGACCTGACGCTGCTCCGGATCGCGACCTCGCTCTGCATGTACGACTTCCGGATCCACGCGACCGAAAAGCCGCCGGCCTGGCTCACGGAAGAGCGGCCGGACATCGTGCGTTCGCTGACAAGATTCCTGGGACTCGACCGCAGGGAGGTGCACGAGCGCTATCGCGCCGCCTGCGGCCGCGTCGGCCGGGCGCCGGCGAACGTCGACATCGACGCCTTGCGCGAGCGGCGCAAGCGCGCCCTCGGCCCGAGCTACCGGCTCTTCTACGACCGCCCCGTTCATCTCGTACGCGGCGAGGGCACCTGGCTCTTCGACGCGGACGGGCGGCGTTACCTCGACTGCTACAACAACGTGGCCTCGGTCGGGCATTGCCACCCGCACGTGGTCGCCGCGCTGTCGCGCCAGGCGGCGACCCTGAACACCCACACGCGCTACCTGCACGACAACGTCGTCCGCTACGCGGAGCGACTCACCGCGACGATGCCGGAGCCTCTCCGGGTCTGCTACTTCGTGTGCACCGGCACCGAGGCCATCGATCTCGCCATCCGCATCGCGCGGACGGTCACGAAGAACGAGGGCGTGATCGTCTCCGACGACTCCTACCACGGCAACTCGAACGTGGTGGGCACTGCATCGACCTGCATGTACCCGAAGGAGGAGCAGCCGGCGTGGCTCGCGACCGTGCCGCCGCCCAACGGTTACCGTGGCGAGTACCGCTACGGGACGCCGGACCTCGGGCGGAAGTACGCGGCGCATATCGACACGGCGATCGCGAAGCTGAAAGAGCGCAAGCAGGGCGCCGCGGCGTGGGTCTGCGACATCATCTTTGATTCCAACGGCACGATCCTCTCGCCGCCCGGGTATCTCGAGTACACCGCCGGGGCGATCCGGGCCGCCGGCGGGCTCTTCATCGCCGACGAGGTGCAGTCCGGGTTCTACCGCACGGGCGGGGAAATGTGGGCGTTCAACTACTCGGACGTCGTGCCGGACATCGTCTGCCTCGGCAAGCCGATCGGCGATGGCCACCCGATCGGCGCCGTGATCACGACGCCCGCGATCGCGGCGAAATTCGCGGCGAAGTTCTCCTACTTCAACACCTTCGGCGGCAACCCGGTCTCCGCCGCCGTCGGCATGGCCGTGCTAGACGTGCTGGAGCGCGAGGGCATCCCGCAGAACGTGATCGCGGCAGGCCAGGTCCTGGAGGCGGGGCTCGCGAAACTTGCGGCGAAGCATTCTCTGGTCGCGGACGTGCGCGGCAAGGGACTTTTCTGGGGACTCGAGATCGTGCGCGACCACGCGACGCGCGCGCCGGCCGTGAAAGAGGCCGACCGGATCATGAACCTGCTGCGCGAGGACGGGTTCCTGCTCGGGCGCACGGGCGCGTTCGACAACGTCATCAAGGTCCGGCCGCCGCTCGTATTCACGCCGGACAATGCGAGGATGCTGCTCGAGGGACTGGATCGCGCGCTGGCCCAGGCATGAGCGTCTGGTCGCGGATCAGGGAGCACAAGGTCCTCCAGTGGACGCTTGGCTATGCCGCGGCGGCGTACACGCTGCTGCACGGCGTGGAGATGGTCGGCAACGCGTTCGCCTGGCCGCATGCGGTCGTGCGCTTCGTGACGCTGCTCCTCATTCTCGGCGTGCCCTTCGCGGCGACGCTCGCGTGGTACCACGGGCACAAGGGCCATCAGCGCGTCGGGCGGCAGGAGATCGCGGTCCTGGCGGTGCTGCTCGTCCTTGCGGGCGGCGGCCTCTGGCTGTTCGGACGGCCCGGCGAAGAGCAGGCCGGCCCCGAACAGAAGACCGCTGCCGTGCCGGCGCGGGCCGCGCCCGAGGCCAATTCCCTTGCGGTGCTGCCGTTCGACAATCGCTCCGGCAACAAGGGTCAGGATTTCTACGCGGACGGGCTCACCGACGAGTTGACCACGGCGCTCGCGCGCATTTCCGGGCTCAAGGTGATCGCCAGCAGCTCGACGGCGCGCTACAAAGGCTCCGACAAGCGCCCCTCCGAGATCGCGCACGACCTCGGCGTCGCGAGCCTCGTGACCGGATCCGTGCTGCGCGCCGACGGGCGCATCCGCTACACCGCCGCCCTGGTCTCGGCCGACAGCGAGCAGAACACCTGGGCCGAGAGCTACGAGCGCGACGAGCGTGACGTCCTCACGCTGCAGTCCGAGGTCGCCGGCGCGATCGCGAAGGCGATCGAAGTGCGCCTCAGTCCGGCAGAGTCCGAGCGCCTTGCGACCGCGCGCACGGTCAATCCGCGCGCCTTTGAGGAGTACCTGCTCGGGCGCGCGCTCTGGAACGAGCGAACGGAGCAGAGCATCCGCGCTGCCCTAACGCACTTCGAGAACGCGGCTCGCATCGCGCCCGATTTCGCACTCGCGCACGCGGGCGTCGCCGACAGCTACATCCTGCTCGGCGTCCATGCCTATGAGCCTCCGCGAACCGTCATGCCGAAGGCGAAGGCGGCCGCAGAGACGGCAATCGCGCTCGACCCGACGGCCGGCGAGCCGCATGCCTCGCTCGGGGACATTCTCTTCCACTACGACTGGAATTGGGCGGCATCGGAAAAGGAGTTGACCGAGGCGATCCGACTCGCGCCGGCGTTCGCAACGGCCTACCAGTGGGGCTCAGAGACACGGATCGTGGGCGGTGACCTGGACGGCGCGCTGGCGCGCCTGCGGCAGGCCCGCGCAATCGATCCGCTTTCCATGATCATCCGGACATCGCTTGCGAACGCGCTCGGCCTTGCCGGCCGGCGTGACGAAGCGGTGAGGGAGCTGCGCGCGGCCATCGAGCTGGATCCGGCGTTCCCGCGCACGCGCCGCGAGCTGGCGCTGCAGCTCCTCGCGCTCGGCCGCACGGACGAAGCGCTCGCGGAGGCGCGCAAGCTCGTCGAGATCGCGCCGGACAACCTGCCGTCCGAGGCCGTGCTCGGACTCTGCCTCGGCCGTGCCGGCCAGGCGGAGGAAGCGCGCGCGCTGCTCCAGAAGCTGGACGGCGAAAAAGGCAAGCCGTTCGTCTCGTCACTCGAGCTCGCGCGCATCGCGGCGGGCCTGCGCGATGCCGCGATGACACTTCGCTATCTGCACCGGGCGGTGGCAGCGCGGGAAGGCTTTCTCCCGTTCATGGGCGGCGACGACGAGTTTGCGTTCCTGCGCGACGATCCCGAATATCGGCGCGTCGAGCAGTCGATCGGCATCCGCAAGCGCTAGTCCTTTTCGCGCTTGCGCCCGTGCAGCATGGCCGCGACCAGGTTCTCGTGGTGCTTTGCCGACGTGAACACGACGCCGACGAGACCACAAAGGATTTCCCTTCGACAACACGTCAAATAGACAGGGCATGCATTGGTCAACCCGAGGCACAGGCATGAACGACAGACTGAAAAAACACATGGTCGCCTGCACGGCGGCTGTCATCGCCCTCTGCAGCACGCCGGTGCTGGCGGAGCGCGGCGGCAAGCGCGACGCCGGGAAGTTCGAAGAGTTCGCGATGTTCTTCGAGATCTGCGGCACCGACAAGGATGCGGGTCTCAAGGTCTTGCTCGGTGGCGAGCCCTGGAAACAAGCTCTGATCCTTGGACCCGACGGCAAGCTGATCTACCGGCTCGGACCGCGCCTGGCTGACGTCGGTTCTGGCACCGTCTTCCTGGAGAGCGCTGAGCCGCCGTTTAAAGATCTCCCGTTGGACGAGTTCCTGACACGCTTTCCAGAGGGGCGGTACACCGCCTGGGCCCAGACCCTCGAAGGAGACTGGCTCAAAGGCGCGGCAGTGTTGTCGCACAATCTCCCGGCCGGCCCGCGTATCACGTCGCACCAGGACGATGAAGTTGTCGAGCTCACCGGCGAGAACCTGGTTGTCACGTGGGACAAAGTGAAAAAAGACTTTCGGGGCGGCCCACTCGCATCGGCCATCATCGGCTATATCGTGACGGTCACCTATGAGGCCAACATCCTCGGCGAGACCGTCGAACGGGAGCTGACCATCGACGCCGTCCCACCCGACAAGTTCTCGGCCCAGATCCCGGCCGACTTCCTCAGACCCAACACGGAAGTCCAGATCGAAGTTGCCGCGCGGGAGCAATCGGGCAACCGAACCTCCAAGGAAATCTTCGTCTTCGTCGTGGACGATCGGCCCAACGCGGTGCGGAAGTCACTTCCAAAATGAGCCTGCCGTGATTGTCTGATTGCCGCTCTTGTCAATCGCCAACACCTCGAATCCGTGCTGGAATGACGACACTCTTCCTTGATGAGAAGCGCGTTTCGAGCCGATCTGTCGGTTGCTAGCGAGGCTTGATACTACGTTGGAAAATTCCGGCGTCGTCAGGGGGATTTCTTTGCTGGAGCTACTTCAACGCGCTAGCGGCGCGGCAACGGTTCCTATTAGGCGGTTGCGGCTACCGCGGTCGCGTGTGCTCCTCCAAGAAGGCGAACACGTCGGGTTCCCAAGTCGAGATGGCCAAATGAACGAAGTCATGACCGTCGTAGGCCGTCTGACCGACGGGAGGGTATACCTTTGAAAGGCACGGTTTGCCAAGGCGCGCCAACTCCGCGCTCAGCGATTTCGCCGCACTGAGCGAGAAGTCATTTTGGGCATTCAGGAAAAAAGCGGGTGCCGCCATTTTTTCAACGGCCTCGATTAGCCGCCTGCGCAACGGTGGCGACTGATCGAAACTATAGCCAGCCGCGGAAAAGAGGACGACGGCACGAATAGTGCTTTCCCGCTCCGCCAGCAGCAACGTGAGCGAGCCCCCGAACGAGTGTCCGATCACGGCAATGCGGTGGGCATCAATTTCCGGAAATCTACGAAGGTAGCCGAGGCCCGCAGACACATCACCGAGCTCATCGTTTTCGAGTAGCTTCAGCTGCGTGAGATTGCGCGCTTCCTGTCCACCCGCTAGCAATGCACCGTCGATCTGATCCCCGCTTGGTACGCCTTTTCCTCGGGATAAACCGTCCCCACGCCGATAAACATAGAAGAAGGCGTAGCCGTGTTTCGTGAACACTGGCGCGAGCAATTCAGGGTGACGATGATCAGGACGTCCCGCAGCGTCAACACCTGTCGCATGTCCACTCCCGTGATTGAATAGGACGGCGGGAAACGGACCGCGACCTTGCGGCAGCCACAGCAGTGCCGTGAGTTCTAGCTCGCCACTCCTTACGGAAACCCTGTCAGGTTCGGCTGCTTCGACGACAAACGTCGCCCCAAGGACCAAGAGGAATGTCAGGAACTGACGACGGGTTCGCGACATCGGATTCCGCCCGAAAGAACGGCAGCGAAGCTGCCACGATACGCCTGCCAAATTGGCCGGTCGAACCGCCCGCTGCTACCCAAGCAGGGCTCAGCGGCAGCAGATACTCGCTCGTCAGACCTTCTCGTTAATCTGAAATCCTGCCCCGCTATCAACCCTGATAAGCAAAGCGAAAAATGCGGCACGCGGGACCGGCTAGTGCGTAGTCTCAGATCCAGGTAGGTACGTTTGCGGCGCTTGGCGACGAATAAGCAGGTTACGAATCTCCCATCGGGACTTTTCCGGCACGTCCTTCAGGAATTGGACGTCGCTGCCGGTCTGAACAGCCACAGCCGTTCCCTGCTCGAAAAGCACCCGATTTCCGGATAGAGCCGGTACCCGTTCGCCCGGTATAACGATGCCGACCAGGTTAAGCGGATCGGCTGCCGATATGGAGATGCGATCCACCGCGGCGTCTCGTGAAATGTCACGCAGCAAGTCTGCTGTTTCGGGGAGCGCGAATTGCTCCCCCGCAAATCCACTGACGAACCGGCCACCACGAATTTCCCCCCGCGCCTCCATCCGCCGATACACATAGAACAGCTCACGCCACGGCGGCAATCCGCTCTCGCGCTCCAGGAGCTTGCGGAATACGACGCCGTAGCGCCGCAACAGAACTCGCGCAATGTGATCGACTGCGGGTGCACCGAGCGCATCAGCGCTGGTGGCCGCGGCTACGTGCCGCGGCAAGCTCCACCGGCCCGCATCCTCCAGGCTCAGGAATGGCCGCCGGTACTGCCGCAGCCTCTCGCGCCGCTTCTTTGAAGTGATGAGAGCCCGGATGCCAGCGAAGGAGTCTGACGTCAGCCGGCCGCGGCTGACGAGCTCGCCGAGGCCCAGTTCGATGTCGCTCCTCAGCAGTCCGGTGTCGCTTACGAGATCGTCGAAGAAAGAGGCGCCATGCTGGCGCAGGGTCTCCAGAATCTTACGACCGCGCGCAGACAAGCTCTCCACGGAATCCGGGGCCTCGCCGTTCCGCTGCCAGTGCGCCAACGCCTCCCGCCCGACCAGCATGATCGGCGTCGACCGCACCGGTGCCGCCGCCGGCGCAATCTCGCTGCCGCTCGCCTCGAACGGCCGATACCACACGATCCGCCCCGCCGCGCACAATTTGTCGAGACTCTGCGGCAAGTACTGCTTGACTCTCAGCGGCAGGATATCCCGCTCCCACGCACCCGCCGGGATCGCGAATCCCTCCAGCTGCTGCAACACCGCGAGCAGACCGGCCTCACCCTCGCGCCGATCGTCATGGTTCTCCATCGCCACGCGCTGCCAGCGGAACAGGAAGCGCATGAACTGCGCCGGCGGCACGGCCTGGATTTCGCTGCGCTTGCGGTCGCGCGTGAGGCGGTGGATGCGGATCAGGAGGCGGCGGTCGCACCATTCCTCGCCCTTGCCGCTGAAGTTGCCGCGGATGATCGAGCCCTGCGCCTCGACGGCGAGCAGCGCGGCGCGGATCTGCCCGGCCGGCAGGTCGAGCCCGACGGCGAGCGATGACTCCGTCACCGGCCCGACCAGCTCGAGGCGGCTGCGCAGGATCTCGGCCAGCGCCTCGGTGTCGCCGCTCTTCGCGCGCTCGAATTCAGCCGACCGCTCGACGGCGACCCAGAGCCCATCGTGATAAATGACGCGCCGCTCTTCCCGTAGCCGGACGAGATGCGGTTTCCACGGCTCGACCTCGGGCGCGGTCAGGTAGCCGTACACGACGAGCGCATCGTGCAGTTCGTCGTGGTTGCCGACGTCTGGCCAGGCCTCCGCCTTGACCTTCGCGATCGCCTCGGGATCGAGACGGCCGAGGTCGGCGGCGTCCTTGGGATCGAGCAGGCGGTCGGTCGAGACGGAGCGCGTGCGGCGCCCCTCGGCGTCGCCGTCGTCGAGGAAGGCGTAAGGCCGTGCGCCGATGATGGCGTGCGCGAACGGCGACGCCGCCGACAGGTCCAAGCAGTGCACCTGCACGGCGCCGTCCTCGATGCGCTTGAGCAGCGCGAGGAAGCCGTCCACGTCCATGAACTCGCGCAGACAATCGTCGATGGTCTGCTTCACGAGCGGGTGGTCCGGAATCTGGCGCGGGCCGGTCAGGTTCTCCGCGCAGGCGACCTGGTCGGGGAACACGACGGTCAGGAGGTCCTCGGAGTCCGCGCGCTGGAACGGCGCGGGCATGCGCTTGCCGTTGCGATTGCGGACGAGGGCGAGCGCGATGGCGGCGTCCCAGCGCCAGCGCGTGCCGAACACGGGCGCGTCGAGCAACGCTTGCACCAGCACGTCTTCCGCGGTCGCGGACTTCAGGTAGTTTTTGCAGTCCGCGAGCGGGAAGCTGTGCGTCGGCCCGAGCGAGAGCACGATGCTGTCCTCGAGTGCCGAGGCTTGAAGTTCAAAATTGAACTGGCGGCAGAAGCGCTTGCGTAGTGCCAGTCCCCAGGCCCGGTTGATGCGCGAGCCGTAGGTCGAATGGATGACGAGGTGGGTGTCACCGACGTCGTCGAAGAAGCGCTCGTAAATGACCGTGTCGAGCGTGGGGAGCGTGCCGAGCGCCGCCTTGCCCGCGGCGAGGTAGGTGGCGAGCTGCGAAGCCGCGGCCTCGTCGAGCTGCATGGATTCGCGCAGCCATTGCTCGAGGCCTCGCGGCCCGCTCTCGTCCAGCCGTTCGTTCGCGAGCTCGCGCAGGCGCGAAACGGACGCTGACAGTTCGGCACTCCGCGCCGGCGCCTCGCCGACCCAGAACGGCAGGGTCGGCGCCTGGCCGTGGGCGTCCTCGACGAACACCTTGTTCACTTCGACCTTCTGCACCTTGTACGAGGTGTTGCCGAGCTGGAAGATGTCGCCGGGCATGCTCTCGAATGCGAAGTCCTCGCCGATCGAGCCGATGCGCAGGCCCTCGGGGTTCAGGACGACGTCGTAGTCGAACTGGTCCGGGATAACGCCGGCATTGGTGACGGCCGTGAGCTTCGCGCCGCGCCGCGGGCGCAGGCGACCATTCACCGTGTCGTAGTGCAGGTAGGCCGAGCGCCGGCCGCGCCGGGTCGAGTAGCCCTCGGCGAGCATCTTGAGGACCTGCTCGAATTCCTCGGCGGTGAGGTCCGCGTAGGGTTGCGCGCGGCGGAAGGCGGCGAGCAGTTCCTCCACGCCCCATTCGCGGCAGGCGACTTCGCCGACGATCTGCTGCGAGAGCACGTCGAGCGGTTTTTTCGGAACATGGATCCGGTCGAGCTCGCCACGCCGTACGCTATCCAATAGCGCCGTGCACTCCACGAGGTCGTCGAGCGAGAGCGGGAACAGCCGCCCCTTCGGGATCGCGCCGATCGCATGCCCCGCGCGGCCGACGCGCTGGAGCAGTGCTGAGATCAGCCTTGGGGAACCCATCTGGCAGACGAGGTCGATGTCGCCGATGTCGATGCCGAGCTCGAGCGAGGAGGTGGCGACGAGCACCTTGAGCCGGCCTTCCTTGAG
>Ga0111538_10007607_pt1 | contig 14589 bp, 15 predicted proteins | sample SoiMethybrSBSTD1_FD_79669 | JGI IMG/M metagenome (GOLD analysis project Ga0111538, IMG submission 79669) | Bulk soil microbial communities from a Populus tree surrounding site in Tennessee, USA - Soil MetaG P. TD hybrid SBSTD1 (version 2)... | ecosystem: Environmental > Terrestrial > Soil >... | reverse complement strand
CTACTCGTCCGACTCGCTCCACTCGGCGGTCGTCGAGATCGTCGTCAAGAAGGGCGGCCGCTGCCGCTACACGACGATCCAGAACTGGTCGAACAACGTCTACAACCTCGTCACGAAGCGCGCGGTCGCCTACGAGGACGCGACGATGGAGTGGGTCGACGGGAACCTCGGCTCGAAGGTGACGATGAAGTACCCGGCCATCTGGCTGATGGGCGAGCGCGCCCACGGCGAGGTGCTCTCGATCGCCTTCGCGGGGAAGGGCCAGCACCAGGACGCGGGCGGCAAGGTCGTGCACGTCGCGAAGAACACGTCGAGCGTGATCACCTCGAAGTCGATCTCGAAGAACGGCGGCCGGGGCGGCTACCGCGGCCTGCTCGAGGTCGCGAAGGGCGCGCACGGCTCGAAGTCGAAGGTCGTCTGCGACGCGCTGATCCTCGACGAGGAGTCCCGCTCCGACACGTACCCCTACATCGACGTGAAGGAGAACGACGTCGACCTCGGCCACGAGGCGACGGTCTCGAAGATCGGCGAGGAGCAGCTCTTCTACCTCATGAGCCGCGGGCTGTCCGAGGCGGAGGCGAGCGCGATGATCGTGGCGGGCTTCGTCGAGCCGATCACGAAGGAGCTGCCGCTCGAGTACGCGGTCGAGATGAACCGCCTGATCCAGCTGCAGATGGAGGGTTCCGTCGGCTAGAGAGGCAAGTGACACGGTGTCACTTGCGCCTCGCGCGCAGCTCACCATGGCGGGAACCACGATCACGAGGGCCGATTTCGTCGCGGTGCCGTCGACGGACTGGCGCCGCTCGCGGGCGTTCTACGTCGACGTGCTCGGTCTCCGTCCCGACGACCGCAGCCAGGGCGAGTTCTGGGTGGGCGAGCAGTGCTTCGGGATCTACGAGCCGACGCAGTTCGGCCTCGAATTCGCACCGCAGACGACCGCCCACCTCGCGCTTCACGTGGACGACGTCGCCGCCGCAAGGGGCGAGCTCGAGGCGAAGGGGGTCGAGTTCGACGGCGACACCTTCGATACGGGGGTCTGCCGCATGGCGTTCTTCCGCGACCCGGACGGCAACGCCCTCATGCTCCACCACCGCTACGCACCGCGCGACGAGGAGTACGCCGGCACGTGATCACGGTCGAGCGAACAGACTTCGTCTCGGTCCCGGTGACCGACATGCAGCGTTCGATCGCCTTCTACGGCGAGACGCTCGGGCTACCGCGCGCGTCCGACGCGGAGGGCTGGCCGGAGTTCCAGCTCGGCGAGAACGTCTCGCTCTACCTCGTCGACCCGACCAACATCGGGCGCGAGTTCGAGGGCCCGCACACGTCCTCGATCGCGCTCCGGGTCCCGGACGTCGAGGCGGCGCAGCGCGCGCTCGAGGCGAAGGGCGTGGAGTTCTTCGGCGAGCCGTTCGACACGGGCGTCTGCCACATGGCGATCTTCCACGACCCCGACGGCAACACACTGATGCTCCACCGGAGGTACGCGCCCCGTGAGGACTGAGCTGCTCGAGGCCTACAGGGCGCTCCCGCTGCCGACGACGCGCGACGAGCACTGGCGCTTCACCGACCTCGCGGGCTTCGACCCGGACGCGTTCGCGGCGGCGACCGCGACCGCCGGCACCGTAGCGTCGATGCTCGACCTCGACGTCGCCGCGTCCGCGACGATCGACGAGTCCGGGATCGCGGTGTCCGAGGGCGTCCCGGACGGCATCCGCTTCGAGCCGCTGACCGACGACCACCCGCTGCTCGGCAGCCTCGTCAGGCCCGACGACAAGCTCCGGGCGCACAACGCGGCGGTCTGGGAGCACGGCCTGCTGGTGCAGGTCGCCGAGGGCGTCGAGCTGGAGAAGCCGCTCTACCTCAGGGTCGCGAGCAACGTGCCCGACGGGTCGCTCTTCTGGCGCGTCCTCGTCGTGGCGGAGCCGGGCTCGCGCTTCACGCTCGTACAGGAGCTCACGTCCGCCGAAGACGACCTGGTGGCCTACGTGAACGGCGTTGTCGAGGTCGTCGTGCACGACGGTGCAAAGACCGAGATCGTCAACGTCCAGAGGCTCTCCCGAGCCGCCTGGCTGTTCGCCTCGTGCCACGCGCGCGTCGAGCGCGACGCGGAGCTCGACTGGGTCGAGGGCGGTTTCGGCTCCTCGCGCGGAAAGGTCTGGATCCAGAACGACCTCGCCGACCGGGGCGCCACCTCGCGGGTCACGGGCGCCTATTTCGCGGACGGTGAGCAGCACCTCGACTACGACACGTACCAGCTCCACGCCGCGCCGGACACGACGTCGGACTTCGCCTTCAAGGGCGCGCTCCGCGACTCCGCGGCCACGGTCTGGCGCGGGATGATCCGGGTCGAGGAGGGCGCCCAGAAGACGAACGCCTACCAGGAGAACCGCAACCTCCTGCTCTCGAAGACGGCGACCGCGAACTCGATCCCGGGCCTCGAGATCCTCGCGAACGACGTCCGCTGCACGCACGGGGCGACCCTCTCGCAGGTCGACCGCGAGCAGCTCTTCTATCTGATGGCCCGCGGCCTCCCGCGCTCCGAGGCCGAGCGGCTGATCGTGCGCGGCTTCTTCCAGGACGTGCTCGACCGGATCGAGCTCCTGCCCGTGCGCGAGGCGCTCGGCGCGGCCCTCGAGGCCCGCATCCCGCAGAGCTAGCCCGCTCGGGGCGTGGCTTCAGCCTCGCCCCTCTTGGCGCGTTGCCTGCCTCGCCGGTGAGCCCTGGCAGGATGGTGTCGTGCCGTGCTCCTGCTGTGCCGGCGAGTCGCTCGAGATCTTCGGCGAGAAGAGTGCGCGTCGCGCGCTCCGCCGCTATCTCCGCAAGGGGCTCGGCGGCGCGGACGCGGAGCTCATCGCCGCATGGGCGACCGAGCGTGGGCTGCACGGCGCCACCGTCGTCGAGGTCGGTGGAGGGATCGGCCAGATCCAGGCTGAGCTCGTTCGTCGTGGCGCGGAACGCGGCACGGTCGTCGAGGTCGTCGACGGCTATGCCGGGCCGGCGCGAGAGCTCGCCGACGCGCTCGGGATCGCCGACCGGAGCGCGTTCGCGCTCGCCGACCTCCTCGAGACGCCGGAGGCCGTCGCTCCCGCGGACGTCGTCGTCCTCCGCCGTGTCGTGTGCTGCTCCCCCGACGGCCCGGCGCTCCTCGAGGCGGCGGCCTCGCGGACGCTGCGGACTCTCCTCGTCAGCTACCCGCGCGATCGGGCCGCGGTTCGCTTCGTCGTGCGGCTGCAGAATGCGGCTCTCGCTCTGGTACGCAAGCGATTCCGCGTCTTCGTGCACAGTCCCGAGGAGCTGCACCGCGCCGCGTCGCGACACGGGCTCGAGCTGACACGAAGCGACCGCGGCGCCGTCTGGGAGACGGTCGAGTTCGACGTCGCCGCGTCTTGACGAATTCCCGACCCGGCGCTCGGTATCTCCGGACGGCGCGGATACCGTCGCGGCATGCGGTTCATCGCCGTCATCGGCCTTCTCGCGGCGATCGCGATCCTCCTGCTGTAGCCGCCATCGCCCGGGCGTAGGCTTGGGCCATGGAGGAGATCGGTCTCTTCCCGCTCGGGCTCGTTCTGCTCCCGACGGAGCAGGTCCCGCTCCACATCTTCGAGCCGCGCTACCGGGAGCTGATCGGCGAGTGCCTCGAGAACGAGCAGCCGTTCGGGCTCGTGTACGCCGACGACGACGGCCTCCGCCGGACGGGAACTCTCGCGACCGTGGTCGAGGTCGTCGACCGGTTCGAGGACGGCAGGCTGAACATCGTGGTCGAGGGCGGGGACCGGTTCCGCCTCGTCGAGCTCACCGACGGCCGCAGCTTCCACACCGGCACGATCGAGCCGTTCGCCGACACGGACGACCCGCCCCCGCCGGACGACGTCAGGCGCGGCCTCGGGCTCTTTGCCCGGCTCGTCGAGCTCACCGGCGCGGAGGTCGAGGTCCCCGACGAGGGCCTCGAGCAGCCCGCGTTCGCGATCGCGTCGCGGTTCGAGCTGGCGCCCGAGCTGAAGCTCGAGCTGCTCGAGGAGCCGAGCGAGCGGCTGCGCCTGCAGCGGCTCTGCGAGATTCTCGAGACGGTCGCGGCGGTCGTCGAGCGACAACGCGAGGTCGCGGAGCTCGCGCAACGCAACGGCCGCGTGAAGCCGGCCGGCGCGTAGCGGTCGCAGGGAGGGCCGTGGCTACGATGGCCGTATGACCTCGACGGCTCTTCCCGCTCTCGACGCGCACCGCCTCCGCGCCGATTTCGCCGTGTTCGAGGACCTCGTCGACGGTCGCCCCGTTGCGTTCCTCGACTCGGCTGCGTCGACCCAGAAGCCGCGTCAGGTGCTCGACCGGATGCGCACCTTCTACGAGCACGAGTACGCGAACGTGCACCGCGGCGTCTACCGCCTCGCCGAGCGCGCCACCGAGGGGTTCGAGGGCGCCCGTCGCACCGTTGCCGCGCTCCTGAACGCGCCGTCGGAGAAGGAGATCGTCTTCACGCGGAGCGCGACCGAGGCGATCAACCTCGTGGCGTACGCCTGGGGCCTCGACAACCTCGGCCCGGGCGACGTCGTCGTCATCACGGAGCTCGAGCACCACGCCAACTTCGTGCCATGGCAGTACATCGCGCACCGGACCGGCGCGAGCTTCCGCAACATCCCGATCGACGACCTCGGCGAGCTGCAGCTCGACTCGCTCGACTCGCTCGCGCGGGAGGGGAACGTGAAGGTCGTCGCGAACAACCTCGTCTCGAACACCCTCGGCACGATCAACCCCGTCGAGACACTCGCCGCATGGGCCCACGAGCAGGGCGCGATCATGGTCGTCGACGCGGCCCAGGCCGCGCCGCACCGGCGCGTCGACGTGCAGGCGCTCGGCGCCGACTTCGTCGCGATCTCGTCGCACAAGCTCTGCGGGCCGAGCGGAATCGGCGCGCTGTGGGGCAAGCGAGAGCTACTCGAGGCCATGAGCCCGTTCAATCTCGGCGGCGAGATGATCCGCTCGGTCGCCCTCGAGCGGACGACGTTCAACGAGCTGCCGTACAAGTTCGAGGCCGGCACGCCGGCGATCGCCGAGGCGGTCGGCTTCGGGGCCGCGATCGACTACATCTCCGAGATCGGTCTCGAGGCGATCGAGCGTCACGAGCACGCGCTCGTCGGGGAGACGATGGCCAGGCTCGACGAGCTTCCCTGGGTGCGCGTGTTCGGGCCGCCGCCCGACCGTCGTGCCGGGATCGTCTCGTTCGACGTCGAGGGCATCCACCCCCACGACGTCGCGCAGATCCTCGACTGGGAGGGTGTCGCAGTTCGCGCGGGCCACCACTGCACGCAGCCGCTCATGACCCGCCTCGGTGTCTCGGCCACGACGCGCGCGAGCTTCTACGTCTACTCGATTCCCGAGGAGATCGAACGCCTGCTCGCCGGCCTGCACAAGGTCAAGGCGTCGCTCGGCTGATGAGCGAGTTCGAGCAGCTCTACAGAGAGGTCATCCTCGACCACTACAAGGCACCGCGAAACCACGGGGTGCTGGAGCCGCACGATGCGATCGCCGAGGGACAGAACCCGCTCTGCGGCGACGAGGTGACGGTGTCGGTGCGCTTCGGCGAGGGCGAGGTGATCGAGGACGTGGGCTTCGAGGGCCGCGGGTGCGCGATCAGCCAGGCAGCGACGTCGATGCTGACGGACATGGTCAAGGGCCGCACGGCGCACGAGGTCGCCACCATGCCGAAGGACGAGCTCCTCGAGGAGATCGGGATCCCGCTCACGCCGGTGCGGCTCAAGTGCGCGCTGCTCGGCCTCGGGGTGCTGAAGGTCGCTCTGCACCGCGCGAAGGGAACGCCTCTTCCCGACGAGTGGGGCACCTCGTCCGGCGAGATCAGCCTGTCGTAGTGGAGCCCGCCGCCACCACCGAGATCGAGGCGCTGCCGCTCGAGGAGCTTCCCGACGGCTCGATGCGGCTCGTGCCCGTGGGCATGCACACGGTCGGCCTCTACCACTGCCAGGGCCGGCTCCACGCGATCGAGGACCGTTGCACGCACGACGACGGCCCGCTCTGCGAGGGTGAATGGGACTGCGAGGCGTGCGAAGTGGTCTGCCCGCGCCACGGAGCACGCTTCGACCTGCGCACGGGAACCGCTCTCAGCCTCCCCGCCTACCTCCCGGTCGCGACGTATCCCGTCCGAGTCAGGGACGACGGGATGATCGTGATCGACGTCGGCAGCCCCTCCCAGACGCCCTGACCATCCGACGCCCCGGCGAGGCGCGACCCATCGTCTAGGCTCGATCCCATGCTCGACGATCGCGTGCGCTCCGTCCTCGCCCGGATGGAGGCCGAGGACGCCGCGGAGCAGCAGGCCGGAGTGCCGGTCGACCAGCGGTCGCTGGCGGTCGGGCCGGAGTCGGGCCGGCTGCTCTTCGCGCTCGTCGCGCCGAACCCCGGGTGCGAGGTCCTCGAGCTCGGCGGGTCGCGTGGGTATTCGACGATCTGGCTGGCCGCAGCGGCGCGCATCCTCGGCGGCCGCGTCGTGTCGCTCGAGCAGGACGAGCGGAAGGTCGAGCAGTGGCGTCGGAACATCGCGGATGCGGGCCTCGACGAGTGGGCCGACCTCGTCGTCGGCGACGCGAAGGAGACCTTGCCCTCGCTCGAGGACGGCTTCGATCTCGTCTTCCTGGACGCGTGGAAGGACGACTACGAGCTCCTCTTCGCATTCGCGCGCGAGAAGCTCGATCCCGGTGGGGTCGTCGTCGCGGACAACGTGACGACGAGCGACACGGTGCAGGCCTACGCCGCGGCCCGCCAGGCCGACCCGACCCTCGTGTCGGTCACGGTCCCGGTCGGACACGGGCTCGAGGTGACGACCGTCCTCGCTCCGTGACGCGCATCTCGCAGGGCGGGTAACCCGCACTGGTGCCCCGTCCACCCCCGTTGCTATGGTGCGCGTACCGCGGAAAGGAGGTGGTCGGGTGTCAGATTCGTGTAGTACCGGCAGTGGAGGTGTCAGCGGGTAGAGGCGTGTCCCCGGGACCTACGGGGAATCGCCATAGCCACGCGTAGGGGACTCGCGCTTTCGCGCCGCCGACCACCTCGGTCAGGCTGGAAGCGCCTCTACCAAATCCAACGCTGGTCACCGAAATGACTGTGGCCGTCCATCTCGGGCGGCCACAGTCATTCAGTCCCGCCAGGCAGCTTGATCCCCGTCCTCCGGGCGGGGCAGATCCCCAAGAGCGCCCGCCGTCGCGGCCGCAACTGCGTAATGTGGCCCGGCTTCAGCCGCGCCGCTGCATTTCAGCTGCGGGCAGCGGCAGCGCGCCGCAACTGCTCGTCCAGCCCGACCAGCTCGCCGAGGCCAAGGCGGCGCATCGAGGCGCCGCCGTCCGACACGACGTTGTCGGGCCCCTCGAGCATCCGCAGCTGGTCGAGCGTCAGGAGCGCGGGCGGGATCCGCTCGAAGAGGGCGGCGGGGCCGCGTGCAAGCCAGAACGGGACGTGGATCGCCGGCCGCCGCGTCCCGAGCGCCGCCTTCAGGCGGCGCCAGAGCTCGCTCCACGTGACGGCCTCGGGGCCGCCGAGCTCGATCGGGCCGTTCGTCCCCTCCGCGTCGACTGCGAGCTGCACCGCGCGCACCAGGTCGTCGATCCAGATCGGCTGCACCCGCTGCGTCCCCGGGCCGATCACGGGCGTCAGGGGAAAGAGCCGCGCGATCCGCGCGAACCGCGGGAGCGCTCCTCCGTCCGTGCCGAACACGAAGCTCGGGCGCAGCACGGCGTGGTCGATGCCGCATGCCGCGACCGCCTGCTCGGCGGCCCACTTTGCCCGGAAGTACGGGACGGTCGCTCCGGGGCCGGTTCCGAGCGCGCTCATGAGGACGATGCGCCGCACACCGCTCTCACGGGCTGCCTCGAGAAGGTTGCCCGTGCCGGCCGCCATCACCCGCTCGAAGGCCGCCGGCGAGCCCTCGACGATCGCGACGAGATGCACGATCGTCCGCATTCCCCGCGCCGCGACCCGCAGCGAGGCGGGGTCGGTGACGTCCCCGCGCACGAGCTCGCAGTCGACGCCGTCGAGCGCCGCCGCGCCGCGGGCGGTGCGGACCATCGCACGGACGTGCGCGCCGCTCGCGAGCTCTCGGACGACGTGACGACCGACGAAGCCGCTCGCGCCCGTCACGAGGATCACGGCTGCTCCGTGAAGTTCTGCCAGTAGCGGCTCGGCGTCGGCCCGCGCTGCCCCTGGTACTTCGACCCGAGGCTGCCCGAGCCGTACGGCGTCTCCGCCGGCTCGGACATCTGCACGAAGGACAGCTGGCCGATCTTCATCGCAGGGTAGATCGTGATCGGCAGGTTCGCGACGTTCGAGAGCTCGAGCGTCACGTGGCCGTCGAACCCCGGGTCGATGAAGCCGGCCGTCGAGTGGATCAAGAGGCCGAGCCTGCCGAGCGACGACTTCCCCTCGAGCCTGGCGACGAGATCGTCCGGCAGCGTGACGCGCTCGAGCGTCGAGCCGAGGACGAACTCGCCGGGGTGCAGGATGAACGGCTCGACGTCCGCGACCTCGACGAGCTCGGTCAAGTCCTCCTGCTCGGTCTTGACGTCGATGTACGGATACCGCGAGTTCCGGAAGACGCGGAACAGCCGGTCGACGCGCACGTCGAGGCTCGACGGCTGCATCAGAGCGGGGTCGTAGGGGTCGATGCCGATCCGGCCGGCCTCGATCAGGCGCCGGATGGCGCGGTCGGAGAGCACCATCGAGGCGGATCGTAGACAGCCCGACCGCGCTCGAGCCTCCGGCGATCGCCTACACTCCTAGGCCCGGTGTCCATGTTGTATCCATCGCTCGACCCGAACGAGCGCTTTCGCGCTCGCCGGGACGCGGTACGGCGCCGGAAACGGCGTCGTCGCGCTGCAGTGGCGGGGCTCTTCCTCCTCGCGCTCCTGGCGCTCGCCGGCGGGATGACGCTCGCCGGAAAGGGGACGAAGACGGGATCCGACGTCGGCACGCAGCTCGCGTCCGGCGTCGCGGGGACGCTCCAGGTCGCGACGCGCCCCCGCCCACTTCCGGTCGAGGTGCGCGGCGTGCACGTCACGGGCGCGCTGGCGTCGCTGCCGGGCAAGCTGGCCGAGTACGAGGCACTGACGAAGTACGGCCTCAACACGATCGAGCTGGACGTCAAGGACGAGGGCGGCGAGATCTCGTTCGTACCGGCCGGGGTGCCGCTTGCACGCAAGACGGGCGCCGCACGGAACTACTACGACCCCTACAAGGTCGCCCGCGAGATGCACCACAAGGGCATCTACCTGATCGGCCGGGTCGTCGTCTTCCAGGACCCGTACCTCGCCCGCACGCGCCCGGACTTCGCGATCAAGCGGCCGGACGGCTCTGTCTGGACGACGAACGCAGGACTGGCGTGGGTCAACCCGTACGACAGGCGCGTCTGGGACTACGCCGTGTCCGTCGCGGCGGCGGCCGCCCGGGCTGGCTTCGACGAGATCATGCTCGACTACGTGCGCTTCCCGTCCGACGGGGACGTGGGCTCCGCTCTCTATCCCGGCAGGACGAGCGTCCCCAAGGGTCGACTGATCGCGAGCTTCGCCGAGTACGCAAAGCAGCGGCTCTCGCCGCTCGGCGTCCGGGTCTCGACCGCGCTGTTCGGCCTGTCGGCGACACGCGACATGGGGATCGGTCAGGTCCCGGCATGGATCTCCCGGAGCGTCGACCAGATCCACCCGATGGCCTATCCGGCGCTGTACGGCGGGGGGGAGCTGGGAATCGTCTCCCCGAGCGCCGAGCCCGGCGAGACCGTGTTCCGGACGTTGATCGACTTCAAGCGGCAGACGAGGGGTAGCGGCGTCCAGCTGATCCCGTGGATCCAGGACTGGAACTACAGGCCCGAGCAGGTGCTGCAGCAGGTGCGCGCTGCGCGTCTGCAAGGGGCCAAGGGCTACCTGCTCTGGAACGCCTCGGGCCTGTACACGAAGCAGGCCCTCGCGCCGCCGTCCTGAGCCATCTCTGCGGACGCCAGATCTCAGGGCGCCAGCCTGGTGCGCAACCAGCCCTCGCCGGCCCGCTCGTAGCGCGCGCGGTCGTGCAACCGGCCCGGCCGGCTCTGCCACAGCTCGATCGCCTCGGGCGTGAGGCGGTACCCACCCCAGAACGGCGGTAGAGGGACGTCCTCGGTCGCGGCGAACCGCCGCTCGACCTCGTCCAGGAGCCGGTCGAGCTCCTCCCGGTCGGCAAGCGGCCGCGACTGCGGCGACGCCCACGCGCCCAGGCGGCTCTCACGCGCGCGCGTGCGGAAGTACACGAGCGACTCGTCGTCCGTCAGCCGCGTGACGGATCCCTCGACGCGCGCCTGGCGGTGGAGGGGCGGCGCCCAGTGGAAGACGAGCGCCGCGCGCGGATTCTCAGCGATCTCGTCCGCCTTGCGGCTCTCGTGGTTCGTGTAGAAGCGGAGTTCCCGCTCCTGGATCCCGCGGACGAGCACCATGCGCGCGGCGGGCCGTCCGTCGGGTGTCGCGGTGGCCAGCGCTGCAGCCTCCGGTTCGTGGAGCCCTCGAGCGCGCGCCTCCTCGAGCCACGCGGCGAGCGTCGCGAGCGGGTCGTCGCCGAGGTCCTCCAGCCATGCGTCCACCACCCGAATCTAGTGTCGGGAGCCTCGGATACGCTGGAGGAGATGGCCGCGACGAGGACGATCGAGCTGCGCACCGAGATCCCGGGCCCACGCTCTCGCGCGATCGCGGAGCGCGAGGAGCGCGTCATTGCGCACCCGCTGCTGGTCCATCTGCCGATCTTCGCCGAGCGCGCCGAGAACGCGACGATTACCGACGTCGACGGGAACGTCTTCGTCGACTTCGCGGGCGGCGTCGGCGTCGTCAACGCGGGTCACGGGCATCCGCGGATCGTCGAGGCCGTGGTCGAACAGGCGTCGCGCTTCCTCCACACCGACTTCACCGTCGTGCCGTACGAGCCGGCGGTGGCGCTGGCCGAGCGACTCTGCGCGCTGGCGCCGATCTCGGGCGAGAAGCGGGCAGCGTTCTTCAACGCCGGCACCGAAGCCGTCGAGAACGCCGTCAAGCTGGCGCGGCTCCACACGGGTCGGCCGGGCGTGATCGCGTTCGAGGGCGCGTTCCACGGGCGGACGCTGCTCTCGATGACGATGACGTCGAAGTTCCACCCGTACAAGACGGGGATGGGGCCGTACGCTCCTGAGGTCTACCGTGCTCCGTACCCGGACGACTACCGCGGGCCGGACGCGCTGGAAGCGCTCGCGCGACTGGAACGCATCTTCGAGACTCACGTGGCCCCCGAGCACGTCGCCGCGATCGTGATCGAACCGCAGCTCGGTGAGGGTGGGTTCGTGCCTGCCTCGGCCGCCTACATGCGAGGACTGCGTGCGATCTGCGACCGGCACGGCATCGTGCTCGTCGCCGACGAGGTGCAGACCGGTTTCGGCCGCACCGGCCGGATGTTCGCGATGGAGCACTTCGGAGTGGAGCCCGACTTGATGACGCTCGCGAAGTCGATCGCCGCCGGTCTGCCGCTCTCGGGCGTGATCGGGCGGGCCGAGATCATGGACGGCGCCCACGCGGGCGCGATCGGCGGCACGTACATCGGGAACCCGGTCGCCCAGGCGGCCGCGCTCGCCGTGCTCGACGTGTTCGAGGAGGAGGAGCTCGTCGCGCGGGCGGAGGTCGTCGGCACGCACATCCGGGAGCGCATGCTCGAGTGGCAGCTGCGGTGGCCGGCGATCGGCGACGTGCGAGGGCTCGGGGCGATGCTCGCGATCGACCTCGTCCGCGACCGGGAGACGAAGGAGCCGGCACCCGAGCTCGCGCTCGGCGTGATCGACGCCGCCCTCCGACGTGGGCTGATCCTCCTCAAGGCGGGCGTCCACGGGAACTGCATCCGCGTCCTCTGCCCGCTGACGATCGAGGACGCGGTCCTCGACGAGGCGCTCGAGGCCTGGGAAGCGGCGCTCGCCGACGTGCTCGGCTAACGGGCGCGGCTTCAGCCTCCCTCTTGCTGCACGACGCCGAGGAGGGCGAGGCTAGAGCCACGCCCTGGAGCCACGCACTGACCCTCGAGGCACGCGCTCAGTACACGAGCCCCTTGCGCCGTTCGTGGCGTTCGAGCGCCAGCTGGACGAGGCGATCGAGCAGCTCCTCGTAGCCGATTCCCGACGCTGCGAAGAGCCGCGAGTAGAAGCTCGTCGCCGTGAAGCCGGGGATCGTGTTGAGCTCGTTCATCACGACCTCGCCGTCGGAGGCGCGGACGAAGAAGTCGGCGCGCGCCATCCCCTCGCAGGAAGTCGCCACGAACGCCGCGACGGCGAGCTCGCGCGCTCGCTCGATCTGCGCGTCGCCGAGCCCCGGGGGCGGGATCACGAGCTCGGATCCCCCCTCGTCGTACTTCGACGAGTAGTCGTACCAGTCTGCGTTGTTCGAGACGACCTGCCCGGGCGGCGAGGCGACGGGCGAGGGGAGGTTCCCGAGGACGCCGACCTCGATCTCCATCCCGTCGACGAACTCCTCGACCATCACCTTCTCGTCGTGGCGCCGCGCGAGCGCCACGGCATCCTCGAGCTCGCTCTCGTCGCGGACCTTCGAGATCCCGACCGACGAGCCCATGTTCGCCGGTTTGACGAACACCGGATACCCGAACGGGTTCGTCACCGGGTCTCCGAGCCGCAGCGCCACGTGCCGGGCGACGGGAATGCCCGCTCCGCGCATCAGCGTCTTGAAGACGTCCTTGTCCATGCAGACGGAGGACGCGAGCACCCCCGGGCCGACGTAGGCCACGCCGGCGAGCTCGCAGAGGCCCTGCACCGTCCCGTCCTCGCCGAAGGGGCCGTGGAGGATCGGGAGCACGACATCCACCGCGCCGAGCGTCGCGGGAGCGGAGTCGGCCGGGACCGGAAGCGTCTCCGCGGTCGTCGTCGCCTCGAGCTCGGCCCGCTGGTCTCCGCGGGGGAGCGCCCAGCGGCCGTCGCGGCCGACCTCGATCGTCGCGACGTCGTAACGCGCCGGGTCGAGCGCCGCCGCCACCGAGGCCGCCGAGGCGAGCGAGATCTCGTGCTCGCTCGACCGGCCACCGGCCAGCACCGCGAGCCGTATCCGCCCGCTCACGGGACGGTCGGAGTGGTGGTCGTCGTCGTGGTCGTATCGGTCGGCGTCGTCGGGGTCGTCGGCGTCGTCACGTCGGGCGGCGGGACGTACTGGCCGACGGTGAGCGTGACGACGGACTTCGGGTCGGCCTGCGAGCTGCCCGCGGGATCCTGCGACATGACGACCCCGTCGAGCGACTCGTCCTCCGTGTCCTGTCGCACGACCGCGACCCTGAACCCGGCGGCGCGCAGCGTCGCCCGCGCGTCCGGGACGGTCTGGAGCGCCACGTCCGGCACGGTCACGGTCGTCGGGCCCTTCGAGACGGACAGCGTGACCGACGAGCCCTTCGTCGCGGTCGAGTTGCCGGGCGGGCTCTGGTCGACGACCTCGCCGGCGGGCTGGTTCGAGTCGACCTCCGACCTGCCGACGGTGAAGCCGGCCGACTGGAGCTGTGCCGCAGCGACGTCGTAGGTCATGCCGACCACGTTCGGCACGGCGACGGGCTTCGGCCCGGAGGAGACGTTGATCCGAACCGACGCGCCGGCCGTGACGACGACGCCCGGCCGCGGATCCTGCGCGGTGACGACGTTCGGGGGCCGATCCGAGGGAACCGACACGACCTTCGCCTCGAGACCTCTCGTCGTCAGCTCGGCGACGGCGGCATCGCGCGACTCACCGACGAGGGAGGGAACGGTGACCTTCGGCTTCCCGCTCGACACGAGGATCGTGACGAGCGACCCCTTCGGAAGCTTGGTGCCCTCCTCCGGGTCCTGCTCGTAGACGTAGCCCGGTCGGGTGTCCGCATTCGGCAGGCGTCGCACGCGCGGCTCGAACCCGTCGGCGTCGATCGCAGCGACCGCCTTCGACTCGAGAATGCCCGTGTAGAGATTCACGGCGACGGGCTCGTTCGCGTCGATCTGGTCGCGGACGTTGTCGTAGAGCAGCCAGCCGCCGATCCCGAGCGCGATCGCCGCCGCGGCCGCGATCAGCCACGGCCACCACGCGCGTCCCGTCTTCACCTGTCCCTCGTACGACCGGTAGCGCTCGTCGCCGCCGTAGGCCGCAGGTCGCGCGGCGACGGCCGTCGCGGCGGTCGATTCGCCGCGCAGCACCATCGTCGCCGCCTCCTCGGTCTCGGGGCCGACGGCGTCGCCGCGGCCGACGAGCTCGAGGTCGCGGTCCATCTCCTTGGCCGAGCGATAGCGGTCGGCGGGCTCCTTGGCGAGCGCGCGCAGCACGACGAGGTCGAGATCGCGTGGGATCTCGTTTCGGATCGTCGACGGCGCGGGCGGCACCTGCGAGAGGTGCTTCATCGCGATCTCGACCGGCGTCTCGCCGGTGAACGGCACCATGCCGGTCAAGAGCTCGTAGAGGACGATGCCGGTCGAGTAGAGGTCGGACGACTCGTCGACGGGGGCGCCGCGTGCCTGCTCGGGGGAGAGGTACTGCGCGGTGCCGATGATCGAGCCGGCCTCGGTCATCTGGCTCGAGCCGGCGCGGGCGATGCCGAAGT
>Ga0111538_10007604_pt1 | contig 14592 bp, 14 predicted proteins | sample SoiMethybrSBSTD1_FD_79669 | JGI IMG/M metagenome (GOLD analysis project Ga0111538, IMG submission 79669) | Bulk soil microbial communities from a Populus tree surrounding site in Tennessee, USA - Soil MetaG P. TD hybrid SBSTD1 (version 2)... | ecosystem: Environmental > Terrestrial > Soil >... | reverse complement strand
CGTGCGAGGATGGTAGCCCGGGGTGTGCGAGCGATAGCGAGCCACCCCGGGTTGGCGACCACACTAAATCCGCACCCCGGAGGGGTGCGAGGACAATTTGGACAGCAGTTCCCGAGGGGAACCGTTTTTGAAAATTGACGACCAGCGCAAAGCGATTGCCGACCGCCACTCCCGCCGCGGTCAATTCCACCGTTTTGGCTCCCGCCAGAAAGTTCCCTACCGAAGCGACGTTACCGCCGGGATCCAGACCCCATGACATGCATTGCCAGTTGCTCTGTGGGTTGCTTTGTGCGAGCGCACTCGCGTTCCAGAATTTGCAAGGCGAACGCCCGACGCCAAGGCCAGCGGCGAATAATGCTGCAGCAAACACTTTCTTCATGAAAAACCTCTTGGAATATGATCCCGTTTGTCCATGTTCATAGACCGCACAGACGCCGGCCGTCAACTCGCGAAAGCTCTTTCGCATTACAAGGGACAACCTTCAGTAGTGTTCGCGTTGCCGCGTGGTGGTGTCGTGTTGGGCGTGGAAGTCGCGCGGGCTCTGGATGCTCCGCTGGATCTCATCGTCGTGAGGAAAATCGGTCATCCGGATCAGCCGGAGTATGCCATTGGAGCGGTGACGGAGAACGGCGAGTGGGTTTTGAATTCCGCAGAAGCGCGGTCGCTCGATCCGAATTGGATCGCCGAAGCGGCGCGATCGGGCCTGCTCGAGGCACAACGACGGCGTGCGCTATATCTTCGTGACCGACCTCCATTCACCGTCAAAGACAAGACCGCGATCGTCGTCGATGACGGGCTTGCAACGGGCCTGACCATGGAGGCCGCGCTTGGTGAACTTCGCCGGCGAGATCCGGCAAGAATCATCGTTGCCGTACCGGTTGCCGCGGCTGAAACGCTGGAACGCCTTCGGCCGAAAGCCGACGACATTGTCGCGTTGCACGTTCCGTCAACGTTTGGCGCCGTTGGCGCTTTCTACCGCGATTTCGATCAACTGGATGACGATGATGTAGTCCGACTCTTAAATAGCCTCGAGCCCGACCAATGAGGGCGATGGTCCTAAGGCGCCAGCTGGAGCCGCTCCACTTCGAAGAATGCCCGACGCCACCTCTGCACAAAGGTCAGGTTCTCATCGAAGTCACCGCGTGTGCTGTTTGCCGCACCGATCTGCATATCGTCGATGGGGAATTGAGTGATCCGAAACTTCCACTGATCCCCGGTCATGAGATCGTTGGCCATATCCGCGAAATCGGTGAAGAGTGCGGCCGCTTTTCCATCGGGGATCGTGTGGGCATACCGTGGCTCGGATGGACCTGCGGTGTGTGTGACTATTGCCGGAGAGATCTCGAGAATCTTTGTACGAACGCTCGATTCACCGGATACACCCTCGATGGCGGCTATGCCGAATACGCCGTGGCCGATGAACGCTTTTGCTTCCGCATTCCCGATTCCTATAGAGACGCCTCCGCCGCTCCGTTACTGTGCGCGGGACTTATCGGTTATCGATCGCTTGTAAAAGCAGGGGACGCGCGTGCCCTTGGTGTTTATGGATTCGGGGCTGCGGCGCACATCATCACGCAGATCGCGCGCCATCAGGGACGGAATGTCTACGCATTTACGCGCCGAGGCGACACGAAAGCCCAGGACTTTGCGCTGTCGCTTGGAGCTGCCTGGGCTGGAGATTCCGACACGCGTCCTCCGGTTGAACTCGATGCGGCAATCCTCTTTGCGCCTGTCGGATCCCTTGTTCCCGCAGCGCTCGCAGCGACACGTAAAGCCGGCATCGTCGTCTGCGGCGGAATTCACATGAGCGATATTCCTTCGTTCCCATATCGACTGTTGTGGGGTGAGCGTCAGCTTGTATCCGTCGCGAATCTCACGCGGCGGGATGCCGAAGAGTTCCTGAACCTGGCGTCGACGGTACAAATCGATACCCGAATTCAGGAATTCAGGTTGTCGGAAGCCAACATGGCACTGGAATCTCTCCGGACGGGCAAACTTCAAGGCGCCGCTGTGCTCGTGCGCGGTTGATTTAGCGAATCCCCCCAGTTAGTATCTCGCTCGGATCGAGCGTTCACAGACTCAGTCGAAAGGTGTGTGTCCATGGCAAGTCGGGTTTTGTTCTTTGTAGTCGCAATGGTTTTCGCCGCGGGAACCGCGATTGTTGCGCAGCAACACAGTTACACGCAGGAAGACATTAACGCGGGTGCAAAGCTGTACGAGGCTAACTGCGGAAACTGTCACGGAGAGAACGGCGACAGGATCGTCGGCATTGATTTCAGCAAGGGCACGTTCAAGACTGCGAAGTCCGATGACGACCTCATCCGCGTCATTCGAAATGGTGTGCCCAATTCAGGAATGCCTTCGAGTCCGTATTCCGAAGTTCAGGCAAACACCGTCGTGGCGTATATGCGCTCCCTGGTGGGCAAGACCGGGAATCTCAGCGTTCCGGCGACAGCATCTCTGACGGGCGACGCGGCGCGCGGCAAGACACTCTTCGAAGGCAAAGGGGATTGTGTACGCTGCCATGCGATCAATGGTGTAGGGGGAACGTCAGGTCCGGACCTTGTGCCGGCAGCGGGCGGTCGTGGCGGACAAGCAGGTGGGCGTGGAGGAGTTCCGGGCGTGCCCGGTGCTGCTGCTCCTCCGGCAGGCGGCGCACCTCCGGCAGCAGGAGCGGCCGCAGGCGCGGGCCGCGGTGGACGTGGGGGTGGAGCGCCCGGTGCCGCAGGAGCACCTCGCGGCGGTGCTGCAGGAGCACCCCGTGGCGGTGCCGCAGGAGCGCCGGCCGGCGGTGGAGGTGCACGCGGTGCGGCTGCACCCAACCCGCAGCAGATCGAGCGGTCGATCGTGGATCCCAGTGCGGAGATGGCGGCTCAATACCGCGTTTATCAAGTCGTGACGAAAGCGAACGTTACCGCGCGCGGCACACTTCTCAATCAGGACACGTTCTCGGTGCAGATGCGCGACAGCAGCGACAAGCTCTTGTCGTTCTGGAAGGCGGATCTCAAAGACTACGGATTCATGCCCTCGCTCATGCCTTCTTATAAGGATGTTTTGACACAGCAGGAAGTTGCCGACGTCGTGAGCTACCTGATTTCGCTGAGGTCCAATTAATGATCATTCGACGAGTCCTGCTTTTCATCATTCTTGTTGCAAGCGTTGCCGGCGCACAGGTGCCTTACGATCGAATCCTTAGGGCGTCTGCCGAACCCGCAAACTGGCTGACCTACTCCGGCAATTACAACGGCAACCGCTATAGCACCCTCACGCAGATCACCACGGACAATGTGAAGAACCTCGAGCTGCAATGGGTCCTGCAGGTTCAACAGCGCGGTAACAGTGACAAGTGGGAAGCATCTCCACTGGTCGTCGATGGCGTCGTGTACACAGTGCGTCCGCCGAATGATGTTGTAGCCGTGGACGGCGTAACGGGCCGCGTGTTCTGGACCTACAACCATAATCCTGCCCAGGCAGCACGAGTGTGCTGTGGCCGCGTGAATCGTGGCCTGGCGATACTCGGCACCACGTTGTTCATGGGCACAATCGACGGCCGGTTGTTGGCCATCAATTCAAAAAACGGGGCGCTCCTGTGGAACGTTCCAGTCGGTGCGCCCGAGGCGGGCTATTCGGTAACGGTTGCGCCTCTCGTCGTGAAGGACAAGGTGATTGTCGGTCCAGCCGGAGGCGAATATGGCATTCGCGGATTCATCGCTGCGTACAGCCCGACGGATGGAAAAGAACTCTGGCGCTTCAACACCATTCCCGCGCCGGGCGAACCGGGAAGCCAAACCTGGAGTGGCGACGCGTGGAAAACCGGTGGCGGCTCGATCTGGACCACGGGCTCTTACGACGCGGAATTGAACCTGACTTATTGGGGCGTCGGCAATCCCGGTCCGGACTGGAATGGGGACGGCCGTCCGGGAGACAACCTCTATACGGATTCTGTGGTGGCCCTGGATGCCGATACGGGCAAATTAAAATGGCATTATCAATTTACGCCCCACGACGAATTCGATTTTGATGCCACGCAGAACGCTGTGCTCGCGGATATTCCATGGCAGGGAACCGTCCGTAAGGTCATGATGTGGGCGAACCGGAACGGCATGTGGTACGTGTTGGACCGCACGAACGGCCAGTTCCTGTCCGGCAAGCCATTCACCAGGGTGAATTGGCTGGACGGTTTCGATGCGAATGGGCGTCCAAAGAGAGTCCTGGAGCCGACTGCCGACGGGACGCTCGTCTATCCGAATAATCAAGGCGCGACGAACTGGTATCCGCCGTCGTACAGTCCACGCACGGGGCTGTTCTACATTCCTGCCTGGGTGGACACGTCTTCCATCTATCGAAAGAATCCCGGAAATCCACCGGCATATGCTGAGGGCGCACAATTCACCGGAATTTTCCCGACCGTGAATTTCGGCACCGACACCGTGGGCGCGCTCGCTGCCAATGCGACAAATACGCGTTTCACGTCCGGCAGCGCCGGAGCGGTGCTGGCGTTTGATCCGAAGACCGGCGAAAAGAAGTGGACGTTCGCGATGACGGACGTGACCGATGCAGGAATTCTCACGACATCGGCCAACGTCCTCTTCAGCGGAGGGCGCGAGGGCTACTTCTATGCGCTGGATGCGCGCGACGGAAAGTTGCTGTGGAAGACACAATTGGGCGGTCAGATCGCCAGTGGTCCGATCACATACATGGCAAGTGGCCGGCAATATGTGACCGTGGCTGCGGGTAACGCCATGTTCGTCTTCGCGGTGAAGCAGTAATGCGAATTCAACGCATCCTCACCCCGGAGGGGTGAAGGAGATTAGCCGGGGGTAAGCGCGAAGCGCGCAACCCCCGGTCACCGGGCATTCCTATCATTCCTTTCCTGGCACCCCGAATGGGGTGCCGGGACTTCTCGCTATTGTCAACCGGAGGTGGCTCGCTTGCGCTCGCTCACCTCCGGCTAATCTCCTTTCACCCCTCCGGGGTGAGGATGCGTCACCCTGTGTTTCTCACTTGTCTGCGGTGAGCCTCAGTCGTGATATCCTTCCGAGGCCTCACTGGGAATGGAATGATCCTGCATATCAATCACGTGCAACCTGGCCGTGCCGAATCCACGAGTGGTGTGGTGTCCACACTACTTTCATTGCTGGAAGCCGGTGATATTGACCCGAATACGCTCGGACATCTGAACGTTCATATCGACTGGGTCCAATACAAATCCAACTTTCGCGAGCCGGTGAGTATTCGCCGCGTGCTGAAAGATGAAGAGCTCCTGCCCCTGGCCGACATCGCCGTCGACTTGCGTCAGCTTCAACCGGAGATGTTGCGAAAGTCTCTGTCGGAAGCTTTGAACGGCGCGGGGCCGGATGCGCTCGACACGCCCCGACGTCATTATCTGGAAGCCTTTACGCCGATGCGGTCCAGCGTCATATGGACTTTCAACAGCATCTTCTGGAAATACCTGCCGATCTGGGAAGCGGCATCCGGCAAAGGTTACGAGAAAGCGTTGCCGGGTGGCCACTCGGACGGACACAACATTCAGGCTATCCAGGAGTCGATCCTCGAGTTTTGGGAGATGCTGCAGAAGATTGAAAAGCAGAACCTGCTGCCGCCCGAGATCTTCATCCTGGAAATCGGTGTCGGCACCGGAGAACGCGCCTGCCGCTGGCTGGATGGATTCAAAGAACTCGATCGGGAGAAGGGAACACAGTACTACCCGAAACTTCGCTTTCTTGCTGCAGATTATTCGGTTGCGACTCTCCATCGCGTGATGGAGAGCCTTCACAACCATCGCGACTTATCGACCTTTGTCGAGGTCGATGCTGTGAATCCGTTCAAGTCGCTCTCGCACCTGCGCTACAAGGTGATGCTGATTACCCTCAGCAACGTTTATGACAATCTGCCCACGGACGAACTCGTGCTCCGCGACGGCAAATTGTTCTTCATCGAAGTTCGAGCCTACGTGCCGGCTACTGAAGTCACCCGAATCTGTGAGAAGTATAGAATCGCGCTGGACAGGTTCGAGACATCCGTTCAAAGACTCCTCGAGCTCGGGCCTGAATGCTTTGAATCCCTCGATCAGGGGATGGGATTCTGGCAGGAACTCTGGGCAGCGGTGCGTCTGGAAGAACGGCTCGTTTCTGCGCACAACCTTTCCGAGGCGCATCTTCCGACAGGATTGAAGCCGTCACACATCGAAGGTTTGATCGAGAATGCTCCCGCGAATATTCGCTTTCAGTTGAGCTCCGGCGCCACGGAGAGTTTCATCAATACGATTCCGTTACTCCATCCCCGCGGCGTGCTCCAGGTGCAGGACATCTTCGTGGAGAAGTTGACGGATTATCTTCACGGCTTTCGTGGACCGGGTAAGATGGATGGGTCCATCGTAAATTGGGTCAATGGCGCGTTGCTGGATGTCGTTGGTGCGCAGTCCGGATACGACGTTCACTTCGCGCCTTTCCGTTATCGCAAGGGATCGAAAACGTCGGTCCTGTACACCACACAACGGGAGTAGCGTCATGAGTCTTCCCTTATTGCCCACGTCGGTTGTTGGAAGTTATTCGATGCCGGGATGGCTGGAGCGGATGAAGACCGACTATGTTCTGCGTCGCGTCAGCCGCCTGGAACTGGACGAAATCCACGACACTGCCGTCAAAGCCGCGATCAAAGATCAGGAAGTTGCCGGTGTGGACATCATCACGGATGGCGAACTCCGTCGCGACAACATGATCGATTACTTTGCGGAACGTCTGCCCGGCGTTCAGATCGATCGTGCGTCAAAGAAGTTCTACTACGACTTCTACGACAGTGTCGTTCGGGGAAAGATGCCGATGTCCGGGCTCGGACTGGCCGCGGATTACAAGTTCCTCGCTGCGAATACCGAGCGTGCGCCCAAGTTTAACGTCACGGGACCGCATTCACTCGTCAAACGCATTCGAAACGAGTACTACAAGACGGAGGAAGAATTTGCGACCGACCTCGCCCGCATCATGAACTTCGAGTTGAAGGAACTTGTACGGGCCGGCGTGAAGTATCTGCAAATCGACGAGCCGTACTATTCGGGATTCCCGGAAGATCTCCCGTGGGGTGTGAGAGTGCTCAATACCCTCGTTGACGGCGTGGATGCGCGCATTACCCTCCACATCTGTTACGGGAACCGTTATGGCAAGCCTACCTGGGCAGGGAACTATCGCTATCTCTTCCCGACGATTCTCGACGCCAAAGTTCATCAGCTGTCGCTCGAGTTCGCGCGGCGGGGCGGCGAAGACCTTGATCTGTTCAAGGAATTCTCAGGAAGATTTGAAATCGGCGTCGGCGTTATCGACGTGAAAGATCATGAAGTCGAGTCGCCGGACCTTGTCGCCGAGCGCATCCGCAAGGCCGCCGAATTCGTGCCCGTCGAGCGCATGTTCGTGCTTCCGGATTGTGGCTGCCTCCACTTACCTCAAGCGATTGCCTTTTCGAAATTGCGTTCGATGGTTCGCGGCGCGCAGATTGTCCGCGATGAACTGAAGGGGAAGAAATAAATAGGGACGTACCCCAATTTCCTTTCAGGAAATTGGGGTACGTCCCTATTTATTTCTTCAGTTCGTCGTAGAGATTGCCGAAGAACTGCGCGTTGAGGTTCCAGGGCGCGAGGTCGTCCACTTTTACCTGCATCGCGAGAGTCTCTTTGGTTGCGCCGGCTTTGATGGCGTCGTTGGCGCGCTTGATCACCAGATCTACCTTGTCTTTGAACGCCTGGACTTCGGCTCGTGTTTTCGGTTCGCCGCGGCCCTGGATTGCGGTGTCAAAATCGAGTTTGAGAACACCTTCCAGCGCTTTTGACCACTCCACCCAGCTGCCACCCTGGGCCCAGTCAACGATCGGGTTCCCGTCGGCCATGTCGTCGCTGACCATCACGACTTTCGCGTCCGGGAAATACACCATCGTGTCATCGCCGGTGTGGCCACGTCCGTAGAAGTGAGCGTGAACCTCGACGCCGCCCAGCTTCAGAACGTAATCCTTCGCGAACGTCTGGGTCGGTCGTCCCGGAATATTCGTTGTTCGCGGATCGTTGGACATGAACGTTTTGAGTGCGTCGAGACCGACAACCTGAGCACCGAAATCAATGAACTTCTGATTATTCCCGACATGATCCGGATGATGTTGGGTGTTCAGAATGTACTTCACCGGAAGAGGACTGACGGCTTTAATTTCCTTTGCGAGGCTGTTGTATTGCTCGTCGCCTGGATTTTTCGTGTCGACCACGATCAAACCCTCAGGCGTGACGCGAACCAGTGTGTTCGCCCCCGCGCCCGTGATCATGAACAGACCCGGCTTCAACTCCCTTGCCGGCATCGCCGTATTGTCTGCAGGGCCCCGTCCACCGCGTCCCTGTGGCGCCTGAGCGAATGCGTTGCCGGTAGCAAGACAGAGAACCGCAATCGCAAAAACTGTATTTCGACTCATAAAGCCTCCTCGAATATGAGCGAGATTATAGCCTTGACAGGTATTGCCCCCGCCTATAGTTTCGCTCCCATGAATCGATGGAAAATTCGCGCGGTATTCACACTCTTCGCAGCGACTGCCTTCGCGCAGGTTCGCGCCCCGCGGCCGCCGGCGAACCGGCCACCCGCGCCGAAGCTGGAAGATGGAACACCGAACCTCGGAAGCATCATTCCGAACAAGGGATACTGGGCGCCTACGCAATATCAGGACTACACCGCGATTCTTGTCGAGCCTAAAGAGATTCCTTATCAGCCCTGGGCCGCCGCGTTGGCAGCGGAACGAAAAGCCTCCGGTTCTCTTTACGATCCGAACGGTCTCTGTCTGCCGCCGAGCGGACCTCGCCTGATGACGACACCATATCCGATGGAGATCCTGCAGATGCCAAAACAAAAGCGCATCGTCATGATCTACGAAGGTGGAGCACACATCTGGCGGAATATCTACCTGGATGGGCGTCCTCATCCGCCGGCGGACACCTTAACGCCGACGTGGATGGGGCATTCTGTGGGGCATTGGGAAGGCGAGACGCTGGTCATCGATGTGGTCGGCTTCAATGAAGGCAGCTGGATCGACATGGCCGGCAAGCCGCACACCAGCAAACTTCACATTGTCGAACGTTTCACGCGCACCGATCTCTACACCCTCCATTACGAAGCGACTATAGAGGACCCTGGCGCCTACACTGCACCGTGGAGAGTGGCTTTCGACGTGACGTGGGACCCTGAGGGCGAGATTCAGGAATATATCTGTCAGGAGAACAACCGGTGGGGGAGCAGGCTCACCGGTGATCCCGGCAAGCCCGCCAATCCTTAATCGAAACTAACGGCCGAATACGGACGTTCCGTCAGCTTTCTTTATTGTCGCCTGTCCGACATTCATCGAAGTTTCGGACTTTGCGCGAATCCCGCTGACCGTAACGGTTTCACCCGCCTTCAGACTGTTTTCTCTCCAGCCACTCCGATACAGGGCGTTCGGCGGTCCACCTTCCACTCGGTATTCGATGACCTTGCCGTTGGCCTCTTTCACTTCCACGGTCGTGTAGATGTGCGGATTCATCCAGGCCACCTTCTTCACGGTTCCGGTGAACGTGATCGGCTTGTTCGTATCGAATTCGGCACTGATCGAGTGATGCGCTACCAACGGCACCGCTACAACCAGCATTCCAGCAATCAGCAGACTTAACAGGTTTAATCGCATGAAGACCTCCTAGGCAAAATTCTCAAGATTGAATGGCATCTTTCGGATGCGTTTTCCAGTGGCTCTGAATATGGCGTTGGCCACTGCAGGCGCGATCGCCGGCGTACCGACCTCGCCCATACCTCCAGGGTTACTCGTACTCGGAACAATATAGGTTTCGATGATGGGCATTTCATCGATTCGAAGCGGTTCGTATTGATGGAAATTTGTCTGTTGGACGCGGCCTTTGTCGAAAGTGATCGCACCACGCAAGGCAGCGCTCAAGCCGTACACAATGGCGCTCTGCATCTGTTGTGCGACTCCCGCAGGATTGACGGCAATACCGCAATCTACCGCGCTGACCACACGATGCACGCGCACTTTGCCTTGGACGATCGAAATCTCGGCAATCTGCGTATTAAAACTTCCGAAGCAATTTACGGCCGCGACACCCATGGCTCGTCCCGCCGGCAGCGGCTTTCCCCAACCGGCTTTTTCTGCTGCCAGGTTGAGCGTTCCAAGCAGACGGGGTTGACTCGCGAGTAATTCGCGGCGGAACTCTACAGGATCTTTGCCTGCGGCTGACGCCAATTCATCGATAAACGCTTCGGTGAAGAACGTGTTTTGTGAATGGCCGACAGAGCGCCAATAGTTCGTCGGAATCTTCAGGCCAGGTTCTCTGTACTCCACCTGAACGTTGGGAATCGCATAAAGAGTATCGTGGATCCCCGCCACGCCTTCGTTATCCACGCCGTTGCGCATGCCGCCGGCTGCGAACGACGAACACGACACCCGCGCGGTCCAGGTCGTGAGTTTCCCGTCAGCATCCAGGCCGGCTCTGAACTTCATGTACGAAGCAGGACGGAAGCGGTCGGTTTGCAGATCGTCTTCGCGCGTGTACGTCAACTTGACCGGCACGCCAATCGCTTTGGAAATGCCCACTGCTTCGGTAACGTAAGCGCCTCCGCCACGGCTTCCAAAGCCGCCTCCCATGTACAGCGTGTGCAGGTTGATCTTGGCTGCGGGCATGCCGCTGGCCTGAACGGCGTTGCCATTGGCGACGCTGGGCAGCTGACTACCCACCCAGACTTCGCACGAGTCGGCTTTGACGTCGGCCACGCAGGTAAAAGGCTCCATCGGCGCGTGCGCCAGGTAAGGAGCCTCGTAAACAGCCTCGAGTTGCTTTGCAGCGGTTGCAAGGCCGCCCTCACCTTCGCCGGTTTTCCTGGCGACGTTGCCCGGCGTGGAAATTGCGGTGGCGAGGATTTCTCGGATCGCCGCGCTGTTGAGGTTGGCATTCGCACCCTCGTTCCACTGAACCTTAAGCGCCTTTCGTCCTTCCATGGCGGCCCAGGTGTTATCGGCAACCACGGCGACACCTTCTGGAATCTGCACGACGTGCCGGACGCCCGCGACAGCCTTCGCATCCGTGGCGTCGAAGCTTGCGACAGTACCTCCGATAACGGGGCAACGCGCAACGACGGCGTAGAGCATTCCAGGGCGCCGGACATCGAGAGCGAAAGTCGCCTTGCCTGTGATCTTCTCGGGCGTATCGAGACGCTTCGCAGGTTTTCCGACGACCTTGAATTCCGCCGGAGTCTTCAACTGGATCGCGTTCGCCGCGGGAGCCGGAAGTTTGGACGCTGCATCGGCAAGACTGCCATAGCTCAAGCGCGCATTGGTGAGCGTGTTGATGACCGAGCTGTTCTCAGCGCGGCATTGTGCTTTTTCGATTCCCCATTGCTGGGCTGCCGCCTGTAACAGCATCTCCCGCGCGACAGCGCCGGCCTGACGCAGTGGATTATAGGTGGTGCGGATGGCCTGGCTTCCCACGGTTCCCTGCAACCCGCCGCTGGCGTAGACCGCATTGATAGGCGCATATTCCCAGCGGATCTTTGTCCAGTCGACCTCCAGTTCCTCGGCGAGAAGCTGCGAGAGAGAAGTTGTTGTGCCTTGCCCATTCTCCGGTTTGTGGATGATGAAAGTGACGAGGTCGTCCGAACCGATGTGAACGAATGCGTTCAGGTTGCTGACGCCGGTGAGCGATTGTGCGGCGGCTGTGTTTCTACCCGGAAGGTAGAAGCCGACCAGCAACCCACCGGCAGCTGTCGTGCCGATTTTCAGAAAGCCGCGCCGAGAGACTTTTCCGTTCATCTGTTCCGCAGTTCTCATCGGACACCGCCTTTTGCTGCCCGATGAATGGCCTCCCGAATAGATTGATACGTTCCGCAGCGGCAGATGTTACCGCGCATGGCGGAGTCGATCTCGGTATCGCTGGGATTCTTCGTTCTGGCGAGGAGGGCGGCGGCGCTCATGATCTGTCCTGGCTGACAGTAACCGCATTGGGGAACATCGGCTTCGAGCCAGGCTTGCTGTACCGGGTGGGTCCCGGAGAGGCCTTCGATTGTTGTGATGGATTTACCGGCGGCATTCGATACCTGCATGCTGCAGGATCGCAGGGCCTGACCATCGACGTGTACGGTGCAAGCGCCGCACAGTCCCATGCCGCATCCGAACTTTGTGCCGGTCAGCCCCAGCGTGTCGCGGAGAACCCACAACAATGGCATCTGCGGCGCAACGTCGACGCTTTGCCGCTGACCATTGACAGTGAAGCTGATGGCTGCCATGAAGACCCCCTCAAAAACCTTGGAACTCGTTCAGAAATCAGGTCCAAGGATCGTCTGAAGAGTTTTCGCTGTCAAAGGAAAAATACGAATGAGCACGCGCGTAATCCCTGGCGGAAGAAGGCGCACGTTGTCATATGATCTCGGATTCATGAGTATGCGTTGGATGGTGCTGGTCATCTTTCTCGGCAGCCTGCTCGGAACGGGCATGGAACTGTTCTTCCTGGACCACACGCAGGGCTTTGACCAGTTGATTCCTATCGTGCTGATGGTGATGAGCTTACTTATTCTGGCCTGGCACGCCCTGGAACGAAAGTCGGCCAGCCTGCAAGCTTTCCGGATCACAATGCTGCTCATGGTCGCCTCCGGAATCCTTGGCGCCGTTCTGCATTATCGTGTGAATGCGGAGTTTGAGCGCGAAACCGACCCGAACATCAAAGGAACTCAACTACTCTCGAAGGTGCTGACCGGGGCTGCGCCCGCGCTCGCGCCAGGAACCATGATCCAACTTGGCCTTCTGGGCCTGGTTTACACTTTTCGGCATCCCGTATTCGGGACAATTTCAAGGGAGCACATATGAATCGTTTGAAAGCAGCGTTGGTCGTCGCGGCATTCGTTGCCGCGTTGGCGCCGCTCGAGGCGCAAGTAGGGAAGTCCGTGGGTTTGCTTGACGCGAACCGGGCAACACAACAGGAATTGACGGGCGTTCCGCACCTCAATGCGGACCTCATAAAAGCCATCATGGAGAAGCGTCCGTTTTCCAACGTAACGGAACTCGGGACGATCCTTGCCGCGTTGACGCCGCAGCAACGGACCGAGGTCTATGGGAAGCTGTTCGTTCACGCGAACCTCAATACGGCTACCGACGACGAAATTCGCAGTATTCCGGCGGCGCAGCCTCAGCGCGTGTTGCGTGAATTCAAAGAGTATCGGCCTTACAAGAGTCTCGCCGTCTTCCATCGGGAAATGCGAAAGTATTGGGACGAAACGGAAGTGTCACGCCTGGAACAGTACGTGTTCGTTCCCATCAATCTGAATACGGCGACGGATGAGGAAATCTTGAGTATTCCAGCCGCTCAGCCCCAGCGGCTTCTGCGGGAGTTCAAGGAATATCGTCCCTACACGAGCCTGGAGCAGTTCCACAAAGAGATGCGCAAGTACTGGGATGAGAAAGAGGTCACTCGACTGCAGCGCTACGTCACGTTGAACTAGAGCGAAATGGAATACGTCCGTTTCGGCTCTACAGGACTGAAAGTATCGCGACTCGCGCTCGGCACAATGGGCTTCGGGTCGCGATCCTGGAGAAAGTGGGCCCTGGAAGAAGAAGAGAGCCGTCCGATTCTTCGACGCGCGCTGGAACTCGGCTTCAATTTCTTCGATACCGCCGACATGTATTCCCTCGGCGTGTGCGAAGAAATCCTGGGTCGCGCGCTGAAAGATTTTGGACCGCGACGCGAGCAGGTCGTCATAGCGACGAAGGCTTTCAGTCCCATGAGCGACGATCCGAATGATCGAGGGCTTTCACGCAAACATCTCTTCCACTCGATCGATGCGAGCCTCAAACGGCTCGGGACGGATTACGTCGACCTCTTCCAAATCCACCGGTGGGACCCCAACACTCCGGTCGAAGAGACGCTCCTCGCGCTAAACGACATCGTTCGGGCGGGGAAGGCCCTCTACATCGGCGCCTCGACGATGTTCGCCTGGCAGTTCGCTAAACTCCTGTACACGGCTTCCATCCTTGGCGTCGCACGACCGGTTTCGATGCAGCCTTACTACAACATCCTGTATCGCGAAGAAGAACGCGAAATGATTCCTCTCTGCAGTGCCGAGGGCATCGCGGTTATTCCTTATAGTCCTATCGCTCGCGGTTTTGTCACCGGGGAGCGCCGGAAGGAAGACTGGGGCGACACCGTTCGAGCCAAAACAGACGACTATATGAAGAAGTTGTATTACACGCCGCAGGATTTTGCGATCACGGCGCGCATCAGCGAGGTTGCCCGCGCCCGCGGCGTCCTCAATGTCCAGCTCGCTTTGGCGTGGGTACTGCAGCAGCCCGGCATCACTGCTCCGATCATCGGCGTGACGAAGCTTGAGCAACTAGATCAACTGGTCGGTGCGCTTTCAGTGAAATTGGACAACGATGAACTGAAAGCTTTGTCGGAACTCTACCAGCCCAGGGAAGTCGTTTCGGAACTGCCGAGACCGAAGAACTAGTGTCCTGGGTTAGAAGTTCGTGCACAAACTGCGCCTCACCCCGAAGGGGTGAAGGACGGTAGCCGAGGGTAAGCGCGAAGCGCGCAACCCCCGG
>Ga0111538_10007603_pt1 | contig 14594 bp, 9 predicted proteins | sample SoiMethybrSBSTD1_FD_79669 | JGI IMG/M metagenome (GOLD analysis project Ga0111538, IMG submission 79669) | Bulk soil microbial communities from a Populus tree surrounding site in Tennessee, USA - Soil MetaG P. TD hybrid SBSTD1 (version 2)... | ecosystem: Environmental > Terrestrial > Soil > Tree... | reverse complement strand
TCCACGCCAAAAGGTTCGCCGGTCCGAACGACTCAACCGCCGGGAGTGGGACGATTCTACGCCCAATGTCGGCAGGGCGCCCAGCCAATCTCGCGGCTTGCCCGTCTGATCGGCTATGACGCGACCTCGCGCTGTCGCGCACGCGGACGGCGAAGATCGCCGGCCAGGTCGTGAACGCCGCCGGCCAGCCGGCCAACCCCGGCAGCTTGTCGCTCATCCCAAGCGCGCGGTCCGAATCGATCGTCTCGGTGCAGCTCGGCGCCCGCATCTCGGGCGAAGGCGTGTTCGAGTTCCCCAACGTGCCGCCGGGCGCGTACATCATCCGCGCCGAGCGCGGCCGATCGCACGCTACCGAAGGCGAATTCGGCACGCTGCCGGTCGCGGTCAACGGCAGCGACATCACCGGGCTGATCCTGCAGACCTCCTCCGGCTCGTCGATCAGGGGACGCGTCAGCTTCGACGCCTTCAACAACACGAAGCCGCCGGCGCCATCGGCGATCGAGCTGTCGCCGATGCCGATCGACTACGACCTCGCGCCCGCGAATACGGCGTCGGCGGAGATTCACCCCGACTGGAGCTTCGAGGTCGCCGGCATCAACGGCCCGCGCCGCATTCAGCTGTTGCGCGCGCCGGCCGAGTGGGCGCTCGAGGAGATCCGCGTGCGCGGCACCGACATGACCGACCGCCCGATCGCGTTCGGCCGGCGCGACCAGTCGTTGACCGAGGTCGAGGTCGTGCTGACCGATCGCGTCACCAGGCTCGAGGGCACGATCGTCGACGACGAGCGGCAGCCGGTGCCGCGCGCGCAGGTGATGGTGTTCTCGACCGATCGCGCGCGGTGGTACACCGCGTCACGTTTCATGCGACGAACCGTGGCGGGCGCCGACGGAGCGTTCTCGGCCGCCGGTCTGCCCTTCGGCAGCTACTACGCGGTTGCGGTCGCCCGGCTGCCGTTCGCGACCGACGAGGGATGGCAGGATCCGGCGTTTCTCGAGTCGCTGATCCGGCGGGCGGCGAGCGTCACGATCAGAGAAGGGCAGGCGCAGGCGGTGACGCTGCGGGTCTCGCCACCCTGATCGACCTGCGGGTGACGCGCCCCGTCAGTTACTGCCGCTGGACTTCAATCCTGAGCCCCACCGGTAGCGGCGCCGGACACGCACCTCCGACGACCCAGGGTGCCATGTCTGGCGCCCTCATCGTACAATTGGCGGTTGAAAACGACCTATGTCGGTAACGTTTCTGGAGGTTCAGATGAAGCATGTTCTCGGGATGGCCGCGGTTCTGGCGCTTGTCGCCCCGCCGGCGGCCCCCGTCCAGGCGCAGTCCACCGACGCCCGGATTGCCGAGGCGGTAGAAATCCTGCCGGCCGATCTGCGCGCCGGCGCCACGGTCGTCACCTACGACGCCGCGACCGGCGAGCGCAAGGTGCTGCGGCAGGGGACGAACTTTCTCGAATGCCAGCCGCGCATGGCCGACGGCTTCACGCGCTGCTACAACAAGGCGCTGGCGCCGCGCCGCGATCTGGAAGCGAAGCTGCGCGCCGAGAAGAAATCGGACAAGGAAATCCAGGAGGCGATCGCCGCCGCGGTGAAGAGCGGCGCGCTCAAGCCGGCGCCGACGGGGATGATGTCGTACCGCGGCTACGACAAGCGCGATCGGATCAAGAACCTGTGGGTGGTGTCGCTGCCCAACGCCACGCCCGAGTCGGTCGGCGTCTCGACCGTCAGCCAGCGCGACGCGGCGCTCGAAGGCAAGGGGCTGCCGTGGATGATGCTGCCCGGCACGCCGGGCGCGCACATCATGATCCCGATCAACCCGGCGGTGAAGAACACGACCGTCACCGATGAAGCCGCCGATCCGATCACGCAGGCGACGCTGCCGCTGCCCGAGGACCTGCGCGCCGGCGCCACCGTCTACACCTACGACAAGGCCACCGGCGCGCGCAACGTGCTGCGTCAGGGCACCAACCAGATCGAGTGCACGCCGCGCAACCCCGACGATGGGTTTACGTGGTGCTACAACAAGGTGAGCGCGCCGCGGCGGGACATGGCGGCGAAGCTGCGGGCGCAGGGGAAGTCGGACAAGGAAGTGCAGGACGCCCTCGCGGCGGCGACCAAGGACGGCACGCTCAAGCCGACGCCGTTCGGCACGATGTCGTACCGGCTCTACGGCAAGAAGGATCGCATTCAGCTGCTGTGGGTGCTGTCGGTGCCGGGCGCGACGCCGGAAACGATCGGCGTGTCGGAAGGCAGCCAGCGAGATGAAGCGCTGAAGGGCCAGGGCGTGCCGTGGTTGATGCTGCCCGGGACGCCCGGCGCGCACATCATGATCCCGATCAATAAATAAAGACGTGCAAGGCGGGAAGGCGGGAAGGCTGGAAGGCGGGAAGGGAAGGGCGGAAGGCTGGAAGGCGGGAAGGAAGGCGGGAAGGGCCGAAGGCGGGAAGGGCCGAAGGCTCGAAGGCGCAAGGCCTGAAGGTCGAAGCGAGACGGGCGATGGCGCTCACGCGGCAACCCCCGCTTTGCAATCCGCCGACATTCCTGCATCGCGCCCGCGCGATCGTCGAAGTTGTTGACGCCGAGGTTCGAGACGACGAGGTTGAAGGCCGCGTCGGGAAACGGCATGGCGTTGGCGCTGCCCTCGTGCAGCGTGATGTTGCTCGTGCCCCGGGCAGTAATCTTCTCCTGCGCGCGCGCAAGCCCACGCGACCACGGATCGAGTCCGTGCACGTGCGATGCGGCGCCGAGCCGCTCCGCCAGCTCGATCAGCGGAAAACCGGTGCCGCAGCCGACGTCGAGCACGACTTTCGCACGGGCGAGCGGCACCTCGTCGAGCAGCAGCAGCCCGAACATCGCCGACCACAACGGCAGCTCATCGTACGCGGCGATAACGTCGGGCGACGAGAAATCGGGCACGAAGCGCAGGAAGGCAAGCGGATCCATGACGCCATGTTACGCAGGGCGGACAGGGCCCGCTGGTTTTGTCGTGCGCCGGTCGGCTACTGGACTGGCGCTCGGCCGCGGTCGGACGAGGAGCTGACGCGCCAGATCGTGTTGCCGACATCGTCGGCCACCAGCAGCGCGCCGCGCTTGTCGACGGCGACGCCGACCGGCCGCCCCATCGCGTCGCCGTTCTCCTTGACGAAGCCGGTGAGGACGTCGATCGGCATCCCCGACGGCTTGCCGTTGGAGAAGGGGACGAAGATCACCTTGTAGCCGCTGCGCGGCTTGCGGTTCCACGAGCCGTGCTGGCCGACGAACATCCCCTCGCCGAAGGGCGCGCCCAGCGCGGCGCCGCTCGACGCGGCGAGGCCGAGCGACGCGGTGTGCGGCCCGAGCGCGAAATCGGGCGCGATCGCCTGCGACACCAGTTCGGGCCGCTGCGGCTTGACGCGATCGTCGACGTGCGCGCCGTAATAGCTGTAGGGCCAGCCGTAGAAGCCGCCGTCGCGCACCGAGGTGATGTAGTCGGGGACGAGATCGCTGCCCAGCTCGTCGCGCTCGTTCACCGCCGCCCACAGCGCCCCGGTCGCCGGCTCCCACGTCATGCCGACCGGGTTGCGCAGGCCCGACGCGAAGATGCGGTGCTGTCCGGTCCTGGCATCGATCTCCCAGATGGCCGCGCGTCCTTCCTCCTTCTCGATGCCGTTCTCGGCGACGTTGCTGTTGGAGCCGACGGCGACGAACAGCTTGGTTCCGTCTTTCGACGCGATGACGTTCTTGGTCCAGTGATGATTGAGCGCGCCGCCCGGCAGGTCGGCGACCTTCTCCGGCGTCGCGCCACTCGTCGTCTGGCCCGGTGAATACGGGACGCGCACGAGCGCGTCGGCGTTGGCGACGAACAGCGCGTCGCCGGCCAGCGCGATCCCGAACGGCGAGGTGAGACCCTGCAGGAAGACGAATCGCCCCTCGGCGACGCCGTCGCCGTCCGCGTCGCGCAGCAGCGTGATGCGGTTCGCGCTCGGCACCGCGCCGCCGGCCTTTTTCTGGAAGCGCTTGAAGAAGTAGCCCTTGATCCCCTTGTTGTCGTCAGGACGCGGCGGCGCGTTGGTCTCGGCGACGAGCACGTCGCCGTTCGGCAGCACGCACAACCAGCGCGGATGCTGGAGCCCGCGCGCGAACGCCACCGCCTTCGTGCCGGGCGCGGCAACGGGCGCGGCGCCGTCGGTCCATCCTTTCGCCGTGACGACGTTGATGGTGGGGAGCAGTGTTTTCTTCGGAGGCGGAAGCGTGGGCCGGGGACCCATTCCGTCCTCGACCTTCATCCTGGCCGTGGCGCCGCACGCGGCCAGCTCGAGCGAAGTGGCGACAACGAATGCGAGGCGGGCGTAGAGCTTGGGAAACTTCATGACCCTTACCTGTTGAAAGGCAAGGAGCAAAAAGTTTGCCCGTCAGCTATTTTCCGTTCGTCGAAACCGTGACGTTGATGCGCGTGCGGCTCGTCAGTTCAGCGTCGTTCGCCGATAGCTCCAGCTCGTACGCGCCGGGCGCGCTGAAGGTCGCCCGGGTCCGCGCCGTTGCGGGGGGCGTGAAGGTCACATTGCCGGGCCCGCTGAGTTTGCGCCAGACAGTGGTCAGCGTGCCTCCGCGCGGCAGACCCTCGTCCGAGACGCTTCCAAAGAGGTTCAACTCCTGATTGACCGCGACCGACGTCGTCGCCGGGGCGCCGCGTCCGCGTCCGGAGATGCCGAGCACGCGCACGATCGGCGCCCGATTCAGACAGACGCCGCGCGGCACGTTGGCGTAGTCGATGGCGCGGAGCTCCTGGGCGCCTTCGACGAGGTTGTAGTTGGAATGCAGCATGTTCTGGCTGGTGCCCGTCGTCGTTCCGGCATAACTGAGAGTCCATCGCAGCTTGCCGTCGAACTCGGGCCCGACGACGATGACGCACTGGAATCGCCAGTGGCCGGGCCGGAATGTCGTCGGGTGTTGCCGATCGGCGGGATTGGGGGTGAACAGATTGTCGGGGCCTGGTGCGATCGTGACCGGTTCCGCGTTATGGCTGAAGTACGCAAACGAGAGCGTGTAACTCCCGTCGGGATTCTTCAGGTAGCCGTCATAGGCCGGATAGATCGGCTGCGCTCGTTGCGCGTGCGCTGTGGCCAGAAAGCACGCGGCCAGGACCGCAGCAGCCATGCACCCGGCTCCACGTGCCCGCACTCCCATAGCGGCTCCTCAGCTCGATGTCCGGGTTGTACTGCTGTTAAGGTCTGATAGAGTAGCCGCGGACATCGTTCAGGGCAATACAAGGGGGTCCAAATGACCCGGATCGTGAACCTGGCCGGCACCTCGGCGCTGGCGCTCGTCGCCGCCCTCCTGCTTCCCGCCTCGTCGGCGGTACACGGTCAGACCAACGCGCAGACGCCGACCTTCACGAAGGACGTCCTGCCCATCCTGCAGCGTTCCTGTCAGAAGTGCCATCGCCCCGACACCGCGGCGCCGATGTCGCTGTTGACCTATCAGGAGGTGCGTCCATGGGTCCGGTCGATCAAGGCGCGCGTCTCGACGCGGCAGATGCCGCCGTGGCACATCGACCGCAGCATCGGCGAGTACCTCGACGACCCGTCGCTGAGCGATCAGGAAATCGCCACGATCGTGAGCTGGATTGACGGCGGCGCGCCGCAGGGCAATCCGGCGGACGCTCCGCCGCCGCTCAAATTCATGCCGGTGGACGAATGGGCGTTCGGCGAACCGGATCTCGTCGTCCAGATGAACGAAGGGTTCGTCATTCCGGCCACCGGCGCGGACTTCACGCCCGACGAAGTCGTCGATCCCGGCATCAAGGAAGACCGCTACGTCAAATGGATCCAGATCATCCCGACCGCCCACTGCTGCGTCCATCACTCGCATGTGTACGCCTCGACGCCGGAGGGAGCCGATAGAGAAGGCCTCGGCCTCGGGATGGGTTCGAACACCGAGAACGAAGTGGACCTCATCGAGTACGCGGCCGGCAACGATGCGGATCTCTTTGCCGAAGGCACGGCGAAGTTGATCAAGGCCGGCTCGCTGTTCCGTTTCTCGCCGCACTATCACCCTTACGGCAAGGAGGTCTACGACCGCCAGAAGGTCGGGATCAAGTTCTATCCCAAGGGCTACAAGCCGAAGTACGTCGTCACCTCCCATCGCATCCGGACCGGCGTCGGCAACGACTGGGCGCTGAACCGCGAGAAGGTCGAAGAGGCGATCCTGCGGGCCGGCTACAAGATCGACATCGACGAGCCGACGATGCCGACCGGCGCGCTGGTGCAGGAGAACCCGCTGCACAGCGTGGCGATGCTGAGCATTCCGCCGAATACGGTGGCGCGGCACGAGCGCTTCTGGCCGCTGCCGCAGCCGGCGCTGATCATCAGCTTCCAGCCGCACATGCACTTTCGCGGCACGCGGATGCTGCTCGAAGCGATCCATCCCGACGGGCGCCGCGAAGTGCTGACCGACGCGACCCACTACGAGCAGAACTGGCAGATCACCTACACCTACAAGACGCCGCACCTGTTTCCCGCCGGCACGATCCTCCATACCGTGTCGTGGCACGACAACACCGCCAACAACAAGCACAACCCCGATCCAACCGCCTGGGTCGGCTGGGGAAGCCGGACGGTGGACGAAATGGGGCACGGCTGGACCGACATCGCGTTCCTGACCAGTCAGCAGTACGACGAGGAGCTCGCGAAGAGGAAAGCGCAGAAGAAGCCGACGCCGTCGACCCCGCAGCCCTGAATGAGAGCGTGAAACGCGTGTAGTGTCCGGCTTCAGCCGGACCCGCATCGGTTTCGGAGTTCACGATGTCACACCGAATCGTCGGTTTCAGGCTGCGCCTGACGGCGCTCCTCGCGGCCGTGGTGTCGTCGGCGACGGTCCTCTCCGGCCAGCCGGGGGCGAAGAACGGTGAATGGCGCACGTGGGCCGGCGATCTCGCAGCCACGCGCTACGCCCCGCTCGACCAGATCAACGCCGGCAACTTCAACAAGCTCGAAGTGGCGTGGCACTTCAGGACCGAGAACCTGGGAAGGAACCCCGACTTCAACCTGCAGGCGACGCCGCTGATGATCAACGGCGTGCTGTACTTCACGGCCGGCGCGCACCGCAACGCCGTTGCCGTCGACGCCGCCACCGGCGAGATGCTCTGGATGCACCGGCTCGAGGAAACGAAACGGGCGGAGGCGTCATCGCGCCGGCTCTCGGGACGCGGCGTCGGCTACTGGACCGACGGCCGGGGCGACGAGCGGATCTACTACGTCTCCACCGGATATCAGCTCGTCGGGCTCGACGCGAAGACCGGCGATCCGATCCCCGGGTTCGGCAACAAGGGCGTCGTCGATCTGAAACAGGACGACGATCAGCTGCTCGATCCGATCACCGCCGATGTCGCATGGAACGGCGCGCCCGTGGTTGCCAAGGACGTCGTCCTCGTCGGCGCCGCGCATCGGGCCGGCGGCGCGCCGCGCAGCCGCGCGAACGCGAAGGGCTACATTCGAGGGTTCGACGCCCGCACCGGCAAGCGCCTCTGGATCTTCCACACGATTCCCCAGCCGGGCGAGTTCGGCAACGACACGTGGTTGAAGGACTCGTGGTCGTTCACCGGCCACACCGGCGTCTGGGGCCAGATGACGGTCGACGAAGAGCTCGGCATCGTCTACCTGCCGGTGGAGATGCCGACCGGCGACTACTTCGGCGGCCATCGCCCGGGCAACAATCTGTTTGGCGAAAGCCTCGTCGCCGTCGAGCTCCAGACGGGCAAGCGCATCTGGCACTTCCAGCTGGTTCACCACCCGATCTGGGACTACGACATCCCCTGCCCGCCGATCCTGGTCGACATCACGGTCGGGGGCAGGAAGATCAAGGCGATCGCGCAGCCAACGAAGCAGGGCTTCGTCTATGTGTTCGACCGGCAGACCGGCCAGCCGGTGTGGCCGATCGAGGAGCGCCCGGTGGAGGTTGGCGCGGTGCCGACTGAATGGTATTCGCCGACGCAGCCGTTTCCAACCAAGCCGCCGCCCTTCGAGCGGCAGGGCTTCCTCATCGACGACGTGATCGACTTCACGCCGGCGATCAAGGCGGAGGCGCTGAAGATCGTCTCGCAGTACAAGATCGGACCGCTCTTCACGCCGCCGATCACCAAGGGATACGAGGGCAAGATCGGGACGCTGTACGTGCCAAACGGCGCGAACTGGCCCGGCGGCTCGTACGATCCCGAGACCGGGTTGATGTACGTGTATTCGCACACGCTGCTCCGCGTGCTGTCCATGGTCAACGACCCGAAGCGGTCCGACATGAACTACGTCAACGACGGCGGCGGCGGCGAGGCGGGGGGCGGCGCGGGGACGACCGTGCAGGGGCTGCCGCTGGTGAAGCCACCGTGGGGCCGCATCACCGCGATCGATCTCAACAAGGGTGAGATCGCGTGGCAGGTGGCGCACGGCGAGACGCCCGATTACGTCAAAAATCACCCGGCGCTTCAGGGCGTCACCATCCCGAGGACCGGCCGCACCGGCGGCGCGGGTGGAAGCTCGGGCGGGATCGGCACGCTGGTAACGAAGACGCTGGTCATTTCGGGCGAGGGCGGCATGTTCACCACGCCATCGGGCAAGCGCGGCGCAATGCTGCGCGCCTACGACAAGGCGACCGGCGCGAACGTCGGCGAGGTGTACATGCCGGGCGCGCAGACGGGCGGGCCGATGACCTACATGTTGAACGGCAAGCAGTACCTCGTCGTCGCGGTAAGCGGCGCGAATGTGCCCGGAGGGTTGATGGCGTTCACCCTGCCCGCGCAAAAGTAAACGCCGGCTCGGATGGCTGTGATGAAGATTTCCCGGCGCCACTTTCTCGGCTGCAGCGCCGCGCTGCCGTTCGTGTTCCAGGAGCTGGCCGAAGCCCAGCGCAAGCGCGTGAAGATTCGCGACCTGCAGGTGATGATGCTGCAGGGCGCCAGCCGCACCTACACGCTGGTCAGGATTGTCGCCGACGACGGGTTGCATGGGATCGCCGAGGGCTACGGCAGCCCAGGCGTCGGGGTCAAGGAACAGGTCCTCTCGCTGAAGCCGTGGCTGGTCGGAAAGGATCCGCTCGAGATCGACGCGCTCTACACCTTCATGGGAGAAGGGACGAAGGACTTGAGCGGGACGCGGACCGACGGTTCGGCGCACAACCTGATTCGGGCGGTCAGCGCCGTCGAGATGGCGCTCTGGGACCTCGCCGGCAAGATCCTCGACGTGCCGGTCTCGACGCTGCTCGGCGGCAGGTTCCGGGATCGCGTTCGCGTCTACGACCATGCGGCGCCGCGCAACATGCTGGACAAGGCGTCGGTGAAGGAGTGGGCCGACAAGGCGAAAGCGCATCCGAGCGGCTTCACCTGTCACAAATTCGGCTTCCCCAACACCGATCCCGCAGTCGATCTGGCGCGCGATCGCTCCAATCGCATGCTGACGACGCGCGAGCTGCTGAATACGCAGCAGGGATTCGAGAACTGCCGCGAAGCCGTCGGCTGGGATCGCGACCTGATGGTGCACTGCCACTGGGAGTACGACCTGCGGACCTCGATTCAGATCGCGGAGGCGGTGGAATCGGTCAAACCGGTCTGGCTGGAAGATCCGCTCCCGGTCGACTACTCCGATTCATGGAAGCGGTTGTGCGCCAGCTCGAAGGTGCCGATCTGCATGGGCGAGAACCTCGCGCGCCGCGAAGGCTTCAAGGACTTCATCGTCAACCAGGCGTGCGACATCCTGCACCCGGACCTGCGAAATTCCGGCGGCTTCCTCGAGACCAAGCGCATCGCCGATCTTGCGCACATCTACGGTCTGCCGATGGCGAACCACAATACCGGCAGCCAGGTCTACACCTACGCGGCGGCGCAGTGGGCCGCGTCGATCCGCGATTACATGGCGCTCGAGACCATCACGGGCGAAGGCGGCTGGATGGATCAGGTGCTGGTGCTCGACGCTCCGTACATCAAGGACGGGTTCATTCAGGTGAGCAGCCGGCCGGGCCTGGGCATCACGCTGAACGCCGACGTGGTGCGCGCACATCTGGCGGCCGGCGAGACCTGGTGGGGCTAGAACCTATCTTTCGTAGTGTCCGGCTTTAGCCGGACCTCGCGAAGTCCGGCTGAAGCCGGACACTACGAACTACCGCGCGACGCCGAACGCGAGCAGCACGTTCCCCCGCGCGCCGTTTCCGAGCTCGGAATAGCCGGAGGTGAGGAACACCATCCCGTTGGCGACCACGGGGCCTGCGCCGTTGATGTTGCCACCTTTGGCGGCGACGCCGTTGACGGTGTCGAACTCGCGCGCGGTGTTGTACTGCCAGAGCGCCTTGCCGTCGGCGGTCGAATACGCGTAGAAGATCCCGGCGCTCGAGCCGAAGAACACCACGCCCGGAATCACCGTGACCGGCGCTGAACCGCCGTCGGCGGGCGACGCGCGCCATTCGACCTTGCCGGTCGCGAGGTTCACCGCCGCGAGGCCGAGCGTCTGGGCCGCGCGTGTCACCGGGAAATAGCCGAAGCGATCGTCCGCCGCGGATCCCCACATGATCGCGCCGCCGCCGTTGTCGAGGCCGAGGCCGAGCTGCGGCCCCCACACCACCTTGCCCTGCCGCGCGGCGTCGAGCGCCCACGCGTGGCCGTCTTTCTGTCCAATCACGACGAGCGTCCGCCCGTCGGCAAGCGTGCGGACGATCGGCGCGTTGCCGAAATCCATGTCGGGGCCGAGCTCGTCGGGACAGGTTTCAGACTTGTTGTCCCTGGGCACGTTCGGCCGGTACTTGCCCGGGCAGTCGCGCACGTAGGCGTCGTTGGCCATCATCTGCGACACCCACAGCCGCTTGCCGGTCTGCAGATCGAACGCGACGACCGCGTCCGATCCGGGCGCGGCCGGTTCGGTGTAGGCGTTGCCGGTCGAGACGTAGACGACCCGACCCTTCACGTCGATGGCGGGCGACGACCAGACGCTGGCGCCGGCCGGGCCCCACAGCTGTGTGCCTTTCGACGTCTTGCGGTGCGGCGTCGGCCGCTCGGTAATCGTGTACGACGTCCAGTGGCGTTTGCCGCTCTGCGCGTCGTACGAGATCACGCCGCCGCGAAACGAGCAGCACGGGTAGGCCGGGTTGCCGGCGCCCGATTCCTCGAGCGACGAGATCGGCACCAACACGCGCCCGTCGACGACTTTCGGCGAACCGGTGACGCGGGCCACCGGGTGCGTGTCGATGCGATCCTTCCACACCATCGTGCCGCGCTCGGCGTCGACGGCGTAGATGGTGCCTTTCACGTCGCCGAAATAGGCGAGGAAGCGGCTCGCGCCGGTGCCGGGACCGATCACCGGCGCGGTGCGGATGCCGGCGTTGGCCTTGAACGACCAGTAGATGCAGCCGCTCGTGGCGTCGAGCGAATAGAGAAACCCGGTGTCGGCGCCGACGAACACGCGCCCGCCTGCAACCGTCGGCTGGCCATACGCCGAGTTGCCGTTCGGAAACCCGAACGCCCATTTCAACGCGAGCTTCGGCGCATCCGCGGCGGTGAGGCCCGGCGCGGTCTGATAGCGCGAGTTGCTGGCGTCGAAGCCCCAGCCGTTCCACTCCGAGCCCTTGAAGGGTGCGAACGCCGGCCGGCTCTCGCAGCGGTTCTTCATCTGCGACGCGTCGCCGGTCGCGGCAGCGCCCAGCGGACGGCCGCCGACGTAGACGGCGACCACGCGCTTCTCGAACTCCGACATCGACGTCGCGTACTGCGCCATCGACCCGGTCGTGATCGAGGCCAGCACCTCTTCCGGCGTATGCCGGTTGAGCGCGTAGCGATCGCTCGCGCCGTTCCTGCCGGTGTCGTGGCACGAGGCGCAGTGGCCGGTGAAGTTGTAGATGCCGGCGTTGGTGTTCTGCGGGTGCTCGAGGTCCTGCACCGGCGCCGGCGGCGCGGGTTGAGGCGGCTGCTGTTGGGCGGCCGCGCTCAAGGTCGCGACAAAGGCGACGAGTAGAAGGGCCTCAGAACGCAAATCTCAGCCCCCACTGAATCTGGCGCGGATCGCTGGCCGTGGTGCGCGTCAGGAACGCGTTCGACACCATGTTCGCGGTCACGTTCGGGTTGAAGTTCACGTGGTTGGTGATGTTGTAGGCCTCGATGAAGAGATCGAGGTGCCGGGCGCCGCCCATCACCAGCTGCCGGGTGAGGCGCAGGTCGAGCGACAGGTACTGATCCAGATCCAGCAGCGAGGCGTTGATCGCCGACAGGTTCCGCGACGCGCGGAACGCGTTGATGATGGCCAGCTGCGACTCGACGTCGCCCATGCCGACGGTGATCGGCAGGCTGGCGGGGCGATCGCTCTGCGTCTGGCCGTCGCCGTCGATATCGACGCCCGCCTGCACCGTGAACGGCGATCCGCTCAGCCAGCGCACGATGCCGCTCGCCTGGAAATTCCACGGCAGGCTGGTCGATCCGGAGACCGCGAGGTTATGCCGGTTGCCGCCCTCCTGGTAGCCGTACTGCTGCGGCGTGCGCATCGTGCCGAAGTAGTTCTGGTAGTGGCTGACGCCGTCGCGCTTGCTGAACGCGAGCGTGTACGACACCTGCAGGCTGTCGGCGCCGCGGACGCGCGTCCTGAACTGCGTCTCGACCGCGTCGTACCAGCTGCTGGTGTTGTTGCGCATCACCTTCACTTCGCTGAAGTTCGACACCGGCCGCGGATTGCTGGCGCTGATTGCCCCCGACGCCGGCAGGTTCGCATCGTAGGCGCCGAGCTGCTTCAGGCCGATGTCGTGCACGTAGTCGACGTCGAGCGACGTGACGTGGTTCACCTGCCAGCCGAGGCCGGCGCTGGTGTTCCACGAGTAGGGCAGCACGTAGCCGTCGTCGATCAGGAACAGCGACCGCGCGCCGCCGGCGGCGACGTAGTCGGTCAGGCTCCTGCCGCCGAGGACGGCGTTGATGTCCGGGTAGAAGCGCATCAGGTTCGGATCCTGGATCAGCACCGCCGTGCCCAGCGTCCGGTCCTGCGTCGTCATCTGGAAGTACTGGCGGTTGCGCGTCGAGTAGCGGCCGACGCCGCCGCGGGCGACCAGCGTGCCGTTGCCGCGCACGTCCCACGTGGCGCCGAGGCGCGGCTGGAAGTTCTTGTAGTCGTTGCCGCGATCGGACGACACGAACCGGTTCAGGTTCGGGTACAGCGGGTTCTGCAGCAGCCCGTCGAAATAGTCGACCAGCCGCAGGTCGGCGTCGAAGTGATAGCGCAGGCCGAGGTTGAGGCGGACGCGATCGGCGACGCGCCAGGTGTCCTCGGCAAACGCATTGGCCGCCCGCGAGTTGAACGTCCAGTGCCCGGGGGTCTGCATGGTGAAGGAGATCGGCCAGGTGCGCGAGTTGCCGGCGTCGAACGGCAGGTCGGTCGTGAACTGGAAGAAGCCGGCCTGGAAGAAGTGCGCGTCGTACTCGTGGTGCGCGTACTCGTAGTCGCCGCCGAACTTGAAGTCGTGGCTCGGGGTGTTGATGTAGAAGGTGTCGAACAGCTGATAACGCTGGCGCGGGAAGTCCTGCGGCACGGTGGTGTCCTGGCCGAAGGCCGCCGACGGGCGCGAGATGCTCAGGTCGAAGCTGTTCGGCACGGTGCCCAGGTCGTGGTTCATGAACTGGAACCGCAGGCTGTTCACCCGGCTGCGCGACAGCACCGCGTTGTTCTCGACGACGACGCTGTGCATGTGGCTGTAGTCGTTGACCTGCCGCGAGTCGGAGCTGACGTTGCCGGTCCGCTGCGCGTACTGATCGTCGTGGGCCCAGCGCACGAAGATCGAATTCTGGTCGGTCAGCTGGTGATCGACCTTCAGCGTCGCCACCGTGTTGCGCGAGCCGGACGGGAACTCGCCGTTGTTCGTCAGCGCAAACGGGTTGCTTGCCGGCAGGGCGATGATCTTGACCGTGTCGAGATCGTTGTGCTCGTAGGAGCCGAAGAAATGCGTGCGGTTGCGCACGATCGGCCCGCCCACCGTGCCGCCGAACCGCTTCTGGCTGAACGCCGGTTTCTCGCCGGTGGCGAAGTAGTTCTTCTCGTTCAGCGCCTTGTCGCGCCCGAAATAGGAGACGGTGCCGCTCAGGTTGTTGCCGCCCGAGCGCGTCACCACCGAGACCACCGCGGCCAGCGCCGATCCGTACTCGGCGCCGAACTGGTTGCGGAACACCTTGAACTCCTGCACCGCGTCCTGCGGGATGTTGATCGTCGGGTTGCCCCAGATCGCATCGTCGATGTCGCCGCCGTCGATGATCGTGGTGTAGCCGTTGCGCTGATCGGCCGGGCCGCCGAACTGGATGATCGCGAACTTCTGCCCGAGGTTGTTCGGCGTCGTGCTCGGCATCAGCTGCGCGAGCGTCAGGAAGTTGCGCGACAGGACCGGCAGCGTCGCCACCTGCTCGGCCACCATCACCGACGAGGGCTGCGACTTCGCCACTTCGACCAGCGGCGTTTCCGCCACCACGGTCAGCGTCTCGGACAGCTGCGAGATGCCCATCTTGAAGTCGATCGTCAGGTCCGAGCCGATGGTCAGGACGATGTCGCGCTTCTGCGCGGCAAACCCTGAGAGCTCCACGGCGATGGAGTAAGGTGCCGGCTGCAGGGCGACCGC
>Ga0111538_10007602_pt1 | contig 14597 bp, 17 predicted proteins | sample SoiMethybrSBSTD1_FD_79669 | JGI IMG/M metagenome (GOLD analysis project Ga0111538, IMG submission 79669) | Bulk soil microbial communities from a Populus tree surrounding site in Tennessee, USA - Soil MetaG P. TD hybrid SBSTD1 (version 2)... | ecosystem: Environmental > Terrestrial > Soil >... | reverse complement strand
GCTTCGTCTGCGTCTCGAGCGAGTAGCCGACGTTCTTCGCGCTGTCGGCGATCCCGCCGACCGCGTTGAACGGGTACGGGCCGTAGATCGACTCGTAGAACCGCACGATGTCGGGCATCAGCCGAAAGACGTTCCCCTTCGGCAGCTGCGGATCGATCGCGAGGTACGACGGGATGCTCCCGATCTTCGAGATCGTGAGGTCGAACTTCCCGATCGTGCTCGTCGCGAGGTACGGCGCCATCGGATCCGTCTCGTTCCAGGCCCACGTCGTCTTGCCCGCGCTCGTCGTGCTGGACTCGAGCACGCCGTTCGCCATCGCAGTCAGGCCCTCGGGAACCGTCACGCGGAAGTGGTACGTCGCCTTGTCGTGCGGGGAGTCGTTGACCGGGAACCACGCGGGCGAGCCCTGCGGCTCGCCGACGACGAACGCGCCGTCGTCGGTCGGCACCCAGCCCTCCGGCGACCCGTCCGGGTCGATGACGACGGTCGGCGTGCCGTTGTAGCCCACCGTGACCGTGAACGCGCTTCCGGACGTGATCCCCGAGCGCGGGGTGATGACGAGCTCCTGCTCGCCGTCGCGGGCGAACGTCGCCGCCACGCCGTCCACGAGCAGCCGCGAGATCGAGAACCCGCGGAGGTCGAGGTCGAAGCGCGACAGGTTCTGCGTCGCCTTCGCCTTGATGACGGCGGTGCCGGTGAGCTGGTTGCCGCCCGGCTGCCAGTCGAGTGTCAGGTCGTAGCTCGACACGTCGTACCCGCCGTTGCCGGCGTTCGGGAAGAACGGATCCCCCGAGCCCGCCGTTCCCGGTGTGAACACGGCCGCAGGTGCGACCGCCGCGAAGCTGAGCGCCGCAGCGAACGCTGCGAACGCTGACGCCAAGTGCCTCATCCTCTCCCCTCCAGTCGTTCGACCCCGAAGCGCGGATTATGCAACGCCGGCGAGGCCGGCCTCGAGCGCGGCGCGGATCGCGAGGCTCGACTCGAGGTCGGGCGCTTCGCTGATCACGGTCGCCGGTCGGTCGAACTGCGCCAGTGCCTCGCCCAGCGGCTCCGCGCGCAGCGTTCCCTCGCCGTAGGGAAGGTGCTTCGTCTCGTTCCGGTTTGCGAACGCGATGTCCGAGAAGTGGATGTGGAACGGCGCACCCGCTTCGAGCACCTCGTCTGCCGACGTCAGCGCGTCGGCGAAGAGCGACGTCTCGAGGAACGCGCCGTCACTCGTCGCGTGCATGTGCGCGAAGTCGAGCACGGGGCGGACCCAGCCGACGCGCGAGGCGATCTCGATCACGTCGTCGACCGAGCCGAGCTCCCGTACTCGGCCCATCACCTCGATCCCGAACGGAACCGCACGGTCCTTCTTCTCGAGCCGCTCGCGGAGCTCGCCCAGCTGCTCGACGACGGAGTCGATCGCCTCCTCCTTCGTCCGCCCGAGCAGGAAGCCGGGATGGAAGACGACGAGCTCGGCACCCGCGGTCTTGGCGATGCCGGCCGAGTGGTCGAGCATCCCGACGGCCATGTTCAGCTTCTTCCCGCGCTCGGCGTGCCCCATGAACCCGGCGATCGGCGCGTGGACGGAGAGGACGATCCCGTGCTCGCGGGCGAGCTCGCCGAACCGCTCGGCCCATTCGTAGTCCATCCAGAACTTGCCCTCGAAGTCGATCTCGCAGGCGGAGTAGCCCCGCTCGAGGAGGATCTCGATCGCCTCCTCCGGGCTCTCCCGCGAGGGCACCCGCGCCCCTCCGAACCGCAGCTCACCCACGGGGCAATCATGCCGTCCGACCCCGGTCCTACGCTTTTTCACATGACCAAGAGCCCGACACGGATCGACCTCCTCGAGCTCGACATCGACCTCCGGCTCGCCGATCTCTGGCGCGAGGCGGGGGAGATCGAGGATTGGAGCATCGAGGTGGTCGCAGCCTTCATGCGTGCTGCGTACGGCAAGGGGTACTGCGACGCGCTGACCGAGGAAGCCCCGGGGTCGCTCTGCGTCGACCACGGCTACCGGGTGCCGGCTCGGCGGAAGGCCATCTCCGAGACCACCCCTTCCTAGGAGCCGCCCGGCAGGGCCGGGGCTAGACTTCGGGCGTGGCCCGGAGGTCGAATCCGGCACGTCTCGTGCTCGCGCTCTCGGTCGCGGCCGTGCTCGCGGTCTTTCTCGTCTACGTCTCGCTCGCGGGCGGCGGCACGCCGTCCATCCAGCCGAGCGAGCTCAAGGGCCGCAGCGAGACGGTCGTCCTCGGTGGACGGGTCCTCGCGGGGTGGAAGACGACCGGCCGCGTGACGACGTTCCGCCTGCGCGACCCGAAGGGAACGGCAACCGCGCGCGTCCGGTACGCGGACTCGCTTCCCGACCAGTTCAAGACCGGTCGCGACCTCCAGGTGAAGGGCGCGCTCCAGAACGGTGTCTTCGTGGCCGAGCCGGGCACGATGGTGACGAAGTGCCCGTCGAAGTACGTGCCGAAGAAGAGCTCCAGCTGAGCAATGGCTGAGCTCGGCCGCGCGGCCCTCGTCGTCTGCCTCGGCCTGTCCGCATACGCGCTGCTCGCGGGAGGTTGGGCGATCGCTGCGCACCGCCGCCGCCTTGCCGTGTCCGCGCAGAACGCGCTCGTCGCGGCTTTCGGTGCAGCGCTCGTCGCAGGGATCGTCCTCGTCGTCGCGCTCGTCCGGCACGACTTCTCCCTCGTCTACGTCCAGCGGCTGACGAGCCGCGAGCTCCCGCTCGGCTACACGCTCTCGGCCTTCTGGGGTGGGCAGGAGGGGTCGCTGCTGCTCTGGCTGCTCGTGCTGACGGGCTACTCGACGGCCGCCGTCTACACGTCGCGGCGCAGGCACGCCGACCTGCTGCCGTGGATCGTCCCGCCGCTCGCGCTCGTTGCGACGTTCTTCGCCTTCCTGCTCGTCGCGATCGCCAGCCCGTTCGAGACGCAGGTCGCACCGGCGAACGGCGTCGGGCTCAACCCGAGTCTTCAGAACCCGTACATGGTCGCGCACCCGCCGCTCCTCTACCTCGGCTACGTCGGGCTGACGGTCCCGTGGGCGTTCGCGATGGGTGCGCTGCTCTCGCGGCGGACGGACGAGGCGTGGATCATCGCGACCCGTCGCTGGACGCTCGTCGCGTGGACCGCGCTCGGCATCGGCCAGCTGCTCGGCGCGAAGTGGGCGTACGAGGAGATCGGCTGGGGCGGCTACTACGCGTGGGATCCGGTCGAGAACGCGGCGCTGATGCCGTGGCTGGCGGCGACGGCGTTCCTGCACTCGGTGATGATCCAGGAGAAGCGCGGGATGCTGAAGGTCTGGAACGTGCTGCTCGTGATCCTCGCGTTCGGCCTCTCGCTCTTCGGGACGTTCCTCACCCGGTCGGGGATCCTCGACTCGATCCACTCGTTCACGGAGAGCTCGATCGGGCCGTGGTTCCTCGGGTTCATCGCGCTCGTGGTCGCGCTGTCGCTCGGGCTCGTGTTCCTGCGGCTGCCGCTGCTTCGCTCGCGCACGCGGCTCGAGTCGCTCGTCTCGCGCGAGGCGACGTTCCTCTACAACAACCTGCTGCTCGTCGCGCTCTGCCTGACGATCCTCTGGGGCGTCATCTGGCCGCTGCTCTCGGAAGCGGTGCGCGGAGAGGCGAGCGTCGTCGCGGGGCCGTACTACAACTTCTTCCTGCGGGTCTTCGGGCTGCCGCTGCTCCTGCTGATGGGGATCGCGCCGCTCGTCGCCTGGCGCCGTGCATCGCTCCGCTCGCTCCGCGGCTCGTTGGCCTGGCCCGCGGGCATCGCCGCGGTCGTCGCTGTCGTGCTCCTCTTACTCGGCGCGGGCTCGTCGCCCGCCGGGTTGCTCGCCTACACCTTCTCGGCGTTCGTCGCCGGATCGATCGGCTACGAGTTCGTCCGCGGGACGCGTGCGCGGCGTGCGGTCGACGGCGGGGGGTGGTTCGCCGCGTTCTCGTCGCTCGTCGGCCGGAACCGCCGCCGCTACGGCGGCTACATCGTCCACGCGGCGGTCGTGCTGCTCGCGATCGGCATCGCCGGTTCGGCCTACGACTCCGTCCGGTCGCAGCAGCTGTCGCGCGGGGAGCGGATGACGGTCGGCGGCTACACGCTCACATACCGGGGCTCGACGCAGCGCGAGGTCGCGAACGCGCGCGAGCTGCGTGCACAGGTCGCAGTCGAGCGCGACGGCAAGAGCCTCGGGATCGTCGAGCCCGGCAAGAACTTCTATCCCGTCGAGCAGCAGGTCTCGAGCGAGCCCGCGATCCGACACGACGCGATGAGCCTCGGTGACCTGTTCGTGATCCTCGAGAACGCGAACGGCGACGGGAGCATCGAGCTGAAGGCGCTGGTGAACCCGCTCGTGAACCTCATCTGGCTCGCGGGGCTCGTCTTCCTCGGCGGGTCGCTGATCGCGTTGTGGCCCGACCCGGCCGAGCAGCGGCGCATGCTCGAGCGCTACGCACTGGCCCCGGCATGACATACGTGCTCGCCGCGCTGCTCGCCGTCGCCGCCGTCCTCTTCGTCGCGCGGCCGTTCCTGCGCGAGCCGGGCGCGAGATCCGACCGGCTGAGCGAGCCGGACGAGCTCGACCGCCGTCGCCTCGCGCTGCTCGAGGAGCGCGACCGCGCCCTCGACGCCCTGCGAGAGCTCGAGTTCGACCATCGGACCGGCAAGCTCTCGGACGACGACTACCGGGCGCTCGTCGGCCCGCTTCGTCGGCGGGCCGCGCAGGCCACGCGTGCGCTCGAGCCGCGCGGGGAAGGGAGGGAACGTGCCCGAGCGGCCGGCTAACTGCTCCAACTGCGGCTCACCGCTGCCGTCGGGCGCGAAGTTCTGCGCGTTGTGCGGGACGGCCGTGCAGGAGGGGGACACCGTGCGCGCCGACGTGCCGCCGCACGAGACCACGCCCGCGCCGCCCGTCGTGCAGCAGGCCGCGCCGCGCTGGTTCGGGCTCGCTCCGCCGACGGTGCTCCTCGGTCTCGCCGTCGTCCTCTTCGTCGCCGCGGTCGTGCTGATCGCGCTCGCGAACTGGGTCGTCGGGCTGCTGCTGCTCGGGCTCGCGCTCCTCTTCACCGCCGGCTTCCTCGAGGCCGGGAGGCGCAAGCCCGACGCGCCGATCGTCAAGGCGTCCGTCAGCGCGGTCGACTCCGCGTGGGCGAGAGCGGGAGTGACGGCCCGAACGTACGCGACCCGCTCGAGCGCCAGGCGCGAGATCGCGCGCCGCCGCTCCGAGGCCATGCGTCTCGCCTCCGAGCGGGACGGGCTCTTCCGACGCCTCGGCCAGACTGTCTACGCGGGTGGGGACGGGACCGAGGAGCGGGCCGCGATCGGCGACGTTGACGCCCGAATCGCCGCGCTCGAGCAGCAGGCGAGCGAGATCGCAACCAACGCAACCGAGCGCGTCGACGCCGCTCGGCTCGAGGTCCAGCCGACGGAGGTCAAGCCGCCAGGCGGCGATTAGCAGGAGAATTCGCTACCCTCGCGCAGGTTTCCCGCGCTCGGCAGGGAGAGCAGAGCGCCCGACGAAGTCAGCCCGCGTGACGCGCCGAGTCCTCCTCGTCCTCCTCCTGGCCCTCATCGCCGCGTCACCTGCGGCAGGTGACAACGCGTCGCGCAAGCAGGCGGTCGACTCCCGGATCTCGTCGCTGAACGACAAGATCGCGGCGGCCCGCGCGAAGGAGCGCCGGCTCTCGTCGCAGATCGCCGACGTCTCGGCCCGGATCCGGACGCTCGAGTCGAGCGTCCGCGACGTCTCGAGCAACCTCGCCGTGCTGGAGCAGGACCTTGCGCTCCAGCAGGAGCGACTGGACCGGATCACGGAGCTCTGGCGGCTCCAGACGGACAAGCTCAACTTCCTCCGCGACCAGCACGAGGTCGCGATCGACCACCTCAGCAAACGGCTCGTCGCGATCTACGAGTCGGGCAACCTGACGACGGTCGACGTCCTGCTCGAGTCCTCGAGCTTTAGCGAGTTGATCTCACGCGTCGACTACGCGCGCGAGCTCGCGCGCCAGGACCGGCGCATCGCGGCGTCGGTCGGCGAGGCGAAGGACCGCATGCGCGTCGCGCAGGCACGCACGACGGTCACGCGGAAGAAGGTCGCCGCGGTCGAGCGGGCGGTGGCGGTGCGGACGCAGCAGACGCGCGCCGTGCGCGACGAGCTCGTGGCCCGCGAGAACGCGCTCGCCGGCACGCGCGCGGACCGGCGAGCCCAGCTCGCGAACGTCCAGGCGGCGAAAGCCGACTACCTGCACGAGGTCAACTCGCTCCTCGCCGTCAGCTCGCAGCTGGCGTCGCGGATCCAGAGCTCGCAGTCCTCGTCGCCGGTGCAGCGCTCGTCGAGTGGGCTGATCTGGCCGGTCTCCGGGCCGGTCACGAGCGGCTTCGGCTGGCGGTGGGGGCGGATGCACGAGGGCATCGACATCGCGGTGCCGACGGGGACGGCCGTGGGGGCCGCCGCGGCGGGACGCGTCATCTACGCCGGCTGGATGGGCGGTTACGGCAACCTGGTCATCGTGGACCACGGCGGCGGCATTGCGACCGCGTACGGCCACAACAGCTCGATCCTCGTCGGGTACGGCTCGTCCGTCTCGCAGGGGCAGACGATCGCCCTGTCCGGCTCGACGGGCAACAGTACGGGGCCGCACGTGCACTTCGAAGTGCGCGTGAACGGGTCACCCGTCGATCCGCTCGGCTACCTGGGGTAGGCGTAGTTTCCCGCGACGCGGGAACTGATCGGCGCGTCAGTCCCCAACTCAAGGAGAGCCTTCGTGGGCGTACTGCTGTTCGTGCTGCTGCTGATCCTGATCCTGTTCGTGCTCGGGATCACCGGCGTCGTGAAGCTGCTGCTCTGGATCGCGATCATCGCGTTCATCATCTGGCTGATCGGGTTCTTCATCCGCGGCGCCGAGGGTGCCCGCTGGTACCGCTGGTAGACCCGCCTGCTACTTCAGAACGTGCAGGTCGGGCAGGTTGCGGTACCGCTCGTCCAGATCGAAGCCGTAGCCGACGAAGAGCTCGTCGGGGACCGTGAAACCGACATGGCTGATCGGGAGGTCCTCGACGAGTCGTCGGTACGGGCGGTCGAGGAGGGTCACCGCGGCGAGCGACTGTGGGCTCCGAAGCCTGAGCGTCTTGCAGAGGTAGTTGAGCGAGAGCCCCGTGTCGACGACGTCCTCGACGATCACGACGTGGCGTCCTTCGATCTCGGCGTCCAGGTCCTTCAGCAGGCGGATCCCGGGGCCGTCTTCGTCGTACGAGGCGAGCTCGAGGAAGTCGAGCTCATGGGGGATCGGGATCGCGCGGGAGAGGTCGGTGCAGAAGACGAGGCTCGCCTTCAGCGGGGCGACGAGGAGCGGATTCTTGCCGGCGTAGTCGAGCGCGAGGTCGGCGCCGAGCTGACGCACGCGTGCGTCGATCTCCTCGCGGCCGAGGTAGACGTCGCCGACGCGGCGCGTCGTCGTCAGCTGGCGAGGTCGAGTCTGTATCGCTCGGCGAGGCGCGTGATGTCGCGCTTGTAGAAGAGCTTGACGTTCACGTCGGGATATCGCTCGCGGAGCTTGCGGAGCTTTCGGTTCTTGCGCGTCACGAGCGACTGCTTCATAACGGTGATCTCGACGTAGAGGTCCTGCTCCGGGAGGTAGAAGTCGGGAGTGAACGCCTCGGCGACGCGGCCGTCCTCACCCTCCTCGAGGACGAACGTCCGCGGCTCGTACTCCCACGGGATGCCGTAGTAGTCGAGGACGCGGGCGCAGGCGACCTCGGCCTGGTTCGCGAACACCGGAGGCTCGGACCCACGATATGCCTGGAAATCCCAGGTTTCTGCGGGCATCTGTACTGGAGGGTAGCAACGGCCTCGGACGCCGCAGGCTCGCGGCACCCGCAGGCGTTCCGTCCCGGGTCGAGCCATGTCCGAGGGCCGACAACAGGCGGTTCAGTGTCGCAGCTGGACAGGCTCGCGCGGCTACCCGTGGACGAATCGTCACCCTTTCGGCACAAAGCCGTGACCGCAGCGGAGGGGTCCCAGGGTCAGACCCAGGTGTTTGCCCCGGCGGGGCGCGCGCGAGCCCGGAACGGGCTCTTACACTCTGCATCCATGAGCATCGACGGCAGGGCCGCTTTCACCGTCGCCCACATCTCCGACCTTCACTGCGGAGATCCGAGCTTCCAGCCGAGCCTGCTCGAGCGCGCGATCTCGGAGATCAACGAGCTCCAGCCGCGCGCGGTCGTCTGCACCGGCGACCTCACGGTCTTCGGCTTCAAGGAGGAGTACCGCCTCGCCCGCGAGTACCTCGACCGCATCGAATGCGAGTCCGTGGTCGTGATCCCGGGCAACCACGACTCGCGGAACGTCGGCTACGTCCACTTCGAGGATCTCTTCGGCGACCGCAACTCGGTGCTCCGCCTCGACGGGCTGACCGTCGTCGCGATCGATTCGAGCGAGCCCGACCTCGACAACGGGCACGTGGGCCGCGGCCGTTACCGCTGGATCGAGGAGCAGTTCGCGACCGCGTCGGACGGTCTCCGCGTCTTCGCGCTGCACCATCACCTGCTGCCGGTCCCCGGCACCGGCCGCGAGCGCAACGTCGTCTACGACGCGGGCGACGCGATCGAGTGCCTCCAGCGCTCGAGCGTCGACCTCGTCCTCTCGGGCCACAAGCACGTCCCGTACGCCTGGCGCCTCGAGGATCTCTTCGTTGTCAACGCCGGCACCGTCTCGACGCTCCGCCTCCGCGGCAAGACGCGACCCTGTTACAACCTGATCGAGGTCTCCGGCCCGCACGTCGACGTCTGGCGCAAGTACCCGTTCCACGGCCAGGAGCGGATCATCCAGTTCTCCACCGACACCCGCGCGTTCGAGAAGTACACCGCGCGAATCGAGGGCGAGGTGACGACGCGCAGTTGAAGCGCGCGCTCGCGATCATCGACGGCGAGCACTACGTCTCGACGGTGCGCGACGCCCTCGAGGAGCTTCCGTTCGAGTTCGTCGCCGCACACCTCGTCGGCGGAACGGAGAAGCTCCGCGGCGGCGAGGACTACGGCGTGCCGCTTGTCGACTCGCTCGCCGCCGCACTCGCGCACGACGCCGAGGTCGTCGTCGACCTCTCTGACGAGCCCGTGCTCGGACCGGCCGAACGGCTCCGGCTCGCCAGCCGCGCGCTCGCGCTCGGGCTGCCCTACGTCGGCGCCGACTTCCGCTTCGATCCCCCGACGCTCGAGCCCTTCGACCTGCCGTCGATCGGGATCGTCGGCACCGGGAAGCGCGTCGGCAAGACCGCGCTCGCGGGCCACGCCGCCCGCCTCCTCTCCCAACGCTACGAGGTCGTCGTCGTCGCCATGGGCCGCGGCGGTCCGCCCGAGCCGGAGGTCGCCGAGTCCCCGCCCGGCATCGACGAGCTGCTCGAGCTCTCGCGCGCCGGCCGCCACGCCGCATCGGACTACCTCGAGGACGCGGCCCTCGCCCGCGTCGTGACGATCGGCTGCCGTCGCGCCGGCGGCGGGCTCGCCGGGATGCCGTTCGCCTCGAACGTCGACGCCGGCGCCGCGATCGCCGCCGAGCGCTCGCCCGACCTCGTCCTGTTCGAGGGCAGCGGCGCGACGTTCCCGCCCGTGGAGACGCGGAAGCGCGTTCTCGTGGTCGGGGGTCGCCAGCGTCCCGAGATCGCCACCGGCTACCTGAACGCCTACCGGATCCTCGTCTCCGACCTCGTCGTGGTCGTCGGAGGCGACGAGCCGGTCGACGCGATCCGTGAGCTGACCGACGTGCCTGTGCTGCGGGTCGAGCTGCGCCCTCGCCCCGTCGAGCCTGTCCTCGGCACCGCAGCGGTCTTCACGACCGCTCCGCCCGACCGCGCCGACGAGCTGCGCCGGGCGCTCGAGGACCAGGGCGTCGACGTCGTCCAGCTCTCGACGAACCTCGCCCGCCGCGACGAGCTGCGCTCCGAGCTCGACGCGACCGACGCGGAGACCTATGTCGTCGAACTGAAGGCAGCCGCCGTCGACGCCGTCGTCGAGCATGCGCGCTCGCGCGGCGCGAAGGTCGTGCTGCTCGACAACGAGGTCGTCGCGCCCGGCCTCGACGACGAGCTCGCCGCGCTCGCAGAGGCCGCCGTGAACGAAGGAGTCCCCGCGTGACGTCCCAACCGCGCCATGCAGAGCCGTTCCCGCTCGGCACCGACGAGCTCCCGTACTCGAAGGGTCTGACCGCACGCGCGCTGATCGCGGTCGGCGTGCCGACGATGCGCGCGCACGAGCTCGCCCGGAAGATCGAGAAGGATCTCGCGGACCGCGGCGAGACCGCCGCGACGCTCGACCGGATCGAGGAGCTCGCCGAGGACGACGTCTCGATGCGCCGCCTGCGCCGGTACCTCGCGCTGCGCGAGCTCGACCTCCCGGTGATCGTCCTCCTGGGAGGCGCTACCGGCACGGGGAAGTCGACCGTCGCGACCGAGCTCGCGTACCGCCTCGGCATCACGCGCGTCACGTCGACCGACTTCATCCGCCAGACGATGCGCGCGTTCTTCTCGCGCGACTTCATGGCGTCGATCCACTACTCGAGCTTCGAGGCGGGCCGCGGTCTCCGAAAGCCCGAGGAGGCGTACGACCCCGCGATCGCCGGGTTCCTCGACCAGTCGCGGGACGTGCTCGTCGGCGTCCGTGCGTCGCTCGACCGCGCGCTCGAGGAGGGCTGGTCGATGGTGCTCGAGGGGGTGCACCTCGTGCCGGGCCTCGTCGAGCTGCCGCCTGCCGCCGAGCACGCCGTCGTCGCGCAGTGCATCCTCGAGATCGAAGAGTCCGACGCGCACGAGTCGCACTTCTACGTGCGCGACGCGAACTCCGACGGAGTGCGGCCGGTCGCGCGCTACCTCGACCGCTTCGACGACATCCGCCGCATCCAGCACGACCTCGTCTCCCGCGCGCGGCGCGAGGAGATCGCCGTGATCGAGAGCTCGAACATCGACGAGGCGGTGATGCAGGTGCTGGAGCTCGTGCTCGCCGGCGTCGAGCACGTGGAGCGCGTCCCGTGAGCGACGGACGCCCGCCCTGCCTCTGCGAGTCCTACGCGCGCGTCACCGAGAGGGCCTCGCTCGCCGGCGCGCGCTGGCTGGGTCGCGCCGACCGCGAGGGCGCCGAGGAGGCGACGTTCTCCGCCATGCGGCACGCGCTCGACGAGCTGCCGATCAGCGGCCGAGTCGTGATCGGTGCGCCCGAGGAGGACGGCAGCCTGCCGGTCGGTGTCGTCGTCGGCGGCGGCGGGGAGGAGGTCGACCTCGCGCTCGACCCGCTCGAGGGCCGAGGCGTCGTCGCGCGCGGCGGTCCCGGCGCGATGTCGATGATCGCCGTCGGCGACCCGGGCTCGATCCTCACGCTCCCCGACATGTACATGCGAAAGATGGCCGTCGGCCCGCGCGCGCGCGGGTCGATCGACCTGCACAAGACGATCCAGGAGAACGTCGAGGCGATCGCTGCCGCGTTCGGACGGAACGTGAACGACATCACGACGATCGTCCTCGATCGTCCGAGGCACCACGACCTGATCGAGGAGATCCGCCGCTCGGGCGCGCGCATCAAGCTGATCCAGGACGGTGACGTGACCGCGTCGATCTCGGCCGCGATCCGCGGCACGAACGACCACCTTGCGATCGGGATCGGGGGCACTCGCCAGGCGGTGCTGAGCGCCGCCGCGCTCCGATGTCTCGGCGGCGAGCTCCAGGCGCAGCTCTGGCCGACGACGCGCGGCGAGATCGACGCGGCGCGCGAGCAGGGGATCGACGACGTCTACAAGGTCTTCGAGACCGACGACTTCGCGACCGGAGAGGTGATCGTCGCCGCGACGGGCGTCTCGAACGGCGACCTGCTCCGCGGCGTGCGGTTCTACGCCGACAGCGCGCGGACCCACTCGCTCGTCATGTGCACTCGCTGCAACTGGGTGCGGTTCGTCGACGGAATCCACTTCTTCGCCCGCGAGCGGCGCGAGGAAGTGCGACTCCTCGGCTTCTAGCTACGCTGGGGACATGCCGACGAAGGACGAAGTGATCGAGGCGCTCCGGACGGTCGAGGATCCCGAGCTCGGGATGGACATCGTCGACCTCGGGCTCCTCTACGACGTCGAGGTCGAGGGCCCCAAGGTGAAGGTGATCCACAGCCTCACGTCGATGGGCTGCCCGGCCGGGCCGATGATCCAGGAGGACATCCACGCGGTCGCCTCCTCGCTCGAGGGCGTGAACGAGGTGGAGATCGAGCTCACGTGGGAGCCGCCCTGGACGCCCGACCGGATGTCGGACGACGCGAAGTTCATCCTCGGCTTCGGCTAGGCCGCACCCGCCGACACGCGTCGCCCGTTGTTCCCTCGAGGAGGGGAATCAGCGGCCATGCAGCAGACGACGTGGGCCGAGGCGGGCCCCGAGTACGAGCGGCGACGCCTCGAAGCGTTCCGCCTCGCCGTCGACGGCGAGCGTGACGACGCGCTGATCGAGCTGACGCACGGCTGGAACGACCTCGCGCCGCCGCCGTCGCTGTACCTCGCGGACGTCGCCCGCGTGCACTACCTCGCCGGCGACTACGAGGCGGCGCTCATCGCGATCGACCTCAACCGCGGCCTCGGTGCCGTCGAGCAGGAGGCACTCGTCCTCGACTGCGTCCGGCGCGAGCCCCGACTGTGGCGCGCCGCCGCGCGCATCGCCCTGCACACGGGGTGCAACCGCGGCCTGCTGCGCGTGCTGAGGGTTCGCATCAGTCGATCGTGAGGACGATCTTGCCGAGCTGTTCGCCGGCCTCGAGCCTTGCGTGCGCCTCGCGGATCTCCTCGAGCGGGTAGACGCGGTCGATCACCGGCTTCGCACGTCCGCTCCGCACGAGCTCGTACGCGGCCTCGAAGTCGGCGCGCGCGCCCATCGTCGAGCCGACGATGGTCAGCTGCTTCCACCAGACGCGGTGCAGCTGCGCCGGAGGATTCGGTCCCGTCGTGGCGCCGCAGACCGCGACGCGGCCGCCCGGCTTCGCGACGGCGAGCGAGGTCTTCCACGTCGCCTCGCCGACGTGCTCGACGACGACGTCGATCCCGCCGAGCTCCTTCGCCGCTGCCGCGACGTCGCCCGTCGCGTGATTGACCGCCGCGTCGGCGCCAAGCTCCTTCGCCCGCTCGAGCTTCTCGTCGCTCGACGAGGTGACGAGGACGTTCGCGCCGAGCGCCTTCGCGATCGTCAGCGCCGCCGTTGCCACACCGCCGCCGATCCCCCAGACGAGCACCCATTCGCCCGGCTGGAGGCCCGCGCGCGTCGAGAGCATCCGGTACGCGGTCTCGAAGACGAGCGGAAACGCGGCGGCCTCCTCGAACGAGATCGCGTCGTCGAGCGGATAGACGTTCGTCGCGGGAATCGCGATCAGCTCCGCGTTCGTTCCATCGGTGTGCTCGCCGATGACGGTGATCCGATCGCCGTGCTCGACGCCCGGGTTGATCACGACGCGCTGCCCGGGCTCGAAGCCGTTCACGCCGTCGCCGAGCGCCTCGACCGTACCGGCGCCGTCTGCGCCGAGGATGCGCGGCTTCGGCACCGAAGGCAGGCCCTTGCGCACCCAGATGTCGAGGTGGTTGAGCGCGCTCGCGCGCAGCCGGATCAGGACCTCTCCGGGGCCCGGCGCCGGGTCGGGAGCGTCCTCGTGGACGAGGACCTCGGGCCCGCCGTCGGCATGGATGCGTATGGCTTTCACGGCAGAATGCTTGGGATGACGGGAGGTGAGCTTAGTCGCCTCGCGCACGCATTCGGACTGGATGCCGTCGGCGCGGCGGCCGCCGAGGCGTACGAGGACACCGAGCGCAACATCCGTGAGCGTCGTGAGCGCGGGCTGTTCGCGGACATGCAGTTCACGATGGCCCGCCCCGAGGTCTCGTGCCATCCCGAGACGCTGCTTCCCGGCGCGCGCACCGTCGTCTCGGCCGCGCTCTGCTACTACGCCCCCGCGCCCGAGCAGCCGCCCGGAACGGGACGCCTCCCGCGCTACACGTGGCGCGACGCGTACGCCGAGCTCCGTGAGAAGCTCGACGCCCTCGGCCGAGCGCTCGGCGGCGAGTACCGCGTGCTCGTGGACGAGAACGACCACGTCGACCGCGAGGCGGCGGCGCGGTCCGGCGTCGGCTTCTACGGCAAGAACACGCTCCTCATCACGCGGCGCCACGGCTCATGGGTCGTGCTCGGCACGATCGTGACCGAGGCCGAGCTCGAGCCGACGCCGCCGCTCGGGACCGACTGCGGCGAGTGCCGGCTCTGCATCGACGCGTGCCCGACAGGCGCCCTCGACGAGCCCGGCGTCCTCGACGCGACGCGCTGCCTGTCGTACTGGACGCAGTCGCGCGCCTCGATTCCAGCGGAGTACCGCGACGCGTTCGAGGACCGCGTCTACGGCTGCGACATCTGCCAGGACGTCTGCCCGTGGAACCGAGGCGTCGAGAAGCGGCGTGGGGAGGACGAGGCCCACGGCGAGCCGTTCGTGTCGCTCGTCGACTGGCTCGAGGCCGAGGACGACGATCTCCGCAGGCGCTACGACCGCCTCTACTTCCCACGAAACGATCCGCGCTTCCTGCGCCGCAACGCGCTCGTCGCGGCCGGCAACGTCGGC
>Ga0111538_10007601_pt1 | contig 14599 bp, 14 predicted proteins | sample SoiMethybrSBSTD1_FD_79669 | JGI IMG/M metagenome (GOLD analysis project Ga0111538, IMG submission 79669) | Bulk soil microbial communities from a Populus tree surrounding site in Tennessee, USA - Soil MetaG P. TD hybrid SBSTD1 (version 2)... | ecosystem: Environmental > Terrestrial > Soil >... | reverse complement strand
GCCGGCTTCACGATCGGGGGATTCGCGACCCAGGCCCATTACCTCCTCGAGACCGGCATCGACCGCGAGCTCGAACGACTCACCGGCTCGGTCGGGGAGCACGGGCGCGCTGCACACGCGCAGGCGGCTGCGACGCTGCTCCTGCCGGGCGAGATGGGCGAGCGGTTCAAGCTGTTGGCGCTCGCGCGCGGCGTCGAAGGTCCGTTCCTGGGATTTGGATTCAGGGACCTGTCCGCGAGCCTGTAGACTGTTGCAGCTTGGATCCCTTACAAGCCATCGTCCTCGCCCTCGTGCAGGGCTTATCCGAGTTCCTGCCGATCTCGAGCTCGGGTCATCTCGTGCTGGTGCCGTATTTCCTCGGCTGGCCGGACCAGGGGCTCGCCTTCGACGTCGCGGTCCATGTCGGCACGTTGTTTGCGGTCGTCGCCTACTTCCGGCGCGAGCTCGTCGCGATGATCACGGCGTGGTTTGGCTCGCTCGCCGGCCGCGGGATGACAACGGACGCGCGGCTCGCCTGGTGCGTGGTGCTCGGAACGATCCCCGTCGGACTCGTCGGCCTCGCGTTCGGCGGCACCATCGAGGAGAAGCTGCGAAATCCCGTCGCGGTCGCGACGACGCTTTCGTTCTTCGGCCTTCTCATGTGGCTCGCTGACCGCTACGGCAAGAGCGTGCGCGATGTGCCCTCGATCGGATGGCGCGACGCGCTCCTCGTCGGCTGCGCGCAGGCGCTCTCGCTGATGCCGGGCACCTCCCGCTCGGGCGTGACGATGACAATGGCGCGCACGCTTGGGCTCACGCGCGAGGCTGCGGCGCGCTTCTCCTTTCTGCTGGCAGTGCCGGGGATCGGGATGGCGGGCGCCTACGAGGGGCTGAAGCTCGTGACGAGCGACCTCCCGCACCCGGAGTGGAGCATCATCGGCCTCGCCGTCGCAGTCGCCGCGGTGACGGGCTATCTCTGCATCGCATGGCTGCTGCGCGTGATCAACCGCATCGGGCTCGGTCCCTTTGCGGTCTACCGCTTCGCGATCGCCGCGCTGCTGTTCTGGCTGTTCGCCTGATCAGGCGCCGGCTTTCAGCGCGCCCAGGCGGCGGCGCCGGAGCAGCTCCCCGATCTTTTCGCCTGTGAGCCCCGCGCGGTCGGCGTCGTTTAACGCGACCGCCGTCGCCTTCGCCTGCGCGTCACGGAGAACGTCGCCTTGCGGATACGGCCGCTCGCGGAAGCCGCCGCGCCCGCGATAGTCGGCCTCGCAGGCGATGAGCAGCTCGCGGAACCGTTCCGGGCGGCGGAACGCGTCGCAGGCCTCGAGCAGCTCCAGCACCGTGCGCGGCCGAAGTTCGAGCGCGCGGTGCGCAAGGCCGTGCCAGCGCGCGGCGAGAATCGCGAGCTCGCGATAATCCGTGGGCACGCGCAGCCGCTCCGACAAGCCCTCGACCAGCCGCGCGCCGGATTCCTCGTGGCCAATGTGCCGGGGCCAGCGCGAGCGCGGCGTGCGGCCCTTGCCGAGGTCGTGCATCAGCGCCGCGAACCGGATGCGCGGCTCGGGCGTGAGATCGGCAGCCGCCTGCAGCACGAGCTCCATGTGCAGGCCCGTGTCGATTTCCGGGTGCCACTTCTCCGGTTGCGGCACGCCGTAGAGGGCATCGAGCTCCGGGAAGATGCGCGCCAGCGCGCCGCACTCGCGCAGCGCCCGCATCCACGCCGCGGGCACGGGCTCCGCGAGCGCCTTGGCGGTCTCCTGCCAGGTGCGCTCCGCGACGAGCGCATCCGCTTCGCCTGCGGCGACCATCGCGCGCATGCGCGCCATCGTCTCGGGCGCGATGGAGAATCCGAGCGGCTCGTAGCGCGCCAGGAAGCGCGCGACGCGCAGGATCCGGACCGGGTCCTCATTGAAAGCGTCCGAGACGTGGCGCAGCTTCTTCGCGTCGATGTCGGCGCGCCCGCCGTAGGGATCAATCAACCTGCCGGACTCGTCGCGTGCCATGGCGTTGATCGTGAGGTCGCGGCGCCTGAGGTCTTCCTCGAGAGTGACTTCGGGCGAAAAGGCGACCTCGAAGCCGCGGTAGCCGGGGCCGGTCTTGCGCTCGGTGCGCGCGAGCGCGTGCTCTTCGCCTGTCCCGGGGTGCAGGAACACCGGAAAGTCGCGCCCGACCTGCCGGAAGCCCGCGTCGGTCATCTGCTGCGGCGTCGCGCCGACCACGACCCAGTCGCGCTCGGCCGCATTCCGGCCGAGCAGCTCGTCGCGAACGGCGCCGCCGACCAGATAGAATTTCATCGCATCATGTTACGCGATTCGCCGCCGCTCCCGGCCCGGCTGCTCGCCGCCGCCGCGGTCATGCTCGCGCTTCCGGGCTGCTACTACATGCACCTGGCGGCAGGTCAGATGGAAATGAACGGCAAGCGCGTGCCGATCGAGGAAGTGATCGCGCGGCCGGAGACGGACGAGACGCTGCGGCACCGGCTCGAGCTTGCGGCCCGGGCGCGCGACTTCGCGATGAGCGACCTCGACCTCCCCGACAATGGCAGCTACCGGACCTTCGCCGACCTCGGGCGACGCTATGCGACCTGGAACCTCTTCGCCGCGCCCGAATTCTCGGTCACCCCCAAGCACTGGTGCTTTCCCGTGGCGGGATGCGTGAGCTACCGCGGGTACTTCGAGGAGGAACTCGCGCGGAAAGCGGCCGAAAAGCTCCGCGCCAAGGGCTACGACGTCTACACTGGGCCCTCGATCGCATATTCAACGCTCGGTCACCTGCGCGACCCCGTGCTGAACACGATGCTTGGCTATGGCGACAACGAGCTCGCCGCGTTCATCTTCCACGAGCTCGCGCACCAGGCTGTCTACGCGCAGGGCGACAGCGACTTCAACGAGGCGTTCGCGACGGTCGTCGAGGCGGAAGGCCTCAAGCGCTGGCTGAAGCACGAGGAGCGGCCGGACGATCTCGAAAGATTCCTCGCGGCTCGCCAGCGCGAGCGGGAAGCAGCGGAGCTCATGGTCGCCACGCGCCGGCGACTCGCCGAGCTGTACGCGAAGAAGCTCGAGCCCGATGAGATGCGCGCGGACAAGGCCGCCGAATTCACCCGCTTGCGCGAAGCATTGAAAGCAAGTGGCCATCCGGCGAGCGGCGAATACAACAACGCACGGCTCGTCGCGGTCGCGACTTACGAGCGCTGCGTGCCGGCGCTGAAATCCGAGCTCCAGCGGCAGGGCGGCGACCTGACCGCGTTCTACGCGGCAATGACAAGGCTCGTGAACGACGCGCCCGGCCGCGCGAAGCTGTGCCCGCCGGGCTGAGGGCTGCCTGCGTGCCGGCTAGACCAGGTACTTGGGCAGGATCGCATCGAGTGGCTGCGGCCGGATGCCGAGGCGGGCGAGGCCGTTGACCTTGCATACGCTGTCGACGAGCAGCGACCTGTAGTTGTCGGTCGAGAAGGGCTTGCCGGGCACGAAGTCACAGATGGCGGCCTGCAGACGCGCCGCGAGGTCGGGAATGCCGACGACCGCGCGCGCGACGCCGAGGCGGTCGCGGATGCGCCGAACGATTTCGACGAGCGCAAGCCGCTCGGGCCCGCAGAGCTCGTAACATTCGCCAGCCGTCGCTTCGTCCCCCAGCGCGCGCTGCATCGCGGCGACGACGTCGCCGACCCACACCGGCGCGAAGCGCGCGCCGGGCCGCGCCAGCGGAAGACCCAAAGGGATCCCGCGCAGGAGCCGCGCGAACCGGTTCACGAAGTCGTCGCGCGGGCCGAAGATCACCGACGGCTGGAAGATCGTCCAGGCGAGGTCCGGCCCGGACTCGGCGCGGATCACGCGCTCGCCGCGGCCCTTGCTGCGCAGGTAATGGCTCGTACCGCCGTCGGCGTCCGCGTTGAGCGCGCTGACGTGCAGCAGGCGGTCGACGCGTGCGCGGCGGCAGGCTTCCACGAGCTTGCGCACAAGCTCGACGTGCGCCTGCGCGAAGCCCGCGCCGCTGCGGCCCCTTTCGTTCAGGATGCCGACGAGGTTGACCGCGGCCTGCTGCCCGGCGCAGAGCGCGCGCAGCTCGTCCGCATTGTGGACGTCGGCCGCGACGAGCTTCAGCGAAGGGATCGGAGCGAGGTGCTGGGCACGGACGGGGTTGCGTGTCGGGACAGTAATGCGCCAGCCGTCGCGCGCGAGCGCGGCACACAAATGCGTGCCGACGAAGCCCGATCCGCCGAGCACGCAGATTGAACCTGCTGCCACAAACCGATTATAGGCGCGCAGTCTCTCCGGCCGCGGTCTTCGCGCCGGTCGGGGACCCTCGCTCGCTCAGCCGGAACAAATTCGCTCGCTCGGGGACCCGCCCGGCGCTCGACCGCGCCTGGAGACGTTGCGTCGATCGGTCGGTCGCGCACGCTCGACGCTGCCGGCCTCCGCGGGCGAGCCGCCGGGACCCGCGAGTGAGCGACTAAGTTCCGGCGGAGCGAACGAGCGGGTCCCGGCGGCGAAGTCCGCGCTAGGCCGGCATCATCGCAGCGGCAGAAGCAGGACCTGGTTGCCGCGACGCAGCTGTATGAGCATCGACGTCTGGCCCTTGGCCGCGTCGCGCAGCTCGGCAATCGTCGAAACGCGCTCGCGGTTGACCGCGATGATCCGGTCGTCCGCCAGGAGGCCCGCCTGCGCGGCCGGGCTGCCCGGCGCCACGGTGCGGATCCGGATGCCGCCTCCCGCCGCGTCTTCCGAGACCTCGACGAGCTCGGCGCCGGTGAGCGCCGGGTGGATCGACGAGGCGTCCGGGATCTGCGCTGCCTCCTTGAGGATCGCGGTCACGCTCTTCGGCTTGCCCTCGCGCAGCAGGCCGATGTCCACCGACTCGCCGACTTTCAGCATGCCGATCGTGTTCCGGAGCTCCGTGTTGCTCTTGATCGGCGCGCCGCGGACCGAGGTGATCACGTCGCCCGCCTCGATGCCGGCCTTGGCTGCGGCCGACCCTTCGGTGACCTGGGAAACGAGCGCGCCCTGGGCATTCTCGGCGAGCCCGAGGCTCTTGCGGAATTCCGGCGTCAGCGAGAGCGTCATCACGCCGAGCTGGCCGCGGTTGACCTGGCCGGTCTCGATCAGCTGTTCCATGACCGAGCGGACCATGTTCGATGGGATCGCGAAGCCGATGCCGATGTTGCCGCCTGTCTGCGACAGGATCACGGAATTGATGCCGACGAGGTCGCCGTCGAGGCCCACCAGAGCGCCGCCCGAGTTGCCCGGGTTGATCGCGGCGTCGGTCTGGATGAAGTCCTCGAGGCCGTCGCGGCTGATGCCGGAGCGGCCGAGCGCGCTCACGATGCCGGACGTGACCGTGTGCTGCAGGCCGAAGGGATTGCCGATCGCGATCACGAAGTCGCCGACCTGCAGCTTGGAAGAATCGGCGAGGTGCATCTCGGCGGGCAGAGTTGCGTCCTTGACGCGCACGACCGCGACGTCCGAGCGCTCGTCGGCGCCGACTATTTCGGCCTTGAGCTCGACGTCATCCATCAGCGTCACGGTGATCTCACTCGCGTTCTGCACCACGTGCGCGTTCGTCACAATGTAGCCGTTCTTCGCGTCGACGATGACGCCGGAGCCGGCGCTGCGGAACTCGCGGTCACGCGGCTGTGCGTCCGGGGGCAGGCCGAAGAAACGGCGGAACCCCGGGTCGTCGAAGAACGGATTGCGCGGCGCGGCGACCGTGCCCTTCACGCCGATGTTGACGACCGCGGGCGCGGCTTTCTTGATCACCGGCGCGAAGGAGGGAAGCTCTGCTTGCGCGAAAACCGGGGCAGAAAGCGCGAAAGCAGTGGCTGCCAGGGCGGCCGCGAATGTTTTTTTCATGTAGAGGCAACCTCGATGGGGCGCGTTGTCTGACCGGGCCGAAAGCGCACAAGTTCCGATGCGCGCGAGCCTTGTTTTTCCGGCGTGCGAGCGAGTCCGTGAACAAGCTGTGCGTATTTTGTGCCATTTTTGCGCATACAAGATGTAGTGTTGCGCGGAAATGGGTCGTCCCTGGGGTTTGTTCCCTCTGCCAGACGGAAACAGCGTGAAGTGGGCCTCATAACTTATTGAAAAATAATCCTGTTTCGCGGCGTATTTTTTCCATAAGGAAATGCTTGACACCACCGGCCTTGCGGAAATAATTTCGCAATCCTGACACAAGATCTTGTGGTCGCCGGCCGAAAGCGGAGCCGGTCGGCAGATAGAAGTCAGGGAGCCACGTGAGATCGGACACAGGCAGCGCCTTTGCGCGCATGCCCGGGTGAGATTTCTCCGGCGATTCGTGGAAGTTCGGGGCGAAGGGGGCAACGCGGAAAAAATGAGCACAGCGGTCAGGTTCGAGCACGAGAAAGACGTCGAAGAGATCCCGTTCCAGGAGGCGTCGCTCGATATATGGGACCGGAAGTACCGGTTGACCGCCAAGGATGGCTCGCCGATTGACGCGACCATGGATGACACCTTCGCGCGCGTCGCACAGACGCTCGCTGATGTCGAGGAGCCCGCGCGCCGCGAAGAGCTCTACGGGCGCTTCCTGTGGGCCCTGCGCAAGGGCGCGATCCCGGCGGGGCGCATCATGTCGAATGCCGGCGCCCTGGCGCACAAGCCGGCCACCTCGACGATCAACTGCACGGTGTCGGGAACCATCCACGACTCGATGGACGACATCCTCAACAAGGTGCACGAGGCCGGGCTCACGCTGAAGGCGGGCTGCGGCATCGGCTACGAGTTCTCGACGCTACGGCCGCGCGGCGCCTATGTCGCCGGCGCCGGCGCGCACACCTCCGGCCCGATGTCCTTCATGGATATCTACGACAAGATGTGCTTCACCGTCTCCTCCGCCGGCGGCCGCCGCGGCGCGCAGATGGGCACCTTCGACGTCAGCCACCCGGACGCCATGGACTTCATCCGCGCCAAGCGCGAGAACGGGCGACTCCGGCAGTTCAACCTCTCCCTGCTCGTGTCGGATGAGTTCATCGAGGCGGTGCGCGGCGACCGCGAGTGGAAGCTCGCCTTCCCGCTGTCGCAGCGCGAGTTCGACGCGGCGAAGCACGACCTGCACGACCCGCAAGTTTTCGTCTGGCGTGAGTGGCCGGACGCGGATGGCTATATCGCCAATGAAGATGGCCTCGTCGCCTGCAGGGTCTACAAGGTCCTGCCGGCGCGGCGGCTGTGGGACGTCATCATGGCGTCGACCTACGACTTCGCCGAGCCCGGCTTCGTCCTGATCGACCGCGTCAACGAGATGAACAACAACTGGTGGTGCGAGAACATCCGTGCCACCAATCCCTGCGGCGAGCAGCCGCTGCCGCCCTACGGCTCCTGCCTGCTGGGTTCCGTCAACCTGACGCGCTTCGTGCGCCGGCCGTTCACGGACGAGGCGAGCTTCGACTGGGACGAGTACCGCGAGGTCGTCCGTACCTTCACGCGCATGCTCGACAACGTCGTCGAGATCAATGGCCTGCCGCTCGGCCGCCAGCGTGACGAGATCGCGCGGAAGCGGCGCCACGGCATGGGCTTCCTGGGCCTGGGCTCGACGATCACCATGCTCGGCATGAAATACGGCTCGCCGGAGTCGGTCGCGTTCACCGACAACGTCTCGCGGGAGATGGCGATCGCGGGCTGGGAGGCGGGCGTCGACCTCGCGCGCGAGAAGGGGCCGGCTCCGATCATGAACGAGGAGTTCGCGGTCACCCGCGCGATGCTTCGCAAGCGCCCGGAGATGGCGCGCGACGGCTGGAAGGTCGGCGACAAGGTGCCGGGCCGCATCCTGCATGCCCGCTACAGCCGCTACATGCGCCGGCTCGCCGAGGTCGCGCCCGAAGTCGTCAAGCAGGTCGAGATGGTGGGCGCGCGCTTCACGCACCACAGCTCGATCGCGCCGACCGGCACGATCTCGCTCTCGCTCGCGAACAACGCCAGCAACGGCATCGAGCCCTCTTTCGCGCACCACTATTTCCGGAACGTGATCCGCGAGGGGAAGAAGTCGAAGGAGCGCGTGGACGTCTACTCCTTCGAGCTGCTCGCGTATCGCGAGCTCATCAACCCGCGCGCGATGCCGGGCTCGAAGAACGCGGCGGAGGCGCTCCCCGACTACTTCGTGACGGCGGAGAGCATCGGCCCGCGTGAGCACGTCGAGATCCAGGCGGCCGCCCAGAAGTGGGTCGACTCCTCGATCTCGAAGACGGCGAATGTGCCGACGGAATTCCGCTACGAGGACTTCAAGGACATCTACCTCTTCGCGCACGAGAAAGGGTTGAAAGGCTGCACGACATTCCGCTTCAATCCCGAGGCGCACCAGGGCGTGCTGGTCAAGGAGGACGACCTCAAGAACACGTACTACGTGTTCGTCATCCCGGACGGCACCGAGATCAGGGTGAGGGGCGACCAGGAGATCGAGTACGACGGCGAGATCCATACCGCCGCCAACCTGTATGACGCGCTGAAGGAAGGCTATTACGGCCGCTTTTGAGCGGGCGCGAGGTGAACTCATGAGCCGGATCAAGATCGACAAGCAAATCGTGAAATACCGGGTAGAGAAGCCCGAGGCCGAAAAGCCGGAGCCCGAGCGCGCATCGAAGGATGGCCGCAAGGGCAGCCCGGCAAACCTCGTGCTGCTGCCCGCGATGAACGAGAAGGTCGAGCGCCCCGAGGTGTTGATCGGCTCGACCTACAAGATCAAGACGCCGGTCTCCGACCACGCGATGTACCTGACGATCAACGACATCGTCCTGAACGAGGGCACGGAGCACGAGCACCGGCGGCCGTTCGAGATCTTCATCAACTCGAAGAACCTCGACCACTTCCAGTGGATCGTCGCGTTGACGCGCATCATCTCGGCCGTGTTCCGCAAGGGCGGCAATGTCGCCTTCCTGGTCGAGGAGCTGAAGGCCGTGTTCGACCCGCGCGGCGGATACTGGCAGCCGGGCGGAAAATTCATGCCCTCGATCGTCGCAGAGATCGGCTATGTCATCGAGCGGCACCTGCAGGCGATCGGCATCATGCAGAAGCCCGGCATGGACGAATCCCAGCGCGCGCTGATCGCGGAGAAGAAAAAGCAATGGGAAGAGCAGCACAAGCAGCTCGACGCGCTCGCACAGTCGAGCTACCCCGAAGGCGCACAGCTCTGCGCGAAGTGCAACACCGCGGCGGTCGTCATGATGGACGGCTGCATGACGTGTCTCTCCTGCGGCGACTCGAAGTGCGGGTGAAGCACACGATTTTTCACGCGCCGGCCGGGTCCCCGCCCGGCGGCCCCTGACAACAGGGGCTGCGCGTGACCTCCCAGGCGGCCTTCGGGCCGCCTTTTTTCCCGGTCGCGCTCGCATCTGCAATTCTGCTTGCGGGTTGCGGAACCCAGCGCATGTACGAGGGCCCGCCGCTCGCGAAGGATGAGCGTGCGATCGTGCGCGCGGATCCCGTCGTGAGCGCCGGGGCTCCGGTGCAGCTGCGGCTTCGCCAGGTCGATGGGCAGGACGTCGGCCTTTCCGCGAGCAAGGTTGAGCTGCCGCCCGGCACGCACAAGCTGCTCGTCGACTGCCGCATTGCGGAGAGCGGCTCCGTCGGCCGATTCACGGTGGAGGCGGAGCTCGAGGCGGGCGGTCACTACCGTTTAGTCGCGAACACGACGGCGCGAAAGTGTGAAGCGGTCGAGTTGATCGGCGACTGACCGTCCTACGTCGGCGCGGGGCGTTATAATGTCTCGCGACATGTATCGCAAGCTCTTGATTTCGATCATTCTCGCGGTGGCCGTTGCGCCGCTCGCCGGCGCCGACTCGATGGCGGGCCTCGCCGGTCCTGCCAGCATGGTCCAGCCGGCCGACCGCGTGATCGTGACGAAATCGTCGCGCCGCATGGAGCTCTTCCGCGAAGGCGCGTTGATCGCGAGCTACAAGGTATCCCTGGGCCTCGTGCCGATGGGCCAGAAGCAGCGTGAGGGCGACTTCCGCACGCCCGAGGGCCGCTACCGCCTCACGCGCCGCAATGCGCAGAGCGACTTCTTCCTCGCCGTGCAGGTCTCCTACCCGGAGGCTGCCGATCTCGTGATGGCCCGCAGGAACGGCTGGGCGCCGGGCGGCTCGATCATGGTGCACGGCCTGCCGAACCTGCTGAAGTATTCGCGCGAGCGTTACCTCACCACCGACTGGACCGACGGCTGCATCGCGCTGTCGAACGAGGACATGCTCGATTTCTGGCTGCTGACGGGAGACGGCACGCCGATAGAGATCCGCCCGTGAGCGGAACCCCGGGGCTCGACCTCACGGCAGTCGTGCATGCACGCGTGTCGCCGAAGGGAGTGCTCGACAATCTCTCGCAGCAGGAGGTCGACAAGCTCCTCGACCGCGGCCAGGGCGGCCTCTATCCGCTGTTCCGCCGCTGCGCCCTTGCGGTGCTGAATTCGGGCACGCTGATCGACGACGCGCGCCTCATCTTCGAGGCGTACAAGGACTTCGAGCTTCGCATCGTGCGCGAGCCCTGGGGCATCAAGCTCGAGATGCAACATGCCCCGGGCAGCGCCTTCGTCGACGGCGAGATGATCCGCGGCGTGAAGGAGCACCTGTTCGCGGTGCTGCGCGACATCGTCTACACGCACAACGAGATCGTCGCGCGCTTCGACCTCGACGACTCCGCCAGCGTCACGAACGCGATCTTCTGCATCCTGCGCAATGCACGCGCGCTCGAGTACAAGGGACGGCCCGACCTTGTGGTCTGCTGGGGCGGCCACTCCATCCCGCGCGAGGAATACGACTACACCAAGCAGGTCGGATACGAGCTTGGCCTGCGCGGCCTCTCGGTCTGCACCGGCTGCGGCCCGGGCGCCATGAAGGGCCCGATGAAGGGCGCGACGATCGGCCATTCCAAGCAGCGCATCAAGGACGGCCGCTACATCGGCATCACGGAGCCCGGCATCATCGCCGCAGAGCCGCCGAACCCGATCGTCAACCAGCTCGTGATCATGCCGGACATCGAGAAACGCCTCGAGGCCTTCGTCCGGCTGTGCCACGGCATCGTCGTGTTTCCGGGCGGCGCAGGGACTGCCGAGGAGATCCTCTACCTGCTCGGGATCCTGCTCGACCCGGCCAACGCGAGCCAGCCGTTGCCGCTCGTCTTCACCGGCCCGCGCGAGAGCGCCGGCTACTTCCGGCAGCTCGACCGCTTCATCGGTCTGACGCTGGGCGCCGAGGCGCAGCAGCGCTATCGCATCATCGTCGACGACCCGCCCGAAGTCGCGCGCGAGATGCAGCGCGGCTTCGACGTCGTGCGGCGCTCGCGGCGACGGGCGGGTGACGCCTATAACTACAACTGGCTGCTCAGGATCCCGCGCGAGTTCCAGCAGCCGTTCGAGGTGAGCCACGCGGCGATGGCCTCGCTCGAGCTCTCCATGGGTCAGCCGGTTCACGAGCGCGCCGCGAACCTGCGCCGGGCGTTTTCCGGCATCGTCGCCGGCAACGTCAAGGAGCGGGGCATCCGTCTGATCGAGGAAAAAGGCCCCTTCGAGATCCACGCGGAGCCGCAGATCGCCGGCCCGCTCGACGAGCTGCTGCTGGGCTTCGTCGCCGAAAGGCGCATGAAACTGGTCGGGGAATACCGTCCCAGCTACCGCATCGTCTGACTGAGCAGGGGCATCATCATTATGGCCCGGGAGCTGTGATGCAGTTCCTGTTTGGGCCGGTCCCCCCCGCGTAACTTGCAGGGCATGAAGCCACGTCAGGTCCTGCTTCCGTGAGCGACATCAAGGTGACGCCGCCCGATCCGCGGGAACGCGGCGGTCCCGAGGCCACGCCGCGGCTGCCGCGGCGAACGTCGGTGAGCCGGCACGGCGCGATCTCGCGTGACCTCACCAAGTACGCGAGCTACAAGTCCTGGGCGGAGAAGGCGCGCTCCGCCTTCGCGGCCGACGGCGACGCACCGGCGCCGAATGGTACCAGCCACTCACGGCGCTCCGCCGACCGCTGAATCCGCCGTGGAACGCTTCGCCCAGCTGCTCGACGAGCTCGAGGACATCCTGAGCCTCCTGCGACACCAGCTCGGCCTCTTTCCCGCCTCGCGGGACACCCGCCCTCGTTAATCGAACCCGCGGGGGACTGTCCCCTCTTCCTTTGTTCGCTGCTATCGTTGCCGCATGGTGAAGGTATCGCTTGCGGCCGCGCTGGCCGTCCTGTTCGTTGCCGTCGCTTCCGCTGAGACGCCCGCGACGGCGCCGTCCACCCCGCCCACAACCCCGCCTGCGCCGCCTGCGGCTGCTGCGCCCGAGGAGACGGTCCTCGTGACCGACGTCGTGAAAGGCGTGGGCGACGAAGCCTTTCCCGGCATGGTCGTGATTGTCCATTACACGGGCTGGCTTTATGACCCCGCCGCGCCCGACCACCACGGCCGCAAGTTCGACAGCTCGCGCGATCGCGGCCAGCCGTTGTCGTTCCCGCTCGGCAGCGGGCGCGTGATCCGTGGCTGGGAGCAGGGCGTCCCTGGCATGAAAGTCGGAGGCAAGCGCCGCCTCGTCATCCCGCCGTCGCTCGCCTACGGCAGCCGCGGCGCCGGAAATGGCGTGATCCCGCCGAACGCCACGCTGATCTTCGACGTCGAGCTGCTCGCGGTGGAGACCGTGACGCACACGCCCGGCCCCTGACCCGACAAGTGAGGTCCTGATGCGCACCGCCATCCGATTCGCGGCGATCGCCGCGCTGTTTCCCGTGGGGTCCGCCTCGGCCGCGACGCTGATCCACGCCGGCCGGCTGATCGACGCTGTCGCCAGCGAACCGCGCGAGCGCGTCACGATCGTGGTGGACAGCGGCAAGATACGCTCGGTCGATGCCGGCTTCACGGCCGCGGGGAGCGGCGACGAGGTCGTCGACCTCGCGGACGCGACGGTGCTGCCGGGCTTCATGGACATGCACGTCCACCTGACCTCGCAGCAGAGCCGCAACAGCGAGCTCGATGCCATCAAGAAGAGCGAGGCGGACGATGCCTACGATTCCGTCGTCTATGCCGAGCGGACGCTGCTCGCCGGCTTCACGACCGTGCGGAACCTCGGCGACGACTGGAACCTCTCGATCGCGCTGCGGGCCGCGATCGCGGCGGGCAAGATCAAGGGACCGCGCATCTTTACGGCCGGGCGCCCGATCGGCTCGCTCGGTGGCCACGCCGACGCCAGCAATTCCTGGGGACCCTACCTCAGCAGTCCCGACCCGAGGCTGGACAACACCTGCAGCGGAGTCGATTCCTGCCGCAACGCCGTCCGCCAGCGCTACAAGGACGGCGCCGACAACATCAAGGTCATGGCGACCGGCGGCGTGCTCTCGATCGAGAAGTCGGGCAGCGGCCCGCAGCTCACCGACGAGGAGATCGCGGCGATCGTCTCGACGGCGCACGACTACGGCATGAAAGTTGCGGCGCACGCCCACGGCGCCGAGGGAATCAAGCGCGCGGTCCGCAACGGCGTGGACTCGATCGAGCACGGCACGTTCATGGACGACGAGTGCATCAGGCTCATGAAGGAGAAGGGCACCCACTACGTGCCGACCATCTCCGCGGGTCGCTTCGTGTACGAGCACGCGCAGGAACCCGGCTACTTCCCCGAGATCATCCGACCCAAAGCGCTCGAAGTCGGTCCGCAGATCCAGCGGACCTTCACCAGGGCATGGAAGGCGGGCATCACGATCATGTTCGGCACCGACACCGGCGTCGGGCCGCATGGCGGGAATGCGAAGGAATTCGGCTATATGGTCGAGGCCGGCATGCCGGTCATGGACGCGATCCGCGCGGCCACGGTGGTACCGGCGAAGTACCTCGGCATCGACGACAGGCTCGGCAGCGTCACGGCCGGCAAGGTCGCCGACATCGTCGCAGTGCCGGGCAACCCGCTCACGGACGTCCACGCCCTTGAGGGCGTCTCGTTCGTCATGAAAGATGGCGTCATATTCAAGCGCTGAACGCGGTGAGCTCTACGGCCCCGAGCGTCGAGAAGGTCGTCATCGACGGGCCGGCCGGCGCGATGGAAGGCATGATCGAGCGCCCGCCGGATGCACGCGGCGATGTCGTCGCCGTGTGCTGTCATCCGCATCCGCTGTATGGCGGCGCGATGCAGAACAAGGTCGTCCACACGCTCGCGCGGTCCTGCCAGGACCAGGGCATCACGAGCGTGCGCTTCAACTTTCGCGGCGTCGGCGCGAGCGAAGGCACGTATGACGACGGCGCTGGCGAGAGCGACGACGCCGGGGCTGTCGCCGACTGGGCGAAACGAAAGACGGGCGCCTCGCGACTGTGGTCGCTCGGCTTCTCGTTCGGCGGCTTCGTCGCCTACCGGCTGGCGACGCTGCGCGACGCGTCGCTCCTCGTGACGGTCGCGCCGCCCGTGCAGCGCTTCGACTTCACGAAGCTCGCGGTGCCACGCTGCCCCTGGCTCGTGCTGCAGGGCGACTCGGACGAGCTCGTCGATCATGAGCGCGTGCTCGCCTGGACGAAATCGGTGAGCCCGCCGCCGGAAGTGCGGATCCTCGCGGGCGCCGAACATTTTTTCCACGGCCGGCTCACGGAGATGAGGACGGTCCTCGGCGCCTGGCTGGCCGCGCATGCGGATGAAAACCCCTGAAATTCCCCTGAAAAGCAAACGGGGCGGC
>Ga0111538_10007600_pt1 | contig 14599 bp, 8 predicted proteins | sample SoiMethybrSBSTD1_FD_79669 | JGI IMG/M metagenome (GOLD analysis project Ga0111538, IMG submission 79669) | Bulk soil microbial communities from a Populus tree surrounding site in Tennessee, USA - Soil MetaG P. TD hybrid SBSTD1 (version 2)... | ecosystem: Environmental > Terrestrial > Soil > Tree... | reverse complement strand
ACCTTCGCCCTTTCTAATCCAGCTGTCTCGATATTCAATTGTATCACGGTACTCTATTGGAAAGGCTCCTTCTATTATTCGGAGAACGTTCTGAAGCTTGTGTACGCTTACTTCATAACTTGGAGTATCAGGGTTATCATGGTACGGCACATCGTCTTTAGTTGATATACATGTTAGGAAATAATTAAACATGTACCGTACAGGGATAACTTTATTGAGCCAATATAGAACTATTTGGTCCCTTTCTTTTGCAGTAAGCGATCTATTTTTTTCTTTCAAATGTTTGTTCACGAGCTGTAGGAATCGGGTCACCTCGTCAATTGTATCATTTGCTTTTTTATTCATTTCAAGCTATGCAGAATTTAGGGAATTTATCTAATTGGCACAAAAGATCATACAGGTGAAACAGTAATCAGGATTCAATAAATACTTCAACGAGCATAGTTTAAATGCATTCGATTAGGGATCACAATCTAACTTGAATGAGGAAGAATTCCAAACTCGCATAGCTATGGGTGAATCCAGGAATCAAGAGTTCAAGAGAACAATGAATTGGGATGATGACAATACTAAATATAAGATCGTAAAGGCTATCCTCGCAATGAGTAATACTCGCAATGGAGGAAACATTCTCATAGGAATAGAAGAAACTGAAGAAAAGCGATTTTTAGGCGTAGGTATGACTGAATCTGATTTTGATTCGTTCAATCCTGATCATGTTAAGGATTATCTTATTCGATACGCTGATCCTCCTGCTCGTATAGATATTCAGAAGGTAGATTTTACTAAAAAAAAATTTATCATAATTAATGTATCAGAATTTGAAGAATATCCAGTGATCTGCAAAAAAGTATATGATCTCGGAGGAAAGACAATGTTAGAGAATGGAGCTATATGCATCAGAACAGTGGCGGGAAAGCCTCAGTCCTCCAAAGTGACTTCACATGTGGATATGAGGGAGATCATTAATCTTTCAACAGAAAAAAGGATAAAGGAAATTTCTAGATTAGTAGATATAGCGATGTCCCCTTCTCCGGAAGAAATTGATGAAGAGAAATTCGAGAAACAAATTGGTGATTTTTAATGAATGAAGATATAAAAGATAAAATTATATCAAAAGCAAACTGGCGTATTATTATTAGACCGCTTAAATTTGAAAACGAAAAAATTGAATTTATCGATTTAGAATCTATCATAAGAAATTGTAGTATTTCTCTGAGAGGATGGGACTATCCACACATCGAGCAAACTGGTTCCCATGGACGAACAACATCAGGACTAGACTTTATTCAATCAGAAACAGAATTTAGACACCACATAGAGACCTGGAGGTATTATCAATCTGGCTTGTTCATCCATCGCTTTGCTTTTCCAGAAGATGGCTGGGGAGATCCAACAAGTTTTTGGATTCTGGGGAATCTTTATAGGATTACGGAAATATACGAATTCGCATCTAATCTTGCTACTAGAGATGTCTTAGGCGATGGCATTCGAATTTTGGTAAACATTTACAACACCCAAAACCGTTCCCTATCGTTCACAGATCGAAGCATTGAATTGGGTAATTATGAATGTAAAGTAAATGAACTTTCGTACTCTCAGGATTTTTCAAAGACGGACTTAGTAGGAAACGCTCATGATATAGCAATGGATAGGATCATATGGATTTTTCAAAGATTTGGCTGGAATTCCAAAGCGGTCAGTAATATTCTCAAGCCATTCCAAGATGAATTTATTTCGGGTAAATTAATTTACTAAATTATTCTCGCTAGATAAAAACAAAAAGCTAAATACCAAGCAATAGAACCCTAGTACATGCAGGACTCGAATCCCGACGGGCTCATCAAATTTGAGTTTTAGTTACCAATAAAGTACACTAAAACTCGCTGAATCCCTCCATTATGGATAAAAAATCATGTATCATATTTAAATCAAATAGAATATCTGACGGAGTTATGTTGGACTAGTTCGAACTCGATATTGGTAATACTAAAGTAAATTCATATATTATAAATTCAGTTAACGTAAACAATGTCCGATCCAAACTTTTCACAGAGACAAGGTATAACACCTTTGGCGAAGGAACCGCAAGTCGGAAGTATGGATGACGAACTTAGAAACGGACTGTGGAACGTTATTACTAAACATTATTTGCCACTGTATTACGTTAGCTTTTCCAAAAATTACCAAGACAAAATACTATACGAAACGATATACGAAGATTTTTTCTAGATACCTAGTGATTTATTACCATCAACCCTCTATGATGCTCGACAATTTGTTAGAGAAAGATTTTATGAATTAACCTGGGCAGAAGTTTACGATTTTATAGAATTCCTGTCCAAATTGGAACACCAGGCTTTTATCAAAACTAAGTTTACTGATGATTGCAATCATATAATGAATCGAGAATTTTCCGGCTACATTTTTGTATCCGGCAAAGTTATGCCCAGAATTTCCAATATTGAAATTTCAGAAATTGAAAGAGCAATGAACAGTCCGCTTGATTCAGTCAACGAACACTTGAAGCAAGCCCTGTCACTGATTTCCAAGAAAGAGAATCCGGATTATAGAAATTCAATCAAGGAATCAATAAGTGCCGGATAGAGACAATGAATTGTTAAAAAAGAAAAATAAAATAAAATGGAGGGATCTTAGATCCGCAGTGACCTGAAACCTGCACGAATCTCTTCTGAGAAGAGTTGCGGCTGCTCCCACGCAGCAAAGTGTCCGCCTTTGGCAAGGGCATTGAAATGGATGAGATTCTTGTAGGCGCGCTCGGTCCAACTCCGCGGAGCTTGGTTAGATCTTATGTACGACTTTTCGACTGGTAAACTCATGTTCTATGGTCTTTTCGACTGGTTAACTCTGTAAATGAAAAATTACTCATTGCACAATCAGTGATCGTTGAGTAACTAAAGGATATTAATTGGAAAATTCACCATCAACACATGATCCTAATCAGAAAATTTTTGCATGATTATGGGATGATGTTTATTGGAGAATCACTCAAATGGAACTCGAACTAATAGGCCAGGTACATGCTTCTAATGATTCGCTGGACTTCAAAGGTTTCAAAGGTCATCAGATTCTAGTTTCTTATGTGACCCAAAAAGGAAATGATGCCAGCACTACAGAGTCAGGTGAGATTACTTCAGAAATATTATCTAATGGAAATTTCAGTTTGGTTCTTCCAGATAATCTTGTTGATGGTATCATTATAGAAATTATTTCTCCAGATGGAGAGGTTCTGAAATCGCAAAAATTTTCCAAGGATCAAATTAAGGACAATATTGTCATAGACTGTGATCCAAAAAAATATTTTTCAATTCCTATAAATAATAATCCTAATTTAGGTAAAAAATTAAGAATTACAGGTATAGTACTTGATGAAGCTGGTTTACAGAAAATATCCAACAAACAAGTAATCCTCTACGGATTTCCAAAAGATAGATCCGATAAAGAAGAGGTAATACTAGCAACCACTACTGATACTGAAGGCTATTTTGCGGGAGATTATCCTAAGGATGATGACGGTCCACGAAAATATTCAAAAGCATATGGAGTTGTTGCTGCCGGTAACCCTCAAAAAATTCCAGTTACGATTGATAAAGATGATCTAATATTAGGAAAAATAACGCTAGTTATTAGTTTCCCTAAACAAGAGAATGTCGAAGAAGAACCTAAAAGTAAAGATGAATGTGAATCGTGTAAAGTATCCGTTCCAAGGTTGCCCGAAGTTGAGGATTTTGTAAATTCTCCAAGTACATATACAACCGATTTAGGTGGAGGTAAATGCATCAATCTTAATCTTCCAAATCGTTCCATAGAGGAGTACGACTTTTATACTGTAATTAGGACCACTGAGCCACAGATTTTTGGCCAGCAAAAGGAGCTTCGGAAAGGTAAGCAAATGATTGGTCTTTCCAAGATGGTCACGAAGAATATTACAGTTGCCGATGCTGCTGCCATAACTACGGCCACCAAAGCTGAAGCCGATCTTGAGCTTGTTACTAAGACTGCTACTGAAGCTAACAAAAAGGCGGAAGATGCATCTGATGACTTAGACAAAAAACGCCTCGCAGCAGATAACGCAGCAAACGATGTGGCCAAAGCTGAGGCAGACAAAGCTTCTGCCGAAGAGATTGCCAAAGCGGCTTCCGAAAGGCTAAATTCAGCAAAACAAGCTGTAATTGCTGCAAACGAAAAACTCTCGGCCGCCATCAAAGAGGCCATTGCTGTTTCAGGTTTTTCTTGGACTAACATGCTCAAGATTACTGACAATCCTTCAGTATCTGCCGCTAAAGATGCCGCCGACACGGCCAAGGGTGCTATAACAAGTCTAGAAACTGCGAGTAAAAATGCGGGAGGTATCTACAATACCGCAGCAGCAGCACTTGACTCAGCGAAACTCGCTGCTGCTACTGCTAATACGGATGTTACTGCTGCTTCAATCGCATATACTAATCTATATGCTGCTGCAAAACGAGCTGCAGTCAAGCTTGCTCGTGAAAAGCTTCGCGTCGCCGATCTAGTTGCTGAATCTCAACCAATTCATCATGTTAATCCTGCAGGTAGAGATAATATGAACAGGTACAATCCTGTCCAATGGGACGGTGATGTAACCTTTTATCAGAGCAGTAGTATTGCACACGGTCATATCCTTCATATTAAACAAACCTGGCAAGCTGATGGCTATTCGCTTGGAGATCTTTTATACAGTCTTCCTTTAGCACCCTGTCAAAAAAAACAGGTCGCAATAGTAGATTGGGAGAGGCGTGAATCAGCTTCAAGAACCGAAGACCAAACGGCTAGAGAAGGCCTTGAGGCCTCCTTAGGTAGGGATCGTGACATAAATGAGATAGTAGGTAGTGCTTTATCCGAAAATCTTAATGGTGGTTCTACGGCCAGTACTGCGGGAATAGCAGGAGGTCAGGGAGGAGCTATCTCTGGATCCTATGAAATAATCAATTTTGGTGCGGTTCATGGAATGGGCGGTGGTTTCGGAATGGCAGACTCGAGCGCTTGGCAAGATTCGGCTAGGAATATTGCGGCTAGTTCTTTACATAATTTGCACGATAAGACATCTCAAGCAGCTTCGGCTTTTCGAAATTTGAGATCGACTGTGGTGACGACTGTTACACAAGGAGAGACCATGCGCGTGGAATCTGAGGTTGTTGCCAATCACAACCATTGTCATGCGATAACAATGGAATATTTTGAGGTGTTGAGACATCTCCAGATCACGTCTAAGGTTGTCGATGTCCAAGAATGTTTGTTTATACCGTTGCTCAGATCGACGTTTACCTACTCAAAGGTACTGCGATGGCGGCGTCTTTTGGAAAGATTCCTACAACGACCAGAATTATTCCAGGGCTTCGATGCGATCCAGCGGGTGAAAACTGACTGGTTGGACGTTGATATACCTCCTGGACAATACGCTGATGCTAAAATTATTTCAATATCCGGAGAATTACACCTTACATTCTCTATACCTCTTCCACCGTTACCACCTAACAGAAAAGGCCTTACTGTTACTGAAGTTGCTGAAGCGCTTGCACCCACAAAAGGTTTTTTCGCCGTCGCTTTGGGTATTTTCACAGGTGGTGCTTCGGTTGCTGCTGGTGAATTATCTCAAGCAGCTGCACAAGCTGCTACAAGAGTTTACGAGAATTTTGCTAACGAAGAGTCTGAAACAGAACGTTACCAAAAATTTCATCGTGATGTAATGCCTGGTTTGGCGAGAGATTTTGTAGACAAGCTTCAATTATTTGCAGTCGTGAACGATCACGAAATGTTGTTAAGTGGTATGGATTTTACGCTTGTTTCTGATTATCGCCCAGATGGTCAACTTTCAGTCTCGGTTCGCGGGCACGTGACCCCATCAATCATTCGCTCGAGGTTAACAAATCTAGTAATTAGATCAGAGAAGGGTCTTCCTGAAGGATGTCGTGTCATTATCAATGATGCATCTATTAAATATCGTACAAACAGTTTTGAACATTTGCTTACAGAAGAACCAAAGTTAAATGATGATATTGGTTTGCCTTTACTTTTAATAACACCCCCTTCAGCTGGCTCTTTCTTTCCCACAATCAAACAAGTAACAAGTGGTGACGGTGCAACATTGAGTACACCCACAGATGCATGGGAACAACAAAATCCTAGGCTAGAAGATCTGAGACTATCTCGGGAACTCATAGATCATCTTAATTCAGATCTAATATACTATCACAATGTAATTTGGTGGAATATGGATGAAAACAGGAGATTCAATTTACTTGACGGTTTTCTTGCTCCCTATTCCAACGGTAAAAGCGTTGCTTCTGTTGTAGAGAACAGATTGATAGGAATAATTGGTAATTCATTAGTGATGCCTGTTGCTCTTGGAACTCATTTAGATCCTACTTATCACTCTGACCCAGAAAATCCTCCGAATTTACTCGCATTGTACGCTCCCGATTCACCCATACCACCCCTACGCATAACTATACCAACCAAGGGAGTATTCGCTGAATCTGTGATGGGCGCTTGCAATAGCTGCGAAGAGAAGGACGATACGAAACTATGGAGATTTGAAGAATCTCCCTGTGGAGATGAGCCGACATTGATACAACCTATCAGTACTGAATCTAGACGAGCTGAACCACCGAGTCTGATTCCACAGCCTTTACCGACTCCGATGATTAGTATACAGAACGCTCCTTCAGCACCGGATCCCACAGGTCTGTCTGAATCGCTAAAATTATTGGGTATATCCGGTTTATTCAAAGATATAACAGGTCTGGATCAAAACCAAAAGAATGCATTGCAGTCTTTAGTTTCCTCTTTAGAGACTGCAAGATCCTTTGGTGGCGAAGCTTCAAAACTGGTGCAAGGTCAACAAAAAATTGCCCAGCAAAAAGCTTCAACAGAAAATTCCGACAAGGCCTTGAAGGCTATAAAAGATGCAGAAAAAGAAGGACTAATAGACAATGATGACGCTAAGAGACTAACAAACAGTTTGTTAGGCAACATGGTAGGACAAGAAACAAAGGATGAAAGGAAGCTAACAGATGAACCCGAAATAAAAGGTCTGATAAATGCAGCTTCAGAGAAATCTGGTACGGATGTTTCGTTATCGAGGGAAAACGAAAGTGTGAGTATTAAAACTACTCCGGACTATACTTTAGTCAGTGATACATCGGGCGGTGCCTTGACGGGAGGGGCAGGGAAACTTGCTGACGCATTCATAGATATCGCAGGAGAGTTGATAACCGAGGGAGCTAAAAGGACGATGGACCAAGAGCATATCCAGATAGAACTTCCCCCAACGAGTACTTCATTACTAATAGAAGGTTTCAAAGATCAAGACTACTATAAGTATAGTCCTAGGCCCGGTATTTCAAGCGAAGGTCAGTACTCTAATTTAGATATCAAATTTGATAACATCGGTAGCGTAAGTGCTTTGGGGGACGGACTGAAGGGAACCTTACGGGTCTCTTGGCTTGATGATATGGTTTTAGATGTGAATAATTCAAGTGTTAGGACAATGCTGAGCAAAGAAAGCCGTCAAAAAAGAGATGCACTAACTCAAATTCGATGCAAAATGGGCATTAACATTGATGTCAAAGGGCTAGACTTAGGCAAAGCCTTAAAAAGCGCCAAAATCGTGGTGTCGGTAAGATCATCAAAGGAGAGGGTGCTGGCATTTCAATATCAGCCACCTACTCCACCATATTCCTATCTTGCAATCATAAATATCGATATCTCTCTGACAGGAACAACTGTGGCACATTCGATAAGAGGTTCTGTAGATATACCGCTTTGGCGTCCAATTCCATATCGAATGTTGGATTATGATCGAAGATATAAGATAACCATAGATCAAGATGGGAACTTTAATTATCTTAACGATGAATTTAGCATTTAGTTAGTAAGAATTGGGCATTCTCATTTGACAATCATCATGTCTGTCATCTACTAAACGAGAAGAACTGAAAAAACCAGAGATGATTATAATGTGATAGCAAGATTGATAACAAATCACAGAACCCTTCAACTAAATGGACCAAGCGGATACGATTCCAGTTATTAGGAATATTTAGTGAATGACACGTGGCACTAAAAAAATGAAGAGATACATAGTATTACTTATCAACCAGTCAGTGATTGGACAGTAAGCGGTCTTTATATATTGTCTGATTAAATGTAAGAGATGTTCAAGAATTTCATCATGCTTAGCAAAAACAAACCCTCATGCAATTACTTACAAAATATTGTTCCAGTAAAAAGTAAAGATACGTATCCATACGAATTTGTAAATCCATACCAATACTATAAGCAATCGATCAACTTTACCTTGAACGATATAGACAGCAACCCTGTAAATCAAGAAACAGTCTCTAACTGTAGTACCAATTTACACAGGAAGAAGAGAAAATAAGCCGTGGCAGTTTTAGACTATTGGATTCAGCTAGAAAATCGGCCTTGGGACGCCTCACCCAATGATATTGACCGAATGACCGGACAAGATATTGAACAAGCAACGGGAAAAGCTCCTGCGGAAGTTACCATCAAGTCTCCTGGTACGGGGACTATAAAGACCAGAAGAATGTACAATCCTTTGCGAGACGGTGACGGTAATGTGAAAGATGCATTGATACTTCGCCGCTACTTGCCTCCCACTAAACCCGATCAAAGTGACTCTTGGACCGTTCCTGATGACCGTAAGGTGAATCCTTGGGACTTGAACGAACCTGACCCTACCGATGATGGCACTATGGGAAGCATACCCGGTCCCGTATTGGAGTGTAATGTAGGGGATACCATTGTGGTTCACTTTCGCAATCTTGACTTGAGAAGCAAGCGCGGTTTCGCGATAAGACAAGTTTGCTTTCCTTCTCTAGATCCGAATACCGGACAAATCTGCGTTAATATGCCCGTTTCAACGGATGATCCAATTGCTATTGAAAAAAGAACTCATAGTCTGCACCCGCATGGCTTTGTTTTCAGGAGGTTTTCTGACGGAGCATATCCACTAGCTCCACCGGACACTTCACAGCCAATTACTCCGTCAGAAGCGGGTGCTTGGGCAAGTGTTCCGGGATTCTCCGGAAGTTTTAAGCGAGGCGATCGTGTTCCTCCAGGTGGTACCTTTACGTACAGGTGGGACACATTTGGGTGGCAGACAACGGCAGGCGTGTGGCTGTATCATGATCATTCGATTTGTGACATGGAAAATGTTGAGCTAGGCGCAATAGGCATCATTGTTATTCACAATCCAGCTGACACTGAGCAGGAAGTTGATATTCGTTTGCCATCGGATCCAATGAAACTAGATCCAAACTTCCTTCCCAATGGTTCGCCCAACGGCCATCCAATAGACTTGGAATGTTTCCCGGTCCCAGATGTAGAGATCTTGCAAATAGACTTGGCTGGACTGCCAACACCACATATCGAGAACATGCCAATCCTCGAAGCCCACGTAACACATGACGCTAATGTGACCGATTCAAACCCGCACAATCCGTCATCCATAAAACACAAAAACTCACATGCTCCAGTACCAGAACGTCTTGTAAAGCGAGGAGATCTTTTTCTAGAGTTAGATAGTAAATTTAAGATGGTCAAACGTTTTTGCATAAGCCGCTATGATACACCACCTTCCAAGGCGCTCTACCTTCAACTCTTCCACACTTTTAATGGCGTTTCTGGAATGATCATCAATGGACGCACATTTATGGGCAACACTCCCACGGTAATCGCAGGACCAGATACACGAATGCGCTTTGGGGTAGTTGGAATGGGCAGCGACGTGCATACCTTCCACATTCACGGCCATCGCTGGGTAATACCAGGACCTGATGGCAATACGCCTGGATCTATTCAAGTAAGTGCACAGGTCAAATCTGTATCACAATTCGAAGACACGCGCGTGTTCGGAGCTGCCAATTCGTTTGTATTTACGATTGATGGCAAATCAGGCAGCTTCATGCGGGCAGGAGGTCCGTCATCGGACGATTCTCTTGGCGAATGGCATATGCACTGCCATGTTCTTTCGCATATGATGAGCGGAATGATGGGCACTCTGCTTATCATTAAAGGTGGTGAAATTGCAATGGGACTTCCGGTGGGAGTACATTGCGAACACGATATGGACATGGGCGGAGGAGGAGTAATGCCACAACCACCTACAATGCATACTGTCAATTTACACTCTTCAGCTTTTGTTCCCATGAATATGATAATTAGTAAAGGAGATCAGGTCCAATTCGTCAATCACGACGGCTTCACGCACACCGTCGATTGGGATACTGCTGGTGCACCTAGCAACTCCGGAGTTATCTCCGCACTTGGAAGCGCTGGTAGCAAATACACAACCCCACCAATGAACACGACAGGCACTTTTGCCTTTCACTGTCTTTTCCACGGTGCACCTGGTTCAGGAATGCACGGATCCATAAAGGTGAACCCGTAGGGGAAGTGAAGCATGGTAAAATCGCCCCGGACGAAATCGCTACTAAAAAAAGCACAACATGCCGAGAGTCAAAATCCCAATTCCGCTACTCATCTGAGGATCAATTCCTTTCAAAGTATCTTTAAAGCCAAAGATTCAGCAATAGAACAATTTTTTTGAGACTCAAGTGGCTTTTCATACATTCCATAGACGTCAAGACGTGCAGATTCAATATTGTCGCTTGCACCTATAAACTAAGTTGGTTGAGCACTACTATGTGCAAGGTTCGAATCCCGATGAACCTAAATTGTAGAAAACTTTAAAGCTTACTAATCCATTTTAAAATTAAGAATCCCGTTTTAGAATCGATAGCGTCGTGGGTACCGACGGGCCCTCCAGATTACCTACGGATCTGTCTCCAAAATTAAGTTAAGCTTGGAGTTGGATATTCAAGCAGACAAAAAGAATCTTATTTCGCACATACGTAAATTAAACTTCGAATTTTATGGAAAAAATCACAATATGCATTACTATTTTTCGATTTTAAAGGCAATCTAAAGTGGTAAACACAATTGGCGTCAATTGAATATTAAATTAAATCTCAGTAGGAACTGCCAGTGAACGATCCGATAGAGCAAAAAGCTAAATACCGAGTAGTAGAACCCTAATACATACAGGGTTCCAATCCCGACATCTGAAGACCGGACAATTAATCGTAGTTGTCTGTTGAAACAAAAAAATTATTATAATTATTCTTTCGGCTAAATATTACTTCTTTGAATCTACAAACTCTTTTGCAACTTCAACTATTGTGTGTTTACGATTTTTTCTCTCAAATGTTTATTTACCAATTCTAGGAACCTAGTTACCTCATCAATTGTATCATTTGTTATTTAATCTTTCCATACTAGCTGTTCACGTACCTGAACGCGACCCAGCTGTGCTTCATCACCACCCAGCCCAGCTGAAGTAACCTTAATCTCCTCTGGCAGGAACATTACTCTCATTGGTTGGGGAAACGCATGATCAATTTCGTACATACTTTCACCGACTGTTTTGAGATTTGCCTGCACACCTAACGCTTCATTAATTTTTCCTTCCCCTCCAAGATCCAATAACCGATCCTTGCTCAATCGGTAAGTCATACCAGAAGCCCAGTAACATGCCCTTATTAGGAAATATCGATTATCCGTTCTATACTTCATAGATTTCAGATAGGGTTCTAGGATCTTATCTACATCAGAATCTTTCGTCGTTTCTCTTTCTGGTTGACGCATTTGAAATTCCACTTTTTCAGCCAAATTGGCGTTACCTCCAATTTTGGGACTGACTGATAAGATCTTGAGAAAGGCGCCCAAATTGATATCTTTGTTCGACTCCAAGTGACTTTCGGATTCCAATCCCCTTGTACTAGGTATATCAAGCGTGTCGACGTCAAACCGTTTATTATCTGAATCGATACGAAACACAGTTCCTATCGGCTCAAGTGTAGTAGGTCGGTGATAAAACTGCCATCCTGTCTCCAGAATTTTATTCGGTTCGTTATTTTCTTTTCCCTTAAACCAAAACTTCAACTTTATTCCCTCACATAATTAAACAAGGGTAAATTATAAACTCTTTTGAGTGCTGCATTGATGGTTTCAAATTCCATAACAAATAATTTTACTACTCCCAGGGATTTCCTTTGTTCAGGAGATTATTAACCCTTTTGAGGGCTACATTGATGGATTCAAATTCTATAACAAATAATTTTGGTCCTCCCAATCTTTCCCTTTGTTTAAAATACGCAGTGCAAGCTCCGACGAATGCAATTTTTACCGCTGTATCCATCAACATACAAGTCAGATAGTATCGAGCCATAGCTTCCCTATCATCAGATTTGTTATTGCGCGCTTTGATAACTGAGAACATAAGTTGCTGGGCACGCAAAAGGGTAAATTGATGTATATTGCCAAACAGCGAAGCTGCCTTAATATATTGTTCCCTATTCTCTAACATAGTTACAGCTAGAGCTACTGAACTGGGCGGCCAATTAATACCTAAGGCAAGGGAAAATGCTTGCAGATCAACATACCATGAATAAAGTGCGGCGCCGAACATTCCACGAATCATTTGATACATAATGGCATTGCTCGATTCATCAGAGCCTTGCTCAGATAGATGCTCGATCATTACCTTTGTTGCAAATTGATCAGCGCTCATTTCGTCCTTGAACCATTTGCTATGATTTAATTCTAAAATTTCAATTTCTTTTTGTAACATCGCAATGCTTTTCTGCACTTTATCTCCCTCATCGAGAATATGTTTGAACCCAGGTAGACCGAATTCAAGATCAAGGAATTGTTCTGCATGGCGTCTCAGCTTGACAACAGCGTTAGCTAATCTATTCTCCAAGGGAGAATTACTATTCACAAACTCTGTGAAATTTCTGGCATCGGTATTTGTAAAAATATGACCCATTTCATGTGCAATGAAAAAAAGAAATGTCAATGCAACTGTCTCTTGTATCAGTCTCTCTTTTTGAGAATTGAGTTCCGTTATACGTCTAATACGACGCACGTACTTATACGGATCGTCCCTAATCTTATAGACTAGAGAAAATAGATCCGCATCACTACGTAAATAAGAAGAGGAGTTAAGGGAGCCGGCGGCCTCAAACGATCTTATGGCACATTCAATTTCTATTAGGAATCTTTCACTTGCAACAATGAATCCGTCAGATAACAACGCCTTACAATTTGAAGTGGCATACCGACTTGTTTGAAAATTTTTTGACGCTTTTTCATTGTTGATAACAAACAATTCTCCGTTCAACCCAACTGTGAGTTTTGATTTTTCTAAGATTTTCATTACTATATTAAGTAAATTTACTAAGACATTGTCGTCAACTTCATATTCCTTCAACTCTTCTAGCGCTTTTTGGTCAACAGTTGACATGTCAATTAACCTCAAAAAGACCAGAAACAAATTTCCTTTTAACCTCTGAAGCGTTGATACCAGGATTATCTCTTACATATCTATTAACAGTCTTAGATAGAGAGTCACGCAGTACTTCCGATTCATTGGATTGCAGATGGTCTGCGTATTTGACAATTCCACTAGCGGCATCGAATATCTCCTCAGTAGGACGGTCTTCTAACTCTAGCACTTGAACGAGGGTAATGAGAGTACGTCTTTCTGTATCAGGGAACGATTCTTTACGCAAATATTCTAGGCTTTTATATAACATATTAATGGCCTTTGTCTTATCACCTGAATTGAATGTTAGACCTGCAATATTAGTCAATGCGGAAGCCGCATCTGCATAATCACCAATTGACAGTGCAATCTCATGCGCTTGATTGTTGAAAGATAAGGCTTCATCCAAGTTACCCAGATTTGATTGTGCAATACCATATGTTAGTAAATCAATTGCCAAATTTTTTTTATTATTTGCAGTTTTATCAATATCAATAGCTCCTTGAATTGTCATAATACACAATTCGGGGAATCCACCGTAATCCAGGACTGTGGCAAGAGCAAATAGTTCCTCACGTCGTTCAGATTCATTATTTATTTCTTCAAAGTAGTCCAATGCACGATTGAAATATTCCAAGGCCTCCGTTCGCTGGTTTTTATTGGCAAGATTAATGCCGATGCTAGTGGCTTCACGACCTAGTTTGGCGGGGCAATTCATAACGTAGCTGTACAATAAGTTCGTTCTTAAACTAATCGCACAAATTCAGTCTAGAAGGATTCATTTAAAATAGGGGAAGTTGATTCTTTTATAGAAGACTTCAAAAATTCTATAGTAAAGGGTCGCACAGAAGAATCGGAAATACAATCTTGCAAGGTTGTTTCAATATTAGGTAAATCCGTTGATAAATTTCATTGATTGTCTGTCGTCCAATAAGCTCCGCCTCAAATAAATGCACAAATGAATAGTTGAATCCAGCACTGTAAATCTGCTTTTAAAGTAAGAGTTAGTCCATAGCAGACAATCAGAAATTCAAGAGTGATCCCTTCCACCCTTTAGTTAAAAAGCTAAATACCATGTAGTAGAACCCCAGTACATGCAAGGTTCGAATCCCGACGGGCCCGCAATAAAATTAGTTCTTAATTAGGATTCTAGGTTTGAAAAACAAATGAGTAAAGCACTGACGGCCCTATCTGAGTTGCTTT
>Ga0111538_10007599_pt1 | contig 14600 bp, 10 predicted proteins | sample SoiMethybrSBSTD1_FD_79669 | JGI IMG/M metagenome (GOLD analysis project Ga0111538, IMG submission 79669) | Bulk soil microbial communities from a Populus tree surrounding site in Tennessee, USA - Soil MetaG P. TD hybrid SBSTD1 (version 2)... | ecosystem: Environmental > Terrestrial > Soil >... | reverse complement strand
TTCTAAATACATGCAAAATGTTACCATTTTCTATAGAAAATACGGATATTATAGATGAAGAATTGCGTTTAAAATATCGTTATTTAGATTTACGTCGTCCTGAAATGCATAAAAATTTTGCATTACGTCATAAAGTTATTTATGCAATGCGTGAGTTTTTAAATAAAGAAGAATTTTATGAAATTGAAACACCAATTTTAACCAAAAATACGCCAGAGGGCGCACGTGAATTCTTGGTGCCTTCACGTATTCATCCAGGTAACTTTTATGCATTGCCACAGTCTCCACAGCTGTATAAACAAATTTTAATGTGTGGTGGGATGGAAAAATATTTCCAGGTTGCTCGTTGTTTTCGTGATGAAGATTTACGTGCAGATCGTCAGCCAGAATTTACTCAGCTCGATATTGAGATGTCATTTATTCAGGAAAAAGATATTCAAGGACTTATCGAGCGTTTATTGAAATATGTTTTTACTAAAGTTCTTGGTAAAAATTTAGAAATCCCGTTTAAACGTTTGACCTATGCTGTAGCGTTTGATGCGTATGGTTCGGATAAACCTGATTTACGGTATAATTTAAAAATTAATGATTTTACTGAATTGTTTCATGATACTGAATTAAAGTTTTTGAAAGATGTAATTAATAATGGTGGAAAAATTGGTGGAGTTCTTGTTTCTGGTCATACATTTACGCATTCTGAACTGAATCGGTGGGTAGAAAAAGCGCAGAAACTTGGTGCAAAAGGGCTACTATGGATTGATCTTGAAAGTCCAGATGCAATTAGTTCTCCGGTGGCTAAGTTTTTACCAGTAGATTTTTTTGCACGCGTGGTTGGAGTATGTGAAACAGTTACTAATGGATCCGTACTCTTTTTGGTTGCGGGAGAATATGAAGTTGCATGGGAAATATTGGGGCGTCTGCGTCAGGAACTTGCAAAAGAGTTGAACATTATTCCTGAAGATGAACTTAATTTTTCATGGGTTACTGATTTTCCATTACTTGAATATGATAAAAAAGATAAACGTTGGAATGCAAAACATCATCCATTTACTTCACCAAGTAAAAATTGGGAACATATGGACCGTGCAGCTATCAATGCGCGCGCATATGATGTTGTGTTGAATGGCATTGAACTTGGTGGTGGATCAATACGAATTCATGACCGTAAAGTACAAGAAAAAGTTTTTGAATTACTTGGTTTAAGCAAAGAAGAAGTTGAATCAAAATTTGGATTTTTACTTGAAGCACAAGAATTAGGTTTTCCACCTCATGGTGGTATTGCGCTTGGGCTTGATCGTTTTATAATGTTACTCACTAATTCTGTATCTATTCGTGAAGTAATAGCATTTCCTAAAACTGCTCGTGGTTATGATCCAATGATGGAATCGCCAACAGGAGTAGAAGACAAGCAATTGAAAGATTATGGCTTACGGCTGTTGCCTACAATAAAAGAGTAAATTATTATAAAATACCTGGCATGCGCCAGGTATTTTATTTGATAATGAATAAGAATTTGAAAGCCATTATTAGTTCGTTTCCTTCGACAAGCTCAGGACGAACGGAGAACTAAATTGCTAATCCCGTTCGTGGTGAGCTTGTCGAACCATATCGAACTCAATTAAAAATTATGATATTAATTTTTGATATTGAAAATAAAAAAGGTTGAAAAAAATGAAGATACAAAACATTCGTGCCCGAGAAATTTTTGATTCTCGAGGAATTCCTACAATTGAGTGTGAACTTTCTCTTGAAGATGGAGCAGTAGTTACTTCATCAGTTCCTTCTGGTATTTCACGTGGTATGCATGAAGCAATTGAATTACGTGATGGAGGTGAACGCTTGATGGGTTTAGGTGTACAAACAGCGGTTGATATTATTAATGATGTTATAGCACCATTATTAATTGATACTGAACCAGATTTTGTTGTGTGTGATAGTGAATTATTAGAGCTTGATGGTACTAACAATAAATCTCATTTGGGTGCAAACAGTATTTTGGCAACAAGTATTGTTGTGTGCAAGGCGCAAGCATATCAAGAAGGTCTTGAGATATATGAATTAATTGCTCATTTATCGCATGAAGATACGGTAGCGTTACCATGTCCAATGTTTAATTTTTTGGGTGGTGGCCTGCATACTGATAATAGTTTTAAAATTCAAGAGCTTCTTGTTGTGCCAAAAGGTGCATCTTCATTTCGCGATGCTATGGAAAAAGGGGTAATAATTTTTCATGTGTTAAAAGAGATTTTAAGAGTTAAAGGTAAAAATACTGCTGTTGGCTATGAAGGTGAATTTGTACCTTTATTTAAAAATGATAAAGAAGCATTTGATATATTGATGGAGGCGATTGAAAAATCTGGCTGCGGACAAGGAATTATGATTTCACTTGATGTTGCCGCATCCCATTTATATAACAATGAAACAGGATTGTATCGATGGAATGATAAAGATATTACATCACATGATCTTGTTGATTGGTATAAGCAATTGCTTGCTACATATCCCATTTATTCTATTGAAGATGGTTTGAGTGAAGTTGATTGGAATGGATGGAAGTTGATGAAAGAAGCACTAGGTTCTCGTGTACGATTAGTCGGCGATGATCTTTTTGCAACAGATCCGCAACGTATTTGGAATGGTATAGAACATAATGTTGCAACAACAGCGTTAATAAAACCAAATCAAATTGGTACGTTAACAGAAACATTGCAAGCGGTAGAATTGTGCAGAGAAAATGGCTGGGATGTTATTGTTTCTCACCGATCAGGTGAAACTAATGATTCATTTATTGCAGATCTTGCTGTTGGTGTTAGTGCAGGGCACATTAAAGCTGGCGGATGTTCACGTGGTGAACGCATGGCAAAATATAATCGGTTATTGGCTATAGAAGATGAATTAATGGGGAGGTAGAAAAAATATCTACCTCCATTTAATTTTGCTTATTAGAAGCGGCGACTGCACTGTTTCCATAGAGCATCCATACATTGCCTATGACGTGAATCGAATCGTGGATCAATTGAACCAAACCCTGTCTTGATATTTGCTGGAAGAGTATCTTCTAATTCCCATAAAAGTTGAACAAATGCATGAAATTGCGCGGTGCGCTCTTTTAAAGGTCTAGCATTTTCTTGATCGTCATATTGCCTGTAGCATTCATAGCTTAATAACTCATATATACTCACGCGAATATCAGATAGTTTCTGTTTATTGAGATGTGGAATTGATTGTTGTTTAAATTTTGAAGTCCCTGAGAGGTCAGATGAAACTGCGTCTCTTATATAAACACCTTTTATTCCCAATTCTTCTCTTAATGCTTTAACCGTATCGTTATCTTTGGATGTATCATAATGTAGTACAACATCTATTATAGTAGGTTTATTCCGAGAGAAAAAGCTAGGTAGAATAGCGATGAACTCTTTACTTATTAGATGAGGACGAGGGATATTGCGCCATCTATATTTATTGATAATTGATTGTTTTAATGAGTATAACTTGTTTTTGAATTGATTCCAGTAGCTTGGTTGTTCCATTGCTATGCAACTAAGGGTTATAGATAATATCACGATAAATAATCCAGTTTTTTTCATTATAATTCCTTATTTACTCTTAAAAAGAGAATACATTCTATTTCTCAGATTTTGGAACCATTGCTTAAAAATTCCTTGTTTTTCAAAAATACGTGCTTCATCGGATCCCGTTGCTAATAATTTTCCAGAAGTATCAAAGCATACTGAGTTAACTGTGCCATTATGAGGAAAAGAGGTAATTTCCTTATGAGTTTTTATGTCAAATATGTGTGCTTTACCTTTTTTTTCACCGTATGGACCTGCTGATCCCGTTGCCAAGAGTTTTCCAGAAGGGTCAAAGCAGACTGAATAAACAAGGTGATCATGAGAAAAAGAGACAATTTCTTTGTGAGTTTTTGTATTAAATATGTATGCCTTATTGTTAAATGAGCTCATTGCTAGAAGCTTTCCAGAATGATCGAAGCATACTGATAAAACTGTGTCAACATAAGAAAAAGGAAAGGAAGCAATTTTTTGATTATTTTTAATATCAAAAATATATGCTCCATCACTATATGATCCTGTTGCTAAGAAGTTTCCAGAAGGGTCAAAGCAGACTGAGCTAACTCCAAGGCCCCCAGCTCCCCAATGAGGAAAGGAGATAATTTCCTGGTGATTTTTTATATCAAATATGCGTGCGTTTCCATCATCTGACCCTGTTGCTAAATATTTTCCAGATGGATCAAAACATACCGATCTAACCCAGCCATCATGAGGAAACGAAACTATTTCTTTACCTGTGTTTATATCAAAAATACATGCTTTGTCAGATGATCCTGTAGCTATGAATTTTCCAGAAGGATCAAAACAGACTGATAAAATATTATGAGGAAAGGAGGCAATTTTTTTATGAGTATTTACATCAAATATGCGCACTCCATCATGACGAGATGCTGTTGCTAACAATTTTCCGGCAAGGTCAAAGCATACCGACCAAACGGGGTTATCCCAAGCGGGATTATCACTAGGCAGCTTGGCTTTTAAATACCACCCATTGTTATCAGTTGAAACAACATTTGACTGTTTTTGTCCAGCATAACTGAGCATTGTAGATATCATTGCGATAAATAGTATAGTTTTCTTCATTACATTCCTTATACAGTATTTTAAAAAGACCCCTACGATTTTTTAATCGATAGAGGCCCTTTTTTTTACTAAAGCTAGGTTATTTTTTTGGTATAATCTGAGACTGTTGTAAGTTGGCACCTAATGGATAACCAGAATCAGATTTTCCTGACAATCCCCATATGGTACCTGTTTGAGGATACAAATAAGGAGCTTTTGCAGGGTTCCATGTTACATATTTTGTTTTTGCAGGAGCATTGAGATCATAAACTCTATCAGGCTGTGGTGTTATAGCGCCTGAAAGAAAAGCTGTTGATATGTTTTGTGTTTGTTTATCAAAAATACCAAGACGTATAGTGTCTTTTAAATCAACTGTTTTTAAAAATTTTTGCTTAGAACCAACATTAGCGGTTGTTAAATCGCCATTAATAACAAGAGCAACAGAAATTGTTTGTGGAGCTTTATTAAATATTTCAAAGCCTGGACCTTGAATAGATTTTAATAAGCCGCTTGTTCCACCGGTAGCGGCAGCCATTGCTGATTGCGTACCTAATAAAATTGTCATTGCGGTGATAGTTACCAATAAAATTTTGAGGCCTTTCATTACGGATCTCCTTTTTTGAAAAATAATACGTTTTTTTAATTGTCCTTATTATTATAAGGTATTAATAATTCAAATTGCAATAATATAGAAAATAAAATAAAGAAAAACTCTTCTAATAGCTCATTTTAGCTATGGCTTAGAAGGGTTATAGGGCTAAAAAGGGTTTTTTATGCCTTTAAAAATGGATTCGGATCGTCCTGAAGCATGTTTTTGAGATCCGTGAGTGAGGTTTGCTCGTTGCCTGGGGCTGCAAGGTCAGCTTTTTGGGTAATGACATCGGTGGCATCGTTAATATGATCAGGGGATATAGCCTTTGGTTTCTTTTTATTATGTTTACTTTTAACAATGGGGAGTGCTTCATCTTTTGCAGTAAATTTGTCTATTACTTGGGTTGTATCAATGTCATTTTTAAAGAACCAATGAGTGATTGGATCTTTGAGAGAATCAAAGAGAGCACTATTGGAATAACCTTTTGCAATATCAATGTAATCTTCCGTATATTCATTAATGCCACTTCTTAAACGTGGTTCAATAATGGTTGGTGAAATAAATACGGTTAAATTATTTTTGATGACATCTTTACTTTTTCGTTTAAAGAACCATCCAAGTATTGGAATTTTTCCTAAGAGAGGCGTTTCACTGATACTGTTGGAATTGGTCGTTCTTATTAAGCCACCAAGGGCAAAGATGCCACCACTTTTTATATTGGCATTTGTTTGTAGGAAGCGTTTGAGAATAGTATTATCAGTGACAGATGCTGATTCATATGCGCTGATCTCAATAAAAACTTGTAGGTTGACTGTGTTTTCACTACTAATGCGAGGTGTTATTTTTACTTCAAGACTTGCATTAATTTTTTTGAATTGAATTGTTGTTGCGCCACCATAATAGTTGCTGGCAACATCTTTTACGGTATCTCTTAATACTCGCTCTTCACCAATTCTTACCGTTGCTTCCCTATTATTGCGAGCCATGACATGGGGATGAGATAAAATTTTTGTACTCGTGAATAGTTGCAAGAGTTCCCAGATACTCCATGTTTTACCATTATTATCATTGAGTGAAAGCATGGTAGTACCTGTTTGAACAAAGTTTGTAAGATTAGTATTTGCTGGATCAGGTAAAGGAGTTGCAAGTGTTGGTGGTGTAACGCCTGTTTTATATGCACTACCTAAAAGATTTGCATCAAGGTTTGTTGTTGGTGTTGCTGGTAGTTCAGTAGGAATTGGTTGTCCAAATTGTGCTGATTGGAATGTCATAGAATCAGGAAGTGGTACTTTTTCTGGTATGCGTGTCATAGAGCCCAATAATCGTGAATCTTCAATAGTTAAATCTGCTATTAACACTTCAATAAGGACTTGTCTTTGTGGAATATCTAATTCTTCAATAAGTCTTTTAATTTGTTTCCAGTCATCATTACGCGCAGCAATTACTAAATTGTTTCCACCATAATAAGTAAATTTTTCTACTGTTTTTCCTGAAAGAGAAGCAGAAGTATTTGCAGTATCACTGCCCTGGTTAACAGGACTATCAGTATGAATAATTACCTTATCAAAAAAACGCTCAACGCCACCACCAGTAGCCTCTCCAGCGCTTGCTTGTGCTGGGCCACCATTTTGTTGTCCTCCGCCTTGTATTATTTGATTTAACACAGGAGCAAGCTGTTGTGCATCTAAATATTGTAATCGATAAACATGTAAAATTGATTTACCGGTATCAGGGGCAACATCGATGTATTGTTTTATAAAATCTTTTAATCGGTCTACTGCTTGCTGACGACCGAGAAGAATGAGTTTATTTAATCGAGGCTCAGGAATTACTTTGGTAAATCCTGAAAAGTAAGGCACTTCTTTTGCTTTTTTTGTGTCAAGGCGATAGGGATTTGAATTTTCTGCTTTGATGAGAGAATCCTGTTGACCTTGAATTAATTGAGCAACAATAGTTGCTGATGTGTGAAGCAGAGGAAGAATATCTACTTTTTCTTGAAAATTAATTTGATCAAGCTCCATGATAATTTTCATAGCAGCACGTATATCGTTTGCTTTTGCAACGATCAATAGACCATTGGTTATGGAATCACCTTTGAACCATGCGTTTTCTGGGAGAAGATCTTTTAAAATTCCATTAATTTCATTGAGAGGATCCTCAGAAATTTTTATGTTTGACAAATAATAAAGATAGCGGATTTGTTGGTCATTATTTGGTAATTGATCTGGATCAACACCAATATATGTTGGCATCGGTTCTCGGTAAATTTCTTTGTTGTTTTTAACTATGCGTATGAGGTTGCCTTGAGGAACTATGCAAAAACCAGCAACATCGAGTAGTGTATTGAGCACATCCCACGCTTGAGATAACGTAAGTTTTTGTTCAATATGAAGAGAGACTGTTATGCCAGGAAGTTCACCTTGTGGCAAAATGACATTGATGTTTTTATCTGCTGCTAATTTATTAATAATATTTTCAAGTTTTTCATTGTCATATTTAAACACTATATCCGCTTCTTCTTTGGTTGCGGTAGTTTCTGTGTTTTCACTAATGGCGTTAAGATGATGTGTTGGTGTAAGCAAACAAACGGAGAGGATGATAAAAGAAAAAAAAGTTTTTGTTTTTATATATTTTATTATTTTCATCTATCATATCCTTAGATTGAGGCGCTTTCTACCTTTGGTAATAGGGTGGAAATAGTAAGACTTACTTCAATCGTTTTTGGTGTCTTTTTTGATTTAGTTATTTCAAGCCGATCAGTGACTATGCGTGGGTTTTTTTCAAGTTCTTGTAATAATCGTGTTAGATCTTGCATTGTCATGTCTTCAAATTGTGTACTGAGCTCATTTTTTCGATAATTATTTTCAAGATCGGTTGATATTACTTCGCCAGTTTTTGTTGCTTTATTAGTAAGTTGAAGATCTGATAAAAGATCTATGAAATATCCTGCTATTTTAAAATCAATATCTTTTGAGAGAATATCTTCCACAACTGTACGTTGTTGTTTAACTTGTGCGGCGCCTTCCAATATAACGAGAACTTCTTCACGTGAGCTATTTATGTTTTTTATTTTTTTATATAAAGCATTGGTAGATCGATAATAATAGAAAATAGTTACACCAAAAAGAAGTACGCATGCAAAAATGTAGCCAAGGATATAGTAATAAAATGTTTTTATTTCAATAGAACTTATGAATGTTCTAATATTATCAAGTAGTGCCATTAGAGTTCCTCTTTGCCGGTAGCTAATTCTATTCTCATGGTAAATGGTGTATTTTCTACTTTTTCAACATCCTTGAATAATTTTGATTGACTGAGCTCACGTATGAGAATGGTGAGTGCGTCATAATCTCTTACTTGTGCTTTGAGTGTTAAAATTCCTTCGGCGATAGTAATTTGATCAACAGAAAAACCGAGGCTTTTTTTATCAATTTTCGTGGTTAATTCAAGGAGACATTCAAGGAACGATACGCGTGATGTACCTGAAAATGCAAACCATGTTTCCTTTTCTTTTTTCAGTTCTTCTTCTGCTGCTGTAATAGCACTGTCTAAATCATCTTCATCTTCTAAGTCTTTGAATGTATCTTTGAGTTCTGTAAGAGCATTAAGCCCAGAAGCTTTTATTTCCCTTTTTAATCTTTGTGTTTGTATTGTGTAATGTGTAATGAGTGTTGCAAACAGTGTTATGGTGAGCACAATAAGTACAACCAATTGTTTAATAAGGAGAGAATTATCGGGTGTACTAAATTCTTTTTTTGCCAAGTTATAATCAGCTGTTATTGGTAAAGGCAGTGCAGCGCTAACGCTAATAACATTAAAGGGGGTTATTGTATTGCTGTTTTTAATGATGAATGATGTATCTTCATTGATGCTGCTGACATTAAATTCCTCACATGCAGTGCCTGTTTTTTGTGCAATAAATGGTATGAGTCCCTTGATAAGAGAACCTTCTCCTAAAACAATAATTTTTGTAAGAGGTTTGCGGTTAAGCAGTTGGGTGGTGAAAGAGGTAAGGGTAAAATTGAGGCTGTTTAACCATTCGTTGACTGCTTTTTCTATTGCGGGAGTATAATGCGCAAGATCTGTTGTTTCAAGTCCAAAGCGGAGTAAGTGTTCGATAATTTCATTAGGAGTTTTTTGTAACTCTTGAGCAGCTGTTTTTGCAATAGAAATAATACCTTTTGGTAGCGTACGCACTATTTTTAATTGGGAGTTGATCATGAGTGTGATACATGTTGAATAAGGGCTAAGGTCAAGCATGACAGTGCCGCCCTCTAATTGATTGTATGCGGGGACTTGTTTGTATAGTCCATAGAGTGCAATCATATCAACCGTGATCACTGTTGGCATAAGTCCTACTGCTTCAAATAGTGCTAAATGTTCAGTGATGTGCTGTTTTTGAACAGCAGTAACCAAAATTTCTGAACTTTTTTCTTCGGGAATTTGCCGTGTGATAATAAAATCAATTACTGCATCACGCAAAGAAAATGGTAATAATGGTTCTATTTCAAAACCTATTACCATCTCAATTTTTTCTCGTGTAAGAAAAGGAAGTTTGAGTTCTTTGAATATAACAACAGAGCTTGGTAATGTTGTGTGTATTTCATCATATGTGCCAATTTTAGAGAAAATTGATGTTAATGTAGGGGTTGTTGGCACAAGACCTTCTTCAGATACATTTTCTGTAATTTTTTCCTCTACAGTTAATTCTATAGTGCTTGTATTTCCTTTAAGACGCGTTTTTGTTGCTATGATACTTGTTTTATTAATTTTGATACCAACAACAGTTTTTGCAAAAAGATATGAGTTTTTTATTTTTTCCGGTAAAAATATTTCTTTAATTAATTGGCTCATGTGCGCACCTCCTTATTTTTTAAGAAATTGGCAAGAGACAATTGTGTACGTTGTTTATTTTGTATAGTTTTTATAAGGGAATTATGCGCGGACTGTTCATAGGCTTCTTGGCTTTCTTGTGCGGAGACATCTGATTTTTTTTCAGTTTTTTTATCGTCTTCTGTGTCAGAGGTTATTTTTTTTAATTGAGCTTTATCTTCTTCCTCAAAAACTTTTTGTTCTTTATCTTTTTCATGTCGTGTAAAGATAAGACCTTCAGCAGATTGGCGAGCTCGATTTTCTTTGTCTTGGAAGAACATACGATAAATAGGGTCACGATTTTCATATAAGTTGTTCATCTCATTGATTGTATTTTGATATCCAGCAATATGTTCGTTAGAAAAGACCTCTATTTCTTTTTCTGCTTGTGGCTCAATAATACGAGTGGAAATGAGCACTAAAAGACTCGTTGTTGTAACGATTTTTTGTTTGTTTTTGAAGAACCAACCAAGAATAGGTATATCACCAAGTATTGGTACTTTAGTTTCTGCGTTTGAAATATTATCCCTAATTAAACCACCGAGGGCAAGTACTTCTTTATTAGCAACAATAGCATTAGTATCAATCATTCTTTTAGTTTGTGTTCCACTTGTTTGATTAGTACGATCGGTAAATTCGTTAATTTCAATCTTGATGTTAAGACCAATCATGCCATCAGAATTAATTTGTGGCGTAATATTTACTGCAAGATTTGCCTGATCAGCATCAAAAGCATCTTGGTTTGTGGTACCAACTACGGTAGCAGTAACGATACGACGTTCTTCACCAATAGAGACAGTAGCTTTTGTGTTATTGCTTGCAAGTATGAATGGGTTTGAAACAACTTCAACGTCAGTTACTGTTTGGAGTGCTTCGAAAATTCCCCATACGCCAAATGCATCCGCTCCAAGAGTGAGTAATGATGTTCCTGGGATTGCTCCAGTAACAAGGTTAATAAGATTACCTAAAAGTTTATTAGTACCTGTTGAAGGATCAGGATTGGAGACAATAGTACTGGTGCCATAGAGACCTGATGTTTGGAATTTAACATTATTGCCAAGCAATCCATTTGGTCCGGGTTGTTTGCTGCGTATTTGAGCACCAAGGCTTTTTGTATCAGTAATATCAAGCTCCACAATGAGAATTTCTATTGCAGCTTGTGGTTGATTTCTATCGAGAGTTTCAATAACTTTTTTTGCTTTTAAATAATCATCATAATAGCCTTTAATAATAAGTCTGTTAGTTTCTGGCTCGGGAATAAATGACATTGGTCGCATGTATTGGTCAAGACCACGAACACCGCCAAATTGGCCTTCGGGAGTATCTTTCTTAAAGGCAGTGACAGTGGTCATTATTTCGGCAATTGTTTTTGCATCAGCATATTTAAGTTGATAGGTATACAGCGGAGAATATGCTTGATCAAGTTCAACATCGATATATTTTACGATAAAGGTTTCAATTTTTTTAATTGCATTTTTTGGCCCGAGTAAGATAAGTGTGTTTGTTCTAGGGTCAGCTATGATGCGAGCATTTTCAGGAAAATAGAGCGATGTTGGTTGTTTTTTGGTAAAGAATCGTGATGATGTATCTTCTTTAGGGAGTAGCTCTTTATACAAATCTTGTACTGTTTTTGCATCAGCATTACGCAATTTAAGAACGGACATTGATTCTGGAATGCTTACTTTATCAAGTTCTTTGACGATCGACATAAGCATTTTTATATTGTACGACTTATCGGTGAGAATAAATCCTTTATGTTCTTTTAATTCAATTAAACCTTGAGAACTTGGACTGCGTAGTGGGTTGATAATTTCTATAATTGTTGATGTGGCTGCATTTTCCAAGAAATAAACGTAGCGAATAAGTTCATCCGTATCAGGAAGCGTTGTATAATCCACGCCAATAAAGGTTGGCAGTGGAGATCTGCGTGCATTTTCCATGGTGGTAATGCGATATATTTTAGGATTTGCCTGAGGAATTATAGTAAATCCAGCAATATCAAGGAATGTTACAAAAAGATTCCACGATTCTTTTTTGGTGAGAGGAATATTGGTTCTAAATGAAATTTTATTATTTTTTACTGTTTTTTTTCCTTGAGCAGCTGGTTGTAATGCATCATCACTAATAAAAGTGACTTCAAAAATATCTTCAATTTGTTTAACAAAATTTTGAAGATCTGCATTTTCAAAATTCAGTTCTATGCTATCTTCATCCTCTTCTTCTCCGGCAGGCATTTCTACTATTACTGTGTTAGCCTCAATAGGTCCAGCAGTGGATTCAATAAAAGGATTATCATATTGTTGTGGTAAGACACTTACAGGAGCAGGAGCGCTTGTTTGTTTTACGGGAGCAGTAATTGGGGGAACGGGGCTATAGTTTTTTATGGCATTAATTGAGTTATTTTGTGTTGGCTGATATGCATCGACATTTATATGAGTGTTGATATTTTTGCTTGCCGCTTGCTTTTTATTACGGTAGCGTTTTCTGCTTCCTGTTTCTGTCGAGCAAACAAGAGTAACAAGAATAAAAACAAGACAAGGATAAACTCTATATTTATTCATAATTTTTTACTCAGTTCAGCTGCTACTATGCATTGGTGAGTTACCTTTTTCAAACATCATTTGATGATCTGCTCTTTTTATTTTATCTATTGTTGGAGCAAATGCATAATGTTGTTGTTTAAAGTTGTCATTTTTTTTATCAAAAAAGGAAGCTGTTTGTTGATTTTCTGCAATTGTTTCTTTTTTTTCTACTGTTGAAAAATCTTGCAGTGTGTAGGTAATGGTTAATGCGGTATTCCTGCGTATGAGATTTACCGTAACTTTATTACCTATTTTGAGAGAGGTAACATTTTTATAAATAGCAAGGCGTTCTTCAGTTGTTTGTGCTGGGATATTATTAACATTTATAATGATATCACCTTTTTGTAGGCCAAGGAGACTTCCAAATGGAGATTTGCTTAAGTTGCCTATGCGTAATCCAATACTTTTTCCTTGTTGATATGCTGTTGTTGCATTGAGCATGTCAATGAATTGTGTTACATTTTTGACTTGCTCTACAAATAGTTTTGGATTTATAAGATAATTATATTCTGTTATTTTTTTGATGACGTTATCCCATTCATTATTTTCTGTATATGCTGGATCAACTTTTGCATCTTGTTCTCGTAGATATAGTACTTCTTGTTGTCCGTTAAGACGTAAGAAAATGATTTTATTTTTGAATATACGTATTAATTGAGCATCTTGAATGATATCGCCAACTTTATAAGTACCTTCTTGTGTTGTTTTATTATCGAGTACCATTGCTCTATTTTTTGCATCATTTGATCCAACAACAATGATGCCTTTTAGTGTTACTTGAAGTGGATCAAGAAATTCTGGTTCGATTATTCTTGGTGCAACTATTCTTTCTTGCATAGGAGGTTCTGGAAAAGGAATTACTGCTTCAAGCCTTTTGAGTTGTGGCAGTTCTTTAGTGTACGTTCCAAAAATGTCATCTTCATAAATTTTTTTTATATTAATAGCAACTTTAAGTTCTTTTTTTGGTAATACTACTGATGGCTCAATGCTTTCTCTTCGAGGGACTTTAACACGTGATATATAAGCAAATGCAAAGGCAACAAGGACCAGCGAGAGAAGTCCAAGATTTACAATCCAAAAAGGATGTTTCATTACGAGTTCCTTGCATTATTTTTTTACTTTTTTCACAATAACGTTCTTGTGTCATTCTTGTCAAGCATACCAAGAGATGTTGTTTTTGCGAAGGTATGATTTGTTTATGGAGCAGGTATGGAATTTATTATTTTGGTAATAATAGTATCAGCGCTTATATTATCAGCTTCAGCTTCGTATGTTAAATGTAGTCGATGTCGTAATGCTGGATAGCACACAGCTTTAACATCATCGGGAATTACATAATGACGCTTTGCTAAAAAGGCATGTGTTTTTGCTGCATTATACAATGCCAATGTTGCTCGAGGAGATACGCCATAACTGATGTATGAAGCGATATCATGTAATTTATAATCAGCAGGTTTGCGTGTAGCAAAAACAATTGAAACAATATAATTAATTATTTTGTCGTCAATATATACATTTTGTGTGAGATTTTGAGATTCTAATATATCGTTTTTTGTTAATACCTGAGTGATTATTTTAGCGTTAATTGAACGGTGAAGAATTTCACGTTCTTCAAAAATAGTAGGATAATCAACATGAATTTTAAATAAAAAACGGTCAAGCTGCGCTTCTGGTAAGCGATAGGTGCCTTCTTGTTCAACAGGGTTTTGCGTTGCGAAAACTAAGAATGGCATATCAAGCTTATATGTTTGAGAACCAATAGTTATTTGTCCTTCTTGCATTGCTTCTAAAAGTGCTGCTTGAACTTTTGCAGGAGCACGGTTGATTTCATCAGCAAGAATGAGGTTGGCAAAAATTGGTCCTTTTTTTGTTTCAAAGTCCTGTGTTTTTGGATTGAAAATTAAGGTACCAATGAGGTCTGAT
>Ga0111538_10007598_pt1 | contig 14601 bp, 15 predicted proteins | sample SoiMethybrSBSTD1_FD_79669 | JGI IMG/M metagenome (GOLD analysis project Ga0111538, IMG submission 79669) | Bulk soil microbial communities from a Populus tree surrounding site in Tennessee, USA - Soil MetaG P. TD hybrid SBSTD1 (version 2)... | ecosystem: Environmental > Terrestrial > Soil >... | reverse complement strand
TCATCACCCAGTACCTCCAGTTCGCCCGCGGCTACTCCGCCCTGGAGGCGGGCCTGGCCGGCCTCCCGGCATCGCTGGCGTTCCTGGTCTTCTCGCCCCGCAGTGCCGGGCTGGTCGAGCGCTACGGCGCCCACCGGGTGATGGCCCTCGGCCTCGCGATCGTGGCCGGCGCCTTCGGCCTGCTGACGACGCTGACGACCGACACGCCCTACATCGTGATCGGCGCGGCGTTCGCGCTGCTCGGCGCCGGGATGAGCATCACCGCCGCCCCCGCCACCAGCGAGATCATGACCTCGGTCCCGCTGTCCAAGGCCGGCGTCGGCTCGGCGGTGAACGACACCACCCGTGAGCTGGGCGGCGCTCTGGGCATCGCGCTGCTCGGGAGCATCGCCAGCTCCGCCTACCGCTCCGCCGTCGACCTGGACGGACTCGGGCTGCCCGCCGGTGCCCGCGCCGCGGCGGGCGAGTCCATCGGGGCCGCCGCCTCGGTCGCCGGCCGGCTCCCGAACGGGGGCGAGCAGGTGGTGGCCCACGCCGCCTCGGCCTTCACCGATGCGTTCACCCTCGTCAACAGCGTGGCGCTCGGCATCGCCCTGGCCGCGGCGGCGGCCGTCCTCGCCCTGCGGCGGCGGGGCGAGGACGATCCGGGCGAGGAGCCGGTGGCCGACGACTTCGACGACTTCGACCTCGTGCTCGAACCGGCTGGCGCGTCCTCCGACGCGCGAGAATGAGGGCGTGGTCGACCTGGCCGCTGATGCCGTCGTCGAACTGGACCCGCGGGTCGAGCGCTCGCGCCGGGTCATCCTCGAGGCTGTCCTCGAGGAGCTCGGCGCGGTCGGCTACGGCCGGCTCACCATCGAGTCCGTCGCCGCCCGGGCCAAGGTCGGCAAGAGCACGATCTACCGCCACTGGCCCGGGAAGCTCGAGCTGGTCGAGGACGCCTTCCGCACCTTGAAGGCGTCGGTCATCGTTCCGGCCGAGGGAACGCTGCGCGACCGCGTCATCGAGATCCTCGAACAGGTGGCGTGCCTCATCGACCAGTCGACCTACTCGGCGTGCATGCCGGCCCTGATCGACGCCGCCGAGCGCGACCCCAACGTGCGGGCCTTCCACACCCGGTTCAGCGCCGAGCGGCGGGAGGGGCTGGTCGGGCTCCTGCGAGACGCCATCGCCTCCGGTGAGCTACCGGCCGCGACCGATCCCGACATCCTGGCCGACGCGCTGGTGGGACCGATCATCATGCGGCGGCTCTTCCTCGGCCAGACGGTCGGCCCCGGGATCGCGCGCGAGCTGGTCGACCAGCTGCTCCCGCCCGCCGGCGATCAGGACGGCGCCACCACCTCGGCGCCGTAGGCCTCGTACTCTCTCCCCTCGCGGGCCGCGAGATCCCGGCCGCTGCCCAGCTGGAACGGGCTGATCCCGCCTCGTACCCACGGGCCGACCGAGCCGGCCGCGACCGCCTTGGGCCCCTTGTCCCGCAGGCAGAAGCGGGCCCGGACCTCGTCCAGCGGCAGCGGCGCCAGCTCGAACCAGTCGAGCCGGAGGTAGTCGATGCTGTCGTTCCCGGTGACGTTGTCGTGGCACCAGGCCCCGCGGCGCATGGCGTCGGCGACCCGATGGGCCATCGACCGGCCGACGGACAGGTGGCCCGGATCGGCCTGGAACAGCCCCGCCCCCGTGCGCAGGTACCCGGTCTCGAACAGCGAGACGACCATGGCCAGCAGCGAGAAGGCCCGCATGTCGTCGTTGGCGCGGGCGATGAAGGCGAAGACCTCCAGCTCGGACTCGACCGTGGTCCCGTAGTCGGCGAGCACGTGCACCCAGTCGTGCTGGGCGAGCAGCGGCGGCGCCGATCCGGGCCGCCCCGGGAACGAGAAGCCACGGGCCTGGTACAGCTGCCACACCCCCCGGCCCAGCGATCCCTCGGGCAGCGTCCCCAGCGCGGCCCACCGCTCGGCCAGCTCGGGGTCGTCGGCCGCCAGGTCCCAGGCCGAGGCCAGCTCCTGCGAAGTGTGCAGCTCCCGGCGATCGGCCGCCGCCCAGTCGGCGGTGTACCCGTTGCGCTCGAAGTCGACGGCGGCGAGGCCCAGGGATCCGCGGGCGAACTCGCGGGCCACGCCGACCATGCCCTCGTCCACCCCCAGGGCCCGGGCGTACGCGGCGATGCGCTCGGTCACGTGCGCGGGCAGCGGGCGCAGGATCAGCCCCGCGAGCAGAGCGACCTGCACCCCGCGGGTGCGGAAGGCGAGGTTCCGGGGCCGGAGCACCTCGGCTGCCTCGGCCACGCTCACCGGGGTGAGGTCGCCGAGGTCCACGGGATGGTCGGTCATGGCCGGGAACAGCGCCTCGAGCAACAGGCGCTGGAGGTCGGTGAGGCCGCCTTCGGGCGCCACGACCGACGCGATGCCGCGGGCCGTGGCGGCCACCTCGCCGGCATCCGGCCGCGTCAGCAACGCCTCGTCGGGACCGGGCAGGGGGACCAGCGGCTCCATCGCCCGCAACCTACCGGTGACCCGGCGTGGAACGACCGCGGGTTTCAGCCGCCCACGTCGCCCTCGACGGTGTACTGGTCGTGCCGGTGGTACAGGTCGGCCCACTCGGCCTCGGACAGCTCGCGACCGGACGCCGAGAGCTCGGCCAGCTCCCGGAAGAACTCCTCCCGGGGGGTTCCGGGCGCGAACAGCACGAGGAAGCTGGCCATCTCGTCGGTGTCGTTGCGGAAGCCGTGGACGCCGTGCTCGGGCACGTGCAGGAACGACCCGGGCCCGGCCGGTGCCCACGTCCGGCCGTCGAGCAGGGTCGGCGTGCCCGACAGCACGTAGAACGACTCGGAGAACCCGGTGTGGATGTGCGGCCGGGCCCCGCCCGCACCGGGAGGCAGGTCGAACCGGAACAGGCCGTAGCGCCCGGCCGTGAGGCTGCCGGGCGCCACGAGGCCGACCTCGGTCGATCCCAACCGCAGGGTCTCGGCCGTGCCCGCCCCGACCAGCGTGGCGCTCGCCTCGGCATGGGGCTGGGCCCCGCCGGCGCCGTGGACGAAGAACGACATGTCCCCAGGCTCGCGCCGTATTCAATCAATCTGGTTTGATGCATCTCAGGCCGGGTAGGTGCGTGATGAGGGAGGCACCATGCACACCGACTACAAGCTCGACATGACGACGATGTTCGCCTACCACGATGCGCTCCGCCGCGACCTCGAGGCGGTCGCGCACATGACGGCTCGATCCGAGGGCTGGGACCGGTTCAAGCGCTTCCTGCACGCCCACCACGACGCCGAGGACGAGGCGCTGTGGCCGGTGGTGCGGCAGGCGCTGCTCAGCCGGACCGACGACGTGGCGCTCCTCGCCGAGATGGAAGCCGAGCACGCCGAGCTCGCCCCGCTCCTGGAGGACATCGACGCTGCCCTCGCTCGCGGCGATTCCAGGCCCCGGGCCCGCGCTGAGCTGGCCATCCGGCTCCAGCACCACCTCACCCACGAGGAAGAGGCGGCTCTGCCGCTCATCGACCGCACCCTCGCCGAGGAGCAATGGATGCAGTTCGGCGAGGCCTCGGCGGAGAAGGTCCGGCCCGACATGCCCAGCTTCCTGCCGTGGCTGCTGGATGGCGCAGACGCCGAACGCACGGAACAGATGCTGGGCCATCTTCCCGAGCCGGTGCGTCAGAGCTACCGGGTCGAGTGGCAACCCGCCTACGCCGCGAGGGACTGGTGGGCGACCTGAGCCGCCGCCAGGCCCGGCGTCTCGCGGTCAGGTCGCCTCGACCACGATGGCGATGCCCTGGCCCACGCCGATGCACATGGTCGCCATCCCCCAGCGCCCGCCGCGGCGTTGCAGCTCGTGGACGAGCGTGGTGAGGATGCGGGCGCCGGACGCGCCGATGGGATGGCCGAGGGCGATGGCGCCGCCGTTGGGGTTCACGATGGCGCGGTCGAGCTCGGGCCAGCAGGCCAGGCAGGCCAGGGCCTGAGCCGCGAACGCCTCGTTGAGCTCGACCACGCTGAGGTCGGACCACCCGATGCCGGCGCGCTCGAGCGCCACCGCGGCGGCTTCCACCGGGCCGACCCCGTACAGGTGGGGCTCGACGGCCGACACCGCCCGGGCCGCGACGCGGGCCAGCGGCTCCACCCCGAGGTCGGCGGTGGCCCGCTCCCCCGCCAGCAGCACGGCGGCCGCGCCGTCGTTCATCGGCGACGAGTTGCCCGCGGTCACCGTGCCACCATCACGGAACACCGGTCGCAGGCGGGCCAGGGCGTCGAGGTTGGTGTCGCCGCGCACGCTCTCGTCCCGGTCCAGGTCGGCGCCGGGCACGGGGACCACCTCGCCGGCGAACCGGTCCGCCCGCCACGCCGCCGCCGCCCGCTGGTGGCTGCGCAGGGCGAACGCGTCCTGGACCGGGCGGCGGATCTCGTACCGCTCGGCCAGGATCTCCGCCCCCTCGCCCAGCGGCACGGTCCACTCACCGGGCATGCGCGGGTTGACCAGCCGCCAGCCGAGCGTGGTCGAGTGCATGGTGCGGTCGCCGCGGTCGAAGCCGCGGTCGGGCTTGGCTACGACCCACGGCGCCCGGCTCATCGACTCCACGCCACCGGCGAGGCAGACGTCGGCGTCGCCGGTGGCGATCTCGCGGCTGGCGGCCGCCACCGCTTCGAGGCCGGAGCCGCACAGGCGGTTCTCGGTCACGCCCGGGACCGAGGTCGGCAGCCCCGCCAGCAGGGCCGCCATGCGGGCCACGTTGCGGTTCTCCTCGCCGGCGCCGTTGCCGTTGCCGAAGTGGACGTCGTCGATGCGACCGGGGTCGAGCGTCGGCACCCGGTCGAGCAGGCCCCGCAAGGCGGCGGCAGCCAGGTCGTCGGGGCGGACGCCGGCCAGGCCGCCGCCGATGCGGCCCACCGGCGTACGCACCGCGTCGACCACGTAGACGGAGGCGGTCATGCAGGCTCCTCGGCTCGGGGGACCAGCCGGCGCCGGACGGGGAAGAACTGAACCGGCCGCCAGCGCTGCAGCAGCCCGTACAGGCCCTTCGGCGCCAGCACCGCCATCACCACGGCCACGGTGCCGAGGATGATGAAGCGCCAGGTGTCCGCCTCGGCCAGCTGCTCGTCGATGAACCAGAAGACTGCCACGCCGAGGATCGGACCGGTGGTGCTGCCGACCCCGCCGATCACCACGATGAAGATCACCAGCGCGGTCCAACGCAGCACGCTGAAGGCGGAGTCCGCCCGGGCCGACGGGCTGTTGAGCAGGATCACCGCCCCGGTGGCTCCCGTCCAGAAGGCGGCCACCACCCACACGATCAGCCGGGTCCGCCCCACGTCGACGCCCAGGCCACGGGCCCCGCCCTCGCTGTCCCGCACCGCCCGCAGCCCCAGGCCGAGCCGTGACCGCAGCACCAGCACCACGATGGCGGTGGCCCCGACCGCCAGGGCCAGCGCCAGCCAGTACGTGATGTCGTCGCGGGCCTCCCGCGAATAGGCGCCCAGCGAGTTGCGGGTGAGGCTGCGCACATCGCCGCCGGCCAGCGAGTCGCTCTCGATCACCAGCAGGCGGACGACCTCAGCGATGACCCAGGTGCCGATGGCGAAGTAGCCGCCCTTGAGCCGGAAGGCGAACAGCGCCACCGGGATCGACAGCACGGCCGCCACCAACCCGGCCAGGGCGACCGACAGGTAGGGGTCGATGCCGCGGTCCTCGGCGAGCGTCAGCAACGAGTACACCCCGATGCCGACGAACATCTGCTGGCCGATCGAGACCAGCCCGGCGAACCCCGCGAGCAGGTTCCACATCTGGGCCAGCGACAGGTAGATCAGCACGATCACCAGCGGGACCTGCAACGTGCGGTCGGGATCCCACTCCGGCAGCGTGGCCAGGGCGACCAGGAGCGCGCCGAAGACGACGAGCCCGGCGGTGGACTCGGGCGTCCTCCGGCTGATGCGGTGGGCGCCGCAGGTCATGCCCGCCCCTGCCGCCCGAACAGACCCTGGGGCCGGAACGCCAGCACGGCCAGGAACAGCAGGTGCCCGAACAGCACGCCCGAGAGCAGGTCGTAGCGGACGTCGACCTGGTTGCCCAGGGCCTGCGCGACGCCGAGCACGATGCCGCCCACCAGCGTGCCCCACAGCGAGCCCAGCCCGCCGATGACCACGGCCTCGAACCCGAACAGCAGGATCGACGGCCCCTCGGCGGGACCGAACGTCTGGCGGATGCCGATGAACACCCCGGCCAGCGCCACGGTGGCGAAGGCGATGGCCATCACCCGGGCGTAGATCCGCCGGTCGTCGATGCCCATCAGCCGGGCCGTGTCCGGGTCGTCGGACGTGGCCCGGAAGGCGCGGCCCGCCCGCGTGCGGGACAGCAGGAGCTGCAGGGCCACCAGCACGACCACCGCGGTGCCGAGCGTCAGCAACGGGAACCAGCCCACCGCGATGTCGTCGGTGAGGCGGATGCTGGCCGTCTCGATCGAGCCCGCGTCCAAGCCCTGCGAGTCGGCGCTGTAATGCTGCAGCAGCGCGTTCTGGATGACCACGCCCAGGCCGAACGTCACGAGGATGGCGGGCAGGGGGTCGGGCCCGATCGTCCGGTCGAAGACGTAGCGCTGCGTGAGGTAGCCGGCCGCGGCCATGAGCGGCACCACCACCAGCAAGGACACGAACGGGTTGACGTCGAGGATCGTGGTGGTCGACACCGCCAGGTAGGCGGCGAGGATGGCCAGGTCGCCGTGCGCCAGGTTCACGAACCGCATCACGCCGAACGACAGCGACAGGCCGGTGGCCACCAGCGCGAACAGCCCGCCGAGCAGCACGCCCTGCACCGCGGCGTTCGCCCAGCTCACGTCCTGACCTTTCCGAAGTAGGCGGCGGTGATGTCTTCGCGGTCGACCGAGGCGGGCGTGCCGGTGAGCGAGACCCGGCCCTCCAGCAGGCACACGATGCGGTCGGCCAGCGCCAGGGCCTGGCCGATGTCCTGCTCCACGATCAGCACGGTGGTCCCGCCCCCGATGATGTCGGGCAGCGCCGCGTAGAGGCGCTTGATCACGACCGGGGCCAGCCCCAGCGACGCCTCGTCCAGCAGCACCAGCCGCGGGTTGCTCATGAGCGCCCGGCCGATGGCGACGGCCTGGCTCTCGCCGCCCGACAGCACACCGGCCGGTCGGGAGAGCAGCGGCTCGATCACCGGCAGCACCTCCAGCACCCGGCCTATGTCCCACTGACCGGGGCGGCGGCCGTGCGCGCCGACCAGCAGGTTCTCCTCGACGCTCAGGCTCGGGAACAGCCGCCGGCCCTCGGGGACCAGCGCGATGCCCTCGGCCACCCGCCGGTAGGCGGGCACCGCGAGCAAGTCGGCCCCCGCGAAGCGCACCGTGCCCGCGGTGGCCGGGACCAGCCCGGCGATGGCCCGCAGCAGCGTGGTCTTGCCCGCACCGTTGGCCCCGATCACGGCCACGGTCTCGCCCTCGGCGACGCGCAGATCGACACCGAACAAGGCCTGGAAGGCGCCGTAGCCGGCCGACAGACCCTGGATCGCCAGCAGCGGCTCGCTCATTCCGGCGCCACCCCCATGTAGACCTCCTGCACCGCCGGGCTGGCCATCACCTCGTCGGGGTCGCCCTCGGCGATCTTCCGACCGAAGCTCATGGCCACCATCCGGTCGACCACTGCCAGCAGGGCATGCACGACGTGTTCGATCCATACGATCGTCATGCCCTCCGAACGGAGGGCTTTCACATCGTCGATGAGGTCGAGCACCTCGCCGTCGGTCAGGCCCCCCGCGATCTCGTCGAGCAGCAACACCCGGGGCCGGGTGGCGAGGCCGCGGGCCAGCTCGAGCCGCTTGCGAGACAGCAGGCCCAGCGTGCCGGCCCGGTCGTTGGCGCGGTCGAGCAGGTGCGTCCGCTCCAGGGCGGCGACGGCCGGGGCCACTGCCTCGCGCTCGCGAGCCGGGCGCCCGGAGCCGAACACCGCAGCGACGAGCACGTTCTCGAACACGGTCAGGTCCTCGAACGGGCGCGGCACCTGCGCGGTGCGGGCCAGGCCGGCGTGGCACCGCCGATCGGCCCGCTGGCGCGTCACGTCGACACCGTCGAAGGTGATCGTGCCCGCGTCGGGGTGCTCGTCGCCGGCGATCAGGTTGAGCAACGTCGTCTTGCCCGCCCCGTTAGGGCCGACGATGCCGAGCGCGTCGCCCTCGGCCACCGCCACCGACAGGTCGTCGATGACGGTGACCCCGTAGGACTTCGACACGCCGCGGACGTCGAGAAGCGGCGCCGTCATGTCATCGGCTGGATCGTCCCGTCGACCGGCAGGTCCGGGAGCTGCTCGTTGACGTTGATCGCCAGCTCCAGCGGGTAGTCGGTGCCCTCGACCCACTGGCCGGCCACCAGCGGCGTCTTGGAGAAGTTGGGCACGGGGCCCGACGAGAAGTCGATCGGCCCCACCACCGTCGCCAGGTCCGTGGACCCCAGAGCCTCACTCAGCGCGTCGACATCGCTCGACCCCGCCCGCTTGAGGGCGTCGATGGCCACCTCGAACAGCGCGTGGGCGAAACCGAGCGGCTGGGTGGGCTGGGCGCCCGCCTCGTCCGCGAAGGCGGCGGCCAGCTCGGCCGCGGTCTGGCCGGTCAGCGAGGACGTGAACGGGTGGCGCTCGGTCCACCAGATCTCCGTGCTCAGCCCCTCGCCCCGCGGGTAGGACTCGACCGCGCTGGGGAACAGCAGCGCCTTGGCCACCGTGACCACCGGCGGCGAGAAGCCCTGCTGCAACGCCTGGCTCTGGAAGTTGGCGAAGGTCGGCGGGGGTACCACCCCCGACACGATGGTGACGCCGGCCGCCCGGAACTGATCGATCTGCGAGCTGAAGTCCTGGGTGTCGAGCGGGAACCTCCCGGGGTCGACCACGGTGAAGCCCGCGGCCTCGAGCGCCGGCGGCAAGCCGACGTTCGCGTCGCTCCAGGCGTTGCCGTCGGGGTCGTTGGGCCACAGGCCGCCCACCACCTTGGCCACGCCCGCCTGCTCCCACAGGGCGATGAAGTTCTCGATCACGTCCTCGAGGCCCCAGAAGAAGTGCCAGTTGTAGGCCGAGGCCTGCTCGGGCTGGTCGACGTCGGGGCCGAGCTCCCCGCCCGTGCCCAGGTAGTGCGGCTGCCAGGGCGCCACGGTCGAGATGCACGGGACCTCGCCCAGGTCGCAGGCGCTGGCCACGGGGACCGTCGTGTCGGGCGTCGACGACACCAGCATGAGGTTGACCCCTTCGCCGATGAGCTCTTGGGCCACCTCGCCGGCGCGGCCCGCGTCGGACTCGCTGTCGCGGTCGAGGATCTCTATCGAATCGCCGTAGCTGTCCTTCATGGCGGCCAGGATGAAGGCGTCGGCCTCGCCGAACGGCGCCAGCGCGCCGGTGCGAGGTGTGACGTAGCCGATCTTCGCCGAGGGGATGTCGCCCCCTCCACCGCCCTCGCCGGCGGCGCTGCTGCCGCTGTCGTCGTCGTCACCGCAGGCGGCGATGATCCCGCCCCCGATGCCGGCCGCCGCCGCTCCCTGCAGGAAGCCGCGCCGCGTGAGCACCAGCCTCCGATGCTGCCTGTTCATCTGTGCCCCCCCTTGGGTACATCACTAGCGATGGGACGGGACGGCGGCCGGACGCCGTCCCGCGAACGCGTCGTCGAGCATCCGGCGGATGCCCTCGGGCTCCGGCCGGCGCACGTTGCCGGCGGCTGCGGCCACCACGCGGCGGGTGGCCTCGTCGAGGCCGGCGGCGGGCATCCCCATGGCGGCCAGGCTCGCCGGTGCCTCGACCGACGCGGCCAGGTCGTGGAGCGCGCCGGGGGCGTCGCCCGTCCCCAACGCGCATTCGATGCGGGCCAGCGCCTCGGGGATGGCCGGCCCGTTGTACGCCAGCGCGTGGCCGAGCACGACCGCGTTGGTGTCCCCATGGTCGAGGCCGAACATCCCGCCGAGCACGTGGCAGGTCTTGTGGTGCAGGGCCGTGCCCGCCGAGGCCAACGCCGTCCCCCCGAGGTAGGCGCCGTACAGGGCGTCGGTCCGGGCGCCGAGGTCGCCCGGTGTGGCGCACACCTCGGGCAGGCTGCGGTGCAGGGCGCGGATGCCCTCCAGCGCCACCAGCGAGGCGACCGGGTTGGCTCGCGGGCCGTACAGGGCCTCGACGCAGTGGGCCAGGGCGTTCATCCCCGATGGTCCCGCCACGCGAGGCGGCAGCCCCACCGTGAGCTCGGGGTCGTACACCACCAGCCGCGGCTTCACCCGGGGGTCGGTGCCGGTGCGCTTGTGGCCACCTTCGCTCAGACCCCAGATGCTGGTCATCTCCGAGCCCGAGTAGGTGGTGGGCACCGCCGCCAGCGGCGCGTCATAGGCCAGGGCCACCGCCTTGCCGAACCCGATGGCCGATCCGCCCCCCACCGCCAGCAGCGCGTCGGGGCCCAGATCGGCGGCCAGGCACCGGGCCTCGGCCGCGGCTGCCTCCGGGACATGCTGGACCACGGCGGGGTAGTGGCCGACGACCCGGTCGCCCAGCAGGTCGAGCACCGGCGGGGCGTGGCGGTCGCCGGCCAGCAGCAGGACCCGGGCCGCGCCCAGGGCGTCCAGCTCTTCCGGGAGCCGACCGAGCGTGCCGGGCCCGAACAGCACGCGGCCGCCGACGGCCTCGTATGTGAACGGTGTCATCCGGCGCGGCTTCCGGCGACCTCGAGGCCGCGCAGGGCTTCCAGCTCCGCAGCCGTGGGCGGGGCAGTCTCGGCCACGTCCGCGGCGACCGCCAGGTCCCAGCCGGTGGCCGCCCGCGCCTCCTCGACGGTGCGGCCCGGGTGGACGGCGGTCAGCACCAACTCGTCCCGCTCGGGGTCGCGGCCCAGCACGCCGATGTCGGTGATGACCGTGGCCACCCGCTCCCCGAGCGACGTGCGGAAGCCGACACGCTCGACGAACGTGCGCGGGCTCTGGCGCACGACCACGACCACCCGGCCGCTGGACCGGGCGATCTCAGGCGCGCCCCCGGCCCCGGGGAGCCGGACCCGGGGCGCTTCGTACGAGCCGATGACGGTGGTGTTGATGTCGCCGCGCCGGTCGAGCTCGGCCGCCCCCAGGAAACCGACGTCTATGCGGCCCGGCTGCAGCCAGTAGTTGAAGATCTCCGGCACCGACACCACCGCGTCGGCCGTCTCGGCGAGCTCGCCGTCGCCGATCGACAGCGGCACGACCTGGGGCTTGGACCCGATGGTGCCGGACTCGTACACCAGCACGAGCCGGGGCGCGTGGGTGCGCCGGGCCAGGTTGGCCGCGAGCGAGGGCATGCCGATGCCGACGAAGCACACCTCGCCGTCCGCGAGGTGGCGCGCCGCCGCCACCGTCATCATCTCGTCGGCCGACCAGGCCACGATGATCTCGTCGGCCGAGGTGCCGATCCTCTGGTCGGCCGAGGCGGCCTCCTGGGCAGTCAAGCGCCGGCCTCGCCGTCCAGCCAGGGGTAGCGGGCGGTGTCCTGCCCGGCGTAGTCGGGGTCGAGGTAGATGAACACGCGCTGGATCAGGAAGTCCCGGATCTCGAACACGTCGCACCACCGGCCCGCGCCCCACTCCGGCACGCCCGAGCGCCACGGGCCGTCGCGGTGCTCGCCGTGGCTGGTCCCCTCGCACACCAGCACGTCCGAGCCGGAGAAGATCCAGTTGAACTCGGAGAAGTGGTGCTCGATCCCCTTGAGGGTGCCGCCCACGTCGCCGAACAGCTGGCCGATCTGCTCCTTGCCCGAGGCGATGCCCCACTTCGGGAAGTACACCTGGGCGTCGTCGGCGAACAGGTCGAGGATGCTGCTGCCGTCCGAGGTCTGGCCGCCCCGATCGAACGCCTTGAGGTACTCGATCGCCACGCTCTTGCGCTGCTCGTCGGTCATGGTCTGGGTTGCGACGGCCATGGGTTCCCTCCCTTTACGCCGTGGTCGGCACGCGGCCTGCCACGTTGTCCTGCATCCACTGCCGGAACGTCTCGCGGTCCCGGCTGATCCCGTCCCACGCCGCGTAGGCGGCGTTGTCGCGCACCGAATACCCATGTGCGTAGCTGGGCGCCGCGCCGCCCGGGACCTCGGCCACGGCGGTGACCACCCACGAGGGCAGCACGACGGCGCCGGGCCGCTCGTCGAGCTCGTCGACGATCTCCTCCACGGTCACGATGGATCGCTCGGCGGCCAGGACCGCCTCCTTCTGCACGCCGGTGATGCCCCACAGCTGGACGGTGCCGGCGCGGTCGGCCCGCTGTGCGTGCACGATGGTCACGTCGGGGCGCAGCGCGGCCACCGCGGTGAGCTGCTCGCCCGTGAAGGGGCAGTCGATGGCGGCGACGTTGGCCGTGCAGCCCACCAGGTCGGTTCCGGCGTAGCCGCGCAGGACCCCGAAAGGCAGCCCCGACGCCCCCGCCACGTAGCGGTTGGCCATCCCCGCGTGGCTGTGCTCCTCCAGCTCCAGCGGCCGGGGCCAGCCGTTCTCGACCGCGTCCCGGAATCGGTGGAGCGAGCCGACGCCGGGGTTGCCGCCCCAGGAGAACACCAGCTTGCGGGCGCACCCCATGCCGATGAGCTGGTCGTAGACGATGTCGGGCGTCATGCGCACGAGCGTCAGGTCCCGGCGGCCCTGGCGGATGATCTCGTGCCCCGCGGCGTGGGGGATGAGGTGGGTGAAACCCTCCAGCGCCACCACGTCGCCGTCGTGCACGTGGGCGGCCACCGCGTCGTGCAACGTGGTGATGGTGGCCACGCCGTCAGCCCCTCGGGTACCAGGGGGGGATGTCGGCGTCCACGTTGACCCACACCGACTTCGGGTCGGTGTAGCCCCGCATGGCCTCGAAGCCCATCTCGCGCCCGTACCCCGACTGGCCCACGCCGCCGAAGGGCGATCCCGGGCTCACCCGCTTGTAGCAGTTGACCCACACCATGCCGGCGCGGAACGCCCGGGCCAGGCGGTGGGCGCGGGACAGGTCCCGGGTCCAGAGCCCGGCTCCGAGGCCGTAGTCGGTGCTGTTGGCCACCGCCACTGCTTCCTCGTCGCCGGCGAAGGTGGACACCGTGACGAACGGCCCGAACACCTCCTCGCGGCACACCCGGGCCGTCGGATCGGCGCGCACGACCGTCGGCAGCACGTAGCAGCCCTTGTCCAGCGCGGGGTCGTCGGGCGCCCGGCCGCCGGCCAGGACCTCGCCGCCCTCGTCCTCGGCCACCTTCACATAGGACAGCACCCGGTCGCGGTGCTCGGGCGAGGTCAGCGGGCCCATCTCGGTGCCGGGCGCCAGCGGGTCGCCCACCCGCAGCGAGCGGGCCAGGGCCAGGAAGCCGTCCAGGAACTCCTCGGCGATGGCCTCGTGCAGCACCAGCCGGGACCCGGCGATGCACGCCTGGCCCTGGTTGTGGAAGATGGCGAAGGCGGAGCCGTTCACCGCCGCGGCCAGGTCGGCGTCGGCGAACACCACGTTGGCGCCCTTGCCGCCGAGCTCGAGGTGGACGCGCTTGAGGTTGCCGGCGGACGCCTCCACGATCGAGCGCCCGGTGCGGGTGGAGCCGGTGAAGCTCACCTTGTCGATGTCCGGATGGGCCGCGATGCGGGCGCCGGCGTCGTGGCCGTAGCCGGTGACCACATTGACAACGCCCGGCGGCAGGCCGACCTCCACCATCAGCTCGCACAGGCGGAGCGTCGACAGCGGCACCAGCTCCGACGGCTTCATCACCGCGGTGTTGCCGGCGGCCAGCGCCGGGCCCAGCTTCCAGCTGGTGAACATGATCGGGAAGTTCCACGGCACGATGTGGCCGACGACGCCCACCGGCTCGGGCGTCACGTAGTTCAGGAACCCGGCGGTATCGACCGGGATGACCGAGCCCTCGAACTTGTCGGCCAGGCCGCCGAAGTAGCGATAGGTGGCGGCGGTGCGGGGGACGTCGAGGACCGTGGTGTCCTTCAGCGGGTGGCCGGTGTCGGTCGACTCCAGCCTCGCCAGCTCCTCGGCGTGGTCTTCGATGGTGTCGGCCAGGCGCTGCAGCACCCGGCCCCGCTCGGCTGCCGGCATCTCCGCCCACGCCGGGAAGGCGGCGCGGGCGGCCGCGACGGCCCGGTCGACGTCGGCGGCGCGCGCCTCGGCCACCTCGGCCAGCAACGACCCGTCGTGGGGGTTGCGGACCTCGATGGTGCCGCCCTCGAGCGCGTCGACGAAGTCGCCCCCGATGAACAGCCGGGTCTGCACGTCAGAACTCGACGGCGGTCTTCGGCGCCTTGCCCTCGGCGATGAGGTCGGGCAGGGCGGGCGAGCCGTTCTCCCACACCAGCAGCATCGCCCGCTTGGGCGAGTAGCCCTGGTGGCGGATGTCGGCCGGCATGGCGGCCACATCACCCGACTTCATGACCACGTTGGCCCGGGGCGCTCCCGTCTCGCGGTCCTCGACCTTCCAGTGGATCTCGTCGGAGAGCTGGACGAACCACTCGACCCGGTCGTTGCCGTGGATGATGGGCAGGATGAACTCCTCGGTGGTGGGGCAGTAGAGGCTGTCCTTGCACACCGACACCACCGACGGGTTCCAGGTCACGTCGCTGCGCGACAGGTAGGCGAACAGGTTGAAGGCCG